>Ga0335077_10000085_pt1 | contig 90336 bp, 85 predicted proteins | sample Lox_Sample_31_FD_207151 | JGI IMG/M metagenome (GOLD analysis project Ga0335077, IMG submission 207151) | Soil microbial communities from Loxahatchee National Wildlife Refuge, Florida, United States - Lox_Sample_3.1 | ecosystem: Environmental > Terrestrial > Soil > Wetlands | place: USA... | reverse complement strand
CAGCGCCAGGCCCTCGACCTGCTCGGCGTCAGCCACCGCCTCGGGATCGTGTAGTCAGAAGCCATCCCAGCGCCACCCCAAAGACCAGGTAAACGGCCATGCACACGGATCACCGGGGGAACTTCGGGTTAGCCGGGGCGGCCCGCTGCATCCCCGGATGTAGCGGCGCTCAGCCGGCCCGGACCAGGCCGGCCTGGAACGCCAGCACCACCAGCTGGGCCCGGTCGCGCGCGCCGAGCTTGGCCAGGATCCGGCTGACGTGAGTCTTGGCCGTCGGCACGCTCATGGCCAGCCGGCCGGCGATCTCGGTGTTGGACAGCCCGTACGCGATGAGGGTCAGCACCTCGCGCTCCCGGGCGGTCAGCCGGGCCAGCGCCTCCGGCGGCGGCCGCAGCGGGTCCGGCTGGCTGGTGAAATGCGCGATCAGCCGCCGGGTGACGTTCGGCGCAAGCAGCGCCTCGCCCACCGCGATGACCCGAACGGCGGCCAGCAGCTCCTCGGGCGGGCGCTCCTTGAGCATGAACCCGCTCGCGCCGGCCCGCAGCGCGCCGAACACGTAGTCGTCCAGGTCGAACGTGGTCAGGATCAGCACCCGGGGCGGCGGGCCGCCCGCGGTGAGCTGCCGGGTCGCCTCGATACCGTCGAGTACCGGCATCCGGATGTCCATCAGCACCACGTCGGGACGTGTTCGCCTGCTCACCGCGACCGCCTCGGCGCCGTCCGCCGCCTCGCCGAGCACGGTCAGGTCCGGCTCGGCGTCGATCAGCATCCGGAACCCAGCCCGGACGATGGCCTGGTCATCGGCCACCACCACGCCGATGGTCATACCATCCGGCCAGCGGCTGGCCTGGGCCGCGGCCCGGGCGGGGCCGGGGCCAGCGGCTGCGCCGGCGGCTCGCCGTGTACCGGCAGGAACGCCGTGACCTGGAACCCGCCGCTGGGCAGCGGCACGGCCTCCAGCGTGCCGCCGAACGCCGCCGCGCGCTCCCGCATCCCGACGATCCCGTGCCGGCCGGCCGCCGCCGCAGCCGGCGCGCGGCTGGGCCCGTCGTTGGTCACCGCGATCCGCACCCCGTCCGGGCCGGCCACCACCCGCACCGACGCCGCCCCGGCGCCCGCGTGCTTGACCACGTTGGTCAGTGCTTCCTGGATGATCCGGTACACGGTGAGCGCGGCCGCCGGGGATAGCGCGGTCACGTCCCCGGCCACCGCCACGCTGACCGGCGTCCCCGCCGCCCGCACCACCTCGGCCAGTTCACCGAGGTCCCCGAGGCCGGGCGCGGGCGCCAGACTGGGCCGCTGTGTGTCGTCGCGGAGCAGGCCGAGGATGCGGCGCAGTTCCTCCAGCGCGCTCCGGCCGGTGACTTCCACCGCCCGCAGCGCGCGGAGCGCCGCCTCCGGGTCGGTGACCCCGATCCGGCGGCCCACCCCGGCCTGCACGGTGACCACCCCGAGGCTGTGCGCCACCACGTCGTGCAGCTCCCGGGCGATCCGGACCCGTTCTTCCCGGACCGCCTGCTGGTTGCGCTCCGCCTCAGCCTGCTGCCGCTGGGCCGCCTGCTCGGCCAGCCCGGCCAGATACCGGCGCCGCTCGCGCACGCTGTCGGCCACGAACCAGATGGCCCCGGCGGCCAGCAGGCTGTGCACCTTGTCCACCAGCATCCGGTCGCCGGCCAGGTAGAACAACAGCCCGGCGCCCAGCGACACCTCGGTCAGCACCAGGATGGCCAGTGCGGCGGGCCGGCGGTTGCGCACCGTGACCGTGTACACCGCCATGCACAGCGTTACGTCCATCACCGCGGTGCCCCGGCCGACCGCGGTGACCACGCTGCTGGCCACCAGGACCACGGCGAACACCGGGACCGGCCAGATCCGCCGCACCGCGGCTGGCGCGGTGGCCAGCACCGCGAACAGCGCCGCCCCGGGGGGCGGTGCGTGATAGTGGACGCCGTGCCGCCCGACGCTGACCCACACGATCCCAGCGGCCAGCACCGCGACCACAGAGTCGACCACCAGCCACTGCCGGCCGGTCAGCCGGGCCGTCAGCGGCGGGCGGAGCGTGGTGGGTCCCTCGTCCCTGCCACTCATACCCCGACTCTAGATCGGCCGCCCGGCATCCGCGTCAGACCCAGGTCGCGGCCTGGTACAGCCAGGGTTGTAGCGGCTCAGCCGGGCGGCTGCGGTACGGGCTGGCGCACCGTGAGCCGCCCGTCCCGGAGCAGGCCGGTCCGCTGCGCCCGGGCGGCCACGGCACTGTCGTGCGTGACCAGCACCATGGTCAGCCCGTGGTCACGCCACAGGCTCTCCAGCAGGCCGATGATCTCGTCCCTGGTGTCTTCGTCCAGGTTGCCGGTGGGCTCGTCGGCCAGCACCACCGCGGGCCGCTTGACCAGCGCCCGGGCGATCGCCACCCGCTGCTGCTCCCCGCCGGACAGCTCGGCTGGCAGGTGCCGCAGCCGGCCGCCGAGGCCGACCGCGGCCAGGCTCTGCCCGGCCCGGGCCCGGCGTTCCGCCGCGCGGACGCCGAGCGGGACCAGGGCGGTCTCGACGTTCTCCGCCGCGCTGAGCGTGGGGATCAGGTTGAACGACTGGAAGATGAACCCGATCGAGCGGGCCCGCACCTGGGTGACCGCGCTCTCCCGCATGCTGCTCAGCCGCTGCCCGGCGAAGTCCACCGTCCCGGCGGTGGGCCGGTCCAGGCCACCCAGCAGCTGCAGCAAGGTGGACTTCCCGTGCCCGGTCGGCCCCTGGATGGCGAGCCACTCCCCGTCGCTGATCACGAGGTCGACGCCGCGCAGCGCGGTGACCGTGCCATGGCCGGTCCGGTACTCCTTGGTCACGCTCGTCAGCTCATACACCGGTGTGCCCTCCGTTCAGTCGGCCCGGGCCAGGGCGGCCGCGGGTCGCAGCCGGGCCGCCCGCCAGCCACCGAACCCGCCGGCCAGCAGCCCGCCCGCCAGAGCCAGCGCCGCCGCGAGCAGGATCAGCTGGGCCGTCACCGGCGCGGCCAAGGTCACCGTGACCGTGTGCGGGGCGCTGGACAGCGACTTGGCCAGGCTCTGGGCCCGCGAGCTGAGCGCCTGCCCGGTCACCGCGGACGGGCCGGGCGGGCTGGCCGTGGCGGACAGCTTGGGCGCCATCGCGTCGATCAACGCCGCGCCCGCGTACCCGAGGACGGCCCCCGCCGCCCCGCCGAGCAGCCCGACGGCCAGCGACTCGCCGACGACCTGGCCGGTGATCCGGCCGTTCCGCCAGCCCAGGGCCTTCAGCGTGCCGAACTCCCGGACCCGGCGGGTCACCGCGGCCAGGGTCAGCAGGCAGGCCAGGCCGAACGCGGCGGCCAGCACGGCCACCGACAGCCAGCTGCCCAGGCGGCCGGCCAGGCTGGCTGCGCTGGACAGCGATCCGGTCACCTCGCTGGCCAGGTCGCTGCTGTCGGTGACCGTGGCCTTGGGCAGCGCCGTGCTGATCTCCCGCTGCACCGCCGGGATGTCGGCCGCGCTGGCCGCCGACACGTAGATCGTGTTGACCTTCCCGGTCAGCGCGGCCGGCCCGGTCTTGCCGATGGCCTCGGCCCGGGCCAGCGGGATGTACACGTCCGGGGGATGGCCGCCCTGCGGCACGCTGACGATCCCGCGGATAGTGAACGCTGTGCCACCCACATCGATCCGGTCCCCCGGGCCCAGCTGGTGCTGGGCCGCGTAACCGGCGTCGATCAACGCGTCATCGGACCTTGCGTCGGCCGCGGTGAGCAGCCGGCCCGCGGTGACCCGGGCCGAGCTCAGCGGGCCGAGCGTGTGGCGGGCCAGGTCCACCCCGTCCACGGTGAACTCGGCCGTGCTGAAGTCCGAGCTGATGCTGCCGCCACCGTTCTTGAGGCTGACCGAAGGGATGGTGCCGGTGACCGTGTCATCGCTGAGGGCCAGCCCGCCGGCCACCGCGGTGACCCCGGGCCGGCTGGCCACCGTGCTCAGCGAACTGGCGTTCAGCGTGCCGTATTGATTGTTGGCCAGGTCGTTGATGCTGATCTTGGTGCCCGCGGCGATCTCGCCGCTGCGCGCGCGCTTGATCTCCTGGCGGAACCCGAACGGGATCGGCCCGCCGGAGCCCTGGGCCGGGGGCTGGGTGACGGTCAGGTCGGTGCCGACCCCGTACAGCGCGTGCAGCACGGCGGTCTGCGCGTTCCGGACCCCGTCCGTGGCGGCGGTCACGGTGATCACCAGGCCCACGCCCAGGGCCAGGCCGAGCGCGATGAACGTGGCCTGCCGCTTGCGGTGGCTCAGCTCGCGCCGGAGGTAGGTGATGAACATGCCGCCATGCTGGCCAGCCGGGCGGGCCGTGTCGTCATGCTGGCGGCCCTGTTTTCCGGCCCGCTCCCGCGGTACGGCCGGTTCCCCGCTACAGCCCGGGATGTACCCCGGGGCCGCCGCTAGCCGACCTGGGGGAGCACCTCCGCGGCCAGCCGTTCGGCCTGCCGGGCCTGGTCGGACAGGGTGGTGCAGAGGATCAGCTGCGCGCCCGCGGCGGCCACCTGGCGCAGCTCGCTGGCGCACTCATCTGGGTTCCCGGCGATGGCCGCCGCCTCGATCTGCCCGGACCGCCGTCCGTAGAGCCGCTCCAGGGCGGCGTTGATCTGGGCCCGGGCCTGGCCGGTGTCGTCGCCCACCGAGATGTACACCCGCTTGGCCAGGCCGAAGCCGGTGCGGCCCGACTCAGCCAGCGCCTCGCGCACCGTCTTGACCTGCTCGGCAAACGTGCCCGTGGGGGTGGAGCCCGCGCCGAAGAAGCCGTCGCCCAGCCGGGCCGCGCGGCGCAGCGCGGTCCGGCTGTTCGCACCGATCCAGACCGGCGGGTGCGGTCTCTGGGCCGGCTTGGGTTCCATGGCCGCGTCGCGCAGCTGCCAGAACTCGCCCTCGAACGTGACCCGCGGCTCGGTCCACAGCGCCTTCATCAGCGCCAGTCCCTCGGTGAACCGGGCCACGTAGCGGTGCGGGTCCACGCCAAACGCGGCGAACGGCCGCCCCGGCCCGCCGGTGCCCACGCCGATGTCGATCCGGCCCTGGCTGAGCTGGTCCAGCGTGCTCAGGCTCTTAGCCAGGTGCACCGGGCTGTACAGGGTGGACACGAACACCACGCAGCCCAGCCGCAGCCGCTCGGTGCACGCGGCCGCGTACGTCATTGCCTCGACCGGGGCGAGCTGCGGCGACGCGCCCAGCACCGACTCCTGCGCCCAGGCGCTTTCATAGCCCAGCTCCTCCACCCGCGCGAAGTAGGCGCGGAACGCCGCCGGGTCGAACTCGCCGCCGGAGTAGAACTGCGGGATGGCGATGGCAAACCTCATGGGCCGCATGGTAACCAGCCCGGACTGGCTCACAGCGGGCCGGTGTCCTGGAGGGTGCCATCGAGGCGCAGCCACCGGGTGGGCCCGAGCTGGCGCAGGAACGGGGTGTCGTGGCTGGCCACCAGCAGCGCGCCGCGGTAGCCGCGCAATGCCTCGGTGAGCTGGCGCACGCTGGGCAGATCGAGATTGTTGGTGGGCTCGTCCAGCATGAGCAGTTGGGGAGCCGGGTCGGCCAGCAGCAGCGCGGCCAGGGTGGCGCGGAACAGCTCACCGCCGGATAGCGTCGCCACGGCCTGGTCGGCGCGGCGGCCCGGGAACAGCAGCCTGGCCAGGTCGGCCCGGATCGCGTTGCTGGTGGCGCACGGCGCGAACCGGGCCACGTTGTCGGCGATGGACCGCGCCCCGTCCAGCACGTCCAGGCGCTGCGGCAGCAGCCGGGCCGGGACACTGAGCCGTAGCTGACCCGAGGCCGGGGCCAGCTCCCCGGCGATGGTGCGGAGCAGCGTGCTCTTGCCCGCCCCGTTCGGGCCGGTGAGCGCTACCCGTTCCGGCCCGGCCAGGTGCAGCGTGACGGCCGGGCCGAACTGCGGCTGCACGGAATCCGTGGCCAGCACCACCTGCCGTGCGTGCACCGCGGTGGCGGGCAGGTCGATGCGGATCTCGTCGTCGTCGCGCACCGCCTCCGCGGCCGCGGTGAGCCGCTCCTCGGCCTGCCGCACCTGATCGCGGTGCAGGTTGCGGTGCTTGCCCGCGGAGACCTGGGCCTGCCGCTTGCGCTCACCCATCACTATCTTGGGCTCCCGCTTGCTGGCCCACATTTTCCGGCCGTAGCGCTGACGGCGATCCAGCGTGACCTGGGCCTCGGCCAGTCCACGCCGCTGGCGGCGCAGCTCCGACCCGGCCGCCCGCACGGCCCGCCGGGCCGCCTCCTGCTCGCCCGCCAGCGCGGCCTCGTAGTCCCGCACGGTGCCGGCGAAGCTGCGCGCCGTGCCCCGGTACAGCTCGACCGTGGTATCCACCTGGCCGAGCAGTTCCCGGTCGTGGCTGACCAGCACCATCACCCCGCGCCACGAGGCGACCGCGTCGTAGAGCAGTTGCCGGGCGCCGAGATCGAGGTTGTTGGTCGGCTCATCCAGCAGCAGCACCTGGGACCGCTGGATCAGCAGCGCGGCCAGGGCCAGCAGCACCGACTCACCGCCGGACAGCTCGCCGGCCAGCCGGCCCAGCGGGATGTGCGCCAGGCCCAGCCGGTCCAGGGTGGCCCGGGCCCGCGCTTCCGCGTCCCAGTCGTCGCCGATGACGCTGAAATGCTCCGCCGCGGTGTCCCCGGCCTCGATGGCGGCCAGCGCGGCCCGCGCCGCGCCGACGCCGAGCACCTGATCGACCGGGACGTCGTGCTGCAGCGTGAGGTCCTGCGGCAGGTACCCCACCGTCCCGGCCACCGTGACCGAGCCGCGGGCCGGCGTCAGCTGGCCGGCCAGCAGCCGCAGCAGCGTGGATTTACCGGACCCGTTGGCCCCGACCAGCCCGGTCCGGGCGCCGCCGATGACGAGGTCGAGGCCGCCGAACACCGGGGTGCCGTCAGGCCACGCAAAACAGAGATCTGAAACCACGATCGGGGTAGACAACGCCGGAACTCCTGAGGTGCGGGGATCGCGCGGCGAGCGCGCGGGGGCCGGGGCAGCCTCAAGAGAGCACGGCATTTCCGATCGGGCGGGAGCAGCAACCAGTTCAGGCTACCCGGCGGCGCAGCCCCGGCTCCACTGCATTTCCAGCGGTCGGCGCGGCACTGCTAGCGGTCTGCGCGGCGCTGTGGGCTGTGCCCGCGGCCCGGCGGCGCGGCCGGGACCTCGGCGGCCAGTTCCGGCCTGCCCACCTTGAGCGGGGCCGGCGCGGTCAGCACCGGGAGGCTGCTGAGCCGTAGGACCCGCTCCCGCACGCCCTGGCTCAGTACGCGGCGCATCCCACGGCGGCGGCACGAGCCCAGCACGATGACATCCGCGGACCACCGGCCGGCCTCGGCCACCAGATGGTCGGCCACGCCGAAACACGTCGACACGGCGGCCAGGCCGCTCGCCTTGACGCCGGCCTGGTGCAGTTCGGTGACGGCGTCCGTGACCAGCGCGGTCGCCTCGTCGGCGGTCTCCACGGTTAGCCCGCGGCCGCCCAGCTGGAACTCGTTGACATGCACCACCCGGACCTGCGCGTCCGGCCCGGCCAGCGCCATGGCGAAACTGAGCGCAACCGGCCCAGAATCGGAACTGTCCAGGCCGAGCAGAATCCGGTTGAGCATGGCACGGGCCCCGTGGCTAGTCGGTGCCTGAAACAGGCCTGATGTGTAACGCTCAGGTTACTGGCCTGACCTGCGGCCGGGCAGGGCACAAGGTCACACGTCACCGGACGGCAAGGTCTTGCCGCCCGCATGTTCCTGGGTTGTGCACGCCACCCACCTGGGCGGACAGGGCTGGCGGCGCTACATTTGAGGACGGTGATATCCCGTCCCAGGGCGGGTTACCTGGGGGGAACCACGATGGACCCGGATTGCGACTTCGTGCGCCCAGACCGGGTGTTTGTCGGGCGCCGGGCGCAGCTGGCAGCGCTGTCCGGGGCACTGCGGGCGGTGCGCGGTGGCGAGCCGCGGGTGGTGCTGATCCAGGGGCAGCCCGGAATCGGCAAGTCGTCGCTGATTGCCGCGTTCCTGGCCAGCAACCCGGGCCTGCCGGCGGTCACCGCGAGCGGCGATGAGGCGGAGGCGCTGCTGCCGTACGGCCTGGTGCAGCAACTCGCCACCGGGGCAGCTGCGCTGCTGCCCGATGCGCTGGCCAGCCTCGGGCTGCTCGCCTCGGGTACGCCCGCCGTCGCGGACCCGCTCGCGGTCGGCGTCGAACTCCTCGCACTCATCTCCTCGCTGCAGGGCGCGGACGGGGTCACCCTGGTGGTCGAGGACCTGCAGTGGAGCGATCTGCAGTCGGCCCGGGCCCTGCTGTTCGCCTGCCGACGGCTGGCCGCCGACCGGGTGCTGGTCATCCTCAGCTGCCGGCCCGGCGGCACCGCCCTGCTCGGCGAATCGTGGGACCGCTTCCTGGACGGCGACCGGCGCGCGGCCCGGCTGGCGCTGAGCGGCCTGGACACCCACGAGCTCGGCCTGCTGTGCCAGGAACTCGGCCATGCCAGGGTGCCCCAGCGCAGCCGCCACGAGCTCGCCGCGCGGCTGCGCGGCGAGCGGACGGACGGACCCAGGGGACGCCTGCTAGGGAAAACCTGGTGACGTCCCCGATCCGGGGGCGCACCGCTGGGACCTAACGTCACGCGGGAGGACATACCGCGGCGCTGCACGCTGCTCGGGTGGCGGTACGGCCCGTGGGGGGGTCAGCGGAGGTAGTGATGACGGCATTGGTGTGGGCGAATCTCCCGCTCTGCGCACTCGTGTTCGCGGCCATAGCGGGGATACCGCTGCGGCTGGTACTGACCCGCCGGGAGTGGGGGCCGGAATGTGGCTGGCCGGTCGAGCCGGCCGCGGCCCGGGCTGACATGCCCAGTTCGGCCGGGAATGCGCCGCCGGCGGCGGACAGGCCGCTGCGGGCGTTCGTGGCTGAGGCGGCCACCAGCAGTGCGGTTGCCGGGGGGACCGGCCTGCGCGCCAGGTGCCCGGGCCGCAGCGTTCCCGGCCGGCTCCGGTTCAGCCGTCCGGGCTGGGCTGATCCCCGGGCCGCCGGGCACAGCTAGCCCGGGCCGCCGGGACGATGGCCCGGAGCACACGCTTGGTGTCGGTGAGATCGGGCAGCACCACCTCGGCCCCGGCGGCGGCCAGGTCGGCCGCGCTGAACCCGCCGGTGGCCACGCCGACCGACCGGGCGCCAGCCAGCCGGGCCGCCTCGATGTCCAGCGGGGTGTCGCCGAGCAGCAGCGTGGCCCGGCCCGCGAAGTCGCAGCGGTAGGCGGCGGCCGCCCGGGCCCGGGCTAGCGGGACCAGGTCGGCCCGGATCTCGTGCGCGTCGCCGTACGCGCCGACCCGCAGGTCCAGGTACTGGTCCAGGCCGAGCGCGCCCAGCTTGACCATGGCCGTGGCCTGCATGTTGCCGGTCAGCACCGACTGCACCAGCGGGCCGTGCCCAGCCGGGCCGCGGCCGTCGGCCAGCGCGGCCAGCGCGGCCAGCGCGGCCAGCGCGGTGAGGGCCTCAGTGGCCCCGGGCAGTGCCCGGCCGCCCGCCCGGACCAGGCTGCCGAGCTGCGGGGCCAGCCCCGCCACCAGCCGCTGGAAGGCGGGCAGCTGGGCCTGGGGGTCCGGTACACCGGACAGGGTGAGCACCTCCAGCGCGATGGCCCGGTCGGTCCGCCCGGCCAGCGACGGGGTGCGCGGGAAATCGCGGCCGAACATCTCGCTGAACGCCCGCCGGATCAGCTGGATGCCCGCACCGCCCGCGTCCAGCAGGGTGTGGTCCACGTCCCACAGCACCAGCAGGCTCACCACGTGACCGTATCAGCCCCGCCAGGCCCCGTGTCTGGCCGCAAAACGACCTACCCGGCGATTAGACTCGCGGCGACAGCAGCGGCGGGTGAGCGGGGGTGCCAGGTGGCGGGCCGGATCCGCGACGAGGACATCGCGCTCGTCCGGGAGAGATCGGCCATCGACGAGGTGGTCGGGGAGTACCTGCAGCTGCGCAGCGCGGGCGGCGGCTCGCTCAAGGGGCTGTGCCCGTTCCACGACGAGAAGACTCCCTCGTTCAACGTCACCCCGGCGCGCGGCCTGTGGTACTGCTTCTCCTGCGCTGAGGGCGGCGACGTCATCAAATTCGTGCAGAAGATCGACAGCCTGTCGTTCGTCGAGGCGGTGGAGCGGCTGGCCGCCCGGGCCGGCCTCGAGCTGCGCTATGAGCAGGGCGGCCAGGTGCCTGGCCGGGAGCATAGCCAGCGCCGCAGGCTGATCGAGGCGCACAAGGCGGCGGCCGAGTTTTTTTCCGAACGCCTGAGCGGGGCCGGTGCCGCTCCAGCCCGCGCATTCCTGGCCGAGCGCGGGTTCGAACTGGCCGACGCCGAGCGATTCGGGGTTGGCTACGCGCCCGCCGAGTGGGAGGCGCTGACCAGGCACCTGCGCGGCCGCGGTTTCGCCGAGCAGGAGCTGCTGCTGGGCGGGCTGGCCACCCAGGGCCGCCGCGGTGCGATGGACCGGTTCCGGGGCCGGCTCATCTGGCCGATCCGGGACCTGACCGGCGAGGTGATCGCGTTCGGCGCCCGCAAGCTCAACCCGGACGAGGACGGCCCCAAGTACCTGAACACGCCGGAGACCCCGCTGTTCAGGAAGAGTTCCGTGCTGTACGGCGCGGACCTGGCCAAGCGGGAGATCGCGCAGCGCAGGCAGGCTGTAATCGTCGAGGGCTACACCGACGTGATGGCCTGCCACCTGGCCGGGGTCACCACCGCGGTGGCGACGTCGGGCACCTCGTTCGGCGAGGACCACGTCAAGGTGCTGCGCCGGCTGATGATCGACGCGGACTGGCAGGTCGCCGAGGTCGTCTTCACGTTCGACGGCGATGCGGCCGGGCAGAAGGCCGCGTTGCGTGCGTTTCACCTGGAGTCGCGGTTCGCCACACAGACGTACGTTGCCGTGCAGCCGGACGGGCTCGACCCCTGTGACCTGCGCCTCAAGCAGGGCGACGCAGCGGTCCGCGAGCTGATCGCCCGGCGGGTGCCGGTCTACGAGTTCGCCATCCGCAGTGAGCTGGCCCGGCACAACCTGGAGACCAGCGAGGGCAGGCTGGCGGCGCTGGACGCGTCCGCCACGATCATCAACAAGATCAAGGACTGGGCGCTGCGCGACGGTTACGCCGTCAAGCTGGACCGGATGCTCGGCACCCTCGATCCGGACCTGGTGCGGGCCCGGATCCGGCAGGTAGCGGGGGCGGCCGAGCCGCCCGCCGAGGGTGCCCGGCGCAGCCGGGATCCGCGCCGCCCGGCCCAGCCCCAGCCCGAGCCGGGCTGGCCGGCCAATGGGCTGGCTGACGCGAATCGCCCGGACCCGGCCGACCCGTTGCTGCGCCTGGAGCGGCAGGCGCTGAAGCTGGCCATCCAGCGCCCGGCGCTGTGCGGGCCGTCGTTCGACACGCTGACCAAGGATGACTTCAGCGTCCCAGTACATGGTGCGGTCCGCGAGCTGATCGGCGAATGCGGGGGAGTCGCGGCGGCTGGCCCGGCCCGGGAGTGGGCGGGCCGGCTGATCGGAGCCGCCCCGAATGACCGGGCCCGCGAGTTCGTGACCCGGCTGGCGGTGGAGGAAATCGAGGCCCCCCGGACAGATGGCGAGCCAGACGCCCGGTATGCCGAGGAAGTGCTGGCCGTGGTGGAGGCGTCGTCGATCAGCCGGCAGATAACCCGGCTGAAGTCACGGCTGGAGCGGCTGAATCCCACCGATGAGCAGACCGGCTACGCCCGGGCGTTTGGCGATCTGGTGGCGCTGGAGAAGCGCCGGAAAGCACTGCTGGACCGGGCCACTGGGGTGCTGTGAACTGTCACCCGTGAGGCAGACGGTACGGTCGGTGACCGTGACCGGTGGGTGGGCGGATGCTCATTGAGTAGCGGACTCAGGCGTTACTTACCTGAAGGTGACAAAATTAACCCCGCCGTTACCCAGGCTTCGTGGCGCACACTGGTCTGCGTGACCCTTACGTTACTTCACAGTGGCGGTGTGTCAGCGGAACAGGTGGCGGATCTGGTCGCAATGGCCAGGGAGCGCGGCACCGTTACCGCGGCTGACATCACGTCCGCACTCGATGGCGCAGACCTCCCGGCCGATGCCTTCGACAACGTCGTGCGCCTGCTCACCGATGAGGGCGTGGAAATCACCGATCCGCCCACCGACGAGGTGGCGGAGGTGTCCCGGGGCGGGCCCGGCGACGCTGGCCCGCGGGCCGGCACCGGGGATCTGGTCCGGATCTACCTGCGCGAGATCGGCCGGGTACCGCTGCTCACCGCGTCGGACGAGGTCGAGCTGGCCAAGTCGATCGAGGCCGGTCTGTTCGCCGAGGAGAAGCTGCAGGGCGGTTTCCCGCTGCTCGACGCGCACCGCGCCGAGCTGGGCGAGCTGGCCTCGGACGGGCTGCGGGCCAAGCAGCGGCTGATCGAGGCCAACCTGCGGCTGGTCGTCTCGATCGCCAAGCGGTACATCGGCCGCGGCCTGGTGTTCCTGGACCTGATCCAGGAGGGCAACCTGGGCCTGATCCGCGCGGTGGAGAAGTTCGACTACACCAAGGGCTACAAGTTCTCCACGTACGCGACCTGGTGGATCCGGCAGGCCATCACCCGGGCCATCGCCGACCAGGCGCGCACCATCCGGATCCCGGTGCACATGGTGGAGACCATCAACAAGCTGGCCCGGGTGCAGCGCCAGCTGCACCAGGACCTGGGCCGGGAGGCCACACCGGACGAGATCGCCGCGGAGATGGGCCTGGCCCTGGACCGGGTCGCCGAGATCCAGCGCATCGCCCAGGAGCCGGTATCCCTGCAGGCACCGATCGGTGAGGAAGACTCCGACCTGGGTGACTTCATCGAGGACGCGGACGCCGTGGTCCCGATCGAGGCGGCCGCGTTCATCATGCTGCAGGATCAGCTCGAGCAGATCCTGGACACTCTCAACCCGCGCGAGCAGAAGATCATCCAGCTCCGGTTCGGCTTGCTGGACGGTCATCCGCGCACGCTGGAGGAGGTCGGCCGCGAGTTCGGGGTAACCCGCGAGCGAATCCGCCAGATCGAGTCGAAGACGCTGGCCAAGCTGCGCCACCCCAGCCGCGCCCAGATGCTCCGCGAGTACCTCGGCTGACTCTGCTAGCCCGGGGGGGGCGACCCCCCGGACCCCCCCGATCGCCGCTGCGCGCCGAACGCCGCCTCGGCGGGCACCCGCCTGCGGCGGGCCCCGCCTCGCCGGCGCGCTGCCGCCCTTCCGCCTTCTGCAGCCCCGATCGCCGCGGTGCTAGCCCGGAAGGCAAGGGGGCCCCCGGCCCCCCGATCGCCGCTGCGCGCCGAACGCCGGCTCGGCGAACACCCGCCTGCGGCGGGCCCCGCCTGGCCGGGTCGCAGCCGCCTGGCCGGGGCGCGGCCGGCTTCCTGCGAAGGCTGGCTCAGGCCTGGGTCTCCGGGCCGGGGGGCGGGGTGCCCGGGCCGGCTGGGGGCGGGCCTGGGTCGGCGGGCGGGACGGAGGACCCGGCGGGTGGCCACTGCGCCGTGCCGGAGCCGCCCTGCGGGCCGCCGCCCGGGCCGCCGGCGGGCGGCACGTCCGGCCCGGCCGGCGGCGGCCAGGCGGCCTGGCCTGGCTCGGCCGAGGCGGCGCCGTGGGCAGCCGTGAGCCGGTAGTAGACCAGGGTCACGACCAGGGCCAGGAACGGCGCGACCAGCGTGCCCGACACGATGTTGCTGATGAAATTCCGGGCCACGATCGGCAGCGCGAGCAGGATGACGCCGAGCACGATATTGAACACGATGAGGATCAGGAACACCAGCACATAGGTGCCGAACACGTGCCAGGCGTAGCCGCGTACGGTCCGCCAGCTCCTGCTGAACGAGCTGAACACGCCCGCGCCGCCGACCACGATGCTGGGCACGATCAGCGACCAGAACGTCAGCAGGATCAGCCCGGGGATGATGAGCAGTGCGAAGCCGATCGCGATCCCGATACCGGCCAGAATGGACGCCGCGATCACCGTGGGCAGGTACGGCACCACGGCCGACACGGTCTCACCCAGGTTCAGGTCGGCCCGGCCGTCCCGCACGTCCTGTACCGCCTTGACCAAGGCGGCCTGGACCAGGAAGGCGGCGATGACGCTGATGAGCCAGCCGATGAACGTGCCGACGGATCCGGCCAGTGAGAGCAGGGCCGTGATCGCCGCCGCGACCAGGTAGATGATGAACGCGATCAGCAGGAAGTGCGCTGCGAACCGCTTGTAGTACGACCAGGACTCGCCCAGTACCCCGGATAGTGGACTCATGCGCTGGTTATACCGTTACCTTTAGTGATCAAAACAGCACCAGCTGCCCGGTTTGGTGAGGCAAACCGGGCCGGGCCGTCCTGATGTCCCGCTAGCTCAGCGGGGTGGCTCGCCGCCTGATCCCGGGGCCCCCGGCGCGGTGGTGTAGGTGCCACCCGGCTCTGAATGCCCATTGGCGTCCCGGGTCCGCATGCCGGGGATCCGGTCACCAAGCGTGCTGCCCACCTTGTTCCTGGCCTTCTCGGTCAGCTTGGGCACACGCTGAGCGGCCTGGTCCTTGGCCGTCCGGGCCAGGTTGGCCGCCTGGGCCTGGGCCGCCCCGGCGGCCTGCTGCATGGCCGGGCTGTCCTTCGCCTTGCTGGCCAGCGCCTTCAGCTGCTCGTAACGCTCCCGCCCGGCCCGGGCGCCGACTACGAAGCCCACGGCGAGCCCAGCGAGAAACGCAAACCGGTACCGCATCTGGCACCCTCTCTCGGCAGAGTCACTGCGCACGGGAAAGCTGCGCAGAATTGACCTTCCCCTGTTGCCTGGCCGTACTCCAGGTTACGCGCTGGCAAATGAGGTCCCTGAGGCCGGTGCCCGCGGCCGCCCGGGTGATCGCCCGCACGGCCACGGTCCCAGGTGCGCTACCCTTATCCCCGCGGCGAGAGCAGGCCGGGACCCCAAGCCGGCCCGCTGATCGCCCGCCGATCCCGCGTAGCTCAATCGGCAGAGCGTCCGGCTGTTAACCGGCAGGTTGTGTGTTCGAGTCACACCGCGGGAGCTTGACGAGGGAGTTTGAAGTATGGGACCCGCCCGGAGCGGGCTGCTCCCGGTTTTCCGCTGACGCTGTGATGGGCGCTAGGCCGCGCTCGAAGCCTTACGGACCGAATATCGCGGCCACGACATGCATGGTGGCCAGCACTACGGCCGACCGGATCAACACGGCCGGGAGGGTGGCTGAGCCGGCCCAGTCCAGGGCCCCGGCCCGGGACTGCCACGGGTGCGATGCGCCGCCCGGAACGCGACAGTGGTCATACCCGGACGCCGGCGTCAAGAGCCGGACCAGGAACCACCAGGAGTGACTATGTCCAGCTTCTCCGAAGCGCAAGAGCCCAAATTCGATTTCCCGGTGCCCAGCGACTGGCCACCCTCGCTCGCGCTGGCGTTCGCGGAAATGATGGAGCGGGCCCTGGCGGACGGTTTTCCCGTGGTCGTCCCGGTCCGCCGGGACGCCACCCCGGACCAGATCACCAGCGTGCTCGAAGAGATGCGGGCGCTGGTCAGGAACGCTGGCCTGGCCGTGCCGACGGCCGAGTGACCGGTAGGCCCGGGCGGGTGGGACCTCCGGCCCGGCGCCGGGCCGCGGGCCACGGCTGAGAATCGGTTGGTTCATGCCTGTGTCATGACCCAGCGATGTGCGCCCGCGGGGCTGAGCCCACTCAGTATGCTGTTTCGCTAACCAATGACCAGAATGGTGAGTACATGCGCGGTTTTGTCCGGTCCTTCCGGGCGACCCGGCGGTGAGCGGCCGCCGGCCCGGTTCGAATTACTGGCGGGAACTCAGCCTCCCGGCCAGGATCGGCTACATCGCCTGCACGGTCGTGGCCGTGGCCGTCGTAGTGGCCAGCCTGGGTGCCTACGCCATCTACCGGCGGCTGGACGGGAACATCAGCGTCGTCAAGGTCAGCGGGCTGAGTCACCGGTCCGTCTACGGCCCGCAGAACATCCTGATTCTCGGCTCGCAGACCAGGAACGGCCAGCGGCCCGGTGACCTGGGATCCAATCCCAGCCTGGACACCAGCAACTCGGACAACCTGATCCTGGTTCACCTCAACCTCACGCACACGCACGCGATCGTGCTGTCCATCCCGCGGGACACCATCGTCTACGAGCCGGGCTGCCAGGCGCGGCGCAGCATCGGCAGCGGCATCTTCGGCCCTTACCAGCAGGCCATCATCGACGGTGCGATGAACATCGGCGGGCCGTCCTGCGCGGTCAAGACGGTGGATGACCTGACCGGGGTCACGCTGGACCACTTCGTGGAGTTCAACTTCAACTCGTTCCGGGCCATGGTGGACACGATCGGCGGGGTCGAGGTCTGCGTGCCGCGGAGCGGCTACCACGACCCGTACAGCGGGCTGAGCCTCAGCGGCGGCAAGCACCTGCTCACCTATAACCAGGCGCTGGCCTACGTGCGCACCCGGCACGGCGTGCAGGCCGAGGGGGACGTCGGCGGTGACCTGCCCCGCATCGAGCTGCAGCAGGCGTTCATGTCGTCGGTCATCCAGAAGGTGAACACCACCGGCCTGCTGACCAACTCGGTCCAGTTGCTCAAGATCGCCGACCTGGCCACCCGGGCGCTCACCGTGGACCAGGGCCTGGACTCGGCCAGCAAGCTGCTCACCCTGGCCAGGAGCCTGACCGGGCTGCACGCCAGGAACGTGACCCTGCTCACCATGCCGACCGTCACCGACCCGGCCAACGTCAACCGGCTGCTGCCCGAGGAGCCGGAGGACGACGTCATCTTCCAGATCCTGCTGGACGGCCAGCCCTGGACCGGCCGGCTGCCGGTCCAGGCGGCTGGCCAGGTCAGGGTCCGGGTGCTCAACGGGACCGGTACCCCGGGCCTGGCCGCCCAGACCGCCCGGCAGCTGCGCACGCTCGGCTTCGACGTGATCGGCACCGGTGACGCCCCGGCCACCAGCACCACCACCGTCAGCTATGCGGGCACCGCCCAGGCGGACGGTGCCTACACGCTGATGACCCGGCTCAAGTCGGCGCCCGCCGCGCAGAACACGCTGACCGAGCCCGCCCCGCAGACCGGGGTCCCCGGCCCGGTGACGCTGACCCTCGGCGCTGACTTCGCGGGCGTGCTCACGCCCAGCGCGCACCACGGCACCGGCCATCCGGACCGGGGCAGGAAGGCGACGAGCACGGCATCCCCGGCCACGGCGGCCACTTCCGGCAACCAGGCCACGGTGCAGGCCCGCAACGCCGGGGCCAGCATCTGCTCCGGGCTGCCGCAGGCCAACCCGGATCCCGGGGCGCCCTGACCGGCCGGCCCGCCCCGCACGGTCCGGCAGCACTGCGCCCGGTCACCCGCGGTGCGGGTGACCGGGCGCGCCCCTGCGTGCGGGCTGCTACGGCACAGTGGCCAGCTGGCCTAGTCCGCCGCCTCGGCCAGCTCGACCGCCTCGGCGTGGATCGGGACCGGGCTGTTCATGGTCTCCTGCGCCCCGGCCAGGTCGGCCCGGGTGACCCGGACCAGGGCCAGGGTCAGGATCAGCGCCAGCAGCATGATCCCGGCGGACACCACGAAGCCGCGGGAGAAACCGACCGCCAGCGCGTGGTCGTAGATCGCCACCTGCGCCGTCCTGGCCTGCGCGGCGGTGACGTGCACCGGATGGCCGGCCGCGGCCGCGTGGGCTGCCGCCGTCTTGGCCGCGGTGACCGAGTGGTGAATGGTGTTGGACACCACGGTCCAGGCCACAGTGCCCAGCAGGGCCAGCCCGATCGAGCCGCCGACCTGCTGGCCGACGTTGGGCAGGCTGGACGCCAGGCCCGCGTCCCGGTCCGGGACCCGGGACAGCGCCACCAGGGTCAGCGGCATGAACAGCATGCCCAGCCCGGCCGCGGTGACCAGGAGCGGGCCGAGCAGCCCGGAGGTGTAGGTGCTGTGCTCGGTGATCCGGGACAGCCAGACCATGCCGCCCGCGCCGATCGCCGATCCGGCGATGAGCAGCGGCCGGGCACCGATCCGGGGCACCAGCGCGGCGCTGATCCCGGCCATGGCCATGATGACGGCCACCATCGGCAGGTAGGCGAAACCGGTGCGCAGCGCACTGTAGTGCCACACCGTCTCCACGAACACGGTCAGGAAGAAGAAGAGCCCGAACATCGCGGTGCCGATGCACAGCATGATCAGGTTGGCCGCGGACCGGTCCCGGTTGCGGAAGATGCGCAGCGGCATCAGCGCGTGCGGGCTGCGTGCCTCGATGAACAGGAACGTGGCCAGCAGCACGACCGACGCGGTCAGCGACACGATGACCTTGGTGTCACCCCAGTGCGAGACCCCGTTCGGGGTGGTGGCCGCGCTGGTCAGGCCGTAGACCAGGGCCGCGACGCCGAGCGTGCTGGTGATCGCGCCGGGCAGGTCGAACCGGCCCGGGCGGCGCTTCGACTCGGTCAGCGCCCGCGGCGCGACCAGCGCGACCAGGATGCCGATCGGCACGTTGACGAACAGCACCCAGCGCCAGTCCAGGTAGGTGGTGAGCAGGCCGCCCGCCATCAGCCCGATGGCCAGCCCGCTGATGCTCATGGCGGCGTACACGCCCATGGCCCGGTTGCGCGGCGGGCCCTCCGGGAAGTTGCTGGTGACCAGCGCCAGCGCGGTCGGGGCGACGATCGCGGCCCCTGCCCCCTGCACGGCGCGGGCGGCCAGCAGCCAGGCCTGTGAGGTGGCCAGCCCGCCGAGCAGCGAAGCCACGCTGAACAGGATGATTCCGGCGATGAACACCCGGCGCCGGCCGAGGATGTCACCCGCCCGGCCGCCGAGCAGCAGCAGGCCGCCGAACGTCAGTGTGTAGGCGTTGACCACCCATTCCAGGCCGCTGCCCGAGAAGCCGAGCGCGGCCTGGATGTGCGGCAGCGCGACGTTGACGATGGATGCGTCCAGGACCACCATGAGCTGCGCGGTGGCGATGACCACCAGGGCGAGCCCGAGATGGCGCCCGGCCGGGCCCCGGGGTACGGCCCGCGCGGTTGCGGGCTGTGTGGTACTCATGCGTCTCCTTGTCGTGGCAAGCGTCTGGTCAGCCACGGCGGCTGTGCCGCTCGCGGAAGTCTTTGTTTGTGGAAGTGACGAAGTAGCGGGCCCTTACTCACCGGGCTGCCGGAGAGCCGCCGCTGTGCGGCCGCGGCAGGGGTCGGCGCGCTGGTCAGCCGACCGGGGGAGCAGTGGCAGCGGCCAGGAGGCTGGTCACCTCCTCTCCGGGGCAGTTCGCTTCGATGTCACTGATCGGCGGGGCCATCTTGTGCAGCAGCTTGATCAGGGTGACCCGCTCGTCCTGGCTGAGCGACCGCCGCCAGGGCATCCGGGCCAGCATGGCCTGCTCCATCCGGAGCTTCATGTCCACGCCAGCACTGGTCAGCACGAGCCGCTTGACCCGGCGGTCGGCGGGATCGGGTTCCCGGACCGCCAGCCCGCGCTTTTCCAGCATGTCCGCGATGCCGGTCACGAATGAGGGGTCGCAGTGCATCCGCTGGCCCAGTTCCTTCATGGCCAGCGGCGCGTCGATCAGGTGCAGCGCCTTGAGAAAGAACGCCGGCACCCCGAACTCCTTGGCCATCTGCTCGGCCTCGGCCAGCAGCCGGGCGACCAGGCCGCCCGCCGCGTCGAGCAGATCCATGTCGAGCTGGTCCTCGGCTGTCTGCGGGTGCACGATGCCTCCTTCCCCCGTCCGGCGGCAACCCCCTGAGCCGCTCAATAGTTGACTAGCTAAACCATAGTCAGGATGCTTGAGCGGGTCAAATTCTTTTTTGCCGATGGATTCCTGGGCAACTCAGCCCGGTGTGGGGCTTATGACGCAAAGCCAGAGGGTAATCACATTAGGTGCGCAACCGGGGGACCCTGTCCGTCGTCCGAACGGGCAGGGGCGAGCCGTCCCGAGGCGGCTTGTGGTTCCGGCATCCAGGTGGGGCAGCGACAGCGGAGGCGTGACCATGCACGGGGTACTGCGGCCAGACGACAGCCCGCAATCCAGCCAGCGCACCGAGGATCCGGGCGGCCCCGGCCAGCCCGCCCCGGGCCGCCGCCGGTTCCTGGCCCTGGCCGGGCTGGCCGCGGGAGCAGTCCCGCTGGCCGGGGCCCGGCCCGCTGGCCTGCTGGCCCCGGCGGCCGGGGGGCGTTCGGCCGGAAGATCCGCCCTGCGCGCGGGCCGGTCCCCGGCCGCCGGGCCAGGTACCGCGGACTGGGAAGCGCTGCGCAAGGCGCTGTCCACGCACAATCTGATCCGCCCCGGCGGGAAGCTGTACCCGGGAGCCAAGGAACTGTTCGATCCGCGCTACGACTTCAAGACGCCGGCCGGCATCGCGTACTGCGCGACCGCCCGCGATGTGAGCGCGTGCGTGAACTTCGTGCGGAAGTTCGCCATGCCGGTCGCCGCCCGATCCGGCGGGCACAGCTACGGTGGCTGGTCGAGCGTCACTGGCGGCCTCATCGTGGACGTCACCGCGATGAACTACTTCAACGTCGGCGCCGGGACGGTCACCGTCGGCACCGGGATCCGCCTGATCGACTTCTATGACCGGCTGGCCGCGCGCGGCCTGGCCGTGCCCGGCGGGTCCTGCGCCACCGTGGGCATTGCCGGCCTGACCCTGGGCGGTGGCGTCGGGGTGCTGTCCCGCGCGTTTGGGCTGACCAGCGACAACCTGGACTCGCTGCGGATGGTCACGGCCGACGGCGCCATCCGCCTCTGCAGCCCCTCGTCCAACCCTGACCTGTACTGGGCCAGCCGTGGCGGTGGTGGCGGGAACTTCGGTATGGCCACGTCGTTCACGTTCCGCACCCGCCGGGTCGGCTCGGTGGTGCTGTTCTTCCTGCAGTGGCCGTGGTCGGCGGCGGCCAAGGTGATGGCCGGCTGGCAGTCCTGGGCACCGTTCCAGCCGGCCGCGCTGTGGTCGAACCTGCATATGTCGGCTGCGCCGGGCGGGCGCACGCCGGTCATCCAGGTGGGCGGCACCTACCTGGGCAGCGTCGCGGCCTGTAACGCGCTGTTGCGGGTGCTCTACGGCCGCGTCGGATCGGCCCCGCTGAACCCGGGCAACGTGTTCCTGACCTCCTACCTGAACGCGATGATGATCGAGGCAGGCTGCGGCGGCCTGTCGGTCCCGCAGTGCCACCTGCCCTCGCAGACCGCGAGCGGCCGGCTGGCCCGGGTCCCGTCGTACGCCAAGTCCGACTTCTTCACCAAGCAGATCCCGGCGGCCGGCATCGCCAAGATGGTGTCCGGCATCGAGGCCATGCAGCGGGTGCGCGGTGCGGTGGGCGGGGTGGGCGCGATCGCGTTCGACGCGTTCGGCGGCGCGCTCAACGGGGTCGCGGCCACCGACACCGCGTTCGTGCACCGCGACTCGCTGTTCCTGGCCCAGTACTCGACGAGCTGGAACGAGGGCGCGGGCGGGGCTGGCTCGGGCCGGCAGAATGACTGGCTCAAGTCGTTCTACGGGTCGCTGCACCCGTACGCCAGCGGGCAGGCGTACGTGAACTACCAGGACCCGGACCTGGCCGGCTGGCAGGCCGCCTACTACGGGAAGAACTACACGCGGCTGACTACGATCAAGAAGACCTGGGACCCGAACCAGCTGTTCAAGTTCCCGCAGAGCATCGTGCCGGCCTGAGCGCTCAGGGCGGGTTCCTCGACCGGTCCGGCGTTCTTACCGGGGTCACCCCAGCCAGGCCGGCCTTGTCTCAGGCCAGGCTGGGGTCAGGCGTGGCTTGAGGTCGGGCCGGGCTTGGGCCAGGCCGGGCTGGGGTCAGGCCTGGCTGGACGTGGCCCAGATGTTGATCCCGGCCTCGACCGCGTGATCGTCGATGGCCTGCAGTTCGCTGGTGCTGAAGCCGGACCGGCCCGCTGCGGCCAGGTTCTCCTCGAGCTGCCGCACACTGCTCGCACCGATCAGGGCCGAGGTGACCCGGCTGTCCCGCAGCACCCAGCTCAGCGCCATCTGGGCCAGGGTCTGGCCGCGATCGGCCGCGATCTGGCTCAGCGCCCGGACGTGGTTGAGGTTCTGCTCGGTGATCTGGTCGTGGGTCAGCGAGTCGTTGCGCGCTGCCCGCGAGTCGGCGGGCACGCCGTTCAGGTACTTGGTCGTCAGCAGGCCCTGGGCCAGCGGCGAGAACGCGATGCACCCGATCCCCTCGTCGCCCAGCACGTCGAGCAGTTCCTCCTCGACCCACCGGTTCAGCATCGAGTAGGACGGCTGGTGGATCAGGCACGGCGCGCCCAGGTCGCGCAGGATGGCCGCGGCTTCCCGGGTGCGCTGCGCCGAGTACGACGAGATGCCCGCGTACAGCGCGCGGCCGGAGGTGACCGCGGTGGCCAGGGCGCCCATGGTCTCCTCCAGCGGCGTATCCGGGTCGGCCCGGTGACTGTAGAAGATGTCCACGTAGTCCAGGCCCATCCGAGCCAGTGACTGGTCCAGGCTGGCCAGCAGGTACTTGCGTGAGCCCCGGTCGCCGTACGGGCCGGGCCACATGTCGTAGCCGGCCTTGGTCGAGATGATCAGCTCATCCCGGTACGGGCGGAAGTCCTCGCGCAGGATACGGCCGAAGTTGATCTCCGCCGAGCCGTACGGCGGACCGTACTCGCCTAGCAGCGGGGAACCGGCAGGCGCTATGCCGCCGTAGTTGTTGGCCAGGTCGAAGTGCGTGACGCCCAGGTCGAAGGCCCGGCGGAGGATCGCGCGCTGGACCGTCAGGGGCCGGTCGTCGCCGAAGTTCTGCCACAGTCCGAGGGAAATCTCGGGAAGCTCGATCCCGCTGCGCCCGCAGCGGCGGTAGGGCATCTTCCCGTCGTACCGGTCTAGAGCGGCTTGGTAGGTCATGGGCAGGAGTCTGCCACTGCCCGCCGCCCGGGGTGCCGCCTGCCGCAAGCGGGCCGCGATCCGGGCTCCCGGCGCTTCATCTGTCCGGCCCGCTGAGTCGGCCAAGCCGGCGCAGCGGCCCGGGCTGGCCGGCGTGCGCCGTGGTTGTCCGCTATATGCAGGTTCGGAAACTTTATTCCTAACTCCGGTAAACCTTCGTTACCATCTTGCAACTCGTACCGCGTCATCCCATCCAGGCCACTAGGGAGTCTTTCAGGAGAGAACGTGAGTCTTCTGGATCCTCTTCGCAAGGACATTCAGTATGGCTGAATCTGGCTACGGTAAGCCTGCTGCACCTACCGGTCGTCATACCGGGCATTGCGGTCGGCCAAGCCGTTATCCCGGGTTCCCGCCTGGCGGCTGGCGATGAAACGGCGATGGCTTACCCTGCTACTGTCACCGCTTGGCCTGGTATTAATCTCCGCTGGGCGGCTCCTGATTATCTCAAACTACAACGCCACAACGGCGACGACGATCGCTTCCACCGGTGGCTACGTTAATACGCTACTTGGCTCAATAATCCCGCTGGTTCCGCTTTTTATTCCTTATGTGGCGCTGCTGCTTCTTCTCTTCCGCCAGTTCATGCTCAGTGTACTCACGTTCGTCTTCGCTGCCTTTATCGCGCCAACCTCGGTCACGCTGCCGATCAGCCGGCAGCTAGCGGCAGAAGATACATATCAGGTGCTCGACCGGATCGGCACCAACCGGCAAATAACGATTATCCTCGCCTTCCTCGTCCTGATCATCGCTTACCTGTACTTCCGCAGCTTCGTGGAGGCGCTGGCCACTCTACTCGTGGTGACCGTGGCGGTAGGCCTGCTGTCCGCGCCCATAATCCAGGATCTGTACCTGCCAAGCTCACTACGGTCAGCCAATGCTAGCGAGCGAACCATTCGCACATCGCTTCAGCATGATACGGATAAAGCAGCGTACAATCTGCCGCCCAGTGCCGAGCATTATATAATGCTGACCATTATAATCGGGCTTATCGCAATAATCATAGTAGGCAATGCAGGCTTCGCCGGCCTGCTGCTGGACGTGATCCCGGACCTCGCGACCCTATTGATAGCCCTGATGGCGGCCATTGCCTTCTTCCCATACATATACAATATCTATCCGGTACCACATCGCACCGAATATTATGTCGGCATCCTGCGGTCACCCTGGCTGCCAGCCGAGAAGCTCTCGCTGCGCGGCGGGGGTAGCTACTACGGCTACACGCTTGCCACCGACCCGGACTGGTTTACTGTCTTGCTGGCCAGGACCAGGGCGATTGTTTACATCCACACAGATGACATCCTGCGCCGGTCCGTCTGCGAGACGCTGAGCCAGCGCAAAATCCCAATGGAGCCGCCGCTCATCACCACCTTCTACCAGAAGCCTGCGGCGATCCGCCCGTGCGCAGACCGTAAGTACCTGAGGACCGGTCGCCGTGCCACCAGGACACGATCACGCGCGCCGGCCCCCACGGTTCCCCGGGGGCACCCTCTGCCGGGGACTAGACCATTCGGTTAGCCGACCGGACCCAGGCCCACCGGGGGAGGGTGCTTAGCCGGGCGCAGGTGGGGGCGCGGGCTGCGTCATGCCCGGGAGTCACTCAATACCGCCCGGCAGGTCGGCCCGTGGCCGGCCGCTGGCAGGATGTGAGAGTTCCTGGGCAGCGCAGGAGAGAAACTGGCCCCGCAGAGAAAGCGAGCAGCCCATGTATGACGGGATCATGGCCGAGTCGATCAGCCTGACCGGCCATGGTGGTGACCAGATCGAGGCCTACCTGGCCCGCCCGCTCGGGCCCGGCCCATTCGGCGGTGTCGTGGTGATCCACCACATGCCCGGCTTCGACTCGCAGACCAAGGAGATCACCCGGACGTTCGCGGCCAACGGCTACACCGCCGTGTGCCCGAACCTGTACTCCCGGGAGGCGCCCGGTGCGAGCCCGGACGACGCGGCGGCCGCCGTCCGGGCGGCCGGCGGGGTGCCCGACGAGCGGCTGGTCGGGGACGTCGGCGCGGCGGCCGCGTTCCTGCGCGCGATGCCGAACTCCAACGGCAAGGCCGGGGTGATCGGCTACTGCTCCGGGGGCCGCCAGTCGTTCCTGGCCGCGTGCAGCCTGCCGCTGGACGCGGCGGTGGACTGCTACGGGGCGTTCGTCGTCGGCACGCCCCCCGAGGGCATGCCGCTGAAGGTCGGCCCCATCGTGCACCTGGCGCCCAACCTGTCCTGCCCGCTGCTCGGGCTGTTCGGTGAGCAGGACCAGCACCCGTCGCCGGACCAGGTTGCGGAGCTGGCCAAGGCGCTCGAGGCGGCCGGGAAGAGCTACGAGTTCCACAGCTACCCCGGGGCGGGCCACGCGTTCTTCGCGGTCAACCGGCCCGCCTACCGGGCCGAGGCCGCCAACGACGGATGGCAGAAGATCTGGGGCTTCTACGGCCGCTACCTGGCCGCGAGCTGAACGGAGGCTGTCATGTGCACGTATCTCACCGAGAAGGTCGGTGTCAGCGGCAGCGGTAAGGGTGCCGCCGGGTGGTTCAGGCTCAGCGAGGCCACCGTCTACTTCGATCACCCGGTACACGCCGCCGCCGAGCACACACTGAACATCGATTTCCGCGATCCGGCGCAGGGCCCGTCGGCCCGGGTGGCGGTGGAACTGACCGCCGAGTCGGCCCGGGCGCTCGCTGAGGCGATCACGTCGACGCTGGCGTCCGCTCCGCCCGGCCTGGCCTGAGCCCGTATCCAGCAGCGCGGTGAGCTCGCGGGTGACCGCGGGCGCACCGCGCTGTGTGCTTGTGCCGCGGCCGCGCTGTCGGTGGGTGGTGTGAAGATGAGGGGGTTCTGACAGTGGGAGAGGCGAGTGGCATGAAGTTCCAGGTTGACCGGGATGCGCTGGCGGAGGCCCTGGCCTGGGTGGCCCGCGCGCTACCCACCCGGCCGGTGGTCCCGGTACTGTCCGGGCTGCGGCTGGAGGCCGCCGACGGCCTGACCCTGTCCTGCTTCGACTACGAGGTGTCCGCCACCGCGCACCTCGAGGCCGAGGTGGCCGAGCCGGGCTCGGTGATCGTGCCCGGGCGGCTGCTGGCCGAGATCACCCGCAGCCTGCCCGCGCTGGCGGCGGAGTTCAGCTCCGACGCCGACGTGGTCAACCTGACCTGCGGGAGCGCGGAGTTCGCGCTGTTCACCCTGCCCGCCGACGAGTACCCGGCGCTGCCGGCCCCGCCGCCCGTGGTGGGCACGATCGACGGCGGGCTGCTCAGCGCGGCCATCAGCCAGGTCGGGCCGGCCACCAGCCGGGACGACACCCTGCCCATGCTCACCGGGGTGTGCCTGGACATCGACGGCGGCACGCTCACCCTGGCCGCCACCGACCGGTACCGGCTCGCGGTGCGGGCCGCGCCGTGGCAGCCGGTGCAGCCCGGCCTGCGCGCGGCGGCCCTGGTCCCGGCCCGCACGCTGGCCGACGCGGCCCGCGCCATGGCCCCCGGGGTTCCGGTCGAGATCGCGTTCGACGCCGGTCCTGAGACGGGGCCCGGGCGGCCGCGGCCGGGCGGCACCGAGCCCCGGCCCGCCGAGGGCATGATCAGCTTCGCCAGCGGCGGGCGGCGGCTGACCACCCGGCTGATCGGCGGGGAGTTCATCCGGTACCGCTCGCGCTTCCCGGCCGAGTTCGGCGGCCGGGCTGACGTGCCGGGCGCCCTGTTCACCGACGCGGTCCGGCGCGTGTCGCTGGTCGCCGACCGGGCCACCCCGGTCCGGCTCCGGTTCAGCCCGGGTTCGGTGCTCATCGAGGCGCACACCGAAGGCCGGGCCCGCGCGGTCGAGACGGTGCCCGCCGAGTTCCGCGGCGGTGAGCCGGGCATCGCGTTCAACCCGCACTACCTGCTGGACGGGCTGACCGCGGCGCTGGTGCCCGCGCCCGCCGGGCCGGCCGCGCCGGGCGGGGCTGATCCGGGTGAGGCCACCGGCGGTGCACCGGCCGCAGGCGCCGAGGCCGGCGATCCCGGGCTGGTCAGGATCGAGTTCACCAGCCCGGCTAAGCCAGCCCTGATCACCAGGGTGCCCGCTGACGGGGCGGAGCCTGGTGGGGATGACCAGGACGCGGTCCCGGAGTTCCGTTACCTGGTCGTGCCGCTGCGGGCCGTGGCCCGGCCCTGACCGGGCCCGCCGGCGTCCGGACCTGGGCCGCCGGCCGGTCAGCCGCGGGACGCGAGCCGGGTGCGCAGCCGCCAGAGCGCGCGGCCGGTCAGCAGCAGCCGTGCCATCCGCGCCACCTGGCTCAGCCACGGCTGGCCGACTGCCAGCGGCACGGCCTCGATCCAGGCGTGCCGCAGCCACAGCCGCCGGGCCAGCCAGCCCAGGCCGGCCACCGCGGCCACCCCGGCGGCCAGGATGGCCAGCAGCGCGCCGGCGACCAGGCCGAGCAGCCCGCCGTGCACCACGAACGCCGTGATGAGCAGCGCCAGCACCAGGAGCGCGCCCCCGGTCACCAGGGTGAAGGCCAGCATGACCCGGCGGCCCATCCGGGCCATGGCCGCGCGCACCTGCTCGACGTCGATCGGGTAGCCGGCGCCCTGATAGCTGCCCCACGGCGTCCCGGGCGGGAGCACCACTCCCTCGTGCGGCAGGCCATCGGTCACCATGTCCAGCTCACCGGCGGTCTGCGCCCGGTACACCGCGTCCAGCCGGTCCTGGAACTCATCCAGGCCGAGCCGGCCGGCTGCATAGTGCTCGCGCAGCCGGGCGGCCACCGCCTCGCGATCCGCGTCGCTGACCCGAACGTCGCTCTGCATCACTCCGGGGCCCTCCGCATCCGGCTGGGTGATACCACGTGTTGCTGACACGATATGTCGCGAACAGGTGCGCGGCAAATGCGGGCCCGGTGGCCGCCCCGCGTGGCGCAGACCCCAGTGCTCTCATCGATCCCGTGAGTCACGCCAGCACCGGCGCCCGGGCGGCGAGAACCGGCTGGTCCCACTTTGCCTGGCTCCGGTGCGGCAGATGCCCGTTTTATCCTGGTCTGCGCGGGCCGGGTGCGTGAAACGTGGCCCAGGCTGCCACCCGGCCGCCGTGATCATGCCCGCAGCGCTGACGGGAAGCCGAACCCACCCGACCCGTCGCGCTCCAGCGGAACGGCCCGGCGCACCGCCGCGACCGGCAGCGGGCCGTAGATGTGCGGGAACGGCCCGGCCAGGCCCGGTACCGGCTCCCAGCGGATCTCCGCCCCGATCCGGGCCGGGTCCAGCACGAGCAGCACCAGGCCGCGGTGCTCGTCCCGGTACAGCGCGTTGGCCACCGGAACGACCTGGCCGGCTGTGCTGGCGTGGATGAACCCCTCCTCGGCCAGCGTCCGGCCCCGGGTGGACATCCGGTACTCGCCGTCGCGCTGCGCCTGCGCCCAGTCCTGGGCGGCGGCGATGTGGTACAGCGCGTCCATCTAATTGAGGAAGTAGCTGCTGCCGCCGGTCTGCGGGTTCGTCACCTGGGCCGTCACGGACACCGCGCCCGCGTGCGCGAACGTCAGGGTGAGCGTGATGTCCTTGCCGCCGCGCAGCTGGCCGGCCCCGGTGATGAGCAGGTGCAGGCCGCTCGGGATGAGCCGCACGGTGGAGTCGGCCGGTACCGGGATCCACCGGACGGTGCGCGCGACGCTGCTGGTACCGCCCGGTCCGTCGGCCTGGAACGTGACCCGGCCGCCGGCGCTGGTCCGGGCGCTGATCAGCCGGTCCCGGGCGCCGTTGTTCCGGATGATCAGGTAGGCGACGGTGCGCCCCGGAACGGAGGGCTGCGGGACGTAGGCGGTGGACAGCGAGATCAACGGGGCCGCGCTGGCCCGTGCGTAGCAGCCGGCCAGGCCGGCCACGCCCAGCGCGGCCAGGCAGCAGGCCACGGCCGCCCGGGGCGCCCGGCGGGCGGCCCGGCGCGCCGCGGCCGGCGCGGCGGTGCGGTCGGGTTCCGGCATGGTCCTTTGCTCTGCTGTCTCGCCCGGCTGGCTCCGGGGTCGACGACGATGGTAGTCCTGGCCGCCGGCTGAGCGGCCCGGCGGGTGCCGGCGCAGGCAGGATCAGGTCAGCGCAAGCCGCCAGTTCTGCCCCGCGAGATCGTGCCCGAAGCTGTGGTGCGGTGCGGAGTCCGTCAGCTCGAAGCCGGCCCGCTGGTAGATGTGCCGGGCCGAGGTCAGCACGTCGTTGGTCCACAGCACGATCTCGGTATACCCGGCCCGCCGGGCGAACCCCAGGCACTCGCCGACCAGCCGGGCGCCGAGCCCCCGGCCCCGGGCCCGCGGCTCGACCAGGAGCAGCCGCAGCTGTGCCGTGCGGCCGGACTTGCGCATGCAGAACACGCAGCCCACCGGGCTGCCGTCCAGCTCGGCGACCCAGGCCGCCTCGCCCGGGTCGTCGCGGCCCGCGTAGTCCGCTACGATCCGGGCCACCAGCGCCTCATAGCTCGTATCCCAGCCGTACTCCTGCGCGTACAGCGCACCGTTGCGCTGGATGACCCAGCCGAGATCCCCGGGCTGCGGGGCCCGGAGCACGAACGCCGCCGGCCGGGGGGCGGTCACGATGTTCCTGATCGTCCCCATGGCCGCGGTCAGCCGCTGCTGCTCCGCCTCGGTGAGCCGGCCCAGCAGCGCGCCGATGTCGGCGGCCGAGCGCCGGTCCAGGTCGGCGGCGGCCTGACGCCCGCGGCCGGTGAGCGCGATGACCCGGCGCCGGGCATCGGCCGCGGAACGCTCCCGGGTGATCAGCCCGTCCGTCTCGAACCGGGCCAGGATCCGGCTCAGGTAACCGGCGTCGATGTCCAGCACGCTGCGCAGCGAGCTGATCTCGCACTGGCTGCCCTGGGCCAGCTCGAAGAGCACCCGCGCCTCGGTGAGGGAGTACGGCGAGTCCAGGTAGCCGCCGCGCAGCAGGCCGATCAGGTTGGTGTAGACCCGGTTGAACTCGCGCACCGCGCTGACCCGTCCCGGGCCGGCGCCGCTGACCGGGCCAGCTCCGGCCACATTGTCTGACGAAAGCAAGGATGTCTTTGACATAGTCAAATAGTTAACCAGCGGGGGCGCTCAATCAAGACCCCCGGCCGATCCGGGCTGGCTGGTATCAGGCGGCCCGGCCGGCTCTGAACAGGCGCAGGCCGCGGACGGCGGCCTGCTGGTAGCCCGGCCGGTCACGCGTCACGCCACCAGAGCATCAGGCCGCCGCTGAGCAGCGCGGCGGCGGCCCACGCGGCCAGCACACCCAGGCCGGCCCACGGGCTGAGCGGCAGGCTGCGCAGGCCGGTGGTGGCCTGGATGTCCAGCCCGGCGCTCATCGGCCCGATCTGCTGCAGGTGCCGGGCCCAGTGCGGGCTGAGGGCGCTGGCGATGACCGGGAACAGGTAGAGCAGGCCGAGCACCACCCCGATCGACGCCGCGGAGTCCCGCACGGCGGTGGCGGTGCCGAGGGCCAGCAGGCCGATCAGCGCCAGATAGAGGACCGAGCCGGCCGCGGCGCGCAGGTCCGCCCCGTTGGCCAGCGACAGAGCCGGGTAACCATGGACCGGGATGAACCCGTGGCTGGGCAGGATGAGCCGCCCGGCCAGCACGGCTGCCAGCACGCTGGCGGCCCCCACCGCCAGCACCAGGCCGGTCAGCACGGCCGCCTTGGCCGTCAGGACAGTGATCCTGCGTGGCATCGCGGTCAGCGTGACCCGGATCATGCCGGTGCTGTACTCGCCGCTGATCGTGCGCACGGCCAGGATGGCCACGACCGCCTGGCTGAGGTCGATGCCGCTGAGGATGGTCCGGGCCGGATCCTGGCCGCAGCCTGCCGCCTGGCAGCTCACCGCGGAAGCGGCGGCGCTGCCCACCGCCACGGTCAGCGCGACGACCGCGGCCAGCAGCCACCCGGTTCCGGGTAGCGTGCGCACCTTCGTCCACTCCGCGCCAAAGGCGCGTGCCGCCGCCTGGACTGAGGAGGGAGGAACGAGCGACGGGGGAAGGAGGCGGGTCCGGGCGCGCCGGAGGCGCAACGCAAGCAGCGCGGTCATGCGTCCCTCCGGCGCAAGAGGTAGGCCGCCACGCCCAGGGCAACCGCGGCCCAGCCACACAGCACCGCGAAACCGGCCCACGGGGCCAGCGGATAGTAGCCTGCTGAGGGCGCGTAAACGTTGCTGACCTGCGGGTACTGGATGAGGGTCTGCTGGACGGCGAAGGCGGCGGCTGGGGTGACCCGGGCCAGCCAGTCCGTGGCACCAACCGGCAGGATGGGCACGGCCACGGTAAGCAGGTAGGGCAGGACGATCACCACGATCACGGTGGCGACCGCCGCGGCGCTGCGCCGCAGCACGGCTCCGATGGCGAGCGCGATGACGGCGGCGGCGGCGAGCACCGCGGCGGTGCCGGCGATCACGCGCACTTCGGTGAGCGGGGTCACCGGCCAGACATAGACGCCGTTGTCACGAAGCACCCGCGGCCCCAGCGTGACCACGATGGCCGCGGCCACCAGCCCGGCCGCGAACGTCACGGCGCCAATCACGACGGCCTTGGCGGCCAGCACCCGGCCCCGCCGCGGGGTGGCCGCGAGTGTGACGCGGATCAGGCCGCGCCGGTATTCGGCGGTCATGAACATCGCACCCACCACGGCCACCACGATCAGCCCGGCGAACACGCCAATGAGGGTCTGCGCGATCGTGGCGCCGCCTCCGGCCGGCCCGGACACCGACGGCGAGATGTCACCGGTCCCGCTCACGGTGAACCGGCCGGCCGCCTGCTGGAACCCCCCGGGCGAGCCGGCGGCGGGCCCGCCCGCCGCCCCGATGGCGCGGCCGGCCCACCCGCCACCCAGCCAGGCACCCTGGAGGCTGAGATGGTCGAACACCCCGGTCGCGCGGCTGGGGCCGCCGCTCACACTGTTCAGGGCCAGAGCCGTTTGCCAGTATTGCGGGGACGTGGCGAACAGGCCGCCCGGCACGGTCGGGGACAGCCCGGCCAGGATGGCTGTGCCCACCTTCGCCCAGTGCCTGCCGTCGGCCGAGTCGTAGCCGGTCAGCGTATCGCCCGAGCGGGTGAGCCGGAGCCAGCGCGGGGATGCCGCGGAAACGGAGCCGGCCAGGCCCGGCACGTCCCCGGTGTAGTCGTATTGCATCCGCACGCCGTGGCGGCCGGTGACCATCATCGCCGCGTACGCCGATCCTGGCCGGGTGCCCGCCTGGATGATGATCCCGGCCTTGGCCCAGGGCACCAGGCCGCTGCGCATTCCCGCGCCCGCGGCCGGGATCTGACCAGTCAGCGAGGTCAGCCGGATGGTGATGCTGCCGTTGCCGGCCAGTGGCCGGTGCACAAAGTAGAAGCTGTCCGTCACCGGCTCGCCGCCCGGCCCCACCGGGCCGGAGCACTCCGAGGCTGGCCCGTTCTTGCCGCAGGAACCCTGCAGGCTGGGGCCGAGCCCGAGAACCACGATCGCCAGCACCGCGACGATCATGCCGATGACCCAGCCGCGGACGGTCCGGAATTTGACCCACTCGGCCCGGAGTACCTGGTCGAAGCCACCAGGCCGGGCTGGCGTGGCGCCGCGCTGGGCTGGCGGGCTGGTGATCATCGGGTGCCCTCCGGTACGGGTTCGGCGCGATAGTCGACCGCGTCCTGGGTGAGTTCCAGGTAGGCCTGCTCCAGGCTGGCGCGCTGCGCTGCGACCTCGGAGAACGGCACCCCGCTGCCGTTCAGCGCGGCGACGACCTGGCCCGGGGCCAGTCCCGACACGGTCAGTACGTCCGCCTGGCTGGCGGTGATCGTGCCGCCCGCCCGCTGCAGCGCGGCCAGGACGGCCGGCCCGGCGGTGGTCCGTACCGTGACCCGGTTCCCGGACGCGGCTGTGATCAGGTCACGCATGCTGGTGTCTGCGATCACCCGGCCGCGGCCGACCACGACCAGATGGCCCGCGGTGTCCTGCAGTTCGCTCATCAGGTGGCTGGAGACCAGCACGGCCCGGCCCTGGGCCGCTAGTGCCCGGAGGAAGCCGCGCATCCAGATGATGCCCTCGGGGTCCATGCCGTTGAACGGCTCGTCCAGCATGAGAACCGGCGGGTCACCGAGCAGCGCGGCGGCGATGCCGAGGCGCTGCCGCATGCCGAGGGAGTAGCCACCGGCCTTCCGCCGGATCGCCGGCCCGAGGCCCGCCTGGCCGATCACTTCGTCGACCCGCCTGGCCGTCAGGCCCTGTGAATAGGCGAGCCAGAGCAGGTGATTGCGGGCCGACCGGCTGGGCTGCAGCGCGGCGGCGTCCAGCAGTGCCCCGACGTGGCTGAGCGGAGTCCGCAGGGTGCGGTACGGCCGCCCGCCGATCAGCGCGGTGCCCGAATCGGCCGTGTCCAGGCCAAGGATGACCCGCATGGTGGTGGATTTCCCCGCGCCATTGGGCCCGATGAAACCGGTGACCTGCCCGGGCTGGACGGTGAACGACATCCCGTCCAGGGCCAGAACCGGCCCGTACCGCTTGCGCAGCCCGGCGACTTCTATGGTTGCTTCAGCCATGGACCAGGTTCTACGCCCGGGCCGGTGACAGCCCGGTGCCAGCCGCTGGCACCGGGCTGTCACCAGAGACCTGGCATGCTGGCCCGGGAGGGCGAGACCAGATGAGAGTGCTGGTGGTGGAGGATCACGAGATCCTGGCTACGGCGATCGGCACCGGGCTGCGCCGCGAGGGCATGGCCGTGGACGTGGTGCTGGACGGGGCGCACGCGCTGGAGTACCTGGCGGTAACCCGGTACGACGTGGTGGTGCTGGACCGGGACCTGCCCGGGGTGCACGGCGACCAGGTCTGCCAGCAGCTGGTGGCCAGCCGGCCGGACAGCCGGGTACTGATGCTGACCGCCGCGAGCACAGTGCGGGACCGGGTGGACGGCCTGGGCCTGGGCGCGGACGACTACCTGCCCAAGCCGTTCGACTTCGCCGAGCTGGTGGCCCGGGTCCGGGCGCTCGGCCGCCGCTCGGCCGCCGCGCTGCCGCCGGTACTCGAATCCGGCGAGCTGACCCTCGACCCGGGCCGCCGGGCCGCGTTCCGGGCCGGGCGGCGGCTCGAGCTCAGCCCGAAGGAGTTCGCCGTGCTGGAGTGCCTGCTGGCCTCGGCCGGCCGGGCGGTGCCCGCGGAGGAACTGCTGGAACGGGCCTGGGACGAGGCGGCCGACCCGTTCACCACCACGGTCAAGACGACCATCCGCCGGCTGCGGGCCAAGCTCGGCGACCCGCCAGTCATCCACACCGTCCGCGAGGGCGGGTACCGGATCGGGGGAGACTGATGCCGCATCCGGCGTACCGGAGCACGCTGCGCAGGCGGCTCACCTTGTTCTACGCGGCGCTGTTCTTCGCCTCCGGCACCGCGGTGCTGCTCATCCCGCTGCTCAGCATCAGGAGCGTGCTGCACGTCGCGCACGTGGGCTCACCGGGCTACGTCACCGCGGTCAGCCAGTACCACACCGACGTCAGCGCCCTGGTCGTCAGCTCCGTGCTCGGCCTGCTGGTGATGGCCGTGCTGTCGGTCGTGTTCGGCTGGCTGCTGGCTGGCCGGCTGCTCCGCCCGCTGCGCGCGATCACCGCCACGGCCCGGGACATCTCGGCCAGCAACCTGAGCCGGCGGCTCAGCGTGGGCCGCCGCGACGACGAGTTCGCCGAGCTGGGCGAGACCCTTAACGACCTGTTCGGGCGGCTGGAGGCGGCGTTCGACTCGCAACGGCACTTCGTGGCCAACGCCTCGCATGAGCTGCGTACCCCGCTCACCGCGGAGCGGGCCCTGCTCCAGGTGGCCCTGGCCGACCCGGGGGCGTCCGCGGCCGAGCTGCGTGCGGCCTGCACGCAGGCGCTCGCCCTGGGCGAGCAGCAGGGGCAGCTCATCGACGCCCTGCTCACCCTGGCCAGCAGCGAGCGTGGCATCGAGCAGCCGGGGCCCTTCGATCTGAGCGGGATCGCCGGGCGGGTGATCGCGGCCCGCCGCGGCGAAGCGCAGCGCGCCCAGATCCAGCTGACCGCCGCGCTCGGCCCCGCCCTCGCGGTGGGCGACCCGAGCCTGGCGGAAAGCCTGGCCAGCAACCTGGTGGACAACGCGCTGCGGCATAACGGGCCGGGCGGCCAGGTGGACATCCGCACCGCCCAGGTGGCCGGGCAAGCCACCATCTCGGTCCAGAACACCGGGCCGGTGATCCCGCCCAGCGAGGTGCAGCGCCTGTTCCAGCCGTTTCAGCGGCTGAACCGTGGGCGGACCAGCCGGGCCGGGGGGCACGGTCTGGGCCTGGCCATTGTGCAGGCCATCGCGCGTGCCCACCAGGCCACGCTGACCGCCCGGGCGCGGCCCGGCGGTGGGCTCGACATCACGGTGAGCTTCCCGCCACCCGCCACCGACCGAGCCGAGCAGCCGGCCCTGGCCGGCGCTGGCCATGATCGTCGTCAGTAACGGGGTGCTCTGGGGCGCAAAGCTGAGCCGTCGCTTTCGATGATCAGGCGGTGGCCCCGGTCTGGGGCTGACACCGGTGAAGACGCCGCTGGGCGTTAGCGGGTCAGGTCCTGGCGGAATCGCGGAGCACCCGGCGCAGGACCTTGCCTGCCGCCGACTTGGGGATCGCGTCGATCACCTCGAGCCGCCGGATCCGCTTGTAGTGCGCCACCTCGCCCCCGGCGAACTGCATGATCTCCTCCGTGGTGGCGGCGGCGCCGGGCCGCAGGGCGACGTACCCGGCCGGGATTTCGCCGGCCTCGTCGTCCGGCAGGCCGATCACCGCGGCGTCGGCCACGTCGGGGTGGCGGAGCAGGACCGCCTCTAGCTCGGCTGGGGCCACCTGGAACCCCTTGTACTTGATGAGCTCCTTCAGCCGGTCCACCACGTACAGGTGCCCGTCCGCGTCCATGTAGCCGAGGTCCCCGGTGTGCAGCCACCGGTCCGTGTCGATGGCCGCCGCCGTGGCCTGGGGGTTGTTCAGGTATCCCGCCATCACCTGCGGCCCGCGCACGCACACCTCTCCCTCCTCGCCGGTCCGCAGGGCCGCCCCGGTCAGCGGATCGACGATCTGGGTCTGCGTGCCCGGCGCGGTGACCCCCACCGATCCGGGCTTGAACCAGCCCGGTGGGGTCAGGTGCGACACCGGCGACAGCTCGGTCAGCCCGTACCCCTGAACGACCTCGCAGCCCAGGCGCTTGCTGCACTCGGCGGCCAGCTCCGCCTTCAGCGGGGCGGCGCCGGAGTTCATCAGCCGCAGCTGGCTGAGGTCGAAGGAATCCACCAGCGGGTGCCTGGCCAGCGCCAGCACGATGGGCGGCGCCACGAACGACCGGGTGATCCGGTAGTCCTGGTGGGCCCGCAGGAACTGTTCCAGGTCGAACCGCGGCAGCGTGACCACCGTCGCGCCGGCCCGCAGGCCGCAGTTCATCATGCACTGCATCCCGTAGATGTGGAAGAACGGCAGGACGGCCATGAGCCGCTCGTCCGGCGCCGACGGGAGCGCCCCCAGTGTCTGGGCGACGTTGGCCACCAGGTTCTTGTGGGTGAGCATGACGCCCTTGCTCAGCCCGGTGGTCCCTGAGGAGTACGGCAGGGCCACCACGTCGTCGGGGCCAACCGGGACGTGCGCGGCCAGCGGCGCCCCAGCCAGCGCGCTCAGTGGCCTGACCGGCATGGTCCCGCCGGCGTGGCCGGCCTGGCCGGCCTCGCCGAGCAGGCAGACCTCGGTGACTGCCGTCCCCCCGCAGGCGCGGACGGCCATCGCGGCCAGCGGCGCGACCGTCACCAGGATCCGGGCGCCGGAGTCGGCGAGCTGGTCATGCACCTCGGCCTGGGTGTAGGCCGGGTTGACCGTCGTGACGGTCCCCCCGGCCATCGCGGCCCCGTGGAACACCACCGCGTAGTCCGGGCTGTTCGGCGCCATCAGGGCCAGCACATCCCCCCGGCCGAATCCGGCGGCCGCCAGCCCGCCGGCCAGCGCCCGGATCGCGTCCTCCAGCTCGCCGTAGGTCAGCACCCTCCCGGAGGCGCCGTCGATCAGCGCGGGCTTATCCGGCTGGCCCGCGCCGCCCGCCAGGACATACTCGGTCAGCGGGAGGTCGGGGATCTCCACGTCGGGTAGCGGGCTGTCATAAATCATGGGTCCTCCCTCACCGGTGACCCATGAGCCCCCCCACGGGATGCTTCATTGTCGGCCCGGCACCGAGCCCGGGCAAGGGCCGCCACCCGGCCGGGCCGGCCCATGGCCAGCCTCGCGGTTGCCGGTCACCGCCACCGGCGAGATTCCCGCCCCGGGTGATCCCCATGAGCCGCACACAGCTTGCCGATCCTGCGGAGGCGGAAAAGCGGATGTTACGGGATCTTCATCACGAGCACGACGGCGTCGTCGCTGTTGTGACCGCCGGAAAAGGCCAGCATGGCCTGCCCGATCGCCGCGGCCATGTCTGCGGCGGGCCGGTTGCACAGCCCGGCGACGAGGTCGTTCAGCCGGTCCTCGCCATAGAGATCACGCCCGGCCCCGCCCCGGGCCTCCGTGATGCCGTCGGTGAACAGGATCAGGCTGTCACCGCCGTGCAGCAGTCGCCGCGAGTCGTGCAGCTCGGGCACGGGCAGCAGCCCGAGCAGGGTGCCCGGCCGGCCGAGGTCCCGGACCCGCCCGTTGGCTCGGCGCAGCAGAGCCAGTGGATGGCCTGCCGCGCTGATCTGCACCGAGGCCCCGTCGGCCAGGGGCCGGGCCGTGGCGTAGATCGCAGTCAGGAACCGGGGATCATCGGTCGGCCAGTCCAGCAGGGCCTGGTTTAGGCCGGCCAGGATCAGGCTAGGCCGGGACCGCCGGTGCGCCTCGGCCCGCAACGTGTGGCGGGCCAGAGCGGTGCTCTTGGCCGCGGAGACCCCTTTCCCGCACACGTCGCCGACCACCACCCCCCAGCTCCCGCGCACCGACGGGAACACGTCGTAGAAGTCGCCGAGCACATCCACGTCGCCCTCCGCGGCCATGTACTGGACCGCGAGCTGGAGGCCCGGGATGTCTTGCAGGCGCTCGGGATGCAGGCTGTCCTTCAGCGTCTGGGCCAGCGTGGCCCGCTCGGCGCTGAGGGCCACCTCGGCTTGCAGCGCCACCTCGATGGAGGCGAGGAGGGACAGGGTTTCCAGGGCCGCCAGGTCGCTCGTGCCCCAGGAGCGTGGTGTGTGATCGGCCACGCACAGCACCGCCACCACCCGGCCACTCTGATCGCGGATCGGCAGCCCGGCCCAGGCGAGCACCGGCGGCTGGGTGGCCGGGCCGGTCCGGCTGGTTAGCGAGGAGAGCCGCGGGTCGAACCGCGCGTCCCCGATGACCATCGCGGTCCCGGACTCGATGACCTGCCGGAGTACTGACCGCCCGGCCGGGCTGCGAGCGTGACGAGGGGCCGGTTCTCCGCCGGCGGCCACAACCGATGCGAAGGGCGTACCGAGCACCCTCGTGGCGAGCCGGGCGACCTGCTCGAGCGCTTCGTTATTCAGGACGACATATTTGCCGCTTTCGCCGGGAAAATGCGGTAGCCATCATCCAAGCGAAGCAGGGTCCGGGCTTCGCGTTTATTCAACCACGGAGGGCCCGCTCAGCAGGCCTCCTTCATCAACTGCGCATCCAAAATTGCCCCTTTAACAATGGGAATAATTAAGACCCAATTTTTCCGGAAAGTACCAGAATCCAGAGCTGGGGCACGGCGGTGCGCCGTCTTCGTCGCCTGTCACCCGCTGGCTCAGCGGACCCGGGCGGCTGCCGGGCTCGCCGAGCCGCGCGGGCCGCAGCAGGCAGCACCCTCTCCTCGCACAAGGGCTCATAACTCGCCCGTATCGCCATGGCGTGGATCACCCGGCGAGTGCACGCCACTAACTGAGTGCGGGTGCTGCGGGCCCATGGCGGTCAGCCACGCTCCAGGGCGGTACCGATCAGGCCGAGCGGCGGTGAGCCCAGGCCGAGCAGCGCGGTATGGAAGCGGAGCAGGCTGAACCCGGCGCCCCACTGCATGCGGGCCTGCTCCCGCAGGTCGAGGATGAGCAGCTTGCCCCAGGTGTACCGGCCGTAGGTCGGGTCGAACGTGGCCCGGCGGGCCTCGGACAGCGCGGCCGGCCCGGTCACGTGGGTGTCCGCGGCGAACCGGCGGGTGCCTTCCTCGACCGTCATGCCCGCGGTGTGCACGCCGATCGCGCAGGCGAGCCGGGTGACCCGGACCAGGGCCTCCAGCCACACCCCGATCGCGAACCGGGGGTCATCGCCGCGGAACCCTTCTTCCACGCACAGTTCCTCGGCGTAGTGGGCCCAGCCTTCCAGGAACGCGGCCGAGTGCAGCGTGCGGCGGACCGGCCCGCGCGCCCGGCGCAGCGCCCGGCCGTGCGAGAAGTGCCCGGGCGCCACCTCGTGCACCGCGATCCCGGGCAGCGTGGTCGCGCTGAACACCTCCAGCCACTGCGCCACCTCGTCGTCCGGCCAGCCCGGCTCGGGCGGCGTCACGTAGAACCAGGACGGCGCGTCCGGCTCACCAGGTGCTGCGGTGGAGATCATCGCCATGGCCCACCGGCGGGACTCCGGGGCCAGCCCGACCAGGCATTCCCCATCGTGGTAGGGCACCAGGTCACGGTCCCGGGTGAACTCGATGGCCCGCCCGGTCCAGTCCCGCGCCGCGCCGATCACCCCGTCCGGCCCCGGGTGGTCGCGGACCAGCTCCCGGCACAGCTCCAGCGGCGCCCGGCCGGCGTCGATCCGGGCGCAGTCCTCGGCCAGCCGGGCCAGCAGCCGGTCCCGCTCCGCGTCGGCCCGGGCGGCCAGCCGGCTCAGGTCGACGTCGATCCGCTCGGCGCTGCCCATCAGCGCGGCCAGCCCGGCCGCGCCCAGCGCCGGGTCCGGGTCGCCTCCGGTGGCCAGCCGGGCCACGTGCTCGGCCAGCCGGTGATGCGCGACCGCGGCGGCCGCGGCCACCGGCGGCGGGGCGTCGGGCGGGATACCGGCGGCCAGCCCGCGGATCCCGCCCAGCAGCGCGGCCGCGACCGGCGCGCTCACCTGGTCCAGCGCGGCCAGCGCCGCGTCCACCGCCTGCGGCCAGGCGGCCAGCTGCTGCAGCCGCGCTTCGGCCCGCTGCCCGGCGGGCGCGTACTCCCGGTCGTAACCGGCCAGGTCCATCCCGGCCAGGTGGAGCAGCGGGTTGCGCCGGTGCAGTTCCAGGTCCCGGTAGGCGACCTGGGCGTAGTCCTCGAACGCGGTCAGGTGCGCCTCGTCGTGCGGGTCGTCCAGCACCGGGCCGGCCTGCCGGGCGCTGCCCAGCCGGGCCAGGCCGTCCCGTACGCCATCCGGGGACAGGTCCTGGATCCGGCCGTCGTACTCGTGGCGGCCGCTGTACTCGCGGACTTCGGCAACGTCCAGGTCGCAGACCGCCCGGACCCGGGTGGGCAGTTCATCCATAGCCCCCGACGCTACCGCGCCCGGCCGCTCCCCGGCCCGCGGCCGTGCCGGGTCACCAGCTGCCGCGGATCACCGGCCCCCCGGGGGCCACCGGCTCCGCGGATCACAGGCCTGCGCCCGGCTTGCCCTGGCCCCCCTTGACCGCGTCCACGCTGAGCGGCGTGCCGAGCTTGGACGGCAGCTTGACCGAGCAGGTGAGCGCGGAGAACTTGACGTACAGCGCGGTGAACTGGCCCGGCGGGAAGATCTTGAGCCAGTGCGCGGTCACTGGCTGGCAGGTGGACTTGGAGTAGTTCAGCGCGTCCACCACCTGCAGCGTGACGTGTGCGGTCTGGCCCGGGGCCAGCACCACCGTGGCCGGGGTCAGCACCGGGTTGCGGCTCGCGGGCTGGCCGATCTGGCTGCCGGACGGGCTGGTCACGAACGAGACTCCCGGGTACCCGTACAGGTAACACGAGCTGCTGCCCGAGTTGGTCAGGTTGATCGGGTAGTACGTGCTGCCGGCCGCGGCACCACCCTGGGACGTGACGATGACCGCTTTCAGGCTGGACGTGGCACAGGCTGCCGTGGTCGGCGACGGGGACGGGGCGGCCGCGCTGCTGCTGCCGCCGGCCGCCTGGGGAGAGGCCGAAGTGGCCACCTGCGACGGGGTGGCCGCCGCGCTGGACGAGGGTGCCGTGCTGCTGGCCGTGCTGCCATTGTTCGACGCGCAGGCGGCCGCGAGCACGGCGGTGCCCAGCAGGATCGCGGCGGTGCCCGCCCGCCGGGCTACCTGGGTGGAGGGTGTCATGTGGGTACCCCATCTAGGTGACGGGGCCACGCATGGCACCCGTGATTGTCTGACTGTTACGACGCACTGCCGGGCGCGCCGGTTGCGTTTGCCGCCCAGGGGGGCGACCCCCTGGACCCGGGATATCTGGCCACGGGAGACACCCCTCCGGGGCGCCACCCGTGGCCAGGGAAATAATGCCAGCTGACCGTTAATCCTCAGCCCAGGAGCGCTGATGCTGCCGCAAGGTTCCTCGTTCACGACCCGGCCGCAGCTGGCCGGGACGTTCGGCATGGTGGCCTCGACGCACTGGCTGGCCTCGGCCGCGGGCATGGCCGTGCTCGAAGCCGGCGGCACCGCGTTCGACGCAGCGGTCGCGGCTGGCCTGGTCCTCCAGGTCGTCGAGCCGCACATGAACGGGCTCGGCGGCGAGGCCCCCGTCATCGGCTACGCCGCAGGGCCGGGCGGCGACGGCCGGGCGTCCCAGGGGGAGGTCTTCGTGCTGGACGGCCAGGGGCCGGCCGGCGGCCGTGCCACCACGGCGGCGTTCAGCGAGCTGGGTCTTGACCTCATCCCCGGCAACGGCCTACTGCCGGCCTGCGTGCCCGCCGCGTTCGGGACGTGGCTGCTGCTCCTGGAGCGGTACGGCCGGCTGCCGCTGCGCGCGGTCATGCGGTACGCGATCGGGTACGCCCGCGACGGGTACCCGATGACGGCCGGGGCCAGCGCGGCCATCGCCTCGGCCGGGGAGCTGTTCCGCCGGTACTGGCCCAGCTCGGCCGAGGTGTACCTGCGCGGCGGCGGGCCCGCGCCCGGAGCCCGGTTCGCCAACCCCGCGCTGGCCGCCACGTACCAGCAGATCCTGGACGAGGCCGAGGCGGCCGGGCCAGACCGGGACCAGCAGATCGAAGCCGCGCGGCGGGCCTACTACCAGGGGTTCGTAGCCGAGGCCATCGACTCCTACCTGGCCGGGGCCGAGGCGATGGACGTGACCGGGCAGCCGCACCGGGCGCTGCTGTGCGGGGCCGACCTGGCCGCCTGGCGGGCCAGCGCCGAGCGGCCGGTCACCGTGGACTTCATGGGCCTGACCGTATGCAAGACCGGCCCGTGGGGGCAGGGCCCGGTGTTCCTGCAGCAGCTCGCGCTGCTGGACGGCCTCGGCCTGGGCAGCCTGGCGCCGGGCAGCGCCGATCACCTGCACGTGGTGATCGAGTGCGCCAAGCTGGCCTTCGCCGACCGGGAGGCCTGGTATGGCGATCCCCGGTTCGCCCGCGTCCCGCTGGGCACGCTGCTCTCCCCGGGCTACACGGCGCAGCGCCGGGCGCTGATCGGCAGCCAGGCGTCGGCCGAGCTGCGGCCCGGCCACCCGGACGGCCAGCCGCCGCGGCTGCCCGGCTACGCCACCGGGGCGGTCCGGCCGCCCGGCGGCGCGCCCCCCGCCGCGTCCGAACCGACCGCCGAAGAGTCCGGGGCCGGCACCGCGCCGAGATGGGAGGTGACCGGGCAGGACGTGCGGGCACCCGGCCGGCCCGGCACCGGCGACACCTGCCACCTGGACGTCGCCGACCGGTTCGGCAACATGGTGTCGGCCACGCCGAGCGGCGGCTGGCTGCAGAGCTCCCCGGTCATCCCGGGCCTCGGGTTCTGCCTGGGCACCCGGGCCCAGATGTTCACCCTGACCGGCGGGCTGCCCAACACGCTCGCCCCCGGCAAGCGGCCGCGGACCACGCTGACACCCAGCCTGGCCCTGCGCGGCGGTGAGCCCTACCTGGCCTTCGGCACGCCCGGTGGCGACCAGCAGGACCAGTGGACGCTGGCCTTCTTCCTCAACCATGTGCTGTTCGGGATGAACTTGCAGGAGGCCATCGACGCTCCCGCGTTCCACACCCGGCACTTCCCGTCGTCGTTCTACCCACGGCAGGCCGCGCCGCTGGAGATCGACGTGGAGAGCCGGGCCGGCCCGGCGGCGATCGGGGAGCTGCGGGCCCGCGGCCACCGGGTCACGGTGCGCGCCCCGTGGTCGCTGGGCCGGGTCAGCGCGGTGGCCCGGGATGGCGGCCTGCTGTACGCGGCGGCCAACCCGCGCGGCATGCAGGGCTACGCTGTCGGCCGCTGAGCTCAGCCGCCGCGCCGCGCCGCCGGCCGCCCGCGGCTCACACCGGCAGGGCGAGGGCGCAGGCCAGCGCCGCGGCGACCGCCGCCGCGGCGCGCAGCCCGTCGCCTGCCGGGCCGGTCCCGGCGCCGGGCAGCAGCGCGGAACCGGCGGCCAGCACGAGCAGGCCCAGCCCGGCGGCCAGCACCGGGGCCTGGCTGCGCAGGATGGCCACTTCCTCGCCGCGGCCGCTGGTGGACTCGGCCAGGTGCACGGCAAACAGGTACCCGGTGAGTGCGGCGCCGAGCAGCGCGGTGTGCCAGGGCCGCGCCGGGTGCAGCGCCTCCAGGGCCAGCACGGCCAGCGTGCCGGCCTCGGCCCAGGGCACCCGGCGCAGCACGTCCAGGCACCGGGCGCCCAGCCGGGCCAGCGGCCCCGGGTAGCCGGACGTGTCCGGCCGCCGCACGGTGGCCAGCGCCAGCTGGCAGGCGCTGCCTGCCATGAACACGGCGGCCAGCGCGGTGACTGCGGGCCCGGCCCGGCCGGCCGCCCCGCCGGTGGGGACGGCTGCCCAGGCCACGCAGCCCGCGCCGAGCAGCGCGGCCACCGTCACCAGCCGGGCCGTGCTGTACCGCCACCGGGCCCGCCAGGTGGCCGCGCCGCGCCGGGCCCACCGGGCCCGCCACGTCCCCGCGCCGCGCCGGCCCGGCCAGGCCGGCTGTCCCGCGATCACCGGTGGGTCACCAGCGTGCGCCGGGTGTACGGGGCCAGCGGCAGGTCCAGGCTCTGCTGGCCGTCCCACTGCACGACCGGGACGCCCAGCTCGCGCAGGGAGAACCGGATCGCCTGGTGCTCCAGCCGCCACAGCCGGTGGGCCAGCCGCGCGGTCCGCCCCCGGCCCAGCCACGGTTCCGCGGCCAGCACGTCGACGATCAGCACCGCGAAACCACGCTGGCGCAGGTCACGTAGCGTCTCTACCAGCCGCGCATCGACCAGCGGGCTGAACACCAGGATGAGCGCGCCGGGCGGCAGCGCGGCCCGGGGCAGCCGGGTGAAACCGGTGTCGTGTGACCGGTCCCGTTCCTGGGCCAGCATGGCCTCGGCAATCCGGTAGTAGTGCCGCTCACCGAGGCCGGGGACCAGCCAGCGGGCCTGGTACCGGTAGCTGATGAAGCCGACCCGGTCCTGGGCGCGCAGGTAGGCGCGGGCGGCCGCCGCCGCGCCGCGCAGCGCCCGGTCCACCACCGTGTCGCCCGGCTCGCCCTCGTCCCACGCCGCGTCGACCAGGATGACCACGTCCTGGGCGCGTTCCGCCTGGAACGTGTTGACCTGCAGGCGGCCGCGCCGGGTGGTGGCCGGCCAGTTGATGCTGCGCTGGCGGTCACCAGGCACGTACTCGCGGACCCCGCCGAACTCGGTACCTTCCCCGGTGGCCCGCGAGGTGTGCTCACCGAGCCGCTGCGGCAGCCGGCTGAGCACCACCCGGATCCGCTCGGTAGCGGGCCGGGGGTAGCAGTCCAGCATGGGCAGGCCGGTCTCCGCCCGCCCCTCGGCCAGCCGCCACCGGTCCCGCAGGATGATCTCGGCCGAGCCGACCCGCCGCCGTCCCCAGCGCCGCACGGTGAACGGCAGCGTGGCGTCCTGGCCCGTGGCGTGCCCGGGCCGCTGCCCGCCCGGGCCGGGCAGCGGCACGATCGCGTGGCCGGGCCGCAGCGCCACGTGCACGGTGCAGGAGCCGGTGCCGCGGACCGCCAGCGTCACCGCCGCCCGCTCGCCCTCGACCAGCCGGGCCGTGCTCAGCCCGGTGGTCACGCCGAGCTGCGCGGGCCGGTCCCCGCGCCCGGCGGCGAGCAGCAGCAGCGCGGGCGCGGCCAGCCCGGCGAACTCCGGGCGCCCGGTCAGCACGGCCACGGCCAGCCCGGCCACGGCCAGCGTGAGCAGGCGGCGCGCGTGCCCGGAAATCTTCCAGCTCAACGCCAGTGTGGTGGCCGGTGCGCCCGGCTCCGCGCGGTCCGGCGGGCCGGCCGTCGCGGCCGCGGCGCCCGCGGGGGCTGGTGCCGGGGCCGCGGCGCGCGGCTGGTCAGGCACGGCCGGCCGCCGGGTCGGTCTGCGGGGTGCGGACCGTGAACAGCAGCCCGCTGATCACATCGTCCGGCTGCACCTGCCGCACCCACAGCTCGGGCCGCAGCGTGATCCGGTGGGCCAGGGCGGGCACGGCCACGTTCTTCACGTCGTCCGGGATGACGTAGTCGCGCTGCCTGAGCAGGGCCTGCCCGCGGGCCAGCTGGATGAGCGCCAGCCCGCCCCGCGGGCTCGCGCCGACCTGGATCTGCCGGGTCTCCCGGGTGGCCCGGACCAGCGACACCACATAGTCGATCACGTCTGGGGACACCGTGACGTCCTCCAGGGACGTTCGCATGGCCAGCAGTTCGGCGGCGTCGGTGACCTGCCCGACCGCGGCGTTCTCGGCCCGCCGGTCCAGCCGCCGCCGCAGCATCGCGGCTTCGTCGGAGCTGTCCAGGTAACCCAGCCGGAGCCGGAGCAGGAACCGGTCGAGCTGGGCTTCGGGCAGCTCGTAGGTGCCCTCGTACTCGATCGGGTTGTCGGTCGCCAGCACCACGAACGGCTGCGGCAGCGGGCGGGTCTGCCCGTCCATGCTGACCTGCCCCTCGCCCATCGCCTCGAGCAGCGCGGCTTGGGTCTTGGGCGGCGTCCGGTTGATCTCGTCGGCCAGCAGCAGCTGGGTGAACACCGGCCCGGGCCGGAACACCATCTCCCCGGTGCGCTGGTCGTACATGGGCGCGCCGACCACGTCGGACGGCAGCAGGTCGGGAGTGAACTGGATCCGGGCGAAGTCCAGGCCGAGCACCCGGGCGAACGTCCGGGCGATCAGCGTCTTGCCCAGCCCGGGCAGGTCCTCGAGCAGAATGTGCCCGCCGGCCAGGATCCCCGTCATGACCAGTTCCAGGGCCCGCCGGTGGCCGACTACGGCCCGCTGGACTTCGGACAGCACCCGGGCGCAGCGCTGCGCGGTCTCGTCGGGTGTGAGGGTGCTGCCAGTCACAGCCGCTCCAGTCGGTCGATGATGCGGGCCAGGGTGCGGTACGGGATGCCAGGCTGGTCGCCGGCCTGGTCGGTGGCCGGCGGCCGCCCCGGGTCGATCCAGGCCCACAAGCTGTCGTAGCCGGCCTGCCCGCCACTGAACAACACCCGGGCCGCGGCCGGGTCGTCATACAGGCTGATGCCGTGCCGCTCGGCCAGCCGGGAGGCCAGCAGGTGCTCGAGCTGAGGGCGCAGCCCGGCCTCGTAGGCCGGCCGGGAGGCCTGCGCCTCGGCCAGCCGGGACTGCCGCCGCCAGCTGCCGGTGAAGGACGACAGAACCGGCTGCGGCACGGCCGGGTCAGGCCCGCTCAGGTCCTCGCCGGGCGGCCCGGCGGAGGGTAGCGGCGGGACCAGGAAGCGGAGCAGCACCAGGCCACCGGCCCCGCTGGCCACGGCCACCAGGGCGAAGGCGGCCGGGCCGCCCAGCGCGTACCCGGCTACCGCGGCCGCCACGACGGCGCCCGCCGCGATGGCCACCTCCGCGGTGGGGCGGGTGCTCATCCGCCGCCCCCGGCCAGGTCGGCGTCGAGCTCGCGGAGGGCGTGCTCGGCCGCGCTGCGCTCGGCGCGGGTCAGCCGGTGCCGGGAGAATCGCGCTTCGTAGAACAGCCCGGTGAGCTGCCCGGCCGCGGCCGTGCGGACCAGGCCGGCCGCCGCGGCCCGGTCCAGGAATTCGGCCGGGGTGTCGGCGTCCGTCCGGTCCGCCCCGGCCGCGGCCAGGCTCTGTTCCATGGCCAGGTAGCAGGCGATGATGGCGGCCCTGGTGTCGTCCACGTCGGCCATCGCCTGCCGGCCGGACCGCACCGCGGCGCGCAGCCCGGTCCGCTGCCCGTCCGCCAGCGAGGCCTCCTCCGGTGGCAGGCTGTCCCGGTGCGGCGGCGGCCGCCGCAGCAGCAGTACGCAGGCCACGATGGCCGCCAGCAGGACCAGGCCGAGCAGGGTGTAGAGCAGGGCAGACAGCGGCAGGTGGGCGGCCGGGGACTGGTGCGCGCTGGGCCGCAGGGACGCCGCGGGCAGCGGCTGGGCGCGGTGCCCCTGAGCCGGCAGCGGGCCGCGCAGCGGGCCGTAGGCCAGCAGCACGATCGGGATCGCAGCCAGCCCGGCCAGCAGCACGGCCCGGAGCGCCACGCGCAGCCGCCGGGTGGCGAAGTCGCCGGCGGGCCGCCGCCGCTCCTGGACCAGCAGGATGACCAGCAGCCCGGCCAGCACGGCCTCCAGCGCGGCGCCGACCGCGACGCCGTCGTGCCGGAGCGGCCCGTGCAGGCCGGGCGACCGGAAGTCACCACGCAGCCCGACCAGGACCCCGGCCAGCAGCAGCGCGACGATGATGAGGCGTGTTAGCCCGGGGGGGCGACCCCCCGGACCCCCCCGATCGCGGCTGCGCGCCGAGCGCGGTGTTGGCCCGGGGGGGCGACCCCCCGGACCCCCCCGATCGCCGCTGCGCGCCGAGCGCCGGCTCGGCGGGAACCCGCCTGCGGCGGGCCCCGCCTCGCCGGCGAAGGCCGCACCACGTCCCGCCGCGTGCTCCCCGACCTCGCCTGCGAACGTTCCGCCCGGCCTTGCGGCTTGCCCCCCGGCCTCGGTGGTCATGGGGCGGCGGGCGCGGCGAGGCCCGCCTGGTAGGCCAGGATGACCAGGTGGACGCGGTCCCGCGCGTTCAGCTTGGTGAGCAGGTGCCCGACATGGGTCTTGGTGGTGGCCGGGCTGATGTCCAGACAGTGGGCGATCTCGGTGTTGGACAGGCCACTGGCGACCAGGGCAAGCACCTCACGTTCCCGGGCCGTGATGGCGTCGAGCACGCCCGCCGTGGCCGGTGCGGCCGGCGCGGCCGCTGGCCGCCGGGCGAACTCCTCGACCAGCCGCCTGGTCACGCTCGGCGCCAGCAGCGCGTCACCCGCCGCGATGACCTGGATCGCGGTCAGCAGTTCGGCCGGGGAGATGCTCTTCAGCAGGAAGCCGCTGGCCCCGGCGCGCAGCGCCGAATACACATACTCGTCGAGGTCGAACGTGGTCAGGATGAGCACCCGCACCGCGCTGGTGGCGGGCGACCGGGTGATCTGCCGGGTCGCCTCGATACCGTCCATCTCTGGCATCCGGACATCCATCAGCACCACGTCCGGGACGTGCCGGCGGGCCTGCTCAACCGCCTCCGCCCCCGTGCCCGCCTCGCCCACCACCGAGAATCCCGGGGTCGCCGCCACGATGCCGCGGAAGCCCGCCCGGACCAGGGCCTGGTCGTCCGCGACCAGCACGCGCAGCGTCACGGGGCTCTTCTGTTCCGGGGGGACGGCCCCTCTGGAGCCCCCGCCATTTCACCCCGTGACGCCGGCCCCCCGGAACTCCCCGGCCGGCGCTCGGCGCTGGGCCCGCCCGGGCCGGCCGGGCCCAGCGGCAGCCGGGCCCGGACCACGAAACCGCCACCGGGCCGCGGCGCCGCGCTGAACTCGCCGCCGCACAGGCTGACCCGCTCCCGCATGCCGACGATGCCGTGCCCGGCCCGCTGCCCGCTGGCTACCGGGACGGTGGCCGCCGCCAGCGCGGCGCCGGCCGCCGGGCCGATGGCCGGGGCCGCGGTGCCCACCGTGGCCGGGACGGCCGGGCCGTGGTCGGTGACCTCGATGAGCAGGTCGCGGGGGCCGTAGCCGAGCAGCACCTGGCCGCGGTCCGCCCCGGAGTGCTTGACCACGTTGGTCAGCGCCTCCTGCACGATGCGGAACGCCGACAGGTCCAGCCCGGCCGGCAGCGCGCGGACGGCGCCGGTGCGCTCGACGGTGACCGTGACCCCGGCCCCGGCGATCCGCTGCACCAGCCGGTCCAGGCTGGCCAGCCCGGGCGCGGGGGCGAGCGGGGCGGCCGGCCTTGGCGCCGGGGCCTGGGCCGGCCGGGCCGCCGCTACCTCGCCCGCGCCGTCCGCCTGGGCCCCCTGGTCCTGCTGGCCCGCCGGGTTCCCGGGAACCGGCTCCGGCTCCGGCTGGCGGAGCACGCACAGCAGCCGCTGCATCTCGCCCAGTGCCTCCCGGCTCACCGCCTGGATGGCGCTCAGCGCGGCGCGCGCCTCGGCTGGCTGGCGGTCGAACACGTACTCGCCGAATCCGGCCTGCACGGTGACCACGGTCATGCTGTGCGCCACGACGTCGTGCAGTTCCCGGGCGATGCGCAGCCGCTCCCGGGTGACCGCGTCGCTGGCCGCCCGGTCGCGCAGGTGCGCCAGGTAGGTGCGGCGCTGCTGGACCGCGTAGCCGACCGTCCAGACGATGACCAGCACCAGGGCCGTGCCCACCGAGTCGCCCGGGCCGATCCCGGTGAAGTGCGAGATCGTGCCCTGCACCACGAGCAGGACCAGCGCGCTGGCCAGGCCGGCCATGGCCACCGTCCGGCGGCACGTGGCCGCGACCACGTACAGGACCAGGCACAGCGGCAGGGACGGGCCAGTAGTCAGCGACGCCCCGACCACCAGCAGGGCCACGCAGCCGGCCAGCACGATAGCCAGCGCCCGGACCGGGGCCCTCCGCCGGATGGCCACCGGGAAGGCCAGGCCGAGGGCGAACAGCAGCACCAGCGGCCAGGCCACCATCCGCAGGCCCACGCCTAGCCGGGTGTGCATGCTGGTGTGGGTCAGCACGCCGAAGATGATGACCGCGCACAGCGCGGCTGAGGTCCAGTCGAGCACGGTCCAGAGCCGCCGGAGCCGTGAGACCGGCGGGGACACAGGTTCTGCGCTCACCTCCCAACCGTAACGCCGCAGGCAAGCCCGGGACGTCCGCCCGCGGTCGTACGCTGGCAGGCGGATTTCCCGGCCCGGCAGCGCCGCCGGGGAACGGGAAAGCCCGTCCTGGGGATGATGACGCCGCCCCCGCCCGGCCGGCATGCTGAGAGCCATGTTCCGACACCGACGCCAGGAGACACCGTGACCGCTCAACTGCCGCTGCGTGCCGGGCCGCCCGGCGGGCCGGGCCTGGCCGCCGGGGCCGGCCAGGCTGTGATCGAGACGGCGTCGCTGGGCAAGCGCTATCCCGGGGAGGTCACCGCGCTGGATGGGCTGACCGTCCGGGTGGGGCCGGGGATCACCGGGCTGGTCGGGGCCAACGGTGCGGGCAAGTCCACCCTGATCAAGATCCTGCTCGGCCTGCTGCCGGCCAGCAGCGGGCGGGCGGCCGTGCTGGGCCTGGACTGCGCCCGGCAGGGGCAGCAGGTCCGGGCGCTCACCGGCTACATGCCCGAGCACGACTGCCTGCCCCCGGACGTCGCCGCCACCGAGTTCGTCACCCACCTGGGCCGGATGTCCGGGCTGCCGGCCACCGCGGCCAAGGAGCGGGCCGCCGAGTCGCTCCGGCACGTCGGCCTGTACGAGGAGCGGTACCGGCAGATAGGAACCTATTCGACCGGGATGAAGCAGCGGGTCAAGCTGGCCCAGGCTCTGGTCGGCGACCCGCGGCTGATGCTGCTCGACGAGCCGACCAACGGGCTCGACCCGGCGGGCCGGGCCGCGATGCTGGACCTGATCGCCCGGATCGGGTCCGAGTTCGGCATCTCCATCCTGGTGTCCTCGCACCTGCTCGGCGAGATCGAGCAGATCTGCGATCATCTGGTCGTCATCGACGGGGGCCGGCTGCTGCGGGCCGACTCGATGACCAGCTTCACCGAGGTCAGCCACCTGCTGCTGGTGGAGGTGGACGAGGGCCTGGCGGAACTGGCCGCGGAACTGGCCGCCCGCGGGCTGCCGCCGCGCCGGGAGGACCGGGGCGTGCTGGTCCAGATCGTCTCCGACACCACCTATGACCAGGTCCGGGACACGGTCGCAGACCTCGGGCTGCCGCTGCACCGGCTGGAGCAGCGGCGGCGGCGGGTCGAGGAACTGTTCCGGGACAGCGAAGACGGCCAGCCCGGGGAGGGTGCGGCATGACGGCGGAGAACGGGGCGCTGGCCGCGCCGGGCAGCGGGGTCATCCACGACATCGGGTACCGGCACTACACCGGGCCGCGGCTGGGCCGCGCGGGCATCGTCCGGGCGCTGGTCTGGCACAGCCTGCGCTCGTCGGTCGGCATCGGCCGGGGCGCCAAGGCCAAGATCATCCCGGTCATCGCGTTCGTGGTGATGTGCCTGCCCGCGGTGGCCAACGCGGTTTCGGTGGCGCAGGGCGGCCACCGGCTGGTGCCCTACGACACCTACCTGTTCCAGCTCCGCGTGCTGGTAATGATCATCTTCGTCGCCGCGCAGGCCCCCGAGCTGGTCTCTCGTGACCTGCGCAGCCATGTCCTGCCGCTGTACTTCTCCCGGCCGCTGACCCGGCTCGACTACCCAGTAGCCAAACTGATCGCGTTCGTCCTGGCCTGCCTGGCCCTGATCGAGATCCCGCTGCTGCTGCTCTACCTGGGCACGATCGCCCAGCTGCACGGCCCTGGGGCCATCTGGGACCAGACCAGGGCGCTGATTCCCGGCCTGCTCATCGGGCTGCTCTGGGCGGTGCTGCTGGCCGCGATCGGGCTGGCACTGGCCTCGCTCAGCGGGCGGCGGGCCTACGCCACCGGGTCCATCGCCATCTACTTCTTCCTCACCTGGATACTGGCCGGGCTGCTCGACAGCATCAGCGGCGGCCGCGCGCACGGCCCGCTGGCCGGGGCAGCCGGCCCGGCCACCGCCGGGGCACGGCTGTCTGGCCTGGTCAGCCCGTTCACCACGCTCGACGGTGTGCGCCGGTGGCTGGGCGGCACATCGCGCGGGCCGATCCCGCCGCCGGGCGGATACGGCCCGCTGTACGGGGTGATGTTCCTGCTGCTGCTCGCGGCGGCGCTCGGCCTGCTGGCCGCCCGCTACCGGAAGGCGGCGATCTCATGACCGCGATCGAGCTGCGCAACGTGTCCCGGTGGTACGGCAACGTGGTGGCGCTCAACGACGTCACCATGACCATCGGCCCGGGCGTCACCGGGCTGCTCGGCCCGAACGGGGCCGGGAAGTCCACGCTGCTGCACCTGGTCTCCGGTTTCCTGGAGCCGTCCCGGGGTGAGGTGACCGTGGGCGGCGCGCCGAGCTGGCGCAACCCGGGCGTCTACCGCAGGCTGGGCCTGGTGCCCGAGCGGGCCTCGGTCTACACGTTCCTGACCGGGCAGGAGTTCGTCCGGGCCACCGCGCGGCTGCACCAGCTGCCCGACCCGGACCGGGCCGCCAACCGGGCCATCGGCATCGTGGAGATGGCCGAGGCCCAGCACCGCAAGATATCCACCTACTCCAAGGGCATGCGGCAGCGGATCAAGGTGGCCGCCGCGCTGGTGCATGACCCCGAGCTGCTGCTGCTCGACGAGCCGTTCAACGGCATGGACCCACGGCAGCGGCTGCACATGATGGACCTGCTGGAGGCGCTCGGCGACGAGGGCCGGACCATCCTGTTCAGCTCGCACATCCTGGAGGAAGTGGAGCGGCTGTCCGGCACCATCCAGGTGATCGTGGCCGGGCGGCTGGCCGCGTCCGGCGACTTCCGGGCCATCCGGCGGCTGATGACCAGCCGGCCGCACGTGTTCCTGGTGCACACCTCCGACGACCGGCGGATCGGCTCGGCGCTGATCGGCAGCCCGGCGGTGACCGGGGTCGAGATGACCAGCGGGGGCCTGCAGGTCAAGGCGTCCGATTACGGCGCGTTCAGCCGCCAGATCGCCGGGCTCACCCGGGACCAGGGTGTGCAGCTGCGCGCCCTGCTGCCCGAGGACGAGTCGCTGGAGAGCGTCTTCGCCTACCTCGTCGAATCGTGAAAGGACCAGCTGACGTGTTCTCCGGTCCGGGCGGCACGGTCGCCTCGATCACGCTGCGGGCCACCATGGGCCGCAAGCGTGCCTTCCTGTTCGGTCTGCCGGCGCTGATCCTGGTGCTGGTCACCGTGCTGCTGAAGATCGCCCACCCGGCGGCGTCCGACTGGCCCAGCACCATCCTGGGCGACTTCGGCTTCACGGTGGTGCTGCCGCTCACCGCGCTGATCATCGGCACCAGCGTGCTCGGGGCCGAGATCGACGACGGCAGCGTGGTGCACCTGCTGGCCACGCCGGTCCGCCGGTCCACCGTGATCCTGAGCAAGTTCGCCGTCGGCGCCGCGCTGACCATGGTCTTCGTGGCCGTGCCCGAGCTGGTCGCGGCGGTGATCGCTACCGGCGGGGTGACCCGGCTGGCCGGCGGGCTGTTCGTCGGCGCGCTGGCCGGGTCGGTCATCTACAACGCGGTGTTCGTGATGATCTCGGTGCTGACCACCCGGGCCATCGCCGTAGGCCTGCTCTACCTGCTGGTCTGGGAGTCGCTGCTGGGCAACTTCGTCAGCGGTGCCCGGATCCTGTCCGTTGGGCAGTACTCGCTGGGCATCGCCAACTCGATCGCGGCGGACAGCAACCTGAACGCGCACCTGGGTGTGGTCACCGCCGTGATCATGGGCGGGATCGTCACGGCCGCCACGCTGGCCCTGGCCATCCGTCGGCTGGCCGCGTTCTCGCTCAAGGGCGACGCGGTCTGACCGGATGGCCGTGCGCCGCGGCGCCGCCGGTCAGCCGGCCGCACCACCCGCCGGGCGGAACGCCGGGCCGTGCCCAGGCACGATCACCGTGGCCACGGCGAGGATCCGGCGGCGGCTTTCCTCCAGCGCGGCCTGGTCGGTGGCCAGCGGGTCCTGCCCGGGGCCGTCCGGGCCCCACCAGGCGTGCGTGCAGGCGTAGACCCCGCCGGCGGTGGCGGCCAGCGTGGTGATGTCCTCGGCGGTGTGCCCCGGCGTGGCGATCAGCCGGACCGACGGGGTCAGCGTGAAATCCCCCGGCTCCCGGCTGATCCACAGATCACCCTGGTAGCTGGCCCAGTGGTCGTGGATTACGGCCTCCGGGAACAGGGCCGCGTTGCTGGTGTGGTCCGGGTGGTGATGGCTGAACACCACGTCGGTCACGTCACCCGGGGCCGGGCCATGGCCGGCCAGCGCGCCGACCAGGGCGTCCCGCCCGGACACCATGCCCGGATCGACCACGATCACCCGGCTGCCGTCCACGATCAGGGTGACGGTGCTGCCGACCCGGTCACCACCGCTTTCTTCCCGCACGTACCCCACGTGCAGCACGGCGACCTGCGCGGTGCCGCCGGCCGGGAACGCTGCCTCGGTCATCGCGGCCGCCTAATGGCCGGCGCCGGCCTTGGCCGCCGCCTTGAGCTGCTGCTTGTAGGCGCGCACCTCGGCCAGGGAGTCGCCGTCGGTGATGTCCGCGACCGACTTCCGCGAGCCGTCCTGGCCGAACTGGCCGGCCGCCTCCCGCCAGCCGGGCGGCCGGACGCCGAGCTGCTTGCCCAGCAGCGCGGCGAAGATCTGCGCCTTGGCCGGGCCGAAGCCGGGCAGTCCGCCGATCCGGCGGACCAGCTCCGGCCCGGTGGCCGCGCCCAGCCACAGCTGCGCCGCGTCGCCGCCGTACTGGCCGGCGATGACCCGGGCCAGGTCCTGCACCCGGGCGGCCATGGCCCGGGGGTAGCGGTGCAGGGCGGGCCGTTCGCTGAACACGGCGGCCAGCGCGTCCGGGTCGTAGCCGGCCAGTTCCCCGGCGGTCGGCTCGTGACCCAGCCGCCGCACCAGGTCGCGCGGGCCGGTGAACGCCTTCTCCAGCGGGACCTGCTGGTCCAGCAGCATGCCGATGAGCAGCGCGAGCGGGTCGCGGGACAGCAGCTCGTTGGCGTCCTGGTCGATGGGCAGCGAAATGTTCATGACGTCCTCCTGATCACTGCGGCCATCCTGGCATGCGCCGGGTGCCCGGGTGCGGCCGGGCGCGTAGCCTGGGGAGCGCGGGACAGCCCACGCGGTGGCATACCGGGGCCAGGCTGAACGGAACCTGGGCGCCGGCGCACAACCAGCCGGCCGTGGAACTACCGGTGGGCCGGCCGGTGTTCTATATAGCAGGCACGGCTGTGCTGCGGCTGGCTCGTCACGATCCAGCCCGGAAGCACAGCCTGGCCGCCCTAGGAGGCAGAAGTTGTCCGGTCGAATGAAGCTCGCGATTGCCGGGATCGTGCTCGGCGGGATCTTGTTCCTGATCAGCCCGTGGCTCGGCATCGCCGTGATCGTGCTGGCGATCGGTATCCCGGTCGGCATGTACCTGGCCCTCGACCCGGCGCAGCGGCGCCGGGTCAAGGACATCCAGCGCCGCCGCCAGATCGGCAGCTGACCTCTCCCGCCCCGCCCGGCCCAGCGCTGACCGCCGCTGGGTCAGCGTGCCCGGGCGCGCCCCGGTCAGCTGAGGTACCCCGGGTAGAGCAGGGCCAGCTGGTCCGGGTAGCCCGCGATGAGCCGGAGCTCGTCGTCGGTCAGCGGCTTCCCGGTGGCCGCCGCGCACAGCTGGACCAGATCGAACGCCAGGTCCTCGCGGGCGGCCGCCACCTCGATGCCCAGCCCGTCCAGGACATGCCGGAAGCCGGCTTTGCCGCCGTACTCGCCGGTCAGCACGACCCGGCCGTCCCGGGTGAACCAGTCAGCCGGGAACGGGCCGAGCGTCTCGTCGTCGTACAGCTCGTAGTTGTGCCGGTCCTTGAGCGCGCCGTCGGCGTGGATACCCGATTCGTGCGCGAACGCGTTCCGGCCGACCCCCGGCTGGTTCTGGGGCAGCGGCTGGCCGAACGCGTAACTGGCCCACAGCCCGAGCCGGCGCGCCCAGCTGAGGTCGAGCGGATCGCCGATCTGCGCTGTCCCGGCCACCCCGAAGCCGTGCCGCAGCGCCAGCACGCAGGACAGCAGGTCCGCGTTGCCGGCCCGCTCCCCGATCCCGTTGATGCACGTGTTCACCCAGGCATCCTGGCCCGCGTCGAGATCGCCGAGCGCGCCGGACACCGAGTTGGCCACGGCCATGCCCAGGTCGTTGTGGCAGTGCGTCTCGACCGGGATGCGGACCGCGGCGGCCAGCTTGGCGAACCGCTCGCGGATCCGGTCTGGTGTGTCCCCGCCGATGGTGTCGCAGTAGCGCACCCGGTCCGCGCCCGCTTCCCGGGCCGCGGTGGCGAACTCCAGCAGGAAGCCGTCGTCGGTCCGTGATCCGTCCTCGGCGTTCACGCCGATGGTCTGTGCGCCGCCGTCCCGGGCCGCGCGGACGGCCGCGGTCATCTCGGCGATGACCGAGGCCCGGTCCAGCCTGCCCCGGAACTTGTGCGTGATCATCTGGTCCGAGGTGGAGATGGACAGGTTGTAGTGCCGCAGCCCGAGCGGGACCGCGGCCTCGACGTCGCCGGGGATGGCGCGGCACCAGCCGGACAGCCGGAGCGCGCCGAACGCACCCGCCTCGGCCAGGGCCACGTTGGCCCGGATGTAGGGCACCTCGTGGAACAGGAACGGGAAGCCCAGCTCAGACTGGGCCACGCCCAGCTGGCCCAGGTAGAAGTTGACCATCGTCTTGCCGAACTTGGACAGCCCGGTGCGGGCCGTCTGCACGCCGTCGCGGTTGGTCACATCGAGGAAGTGGATGGCTGGCATGGCACCACGATGACATTTTCGTCCACTGTCATCAATATTGATTAAAATCAATGTCGGTAGCGTCCGGGACGGCGTAAGGGAGTGGCAGTGACGGAGTGGATCAACGCGGCCGAGGCGGCCCGGCAGCTCGGCATCAAGCAGGCCACGCTGTACTCCTACGTCAGCCGGGGCGTGCTGACCCGGCGGCGTGGCACCGGCGGCAAGATCAGCCTGTTCGACGCGGCCGAAGTCGGCGAGCTGGCCCGGCGCGGCCGGCCACGCCAGCCGCCTGGCCTGGCCGGGCTGGTCATCGAGTCCGGGGTGACCGAGATCGCCGGGGACACGCTGCGGTTCCGTGGCCTGGACGCGCTGGACCTGGCCCGCGGCCAGGACTTCGAGGACGTGTGCGGGCTGCTGTGGACCGGGGCCCTCGGCGCCGGCGCCAGCCACGGCGGCGCGGCCGGGGGGTGGCGGGCCACGCCGGAGGCCGTCCGGGCCGGCACCGCGGCCCAGGCCGCGCTGCCCCCGGGCACCCTGCCGCTGGAACGGCTCCAGGTGATCGTGCCCGCACTGGCCGCGGCCGACCCGCTGCGGCTGCACCTCGACCCGCCCGCGGTGATCGCGGCCGGGCGGGCCGTCATCGGCGGCATGGTGGACTGCCTGCCCGCGGCGGGCGGCGGGCCGGGCGGCGCTGGTGACCTGATCACTGGACGGCTGTGGCCCAAGCTCAGCCCGGACCCGCCCCGGCCCGCGCTGCTCGAGACGCTGGGCGCCGCCCTGGTGCTGCTGGCCGACCACGAACTGGCCGCCTCCACGCTGGCCGCCCGGGTGGCCGCGTCGGTGCGGGCTGACCCGTACGCGGTGACCGCGACCGGGCTCGGCGCGCTCGGCGGCGCCCTGCACGGCGGCGCGTCGCTGGGCGCGGAGGCCATGCTGGCCGCCGCCCGTGACCCGGCGGCCGCGCCGCGGGTGGTCGGCGACCTGCTCCGCCGCGGTGAGCGGGTGCCCGGGTTCGGGCACTTCGTGTACCGGTCCGGCGACCCGCGGGCTGGGCTGCTGCTGGCCATGGTGAGGCGGGCGGTGCCGGTGTCACCGCGGCTGGCGGTGGCGGACGCCGTGCTGGCCGAGACGCACCGGCGGGCGCTGCCGGAGCCGAACATCGACTTCGCGCTGGCCGTGCTGGCCAGCTGCGCTGGCATGATCACCGGGGCGGGCGAGGCGGTGTTCGCCATCGCGCGCACGGCGGGCTGGCTGGCCCACGCCCTGGAGGAGTACGCCGCCCAGAGCCCGCTGCGCCCGCGCGCCGTCTACACCGGCCCGGTGGCCGGCCCGTGACACGTCCTGGTTCCCGGTGATCACGCCAGCCGGGCAGCTCACCCACCGCCATCACTTCTCGAACCAGTCGCGGATGAGCTGTCCCGCGCCCTGGCCTGGCTCAGGCCAGTGCGGGCCAAGGTTCGTGACCGACGAGTAGTCGTTCGTAGAATTGAGGCAGCCCGGCATGAGTGTCCATGCCGTAAAGCCAATATTCCTGCGCTGCAGGTAGCTAAGGAACAGCGGCACACTCGTGGGGGCATCAGCCCAGTGGTAGCCGTTGGCGAAGTTGGTCCACTCGCCAACCGCAACTGGGATGCCCTTCGCCCGCAGGTAACCGAAATCCTTGTCCCAGGCAGCGGCATCGTGTGGCCCGTAAGGGTGGTGAATCGTGTAGACAATCGTTCCGCCGTGCAGCAGATATTTACTGGCCAGGTCAAGTGAGTTCCCTAGCTCGATCCCGTCTACCCAGATGACGTTGTCATAGCCGTGGTGGCGAATGCTGTTTATCACCGACTGCATGCTGCGCTGCCATCGTGGCCAGCCGCGGTCCCGGGGCTCGTTGAAAATGTCGAAGTACACGTGGTCCCGGTTTCCGTAAACCTGGCCGATGCGCGCCCAGAAGGCCTTGGTCGCGTAGGTGGGCAAGGGCTCATTGGCGGTAAACCCGGCCGCAGGCTCCGTTTGGCAGTTGATCACCACATAGAGGCCAAGCGAAAGACCATAGTCAACGGCGGACTCAACGTCGGCCATGTAAGCCCGGGAATAAGCCCGGCCGTTCTGGCCGACCAGCTTGTCCTGCTCCACCTGCAGGCGCACGCCATTGGCGTGCCACGACGCTTTGGCCGCATGGATCTGATCCTTAAGCTGCTGCATCGAGGAAACGGCAAGAGCGGTGTCCGGGGAAAATGCGGCCGCCCGCGGAAGATAGTCCTGCAGGCCGGAGAGTGTCAGGCCGTGAATGGTGACAGGGGTAACGGCACCAGCCTTCGCTGCTGCTGCCGGGAGGAAGGGCAGCAGCACGATTGCTGCCAATAGTGCCGTTATCCGCTTCATCCTCCTCGTCCCTTGTGGCAGTCCCGTCTCGCTGTACCACTGCCGTCAGGCGCAGTCCTGGCCCCCAGTATCTCTGATAAGAGTGTGCCACTTGTGCGTGACGGGGCGCCGAGGGCGAAAGTCACTAATGTGACGGGCAAACGACTGGTGCCAACCGGTGTGGCCGGGCCGGGTAATGTCCGGGGGCAAATCAAGACGTATCAGGGCGCCGTCTAATCATGGTGCGCCGGGCGTGCGATTGAGCCGGGAATTCACCACGGTCACGAAGAGGGGCAGGGGTGGCTCACTCATCCGGCGGCCGGTTGCGGACCCGGATACCGCCCTTGTAGCTGAACCCGCGCACGTGCAGTACGGGCGCGTCGGCGGGCAGCACGGGACCCACATCGGTATCTGTGTCGGCGCCGAAACCAGCGGTCTCGACCCGGAGCCCGGGCGGCACCAGGACGGTGATCCGGGACTTGTACGCCACGGCCAGCAGCGTGGTCTCCGCGGCGGTCAGCTCGGCCGCCCGCAGGTCCAGCCAGCCCGAGCCCTTGTACACCACGGCCCGGTAGTGCCCGGGTACCCGCCACCGGCCGGCCCGGCGGACCGAGCTCTTGAAGGCCACCGCCAGCCGCCCCGGCGGGCGGCCAGGCGCGGGCCCACCCGCGGCCGGGCTGGGCTCCGGCAGGTCAGCCAGCAGCTGGTCCAGCCCGGACCGGGTCCGGGCCGTCAGCGCGGTGCGCATCCGCTGGTCGAACTCACCGTCGTCCAGGCGCCCTTCGGCGAACGCCTGCTGCAGCCGCTGAATGGCCGCGTCGCGTTCCCGGTCCGACGCGCGGATGGCTGGCGCCTGGCGGCCCGCGTCATCCAGCCGGGCCGGGGTTCCGGTGCCTGGCTCGTGCATGCTTGCCCTCCTCCGCTGGATATCGAGATGTATCGTAACTTGCCCGGGTGGCCCAGCGCAGCACGCGGCCCCCGGCGTGCCAGGATCAGGGCATGCAGGACGAAGCCGCCGCGCGGGTGGCCGTGCTGGCCGCGGCCCAGGGCATGCTCGGTCACGGGCTGAGCTCCGGCACCAGCGGCAACGTATCCGCCCGGCTCGGTGATGGGCGCATCGTGATCACCCCGTCTGGGGTGCCGTACCCGGAGCTGGGGCCAGCCGACCTGGTCCTGATCAGCGGCACCGGCGAGCTGGCCGGGCCCGCCGCGGCGGGCCGGGTGCCGTCCTCGGAAAGCCAGCTGCACTGTGCCTGCTATCAGGCGTTCCCCGAGATCGGGGCGGTGCTGCACAGCCATTCGCCGTTCGCCACCATGTTCGCCGCCGCCCGCCAGCCGGTACCGGCCGTGATCGACGAGGCGGTGCTGTTCCTGGGCGGCGACATCCCGGTGGCCAGTTACGCGCTGAGCGGCTCGGCGCAGGTCGGGGACAACGCGGTCCGGGTGCTGGCCGACCGGGCCTGCGCCCTGCTGGCCAGCCACGGCCTGGTCGCCGTCGCGGCCAGCCCGGCGCAGGCGCTGCACCACGCGGTGGTCGCGGAACACTGCGCCCAGGTGGCCTGGGGGACCCGGGCGCTCGGCGGGCACACCGCGCTGCCCGCCAGCACGCTGCGGGTGTTCAGTGCGGCCTACCAGCAGGCCCGGCGCTCAGCTCCTGGCTGACTTGCCTGCCTCCACCTGGCTCGCGGCCGCCCGCCGCATCCGCCCCGTGGTGGCCCGCACGGCCAGCACCCGGACCGCGGCCATCACGATGCCCAGCGCGATGGCCCAGCTGAGCGCCTCCCAGGTGCCCACCAGCGGGTCCTGCGGGTCGGTGGGCGGTTCCTTGCCGGTGACCCGCTTCCAGCCCAGGTTCATCAGCTTGCGGACAGCGTACGCCGCCCCGAAGGCCGCGGCACCAGCCAGCGCCTTGTTGGCGCTCTCTCCCTTGTCTGACATGCATCCTCCCTGATGCCGCCGGCAGGCCCGCGGCGTATCTGCTTGTGATCATCCCACGGGCGCGCCGCCGGCCCGGGCCGCGGGACGCGCCGCATCGATCGCGGCGGCCAGCTCGGCCGGCCGCCGGGTGCCGATCAGCCAGTACGGGGTGACTCCGGCCGGGTCGTCGACCGGGATGTACACCGCGCGCGGCAGGTAGGGCCGGGCCAGCAGGAACGCGGCCGGGTCCGATCGCGGCCCGCGCAGCGCCCGGGTCTGGTCCTCATCCAGCGCGCTGACCGGGCCGGCCTGGGCCAGCGGCAGCCGCGCCTTGCCGACCCGGAGCTCGCCGCCGCGCACCTCGACGCACAGCCAGCCCCAGCCGACCAGGAAGGCGGCCAGCGGCACGGTGATCGCCGCGTACACGGCCAGTGCAGGCTCCCAGTCGAAACCGGCCAGGAAGCCCGCGCCCAGCATGAGCGCGGACCCCAGGCCGAGCACCCACCAGCTGGCCGGAACACGCAGCCGTTCATGGTAGACACGCATGGGACCACCGTAGTTGGTTACATGAAGGCATGATTGGGCGACACATGTGGCACGGCCTCCGTTCCGGCTCCGGCCGCGCCACCGACCCAGGCGGGACAGCCCCGGGGACGGCTGCACCGCCGGACGGCCCAGACGAGCCGGGTAACGGGGTGGGGGCCATCGGGCACCGGATCGACGGGACCACGGACGTCACCGAGACCGGCCAGGCCAGCGCCGGGCCGCCGGAGCCGCCGCGCTCGCAGGTGCCGAGCTGGCTGCAGCGTGCCGCGGGCTGGTCGTGGCGGCTGCTGCTCGTAGGCATCGTCGTCTACCTGGCTTTCCGGGTGGCCAGCCTGCTCCGCCTGGTGGTGCTGCCCTGCGTGGCCGCGCTGCTGCTCACCGCGCTGCTCCAGCCGCTGCAGTCCCGGCTGCGCCGGGCGGGCCTGCCCGCGCTGACCGCCACCTGGTGCACCGTGCTGCTCGCGGTGGCGGTGCTGGCCGGGGCGGGCACGCTGGCCGCGACCCGGGCCACGGCGGACTACCCGACGCTGGTCCGCGAGCTCACCCACACCGGGAACGAGCTGCAGTCCTGGCTGGCCGGGCCGCCGTTCCACGTCCGGCACGGGGGTATCGAGGGCCTGGCCAACCGGGGGCTGACCTACCTCAAGCAGCACCAGTCGCTGGTGGCCGGCACGGTGCTGTCCGGTGGCCGGATCTTCCTGGAAATCCTGGCTGGCCTGGTACTCATGCTGTTCATCACGTTCTTCCTGCTCAAGGACGGCGACCGGATCTGGGCGTGGCTGACCGGGTTCCTCCGCCCCGACAGCAGGCGGCGCACGCAGCTGGCCGGCGCGGCCGCCTGGCAGGCGCTGGTCTACTACGTGCGGGGCACCATCGCGGTGGCCGCCATCCACGCCGTGGTCATCGGGTTCTCGCTGTGGATCCTCGGCGTGCCGCTGCTGGTGCCGCTCACCATCCTGGTCTTCGTGGCCGCGTTCGTCCCGCTGGTCGGCATCCTGGTCGCCGGGACGGTGGCGGTCCTCGTCACGCTGGGTACCAAGGGCTGGATCGCCGCGCTCATCCTGGTCGTCATCTTCATCCTGGAGAACCAGCTGGAGAGCCACTTGCTGCAGCCACTGGTGGTCGGCCGGATGGTACGGCTGCATCCGCTGGCCGTAATCCTGGTCCTCGCCGTGGGCGGCGTGGTGGCCGGCATCCCGGGCGCGATCGTGGCCGTGCCCACCGCGGCCGCGCTGACTCGCGCGGCGCCGTACCTGAGTGGCAGGCGGCCGGCGGTAGGGTCGCCTGAGTGAACAGGCGCCTGCGAACCTGGAGTCCCTCATGTCACCGGTGAACCCGGGCCCGGACCCGGTGGACGTGCTCATCAAGCGGCTGGACCCGGGCCTGCCGGTACCCGCCCGGTCCCATCCCGGGGACGCTGGCGTGGACCTGATCGCGGCCACCGATGTGGACCTGGCGCCCGGCGCCCGGGCCGTGGTGCCGACCGGGGTGGCCATCGCGCTGCCCGACGGGTACGCCGCGTTCGTGCACCCGCGGTCCGGGCTGGCCGCCCGGCACGGGGTGACCATCGTGAACGCGCCGGGCACGGTGGATGCCGGGTACCGTGGCGAGATCAGGGTGACACTGCTGAACACCGATCCGGCCGAGGCCGTCTCGTTCCAGCGGGGCGACCGCATCGCGCAACTGGTCATCCAGCGGGTGGCAGCGCCGGTGTTCCACGAGGTGGACAGCCTTCCCGGGTCAGCCCGGGGCGAGAACGGCTTCGGGTCCACCGGAGGGCACGCCAGCGTGGCCCCCGCTGACCGGTGATCAGCGCGCACCGCGTGGCAGCAGGACACCCCACGATCGAGAGCAGGGAGAACGGAAGTGTTCCGTCGCCGTCGCCGCGAGGAAGCAGCCGAGCCCGAGCCCATCCAGGACGAGGCGCCCGAAGACGCGGAAGACTGGGCCGCTGAGGACGGGGCCGGCCCGGAGGATCAGGAGCCGGCGGAGGACTCGGGACCGGGCCCGTGGGACGCGGGCGATGACATCCCGGCCGCCGAGCGCATCGACTTCGGCAGCCTGCAGGTGCCGGTGGCCGACGGCTTCGAGATCCAGCTGAACATCGCCGATGACCAGGGCCCGCTGATCGCCGTGGTGCGGGGGGACAGCGCGCTGCAGCTGCAGGCGTTCGCCGCACCGAAGAGCGGCGGGCTGTGGGACGACGTCCGGCAGGAGATCGCCACCGCGGTGACCCAGGCCGGCGGGGGCAGCGAGGAAGCCGACGGGCCGTTCGGCACCGAGCTGCACGCCCGGGTCCCGGGTGACCCGGCACTCGGCCAGGGCGGCCTGCAGCAGGTCCGGTTCCTCGGCGTGGACGGCCCGCGCTGGTTCCTGCGCGGGGTGATCACCGGGCCGGCCGCCCGGCATGCCTCGGCTTCCGCGCCGTTCGAGGACGTGTTCGGGGGGGTGGTGGTGGTCCGCGGGGACCATCCGGTGCCGCCCCGCGACCTGCTCGAGATCCAGCTGCCGGAGGAGGCCCGGCAGGCCATGGAGGGGCAGATGGCCGAGCAGGAGGAACGCTTCGGCAGCCAGCCCAGCCCCTTCGAGCGCGGCCCCGAGATCACCGAGACGAGGTAGGGGAGATCTAGTCCCGGGGAGTAACCGGGCGGGCCCGGAGGCGGTCACCGGTGATGGCCTCGCCGGGCCGGCGCGGAGCGGCGGCCCGGGGTCCAGGGGGCCGCCCCCCGGACTAGGAATGCCCGTTGGCGAGGAGGGCGGCCAGTTCCTCTTCCACGTCCTCGCTGGTGACGAACAGCAGCTCGTCGCCGGTCTCCAGCGGATCGTCCTTGGCCGGCACGATGACCCGGCCGTCGCGCAGGATGGCGACCAGGGCCGTGTCGGACGGCCAATGGATGTCGCCGATCCGCTGGCCGGCCAGCGGGGCGTCGTCGGGCATGGTCAGCTCGACCAGGGTCGCGTCACTCTGCCGGAACGTCATCAGCCGGACCAGATCGCCGACGCTCACCGCCTCCTCGACCAGGGCGGACAGCAGCCGCGGGGTGGACACCGCGACGTCCACTCCCCACGACTCGTTGAACAGCCACTCGTTGTTCGGATGGTTGATCCGGGCCACCACCCGGGGCACCCCGTACTCGGTCTTGGCCAGCAGCGACACCACCAGATTGGCCTTGTCGTCCCCGGTCGCCGCGATCACCACGTTGCACCGTTCCAGCGACGCCTCGTCCAGCGAGGCGATCTCGCACGCGTCGGCGAGCAGCCATTCAGCGCGCGGCACGCTGTCCACCGCGATAGACCGCGCGTCCTTGTCGATGAGCAGGACTTCGTGCCCGTTGTCCAGCAGCTCAGAGGCGATGGACCGGCCCACCGAGCCAGCTCCCGCGATGGCGACCCGCATCAGCGGCCTCCCTTGGGGGCCTTGCCACCGGGGGCCCGGGCGGACAGCGCGGCCGAGATCCGCTCCAGGTCCTCTTCCAGCGTGATCACGTGCAGCACGTCACCTTCCTGGAGCACCGTACCCGGCGTGGGCAGCACCACCTCGCCGAGCCGGGACAGGAACGCGACCCGGGTCCGGGCCGCCTCTTCGAGCGCGCTGGTCTTCTCACCCACCCAGTCCGCGGCGTAGGCCACCTCGGCCAGCACCACCGCGCCGGTCGGGTCCCGCCACAGCGGCTCACTGCCCTCCGGCAGCAGCCTGCGCAGCATCTGGTCCGCGGTCCACCGGACGGTGGCCACGGTCGGGATGCCGAGCCGCTGGTAGACCTCGGCCCGCCGCGGATCGTAGATCCGGGCGGCGACCCGTTTCACGCCGAACGACTCGCGGGCCACCCGGGCCGCGATGACGTTCGAGTTGTCGCCGCTGCTGACCGCCGCAAACGCGTCCGCGTGCTCGATCCCGGCCTCACTGAGCACGTTCTGGTCAAACCCGATGCCGGTGATCTTCTTGCCCTTGAACGTCGAGCCGAGTTTGCGGAACGCATCCCGGTCCTGGTCGATGACCGCGACCGAGTGGCCCTGGCCCTCCAGGATGTGCGCAAGGGTCGACCCGACCCGCCCGCATCCCATGATCACAATGTGCACGACCACCCCTTGGATGAGTACAGTGCCGGCCAACGCATGACAGTGCCCGCCAACGGTATTCCCTGTCCTGACTAGGTGAGACGGCCGGCCAGGATACTCGATCCAGCTGACCTTGAGGAGCGGCGTGAAACCGCGGCAAATCCCCCCGGCTGACCCGCAGGCTGACGGCCTGCTCGAACTGGACGTGGGGGAGGCCGCCCAGGGTGGCTGGTGCGTGGCCAGGGAACCGTCCGGGCGGGTCGTGCTGGTCCGGCACGCGCTGCCCGGCGAGCGGGTACTGGCCCGGGTGACCGGCGCCGGGGCCCGGCTGGCCCGGGCCGACGCGGTGCAGGTGCTGGCCGCGTCCCCGGACCGGGTCGCGCCGCCCTGCCCGCACGCCCACCCGGGCGGCTGCGGCGGCTGCGACTGGCAGCACGCGGCCCCCGACGCGCAGCGGCGGCTCAAGGCGGTGGTGATCCGCCAGCAGCTGCGCCGGATCGCGGGCCTGGACCGCGAGATTACGGTGACCGAACTGCCCGGCGACCCGGCCGGGCTGGGCTGGCGCACCCGGGTCCGGTTCGCGGTCGGCCCGGACGGTACCGCCGGGCTGCGCAGGCACCGCTCCCATGACGTCATCGACGTCGGCTCCTGCCCCATCGCGCATCCCCTGGTCAACCAGGCCGGGGTGACTGCGCGGCCGTGGCCCGGCGCCGGCGCCGTCCAGGCCGTGACCGCGCCGGGCACCGGCCAGCGGGCGCTGGTGGTGACGCCAGAGTCTGCGCGGTGGCCTGGTCCCAGCCGGGCGGACGGGCGTTATGCGGCCTGGGCGGGAGAGGGTGCGGACCCAGTGCTGGTCGCCGGGCGTGGCGGCCGGCTGACCCCGCTGCGCGGTGGCCCGTTCCTGCGCCACGCCGCGGCCGGGCGGGACTGGCGGGTCAGCGCGGGCGTGTTCTGGCAGGTGCACCCGGCCGCCGCCGGCGTGCTGGCGGCCGTGGTCGCTGGCCAGCTCCAGCCGCGGCCCGGGGACGTGGCGCTGGACCTGTACTGCGGGGCGGGCCTGTTCGCCGGGATGCTGGCCGGTGCGGTCGGGCCGTCCGGCACGGTGATCGGCATCGAGTCCGACCCGGCCGCGGTGCGCGACGCGCGGCACAACCTGCGAGCCACCCCGTGGGCCCGGGTGCACCGCGGCGACGCAGCCGAACTGCTCGGCCGGGCCGACTGGGCGCAAGCCCGGATCGCGGTGCTCGACCCGCCGCGGGCCGGGGCCGGCCGCGCGGTGCTGAGCCGGCTGCTGGCGGCTGGGACGGGCCTGGACCGGGTCGCCTACGTGTCGTGCGACCCGGCCACCCTGGCCCGGGATATCGGGCTGGCCGGCCAGGCGGGCTGGAAACTGGACGGCCTGCGCGCGTTCGATGCGTTCCCGATGACCCATCACGTGGAGTGCGTCGCCACGCTCACCCGCGGGTGAGCGCGGCCGGCCTACTCCGGGCGCAGCACCGCCTCGGCCTCGATCTCCAGCCTGACGTTCTCGCTGATCATGACCCCGCCGGGGACCGGGGCGTTGAAGCTGACCCCGAAGTCGCTGCGGTTGATCTCGCCGCTGGCGGAGAACCCGGCCCGGGTGCCGCCGAACGGGTCCGGGCCGAACCCGTTGATCTCCACGGTCAGCGACACCGGCTTGGTCACCCCGCGGATGGTGAGGTCGCCGTCCATAATGAAATGGTCGCCGTCCGCCCGGACCCCGGTCGACGCGAATGTCATCTTGGGGTGGGTCCCGACGTCGAAGAAGTTGGTCGAGCGCAGGTCGTTGTCCCGCTGCTCGTTCCCGGTGTCCACCGAGGACAGGTCGATGGTGGCGGTCGCGGTGGACTCCAGCGGGTTGGGCGCCGTGACGATCTGGGCCTCGAACGCGGTGAACTTGCCGCGGACCTTGCTCACCATCAGGTGCCGGACGTCAAAGCCAATGGTGGAGTGAACCGGGTCGAGATCCCACGTCCCGGCGACATAGCCGGGAATCTGCACAGCCGGGGATGTCATTTCACGCTCCTAATCGTTCCGGGGGGAATTATCACGACCATAACCCGGCCCCATGCCGCCGTCCCGGCGGGGTGCGCGAGGATGGGGCCATGGAACTGAGGATCTTCACCGAGCCCCAGCAGGGGGCGGATTACGGCCGGCAGCTGGCGGTGGCCAGGGCCGCCGAGGAGCTGGGTTTCGGCGCGTTCTTCCGGTCCGACCATTACCTGAAGATGGGCGAGGTCAGCGGGCTGCCCGGGCCGACCGACTCGTGGCTGACGCTGGCCGCCCTGGCCGTGCAGACGTCCCGGATCCGGCTCGGCACCCTCGTCAGCTCGGCCACGTTCCGCTACCCCGGTCCGCTGGCCATCGCGGTCGCCCAGGCCGACGAGATGAGCGGCGGCCGGGTGGAACTGGGCCTGGGTGCGGGCTGGTTCGAGGCGGAGCATGCCGCCTATGGCATCCCGTTCCCGGTCACCGCCGAGCGGTTCGGCCGGCTGGGCGAGCAGCTGGCCGTCATCACCGGGCTGTGGGACGTGCCGCTGGGCCAGGCCTTCTCGTTCGGCGGGGACTACTACCAGGTCCGGGACTCACCAGGACTGCCCAAGCCGGTGCAGCGGCCGCACCCGCCCATCCTGGTCGGCGGGCACGGCGCCCGGCGGACACCCGCGCTGGCCGCCCGGTACGCGGCCGAGTTCAACGTGCCGTTCAGCGGCGTGGCGCAGACCGGCGCGCAGTTCGCCCGGGTCCGGGACGCCTGCCGGGCGGCCGGCCGCGACCCTGGCTCGCTGGCCTACTCGGCCGCCCAGACGACCTGCTGCGGCCGGGACGAGGCCGAGCTCGCCCGGCGCGCGGCGGCCATCGGCGAGGACGTGGCCGACCTGCGCAGCAACGGCCTGGCCGGCTCACCAGCCGAGATCGTGGACAAGATCGGGCAATTCGCCGGGCACGGCGCCAGCCGGATGTACCTGCAGATCATGGACCTGCATGACCTCGACCACCTGGAGCTGCTGGCCACAGAGGTTCTGCCGCAGGTCCGCTGACCTGGCCGCCTGGCCGCCCGCTACCGGGTCGCCCGCTACCGGGTCGCCACCCAGAACCGCAGCCCGCTGCGGCGCTGGTCCTCCAGACGCCGCCGTTGGCCTCGATGACCCGGCGCGGGCCAGCGTTGGACTCGGCCCAGGTGACCAGGGCCGGGTCGATGCCCAGCGCGTGCGCGACCGGCAGCGCGGCGGCCAGCATGGTGGTGGCGTGACCCGCCGCCGGGCGGACGGCTTCACGTCGTAGCCGATGTGGCCGCCCAGGCCGGGCAGCCGCGGGGTGAGCCGGTGCCGGATGGCCAGCCGCCCCGGGTAGTCGTCGCCGTCCACCCACCACAGCGTGCCGTCCGCGGCCGCGCCGCAGCCCTGGGCGCGGGACTCCTCCATCGCCGCGATGAACGACAGCCGGACATGGGGCGCGGGCGGGGTGAAGACTGGCATGCGATTCTCGCACTCCGGGTAGCGGGTGGCCCGGCACCGCCCAGTGCAGGCAGGAGGGACCGGCCATGACGGCACGTGGCCCGTGGCGCTGGCTGCGGTGGGTGATCGCCGCTGCGGTGGTCATCGTGGTGCTGGCCGTGGCCGTCCCGTTCATCTTCTTCCACTTCGTGGACGGCAGCACGCCCGCGCCGCTCAGCCTCAAGGCCAGTGCCGCCCCGTCCAGCGCCCAGCCGGCCAGTGCGCCGCCCACCGCGGGTACCGCCCCGTCGGTCGCCGGATCATGGCGGGTCAGCCCCGGTTCCCAGGTCGGCTACCGGGTCCAGGAGATCCTGCTGGGGCAGCACCACACCGCGGTGGGCCGGAGCGGCTCGGTCAGTGGCCAGATGGTGATCAGGGGCACGACCGTGCGCACGGCCAGCTTCACCGTGCAGATGGCCACCATCCACACCGACTCCGCCCAGCGCGACGCGCAGTTCGACGGCCGGATCATGGACGTGGCCGCCTATCCCACCGGGAAGTTCGTGCTGACCAGGCCGGTCAACCTGGCCCCGGTGCCGGCCGTGGGCGCGATCAGCAGCTACACCGCTACCGGCCAGCTCACCCTGCGCGGGCACAGCGTCCTGGTCACGTTCCCGGTCAGGGCCGAGCGGACCAGCAGCGGGTTCGAGATCCAGGGCTCGATCCGGGTGCTGTTCTCCCGCTGGGACATCCCGAACCCCAGCTTCACCGGCTTCGTTACCACCCAGAATCACGGGATCATGGAGTTCCTGCTCGACTTCAAGCCGGGCTGATCCCGGTTAGGGCACGATGGGGCGATGCTGGGTCTCCTGCTGCGGCTGGTGTCCGGGCGGCATACCTGGTCCGGTCTGGCTCGGTTGGTGAGGCCCTGCGCGACCTGGGCATCCGGCAGGCGGTCTCGGCCGACGACCTGGTCGCGCACACCCTGGCCAAGAGCCTGGAGGCGCCGCACGCCGGCGACCTGCTGCTCCAGCTGGTCGATTCTGAGCAGCACAGCCTGCGCGAGATCCCGGCCGGCGACGCCGTGGGCAGGCCGCTCAGCGCGATCCGCAGTGAGCGGGCCGGCCTGGTGCTGGCCCTGGTGCACGACGGCCGGGTGATCATGGGCATCCAGGAGGACCCGGCCGTAGCGGCCGGGGACCGCTTGCTGGTCGCCGAGCCGGCCGCCGGGCACGCCCGGCGCCCGCACTAGCCAGGACGCGAGGGCGGAGTAACGTTGTGTTATGGATGGTGCTCTTGTCGGCAGGGAGTACGCAGACCACCTTACGGACCAGGACCTCACCCTACTGATCTCCGCGGTCTCGGCCCGGCCCGGGCCGTCGCAGCCGGGGCCCCCCGCCGCGGGCCTGCCACCCGGCGCGGACGCGGGCTGGCTGCGGCACGAGCCGGCCGCCATCCCGGCCCTGCTCGCTGACCCCCGCGTGTTCGACGCGGTGTTCGGCTGGGGGGAGCCCGGCCCAGCCGCCCGGCCGGGGCTGGCCCTGCCCGGGCAGGCCGTCCCGGTCTCGCCGTTCCTCACGTTCGCCGTGGCCGTGCACCGGTCGGCGGCCGAGCTGGCGTCCATGGATCATGTCACCGAGCGGACCGGGCCGCGGCAGCGCGTCCCGCTGTTCGACGCGCCCGCGCTGCGCGACTTCCTCGGCTCGCCGGCCCGGCGGCTGTTCCTGGCCGAGCTGCTGGGCTCGTTCACCCGGGTGGCCAGCGGCCGGTACCGGGTCCGCGGCGGCGGCCGGATGCGCACCAGGCGGTTCAGCGAGCTCGACCCGGTGCGGCTGGCCGGGCTGCTCGACGGGGTGCCGGACGCTGACCGGCCCGGCGTGTACCGCAGGCTCGGCGACGTGTGCCTGTTCCTGTCCGGGGTCTTCCCGGACTACGCCACGCTGTACGGGGTCGGGCCGGCCCAGGTGGCCCGGCTGCTCCGCGCGGCCCAGGTGCCCGCCGCGCAGCACGACCAGCTGGCCACCATCCCGGTCATCGAGCTGCTCGAGCAGCTCGGTGCCCGCTGGTACCGGGCGGCCTGCGGGCTGGCCCCGGTCCGCACCGCGCGGCTGGACGTGGTGGCCGAGGTGGCGGGCAGCTTCCGGCAGGCCCGCCGGGTGCTCAACCACGTCGCCGACCGGTACCTGTTCAGCACCGACCACCCCTGGTTCGCGCCGCCCAGTGCGCCCTAAGACCCGGCGGCATACCCGCCCCGGTGGCACAGTGCCATGATGATCGGCATGCCTGCCGTGGCCGCCGCCGTCCCGATCGCCATCCTGCGCTGGCTCATGCTGGCCGGGCTGGCCGGCGCGCTGGGCGGCCTGGCCGGCCGCGGCCTGGCCCGCCAGTACAAGGGCGCCGCACCGGCCCCGCTGCCCACCCCGTGGGCGCTCCGCGCGGCCCTGCTCGGCGCGGCGGCCACGGCCGCGCTGACCGGCGTAGTGTTCGCGGCCCGGGCGCTGCTGGCCGTGCGCAGCCACCCGGCGGTGGCGCCACTGGTCACCGCGGGCCAGGGGAAGCTGACCGCGGCCGAGTGCGTGGCATTCCTGCTCGCCGCGGCCGCGCTCCGGCTGCGCCGGCCCGGGCTGAGCGTGCTGCCGCTGGCCGGCGTGATCGCCGCGGAGGGGATCCGGGCCCACCCGGAGGGCACCGTGCCGGTCGGCGGTGCCCTGCTCACCTGCTGCCACCTGACGCCCGCCGTGATGTGGGCCGGGATGCTGCTGTACACGCTGCGCGCGGCGGTGGCCTGGCGGCACGATCCGGTGGCCATGCGCGGCCTGGTCCGGCTGTACGCCAACGCCGCCGTCTGGCTGTTCGGCGTGGTGGTGCTCACCGGGGTGGTCAGCGTGCTGGTGCTGGTCCCGCTGGGTTCACTGCTCAGCACGGCGTACGGCATCGTGGTCATCGTCAAGGCCGCGCTGGTGGCGGTGGTGGCCGGGCTGGCCATCGCCGGCCGGGTGTGGCTGGGCCGGGAACCGGCCCCGGACGCCGGGCCCGCAGCCGCGTCCGTGCGGGAGTGCTGCGTGCTGGCCGCGGTGCTGGCCATCACGGCGGTGCTGACCGTGCTCACCCCGCCGGCCGCCCCGGCGCGGGCGGCCGCCCCGGCCAGCGCGGTCCATCTGCCCGGCGGGCCGGCCGGGCAGCGGCGCTCAGGCTGACGCCGACGGCACCCGCACCGCCCGGGCCCAGCCCGGCCCGTCCGGGGCGCCGTCACCGAGCAGCGCGACCACCACGCGGATGCCCCGCGGCGGCTGCGGCGGCCATGGCGTGTAGCCGTCGGTGAGCACCACGGTCACCGCGGGCCGGGGCCGCAGCGCCGCGGCGGCCGCGATGCCGGCGCCCATATCGGTGCCGCCCCCGCCGACCAGCTCGACCTGCCGGGCGGAACTGACCCGGCGGGCCGGCCCCACCGCCGTGTCGCAGGCCAGCACGCGGAGCTGGCGGGCCAGGCCGAGGGAGTTCAGCAGGCCTTCCACCTCAGCCAGCGCCGCCGCCAGCAGGTCCTCGGTCATGCTGCCCGAGGTGTCGCAGACCACCGCGACCTCGGGGACCGGCCGGCGCAGCGCGGGCAGCACCACCGGGCCGGCCACCGAGGCGCGCCGGGACGGCCGCCGGTACGAGTAGTCCACCGCGCCCGCCGTGTCCGCGACCGCGCGGCGCAGTTCGGCGGCCAGCACCCGGCGCCAGTCCACCGCGGGCTGCAGCAGCTGCTCGGCCCAGCGGAGCAGCCCGGCCGGCACCGTGCCTGGCTCCCGGGCCTGCCGGACACAGTCCTGGGCCACTTGCCGGCACAGCAGCTGGGCCTGCCACGGCGACAGCGCGGGCGGCGCGGGGCGGTCCCAGGACCGGCCCGCGCCGTCCGCGCCGCTCCCGCAGTCCAGCTCCCAGTCCCGGTGGCCGTCCTGCTGACCCGCCAGCCCGGGGCCAAAGTACTGCTCGGCGAGCAGGCCCGGCGGCGCGCCCAGGTCGGCGGGCAGCACCGGGCGGCCGGGCAGCTGGAGCCCGGCGTCGACCAGGTCGTCGTTGATCTCCGCGTCGGCGCCGCGTACCCAGGCCCTGGTGTCCTCCCCGGTGACCCCGGCCGCCACCGCCCGCTCGCCGTGCGCACGGAGCAGATGCGAGACGTGATGCACCAGCACGCTGCCCAGCTCGGCGGGCGTCCACCCGGCGGTCAGCTCCGGGTCGGCGTGCAGCCGCCAGCTCTCGTCCACCGCCACCGTGCCGATCCCCGGGACGGCCCGCACCTGCGCGCCGAACAGCCCGCTGGCCAGGTACGGGAAGCGGGACGCGGCCCACAGCCGCCCGGCGGCCAGGCCAGGGATCTCGCCGCCGCCCGGGCCGGTCATCCGCGGAGCAGCCCGGCGTCCCGCAGGACCGGGGCGAACAGCCGGACCTCGGCGGGCAGCGCGGCCCCGTCCGGCCGGCACCGGGCCAGCGTGCGGGCGGCCACCGCGGCCACGTCCGGAGCGGTCTGCGCGGCCTTGCCGAGCACCTGCCAGCCGGCCACCCACCGCTCTGGTGTGGGGTCCGCGGCCACCACGGCGGCCACCGCGGCCACCGCGGCGTACGCGCGGTCACCCCGCGCCGGGAGCAGGAACGAGGCCGGGTCGGCCAGCACCGCCTCGGGGTCAGGCAGGTCCATCTCGGCCAGCCAGGCCAGGAACTCCACCCCGGCGCCGTCACCCACCGCGCCGCGCACCAGCGCGCCGCGCGCCTCCTCAGCCGACCCGGCCACCCCGCTCGCGGCCCACAGCCGGGCCGCCATCTCCCACGTTCGCGGGCTGGGCCAGCCCCGGCCCGCCGCGTCCGCGTCCGACGGCGGGGCACAGGCCAGCGCGGGCCGGGCGTGCAGGAACGCGGCCACCAGGGCCAGCGCCAGGCCCAGCTCCACGGCCCAGTCCTCCGGCAGCGCCGGCACGCGCGGTGCCGACCAGCCGCCCGCCAGCCCGTCAGCCACCGCCCGCGGGTCGATGTCCCAGGCCAGGTGGCACAGCCGGTTGGCCAGCGGGGCCGACAGGTCCCAGCCGTCGGCCGCCTGGTCCGGCGGGTTGGCCGCCGCCACCACCGCCACCTCGGCGGGCAGTTCCAGGTCGCCGACCACGCGTTCCAGCACCACCCGCAGTAGCGCTGCCTGCACCGCCGGGGGGGCGGTGGACAGTTCATCGAGGAACAGCAGGCCACGCCCGGCCGCGGCCAGCCGCCGGGCCCAGGCGGGCGGCGCGAACCGGACCCCCTCGCCCACCACCACGGGCAGCCCGGCAAAGTCGGACGGCTCGCGGATTGATGCGATCACGGTTTCACACGGCCAGCCCAGGGCCTGCGCCATGGCCCGGATGACCGACGTCTTGCCGGTCCCCGGGGCTCCCCACAGCAGGACCGGGACCCGCGCCGCCACGGCCACCCCGAGCGCCTCCACGGCGGCCGCCTGCCGCTCGCTCCCTGCCCCGGCGAACCGCCGGCCGTCCTCAGCCACCTGCGCTCCCAGTGCTAGTGCGGCCAGTGTTCGGCCGGTGCTGCTCAGCCCGTCCCGGCCACAGACCAGTGTTCCCCGTCATACCGGATGCTCAGTACAGCCGGCGGCGCGCCGGGCCGGGGCAGCGCGCGCACCCGCGCCCGGGGCCAGGCGGCCTCCAGTACGTCGACCACCAGATGGCCACCGACGACCGGGAAGCCGGCCGCCCACACCGAGGCCAGCCAGCGCACCGGAAGCGTGACGCGGAGCGTGCCGCCATCCAGCGCGGCCGCCCCCCAGCCGGGCGCCTCGTGCAGCGACACCCGCACCGCATCGGGGTCGATGCCCAGCCAGCCGGCCGCGGCCGGGGCCAGCCGGCCGGCCAGCGCCCCGGTCAGCGCGGGCCGGGCCGCGGCCAGGTCCCGGCCCGGGGCCGGCCCGGCCGACCAGGCGGCCGCCACCGTGCCGGACAGCGCCAGCTGGAAGTCGCGGCCCAGCGCGAACAGGCCGACCAGCTCAGCCCGGCGGGCCTGCGCCCGCCGCACGTCGGCGGGCACCTGCCGCATCGGCAGGGACCGGGGCCGTGGCCGCGCGGGCTGCGCCCCGCCCGGCCGGCCGGGCGGGCCCGGCTGGCCCATCAGCCGCTGGGCCGGCCCGGACCGCAGGTTCTCCACCAGGTCCCAGGTCACCGCGAGCTGGTCGGCGGGGGAGCGTGGCCCGAGCGCCAGCACGTCCAGGTCCTCGGCGTGCGCACTCCACGCCCCGACCAGCGCCACGCACTCGGACTTGTCGCCGCCGAGCGCGGCCAGCACCAGCTCGCCGTCCACGTCGGGATGGTCAGCCGCGGTCAGCTCGCCGTCCGCCCAGCGCATCACGTGCTTCCCGGTGCCGCAGCTGACCCGGCTCTGGGCTGGCCGCAGCGCCGCCCACCACGGCCCGGTCACCGGTCCGGCCCGCCGGGCAGCCAGCACAGCGGCACGGTGGCGCGGGCCTGCCGGCCGCCCCCGGTCACGATGACCTCGACCGACGTGGCCCCGGGGTGCAGCGGCGGGGCGAGCTGCATCTGGATCATGCCTTCCCGGCTGCCCCAGTGCATGCCGGTGACCAGGTGCCAGCGCCCGGCCGAGTCACGGGCCTGCCAGGTCAGCGTGACGTGGGACGGATCGCTGTGCGAGCGGAGGCCGTGCGCCAGCCAGCCACTGCCGTGCGGCGTCCAGCCGCTGGCCATCACGTGCAGGGTGGCGCCGTCGCTCGCCGACCGCAGCCCGGCCAGCGAGAACCGGGCCCCGCAGATCTCGGGCAGGTTGGCGGCGAACGCGGCCACTCCCACCGGGCCGTCCCCTGCGTCCCCGCAGGCCAGCATGCTGCGCCAGGTCTCCGGCAGGGTGGCGCGCGGGATGCGGCCATCGGGCGGCAGGCCCAGGTCCATCCCGAGCCGCCAGCCGAGCCCGATGAGCCGTCCCACCGCTGGGTCACCGGCGGCCAGCGCCCCGCTCTCGGTGAGGTCGGTGATGAGCAGCCCGACCCGGGACGCCAGTGTCAGGCCGGCCACCCGGCGGCCGGGCCCCCTGGCCAGCAGTTCGTCCCCGGCCCGGTCGAGCAGCCGGGCGGCGGGGCTGCCGTCCGGCGCGGCCGGCTGCGGGCCGGCCCCGGTGACCAGGTCGGGCTGGGCCAGTTCGACCCGGATGCAGCGGCCCCGTGCCCCGGGGCCGATGTCCAGCCAGCGGGTGCCGTCCGGCGGGGCCGGGGTCAGCGCGAGATGGCAGTCCCACCACTCCCGGCCGTCTTCGATGCCCATGTCCCACAGTGCGGCCTGGTAGCGAACCCCCCGGTCGTCGACGGCGCCGACCTGGTGGAACGGGGCGTGCCGGGGCCGCGGCCCGGCGGACCGGCGGGTCTGCCCGGCCCACCGGGTGGCCACGGTGATGGCCGCCTCGGTGCCGGTGCGGGTCAGTGCGAGCAGGTGATGCTCCCCGTACCAGCCGTCCCGCTCGGCGGGCAGCGGCAGGGTGGCCCCGATGGGGATGGCGGCCGGCGCGGCCGGCGGGCCGGATGCCGCCGTGGGCCGGGCCCACCCCGGCCGGTACGAGCTGGCCAGGAACTGGATGACCGAGTGCCGGATGGCGGGCGGCCCGCTGGACAGGGTCAGGCTGGCCGGCGGCCCGGCCGGCCAGCCGCGGAAGCGGAGGCTGGTCAGGGCCGGGGCCGGGTCGCCCTGCCGCAGCGCGCAGGCGGCCTGGAAGTCGGCCACCACCTGCCAGGCGGTGTCCAGGGTCAGGGCGCCCGCCGAGGCCAGCGCCGTGGCGGCCAGCGATACCCGGTGCGGCTGCGACCCCGGGCCGTGGAGCACCGGGGCCCGGCGCAGCTCGGCCTCGGCCAGCAGCCGCAGGTACGTCTCCGCCTGCCCGGCACCGTCTGCCGCCATGCACGCCTCCATCGCGCCCGCGCTTCCAGCAGACTAGCCCGGTGCCCGGGCCGGCTCATCCGGCCAGCACAGCGGCACGCTGACGGTGACCCGGGCCGCCGAGCCGCTGAGCATGATGTCCAGCGACGTCGCGTCCGGGTGCAGCGGGGGGGTGAACTCCACGTGGAACGTCCTGGCTATCAGCTGGTACGGGCTGGTCCGGCCGACGTGCCAGCACCCGGTGTCATCCCTGGCCCACCAGGAGAACGGCTGGCCGGAGCGGAACACCCGCGGCCACGGCGACCAGCCCCACACCAGCACGGGCATGCTGACCTGGCGCTCCCAGGAGGACAGCCCGGCCAGCACGAATCTGGCCCCGTCGATCTCGGGCAGCACTGCGCCCACCGGCACGACGCCGGGCCGCCCCTCCCCGGGGCCGCCACGCCCCTGGGCCAGCACGTCGGCCCAGGGGCGGGGCAGGCCGGCGGTGCGGGCGCGGTCCGCGAGGGGCCCGCGCACTTCGATGGAGCGGCGCTGGCACAGCGCGGCCAGGTGCGCCGCGGTCACGCTGTCGTCCGGCAGCACCTGCACGGCGCGCAGCGCATCGGCGACTTCGGCCAGGCTGGCCGCGATGGCCGTGGCGGAGATGCCAGCCATGGCCCCCCCGCCCAGCAGAGTGTCACCGACCGCTGTGAGCAGGTGCTCGCCAGCCGCCGCCGGCTGGATGCGCTGGCTGGTCACCCGGGCCGCCGGGACCGACTGGGCCAGCTGGATCCGCAGGGCGGGCCCGGCCCCGGTCGGCATGTCCAGCCACTGGACGCCGGCCGGGGGGACGGGGCTGATGCTGAGCACGCCGTACTGGAACCAGCCCCCTTCGGCGGCCTGGTAGTCCAGCTGGTAGCGGCGGCCCTGGTCGTCGGTCAGCCCCGAGTCGCCGAACGGGGGGAAGCTGGGCTGGCCTGGCACCGTGCCCCCGGGCAGGCTGGCCACCTCCCGCCACGTGCTGACAAACATGGTGATGATCATCGCCGAGCCGGGAGCGAGGATCAGCGTCTGCACATGCACGTCGCCCTGGTAACCCTCCCACCCGGCCGGGATCACGGCAGCGATGGGGATGGCCCGGTACGCGCCGGGTGGCGCGGCTGGCTCCGCGGGCTGGCCGGCGGCGGGCTCGCCCTCACCGGGCAGCACCACGCGCAGCAGGCCTTCAGCCGGGGCCAGTCCCCGGGCCGCCAGCGCGCTGGTGAACTCGCCGAGCACCGACTGGGCCGTGCCCGCTGAGACGGCCCCGACCAGGTCCAGGGCGCTGAGCACCGCCTTGACCCGGAGCAGGCCCACTTCCCCGGGGGGCTCGCCGCCCGTCCTGAAGTCATCGTCCAGCCAGCCGTACCGGGGCGCCCGGGTGGCCTGGCGCAGCTCGGCTTCGGCCAGCAGCCGGACGTGGGTCTCGGCGGCCGAGCTATCCACCGGGGCGGCCGCCGCGGGCCCACGGGTCGTAGTCCACCTCGAGCGGTTCCTGGCCGGGCCGCTGACCGGCGGGCACGTGGCGCAGGTTGAGCCTGATCCTGGTCCAGGTGGAGCTGCGCCCGCGCATCGAGTCAACCAGCACGTCGGGCGGTTCCAGGTACGGCCAGACGTCCGGGTGCCGCTGCCGCCACCGGTCCAGCCCGGCCATGGCCTCGTCCCTGGTGGCGGCCCGGGCCACCTCGATGAGCGGCATCGTGGGCTGCCGCCGCCCAGCGGCCCGCGGCGGCGTCCCGGCCGCCGTGCTGCTGCCCCGGCGCTTGGACGGCTGGACCCGCGGTGGCTCACCCGCCTGCTTGTCGTAGTGCGGCGGCCAGGGCGCGTCCGGCAGCCCGGCCGCCTCATCCCGCGCGGCCAGGCCGAGCAGCGGCGCCAGTGAGCCGGCCGCGCCGTCCATGCCCGACCACGGATCGCCGGCCTGGGCGAACCGGTCCGGCACCGTGTCAATGGTGAACGCCTCCGGCGTGCAGTCCGGTACCTCCGCCCAGGCCAGTGGGGTGGACACGCGGGCGTCGCGGGTGGGCCGGACCGAGTACGCCGACGCCACCGTCCGGTCCTTGGCGTTCTGGTTGTAGTCGACGAACACGCCGTGCCGTTCTTCTTTCCACCACTTCGCCGTGGCCAGGTCGGGGGCGCGCCGCTCCACTTCCCGGGCCAGCGCCACGGCCGCCCGCCGGACCTCGGTGAAGTCCCAGCGGCGCTCGATGCGGGCGTAGATGTGGAAGCCCCGGGAGCCGGATGTCTTGGGCCAGCCGGCCAGCCCGAAGTCGGCCAGCACGTCCCTGGCCACCAGCGCCACCTGGCGGATCTGCGGCCACACCACGCCCGGCACCGGGTCCAGGTCGACCCGGAGCTCGTCCGGATGGTCCAGGTCGTCAGCCCGGACCGGGTGCGGGTTGAGGTCGATGCAGCCGAGATTGGCCATCCAGGCCAGCGTGGCGGCGTCGTGCGGCACCACTTCCACCGCGGACCGGCCGGACGGGAAGCGCAGCTCGACCGTGTCCACCCAGGCCGGCCGGGACTCCGGGGCCCGCTTCTGGAAGAACGCCTCGCCCTCCGCGCCGTTGACGAACCGCTTGAGCACCACGGGCCGCCCGGCCACCCCGCCCAGCGCCCCGCCGGCCACGCTCAGGTAGTACCGGACCAGGTCCAGCTTCGTGTGCCCGGTGTGCGGGAAGTAGACCTTGCCCGGGTTGGAGATGGCCACCTCGCGCCCTGCTACGTCGAGGATCTCCTTACGTTCGGCCATGGCGCCACCCTAACCGTGGCGGCCGGGCCGGCTCTTGCCCGCCCGGCACGGGAATGTTTGACTGGCCGGGGGCCGCACGGCTGCTCCCGGGGGGATGCACGGGACATCGCGGCCTATCCGGGACGGCCCGGGAGTGAAGACCATGCACGTCCGGATGTACACGCTGGCCGGCGATCCAGCCCGGCTCGGGGATGCCACCAGTTACCTGGAGCAGAAGGCGCGGCCGCAGGTGGAAGCCCAGCTGGGCAGCCGGGGCATGGCCGTGCTGAGTAACGCCGACCTGGGCGTCTGCCTGGCCGGCACGTACTGGGAGTCGGCCGACGCGATGGCGGCCAGCGACCAGGCGGTCGAGGGGCCGCGTCACGAGGTGACCGAGCTGGCCGGCGGGACGGTCTCGGCCGAGCAGTACGAGGTGCCCGTCTTCATCCGCCAGGCCCGCCCGGGACCCGGCGCCGGGGTCCGGCTGACCAGGATTGACGGGGTCTCGGAGCGGATGAGCCAGGCCATCGAGGAGTTCCGGCACCGGGCCGGGCCGGCGCTGCTGGACATGCCCGGCCTGTGCAGCGCTCAGTTCCTGGTCGACCGCGGCACCGGGCGTTGCATCGTGATGACCACCTGGGAGGACATGGATGTCATGGCGTCCATGCGGGGCAGGCTGGCGGCGCTGCGCACCAGCATGGCCGCGCTGACCCAGGCCCAGGTCCGCGCGATGCAGGAGTTCATGCTGAACTTCTCCTCCGTCCGCGAGGGCGACAACATCAGCCTGATCGAGCGCGAGGTCACGCTGTGGAACGACCGGGACCAGGTGGGCTGGCTGGCGCTGGCCGATCTGAGCCGGTTCGAGGTCACCGCACCGGGCGGGCTGCGGCTGACGGGGCGGGAGGCCGCCGACGTCCTCTGGGACAGCTGGAACGACGCGTTCCCGGACAACCGGCTGACCACGGTCAGCATCCACGCGGATGACCGGGGCGGCGCTTGGGAAGGGCGGTTCATCGGCACCCACTCGGGGTGCCTGCGCCGCCCGGCGGGCGAGATCGGCCCGACCGGCCGGATGGTGGACGCCCGGTTCGCGGTGGTCCACGAGTGCGACGACGGCAAGATCACCAGCACCCACCTGTACTACGACGAGGGCGATCTGCTGGCCCAGCTCGGCGTCCCGCCCACCGCGGCGGGCACCAGCTGAGCTGCTGGGCCGGGGCGCGCCGGCGGTAACAGCGGCCAGCGCCCGATAACCATGGCCGCTGCGGGCAAGATGGTCCGGTGAGGGTGATCGTGCTGGCCGACACGCACGCGCCGCGGCGCTGGCGGTCCTGCCCGCCCGCGGTGGCCAGGCACCTGCACGGGGCGGACCTGATCCTGCACGCCGGGGACGTGTGCACCGCGGCCACCCTGGATGAGCTGGCTGGCTTCGCGCCGGTCCGGGCCGTGCTCGGCAACAACGACGGCCCGGATGTGGCCGCCTGGGGCGCGCCGGGCACGCTGCAGCTCGACCTGGCTGGGCGGAGCGTGGCGATGCTGCACGACGCGGGCCCGGCGGCGGGCCGCCCGGCCCGGATGCGGCACCGCTTCCCCGCCGCGGACCTGGTCATCTTCGGGCACTCGCACATCCCGCTCGACCACACTGAGAACGGCCAGCGGATCTTCAACCCCGGCTCACCGACCGACCGGCGCCGCCAGCCCCGTGGCACCATCGGCGTGCTGCGTATCGGGCCGGGCCAGCTGCTGTCGGCCGAGATCATCCCGGTCACCCCACCACCCGGCGCGGCCGGCTGACGGCACCGGCCGCCCGCGGGCGTTAGGCAGCGCCTGGCCGGTGCGGGGGACGGTCAGGGCTGGCGGGTGGGCTCCAGCGGGCGGAGCAGCGGGAAGATCTGGCATTCGCGCACGCTCTTGTCCATGAAGAACGCGAACACGCGCTCGCTCATCCCGAAGCCGCACGCGGGCGGCATGCCGTACTCCAGCGCCTCGACGAAATCCGGGTCGGGCATCTGCGCTTCGGCGTCGCCCGCCTCCCGCATGGCCTGCTGTTCCGCGAAGCGCCGGGCCTGCTCCAGCGGGTCGTTCAGCTCGCTGTAGCCGTTGCCCAGCTCGCTGCCCGCCACGATGACGTGGAACCGCTGCACGATGCCGGGCCGGTCCGGGCGGCTCTTGGCCAGCGGGGACACCTCGAGCGGCTCGTTGACCAGGAAGCCGGGGCCGGCCAGGCTGCGGCGGCAGTGCTTCCACAGCGCATCCATGGCCCGGGCCCGGTTCAGCCCCTGGCGGTCCACCACGATGCCCAGCTCGTCGATGGCGGCGGCCAGCTTGTCGGTGGCGGCGGACGCCGCATCGAACCCGAGGATCTGGCTGATCGTCTCGTAGTAGTCATACCGGGCCCAGTCCGCGCCCAGATCGACCCGGTACTCGCGGCCGCTGCGGTGCAGGGTGAAGGCGAGCGTGCCGAACGTCTCGCTGATCACGTGCCGGAACAGGTCCTCGACCAGGCGCATGCCGGTCTCGTAGTCGGCGTACGCCCAGTAGAACTCCATCTGGTCGTAGTCGTTGAGGTGCTCGCGGCTCTGGTTCTCGTTGCGGAACTGCCGCCCGATCTCGAACGTCTTCTCCAGCCCGCCGACCAGCAGCCGCTTCTGCCACAGCTCACCCATGGAGATGCGCAGGCAGACGTCGGTGTCCAGGTAGTTGTGGTGGGCCACGAACGGCCGCGCGTCGGCCCCGCCCGTGGTCAGCTCCAGGGCCGGGGTCTGCACCTCGATGAAACCGCGATCCTCCAGGAACCGGCGCATCGACCGCCAGAACCGGGCCTTGGCGTAGATCATGTCCTGGACCTCGCGGTGCAGCAGGATGTCCAGGTAGCGCTGGCGGAGCAGGATTTCCTCGTTGGCCAGCCCGGAGTGCTTGTCCGGCAGCGGGCGCAGCGACTTGGCCAGGATGGTCACGTTCCGGGCCGCGACCGACCGTTCGCCGGTCCTGGTCTGCATCCGGTGGCCGTCGACGGCGATGAAGTCCCCGATGTCGAGCAGCTTCGTGAGCGCCCTGAACCCGGGGACGTGATCCTCGGCCAGCTCCCGGCGGGAGATCATGAACTGCATCTCGCCGCTCTCGTCGTGCAGCTGGCCGAACGTGAGGTTGCCCATCGGGCGGAGCAGCATGATCCGCCCCGCGATGGTGGCCGGTGCGCCGTCGGCCAGCTCGCGGGCCTCGGCGATGGGTGTCCTGGCCACCGCGTCCGGCGGGTAGGGGTTCAGGCCGAGCCCGCGCAGCTGGTGCACCTTGCCGATGCGCTGCTGCCGGATCTCACCCAGCACATCGGCTGGCCTGTCCTCGCCTGCTGGCCTGTCCTCGCCTGACACCGTCCCGCCGACCTTTCACCGTGCTGCGTGGGCCCGACAAGTATCCCGTACCAGAGCCGGAGGTCGGGCAGGATGACCAGCATGAGGATGCCCACGGCCGAGGCCCGGCGCCGGTTCGCCGCCGCCCGGGTGGCCCGGCTGGCCACGGTCACCCCGGCCGGTGCGCCGCACCTCGTCCCGGTCACGTTCGTGCTGGACAGCGGCCCCGGCCGGGCGGACCGGGTGTATACCGCGGTGGACGCCAAGCCGAAGACCACCACCCGGCTGCAGCGGCTGCGCAACATCGAGGTCAGCCCGCGGGTCGCGCTGCTCGCCGATCACTACGCCGATGACTGGGCCCGGCTGTGGTGGGTCCGGGCCGACGGCCAGGCGGCCGTGCTGGCCGCCCGCGATGAGCTGGCCGGCCCGCTGCGCCTGCTCGCGGCGCGTTACCCGCAGTACGCCGCGCAGCGCCCGCCCGGGCCGGTCATCGCGGTTCGGGTGGACCGCTGGACTGGTTGGGCAGCGGCCCCGGGCCCGGGCCCATAGGGCCGGCGCCCGCCACCGCCAGCTGGCGGTGCTGGGCGCCGCGCAGGGCCAGCCACCAGCGCGGCTCCTTGAGCGGCACGGTGAGCAGGGTCTCCAGCGCGAAATACGTCACGATCAGCCGGAACACGATGTAGCTGGGCAGCGAGATGACCCGGGCGGGGCCGCCCAGGATGGATACGACGACCGCCATCACCAGCAGCTGGGCGCCCAGCGCGATGGCACCCGCGGCGGCGATCTCGTGCAGCGGGAAGAACGAGTCGTCCAGCAGGATGAGGCCGAGGACCGCGACCGCGAACGGGATCAGCATCAGCTTGCGGAACATGACGAAACAGGCCCACGGCATGGTCCAGATGCCGCGCAGCCCATCCAGTCCGAAGATGGCCTCGCGGTTCCGGGTGATGCTGTGGAACAGGCCGAACGACCAGCGCATCCGCTGCTCACGTAGCTCGCGGAAGTTCTGCGGCTGGACGCTGTACGCCTTGATGGCAGGATCGGAGATGATCTGGTAGCCGAGCCGGCCCACCCGCATGGTGATGTCCGCGTCCTCACCGAGCATGCCCTCGGCGATGCCGCCGACCATGGTGACCAGATCCCGCCGGTAGGCAACCGTCGCCCCGGGCAGCACCGGGATGGCGTCCACCGCCCCCTGGGCGGTGCGCTTGAACGCCGCCCCGTAGTACACCTCGACGGCCCGCATCCGCTCGATCCAGATCGTGAGCTTGTGCGGCAGCGGGACCGAGCCCACACCGCCGACCCGGGGATCCTCGAAGTACGGCGCGGCGAGCGGCAGTATCGACCGGGATACGAACGTGTCCGCGTCGACCCGGATCACCACGTCCTCGGTGGCCGCGAACAACGCCGTGTTCAGCGCGTGCGCTTTGGCGTGAATTTTGGATGCGGTGTGCGAGGTCAGCAGGACCCCGCGGGCGTGCTGGCAGGCGTCGAGCGCGGCCCGGGAAAGCTCGTAGGTGGCATCGGTCGAGCCGTTCTCCACGATGTAGATGGTGACGTCACCCATCCATTCCCCGGCGGCCGCGTCCATGGCCCGGATGCAGTGCCCGATGTACTCCTCCTCGTTGTGCGCCGGGACCAGGAACCCGAAGCTCAGCGGGCGGTCGGGTGGCCAGGCCAGGTTCGGCGGCCAGGCCGTGGCGCCGTTCGCCGCGGCGGGTGGGCCACCGTCGGCTAGGGCTGGCGGCTGGCCACCGGCCAGACGGGTGGCGGGCGGCTCGAGCGCTTCCAGCGAATGGCGCCGGGCCCGCTGGATGACATATCCGCACAGGCACAGGTAGGTGGGGAACAGGGCAAAGAACAGGACTACCACGGACAGCACACCGCCGAGCAGCGGGATGTGCGACAGCCAGTGCAGCCGGGACGATTCCCAATGGAACAGGGCCCAGATGGTCACGACCGTGGCGGCAATGCAGCCCAGGAGCACCACCGCGTAATAGCGCGGGCGTTTCAGGATAGGGTGCACGATGGCCCGGGACGGCTTCCGGATAGTGGCGAACACGGCCAGCGCGGCGGCGATGATGCCGACCACTCCGTCCAGGATGTTCCCGCGGGTGCTGAACGGGCTGGGCCCGCCGTACCGGGCCAGCCGGGCCAGCAGGACGTCGAGCAGCACCATCAGCGGCAGGTAGATGAGGAGCTCGCGGGCGGCCAGCCGGGCCCGGGCGGGCACCGAGCCGGCCGAGAACGCGGCGAACAGGATCAGGATCGCGATGGTGAGCGGGCGGACCGCGATCGAGGCCTGCTTGGGCAGTTCGAAGGAGTGGATCCCAGCCAGGCTGCTGATGAAGCGCCCGTAGCGGAACGTGATCTTGGGCAGGATGACCTGGATGCCGAGTGCCGCGCCCGCGAAGCTCAGCAGCATGAGCGGGGTGAGCCACAGTGGCCGGAGTTCCCTCAGCCCGGGTGGCGCCGAGTAGGGATTGATGGCACCGTGGGCCGGGCAGCAATCTATTCCGGGCGCAGCCTGGCCTTTCCCCGGCTGTCCTGAGGAGTGCGGTTCGCTCACGAACCGCACTGTAATACGCTGCCCCCAGTTCTGTCACAGCCGTCGCCTGGATATTGGCTGGCCCTGGCCAGCCGGGTTTGCCTGGCTATTACTTTATGGCCTAGCCCTCCGGGCCGGGGTTGGATTACCCCGCTCAGTTACTCCTCAATATGGCCTAGCACGGTGCCGGAAAGTGGACTACGCCGCACCGGGTCACACTGTTACAGAAGCAAGTTTCTGCACGTAGGTGCCGGTGCCGGGGCGGCTGAATTCCTCGAACATACATTTCAAACTAGACCTCAGCCATGGACCGGGGTAGTATCCAAGGCGGTGCAGCCGAAAGGCGGGACGGCACTCCGCTACCGATCAGGACAAGGGACTAACCGATCAGGGCAAGGGACTACGTGAGATCTTGATCCAGGGCATGTTCATGCCCTCCGTCTGGCCTGCTCAGTGTGCTGAGCCTCACCATTACTTCTTCACGCACGCAGTTCCCCGGGGGTGGAATGCGCATTACCTTCCTTGGTCATGCCGGTTTTCTGGTCGAGACGGATGCTGCCATTCTGGTAGCCGATCCGTGGCTGTCACCGTCCGGTGCCTTCGATGCATCCTGGTTCCAGTTCCCGCGTAATCATCAGCTGGCCGCGCTGGTGCAGGAGAAGCTGGCCGACGGCAGCAAGGCGCGCTACCTGTACGTCAGCCACGAGCACAAGGATCACTTCGACAAGGCCTTCCTGGACAGCATCCAGTGCCGCGACTTCACCGTCATCCTGCCGCACTTCCAGCGGAAGGCGCTGGCCGAGATCATGGCGGGCTACCAGTGCCAGGACCTGGTGCTGGCCAGCGACCAGGCCGAGGTACCGATCAGCGGCGGCACGCTCAAGCTGTACCTGGACGACTCGGAGCTGAACCGTGACTCGGCCATGCTGCTCAAGGCGGACGGGCAGTCCTTCCTCAACCTGAACGACTGCCGGATCACTGACGCGCTGCCGGTGATCAGGCGCGAGGAAGGCGCCATCGACGTCCTGGCCATGCAGTTCTCCGGGGCCAACTGGCACCCGGTGTGCTACGACTACCCGGCGGACCGGTACGAGGCCATCTCCAGGAAGAAGGTCCGGGCCAAGTTCCACGGGGTGGCCCAGGCGGTCAAGACGATCTCGCCCACGTTCTACCTCCCCTCGGCCGGCCCGCCCTGTTTCCTCGACCCCGGGCTGCTGGACATTAACTTCCAGCCGGCCAACATCTTCCCCGCCGCCTGGTCACTGACCGAGTTCCTGGACGGCCGGTTCCCGGCCGCGGCCACCGCGTGGCCCGAGCTGATGCCGGGCGACGTGCTGGACGTGTCGGCCGGCACCGTGCTGGCCGAGGGGACCGAACGGGTCGACGAGGCCGGTTACCGCGGTTACGTCGAGGCCTACGCAGCCGAATACGCACCGTTCTTCCGGGCCCGGCAGCAGCGGTACGGCACCTGGGACCCCGGCGACCTGCTGCAGCGGCTGGCTGAGGACCTGCGCGGCAAACTGGCCGCGCTGGATCTGCACGACCGGATCCTGACCAACCTGTACTTCGGCTTCACCGACGCGCCCGGGGCCATGCTGCGGGTGAACTTCCCGGACCGGGACGTGTCCGTGTGCCGGGACGTCGGCGAGAGCAGCTTCTACCGGATCCAGGCCCCGTCGTGGGAGGTCGCCCGGGTACTGGACGACCGCATCAGCTGGGAGGACTTCGCGCACACGTTCCGCATGCGGCTGTCCCGGGAGCCCGACCTGTACCAGACGGCCATCAGCGCGTTCCTGCGGCTGGACGCGGAGGATCTCAACCGGTTCTGCGCCAAGATCCTCAGCATCGAGAGCCGGCAGGAACGGATCATCAAGGAAGCCGGCGGAAGCCGGTACGCGGTCGACCGCTACTGCCCGCACCAGGGCGGCGACCTGCTGTACGGGTGGGTGGACGAGGACCGTTTCCTGACCTGCCCGCGCCATGGCTGGAGGTTCGACCTGGAGAAGGGAGGAGCCTGCCCGGACAGCGTCGGCAGCGTACACGCCGCCTGCCTAGAAGAGGACTAGCCGACCGGCCCGGCAGAGCACAGCCGCCCGCACGGGACTGGATAACAGACAGACAGGGGAACGACGGGAATGCGAGTTCTTATCCTTGGGGGCGACGGGTACCTCGGCTGGCCCACGGCCATGCACTTCTCCATGCGCGGGCACGAGGTCTACATCGTGGACAACTACCTGCGCCGGAAGATGCACGCCGAGGCGGGCACCGACTCACTGACCCCGATCGCGGCCGACCTGGCCACCCGGGTGAACGCCTGGCGTGAACTGACCGGCCGTACCATCCTGGCCGTCGAGGGCGACCTGGCCGACTGGTCGGTAGTGGAGCGGGTGTTCCAGGACTGGACCCCGGAGGCCATCATCCACTACGGCGAGATCCCCTCGGCGCCGTACTCCATGATGGACCGGCACCACGCCGCGCTGACCCAGTACAACAACGTGATCAACACGCTGAACGTGCTGTGGGCCATGCACGACTTCGCGCCCGACGCGCACCTGGTCAAGCTGGGCACGATGGGCGAGTACGGCACGCCGAACATCGACATCGAGGAAGGCTGGATCGACATCCAGCATGCCGGGCGGACCGACCGGATGCTGTACCCGAAGATGCCGGCCTCGCTCTACCACTGCTCCAAGGTGCACGACTCGACGAACATCGAGTTCTGCTGCCGGGCCTGGGGGCTGCGCGCCACCGACCTGAACCAGGGCGTGGTCTACGGCATCGAGACCGAGGAGACCCGGATCGACCCCCGCCTGATCACCCGGTTCGACTATGACGACGTGCACGGGACCGTGCTGAACCGGTTCTGCGTGCAGGCCGTGATGGGCCATCCGCTGACCCCGTACGGCAAGGGCAACCAGACCCGCGGCTTCCTGAACATCGTGGACACCCTGCGCTGCGTGGAGCTGGCCTGCCGCAACCCGGCCGCGCCGGGAGAGTTCCGGGTCTTCAACCAGTTCACCGAGCAGTTCTCCATCAATGAGCTGGCGGGGCTGGTCCAGACGGCGTGCGTGGAGTACGGGCTGAAGCCCGCCGAGATCCTGCATGTGGACAACCCGCGGGTGGAGAAAGAGGACCACTACTACAATGCCAAGCACACCAAGCTGATCGACCTTGGCCTCGAGCCGCACCTGCTGTCCGAGACGCTCGTGGAGCACGTGTTCGAGGTGATCGAGCGGTACCAGCACCGCCTGATCAAAGACCACATCCTGCCCCGTACCACCTGGCGCGGCGGCTACCAGGCGGGCCAGAATGGCCGTGCGGCCCAGAATGGCCGCGCGGCCCAGGACGGCCAGGCCGCCCAGGACGGCCAGGCGGCCGCGCCCGGGGCGCCGGGTCCGGCCCCGGTGACCGGGGTTTCGCGCTGACGGAGAACGGTGTTAATGGCCAGGCGTGCCCGCAGTGCATTCGGAAGGCTGCTGCTCAACTGGGGCGTCCTCGTCGCGGTGGTCGCGACGCTGCTGCTGGCGCGCACGCACGCTAACGCGGTGAACGAGGCGCCGCTGCCCGCGCCCCGGGTGCACTTGTCCGCCGCCGCCACCCGGCAGTGGGCACACTTCCCGTCCTACACGGGAAGTGTGCCCGTGGTCGTCTACCACGGCATCAACGATTCCGGCAAGAACTTCGCCACCACGCCGCAGCTGTTCGCCGAGCAGATGCTGGCCCTCAAGACGGCCGGGTTCCACGCCATCACGCTGGCCCAGTACGCCGCCTGGGTGCATGGCGACCGGCACGGCCTGCCGTCCAGGCCGATCCTGCTCACGTTCGACGACGGGCGCCGCGACGCCTACCGGGTGGCCAACAACCTGCTCGCCCGCTACGGCTTCCACGCCACGATGTTCACGTTCGGGGCGTGGCCGAAGACCAACCCGGGATTCAGCCTGACCTGGAACGAGCTGCAGCACATGCAGCGCAGCTCGATCTGGTCGGTCCAGGAGCACGGTGGCCGGGGCCACGAATACGTGCCGATCAACGCGGCCGGCCAGAAGGGCGGGGACTACGCCGACCTGCGCTACGTGCGCAAGCCCAGCGGCGGCCACATAGAGACGTTCCCGGAGTTCGTCAAGCGGTTCACCACCGACGTCACGTGGGGCCAGAAGCAGTTCGCCGGTCATATCCCGGGCTACCGGCCGCTCGCCTTCGCCGTGCCCTACGGGGACTACGGGCAGCTGCAGACGAACGACCCGCAGATCCCGGCGTTCACGCTGAAGTGGCTGGACCAGCGCTTCACGGTCGTGTTCGGCGGCGACTACCTGGCCGACCGTCCCGGCCACCCGGCCGAGATCGCGGGCCGGTTCTCGCCCAAGTTCTCCTACCGGATGACCATGCGGCAGGCGATGCAGCTGCCCGCGCTGTACTGCCGGCTCAAGGACTGGGTGACCAACGCGCCGGTGTACCGGGAGTACCGGTGCATGCACCTGGGCGCGGCGGCGTGGGGGGCGGACATGGGCCAGGGCCGTGGCCAGTACGTCTGGCACCCGCCCGAGGCCAGGCCCGCGAAGGGACCCAAGGGGCACCGCTACGCCGGGTCGCCCACATCCGCCTAGTAGAGTGTCGCTGCTAAGTGTTGGGGTATAGGTGGCGTAGTTTGATGCGGGCGTCGGCGGTGGTGAAGTGCCAGTTGACCTGGCGCTGGTCGGCGTTGACGGCGTGCTGCCAGGCGGCGAGTT
>Ga0335077_10000084_pt1 | contig 91663 bp, 72 predicted proteins | sample Lox_Sample_31_FD_207151 | JGI IMG/M metagenome (GOLD analysis project Ga0335077, IMG submission 207151) | Soil microbial communities from Loxahatchee National Wildlife Refuge, Florida, United States - Lox_Sample_3.1 | ecosystem: Environmental > Terrestrial > Soil > Wetlands | place: USA... | reverse complement strand
GGTTTCGGATGATCCGGAATCGGCTTTACCACAGTTTCATCCACCGGGGCCGTACTGCTGGACTCTGGGAAGGTGGCGCCCGCCGGAACAATCCACTGCTGCGACGTCATGGTGCCCGCGTTCCCCGTACGGGTCTCAATTCGGCTCGGATCGATGTTTTGCTTTGCTTCGCCGCCCGAGATGTACGCCTTGACGTCCACCGCGCGTTCCGCCGCCAGGTTCTTACGCTTCTCCTTCGGATCGGCGTTACCCACGACGACCAGCTTGGCTTCCGGATCCTGCTGCAGCTTTAGAGCAGCATCATCCAGCATGGCCTTGCAGGTGTTGTCGACGCGCCACGGCTTCATCTTGTTGGGATACTCGCATTCGTTCAGTTTGCTCGCCTGCGGCGGCGGCGGTGGCGGATTCTCCACCGTCACAGAGCTTGACGCCGATGCGGTCAGGCCGCGCGAGTCGGTACAGGTGGCGTTCACGGTTACGGTGCCGGCGGGTGCTCCCGTGGTATTCAACGTCGCGGAATTACCGGAACCGGAGATGCTGCCGCCGGTCGATGTCCATCCGCCCACCGTCACCGGAACATTGTCTGGGCTGGTGCAGGTGCAGGTGATGGTCGATGGCGACCCGGTCAACACGCTCGTGGGACTCGCCGAGCAGGACATCTGTGGCGGGTTCTTAGGCGGTTCTTTCACCGTGAAGTTCGATGTGCAGCTGGCCTCATTGTTCTTCTTGGCCTTCGCGTCAGTCACGCGGGCTGTGGCCGTGTAGCTGCCGCCAGCCAGCCCGTTGGTGTCAATATTGGCGGTAGTGTCCTTGCCTTCTAGCTTGCCGCCCGTGCTCGACCAGTTGTAGGTCAGAGTGTGTTTCGGATTGAAGTTGCTGGGAGAAACTGTGACCCGGACAGGTTCGCCCACCATCACTTCACTGTGGTCAATCGAGCAGGAGGCAGCGACCGGAATCTCCGGCGCTCCGCCGCCGATGTTGAACACCAAACCACTGCGCAGACGGACCCCGTTCAGCGTGGGGCGCTGGTCGCCGGCATCGGTGATCGGCACGACATCCGAGAAGTTATGGCGTCCGAGAACATAGTCGGCTTCGATCAGCCGCAGACTCACCGGCTTGAAGAGCTTGATGTCAATGCCGCCACCCAGAATCGCCCCGACCCCGTTACTCGAATTCACGTTCCGCGGGCTCAGACGGTTCAGGCCGACCATCGTGTGCACGAACATATTGATGTTTTCGCTGCGCCACATCAGTCGGGGTCCGACAGAGATCGAACTCTCGCTCGCTTTGTCTTGAAAATTGCCGCCAACGTCGATCGACAATCCCCACCACTTACTGAAGTTATAGGTTCCTGTGACTCCATATCCGACCGGCATGCTGGGCAATTTCGTCAGCACCGGCGATTGAGGTGGCTGGAATGGGAGGGTCGTGCCCACCGGCACTGTTCCCCCGGGATTCAGCCATTGGTAGCCGAGAAATAAATCAAGCTTAGGAGGTGCTTCATCTTGGGCATTCAACAGAACGGGACAACAGATCAACAGAACCGCGAGAACCACTGCAATACTCACGCTTCTCCGGCGTGTCTGCAGGTAAAGAGACATAGAATCCTCCAAGTCGATCCACAACGAACGATTCCGTAAAACGACAGAATTACGAGGCATGCGGTACGAGAACGATTTGGTCGTCCTAGGAAACAGCAAATTCTACAGCAAGGTCACGCTTTTGTGCTACTTAGCTGTGATGCCCGCATCTCAAAATGATATAGACCCGGCAGGGTTGCGTGCATTGCTCGCCACGCGGAATAATGGCTGCTGGACTTATGCCTCAAGAACGGATCCTGATCGTCGAAGACGAAGAGAATGAGCGCACCGGTCTGGCTGAACTCGTATCCAGCTGGGGCTACCGCACGGATACCGCGGTGGACGGCCTCGAAGCGCTGGACAAGGTTGCCGCCTTTTCCCCCGCGATCGTAATCACCGACGTGAAGATGCCCCGCATGGACGGGATGGAACTGGTGGAAAAGCTCGCCGACCTGTCCCAGTCGATTGCCGTGGTGATGGTCACGGCTCAGAAGACCACCGAAATTGCGTTTCACGCGGGACGCCTCGGTGTACAGGACTACATCGAAAAGCCCATCGACTTCCGCCGCTTGCGCTCGATTCTGGGCAACATCACCGAAATCCTTCAGACGCGGACCGAAAACGAGTCGTTGCGCCGCACGCTGCGCGATAAGGGGGCCCTCGGCCGCCTCGTCGGTTCCTCGTCCAAGATGCAGGAGATCTTCCACCTCACGGAAATGGTCGCTCCCAGCACCGCTTCGGTGCTCATCACGGGCGCCAGTGGCACGGGCAAGGAACTGGTTGCGCGGACCATTCACGACTTGAGTCCGCGCCGCAACAAACCGTTCGTTCCCATCAACTGTGCCGCGATTCCCGAGACCCTGATCGAGAGTGAGATCTTCGGTCACGAGAAAGGCGCATTTACCGGCGCCTTGGAACGCCGTACCGGTTGTTTCGAACTTGCGGAAGGGGGAACCCTTCTGCTCGACGAAATCGGCGAGATGCCCGTGGCCACACAGGCCAAGCTCTTGCGCGTGCTTGAGGACCACAAATTGCGCCGCCTTGGCAGCAAGGTGGAAACGTCGGTGGATGTGCGCGTCCTGGCCGCCACCAACAAGGTTCCTGACGAAGCGGTCGCGCAGGGCGAACTGCGCCAGGATCTCTATTATCGCCTCAACGTTTTCAATATCCACATGCCGCCTCTGCGCGAGCACAAAGAAGACATCCGCGACCTGGTCAAGTCTTTGCTCGCGGAGATGAGCCAGAAACATGACCGTAAAGTTGCCGACGTGAGCGAAGCAGTGCTCAATCTCTTCCAGAGTTACTCGTGGCCCGGCAATGTCCGAGAACTGCGTAACACTTTGGAACGGGCCGTCATCGTGTGTGAGGGAGGCCTGGTCGAAACGAAGCACCTTCCTCCTGGATTCGGCCAGGTCGTTCGTCCGGCTGTGTATGATCCCGACGCCGTGCACCTGGGAGTGGGAACCACCGTGGAGGAGGCTGAAAGACAGCTCATCCTCAAGACGCTGCAGACCACGAATAACAACAAGACCCGCGCCGCGGAGATCCTCGGCATCAGCCTGAAGACCCTGCATAATAAGCTCAAGGAGTACGGGCGAGCTGCGGATCCGGTGCTGACGTCGGAGGAGTAGAACCAGTTCTCAGTTCTCGGTTCGCAGTTCTCAGAAAGATCCCAAGCATTCGAGACCGCACTGACAACTGAGAACTGGGGACCGGGAACTGTTTCTGTCGATGAGCCGCAAAGTCATCATCGTGTTCGCCATCACTACGCTGATCACGGCGCTGGCGTTCGGATTTTCCTGGGTGTATCTGGCGCAAATGCTGAAACAGCGCCTGCTCTGGGCCGATGAGACAGCCTCGACCATTACCGGCCAACTCGAGTATGCCGCCTCCAAAGCGGTCCCTGACCTGACCAGTACACGGGTCGACACCGCCAATCCAAAAGCACTGCGCGCCGCCGTCTCGGATTACCTGCAGACCGATACCAACCTGAACGACATGCTGGAATCGCTGGTCAGCAATTCCCATATCATCTACGACGCCGCAATTGTGGATCCGGAAGGCATCGCAATTCTCGATACGAATCCCGCCTTGAACGGAAAACCAATTTCTCCCCGGCCCGATCTCATCGTACTGCGGGATGCGGGCTTCCGTCGGCAATTGCGCATGCTGTATGGCAGCGGCACCGTCTACGACGTCAGTATTCCTCTCCAGTTGACGGGACAGCCGTTTGGCAGCGTGCGCGTCGGCGTCAATACCGTGTTCCTGCGCAATGAGCTTACGCCGCGTCTGCAGCAGGCGGCATTCTTCTGCGTGGTTGCCATTTTCTGTTCGCTGATCCTGTCCGCAGTGATCTCAAATGTCGCACTGGGACCGTTGAAGCGTATCGCGGCGAACCTGGACAGCGCTGTCGCGGGTGAGCCGGAGATGCCCAGCACCGAAGACTCCGACGACGAAGTGGGCCTGGTCTCTCTGAAAATAGCGCACCTGGGCCGGCAGATCCGCGATACCAACCAGATATTTTCGGCGCTCAAAGACAATGTCGAGCAGGTCATGGCCAAATTGCAGGACGGCCTCATGCTGTTCACCCGCGACTCGCGGGTTGTCCTCGTCAGCGCCTCGGCCGAGAAATTTCTCGACCGTCCCCGCCGCGAGATTCTGGGCAGCACCGCCGAGGAGATCTTTTCCGATGGCTCTCCCCTCGGCGCCGTCGTGCTCCCGGCATTTCTGAAGCACAGGCCGTTGGTGCAGTACGAGTTCGATGCCGCCGACAATCGCCGCGTACAGGTATCGCTCGACTTCATTGAGGAAAAAGGCACGCCGATCGGAGCTCTGCTCACCATGCGCGACGTTGAGTCCGTCCGCAGAATTGAGGATGAAATTGAAACCTCGCGCCGTCTTTCCGCCGCAGGACGCCTCACCCGCGGTGTCGCCCACGAGGTCAAGAATCCGATCAACGCCATCGTGCTTCACCTGCAACTGCTGCACAACAAGTTGCAGCAGGTCGATCCTGACACGCAACGGCACATGGACGTGATCGGAAACGAGATTCATCGTCTCGATCGCGTCGTCCAGACGCTGGTCGACTTTACCCGCCCGCGCGATCTCCACCTGCAGGAAGTGGACATGCGCAAGATACTGGAAGAGGTCTCGATCCTGGCGGGTCCCGATGCGGCTCAACACGGCGTCCGTCTTGCCCAGGGGTTTTGTGACGACCCGCTGATCGTGCGCGTGGATCCCGACCTGATGAAGCAGGCAATCCTGAATCTAGTGCTCAATGGGGTGCAGGCCATGGCACAGGGCGGCACGCTCACGCTGGCGGCGCAGCGGGAGGAGGAAACCGTTCTGATCGAGATCCGCGATGAGGGCAGCGGCATCCCGCCCGAGTTGCAGGAGAAGGTTTTCGAGCTCTACTTCACGACCAAAAAGGGCGGGAGCGGAATCGGCTTGGCGCAAACCTATCAGATCATGCAGTGGCACTACGGATCCGTCGATTTCGAGTCCAACCCGGGCGCGGGCACCACTTTCCGGCTGCGCCTGCCGGCAGTTGCGCAACTGGCTGATACCGCCACGGAAGCTTTGGTTCGATCCTGACGAAGGCGATTGCAAAGCTCACGAACGCATCGAAACGAGAGACATGAAATCGCCAGCCAGCTTCGTGATCGCGGTTCTCCTGGGCATCGGTCCCTCGACTTGGTGTCTGCAGAATACGGGTGGCTCATCAGCGTCCTCTTCCTCCAGTCAAGATGCGCCGGCTGCAGCAGACAAGTCCCAGAATTCGACCGACACGTCCCCAACGGCGAATACGAATCAAGGCGAGGCGGAAACGAAGGCCAACGAAACGACACCGGCAGCGGCGGAGAAACCAGCTTCGCCGAAATCAACCTCGAACAAGAGTGCCGCGCCGAATCGGAAACACCGCTCGAGGAGCCCAAAACCGGCAGAGGTACGAACCAGCGAAGACGAACCGCGCAAGGTCGTCATTCATCGAGGCGGAATCAGCGAGCCAGTGGCACAAATTGTTCCGGGCATGCCGCTTGAAGAAGCCCAGCGCCAGCGCCAGCAGAGCGAGGACCTGTTGGCCGCCGCTGAATCCGATCTCAAAACGCTGGCAAGTCGCAACCTGAATTCAAGCCAGCAGGAAACTGTCAGCCAAATACGTCACTACATGGATGTGGCCCGTGAAGCACTCAAAGATGGCGACATTCAGAGAGCGCATACCCTTGCCCAGAAAGCCGAGCTTCTTTCCAACGACTTGGTGAAGCACTAGCCTCTAAGCGAATCGCAGGGTTGAAGGATCGGCCTGAAACGGAATCGAAGGAATACCGCTGGAAGTGTACAAACGCCCCAGTGAATCTTCGCTGCTAAGCCGGGCCTCAGTGTTTCCCGAGTACCAGAAACGCCAGGTAGAACAGCTGCACCGTGACCACGCCGATAATCACATAGGTCGCGATTTCCAACCGTCGGCTCTGTTCCTTGACACTGCGCACAACGTCAGCCACGTCGGTGGTCACCTGCACCAGGGTTTCGGTGAGTTGCTCGATGTGTTGCGCCGAGCCCTGGATCTTTGTCGAGACCCTTGAATTTTCCAGGATCGAGTTGGCCAGCCGCTCGTTGTTGCGGATGTCCAGTTCGGTCTTGCAGGCGGCCCACCAGGGAGTGCCGGGCGGGTTGTCGTACATCCTCTGCCGGATCTCCTCGTACGAGCGGCGCCGGAGCAGATCGACGAGCGCGTGCGTGGTCTTAGCCGCGTTGACGGTTGGGGGAGCCGTGGCCATATACGGTGCCAGGATAATCGGAAAGTCTGCAAAACTTGAGATGTCCAAAGTGCACTGCAGTCAGCGCCTGCTCGGCCACTGTCAACACGGCAAAGGTGCAACCCAGCGGTCAGTGACCGTTGTCTTATTTGGGTTTTCGCGCTGAGTTTACCGTGGCCAGCAGCTCCTTGCACGGTCCTTGCAAGGGCCCCGGGATCTTGATCGCCTCTTCCAGCACGGCGCGAGCTTCGGCGGTCTTGTTGGTTTTCCCGTAGGCCCACCCGAGCCGGTACAGGGCGGTTGCGTAAGGGACGTCGTCCTGCCCCTTGAGGAGCGCTGCCGCCGACTTCAGTTCTGGAATTGCTGCCGCTGCTTTCTCCTGCTTCGCGTAAGCATAGCCCACGATCGAATGCGCCACGCCCGCCGAGAGCTTTCTTGACTTGTCGGCATCGGGTGCATCTGCCTTCGCCAGGGCAATCACCTTCTGAGAATAGGTAATCGCCTTCGCCCAGCTCGCCGGACGCGTATCGTCGACATATGCATTCGCCAGCAGCAGCATTGTCGGCATACTGTTCGGATTTGCTGCCAGCGCCTTTTCCCCATACGAAAAAAGGCGTGCTGAGTCATTGAGCTGTCCCAGCGTGTACATGGCGTACTGCGCTACCGGCTCCTCAAACCGCGAAGCCGGGAATGCCGGCGAGAAGCGCTCGATGTAATTCATCCGCGCTTTTGCGTCTTTTTCGTCCGCAATGGTATTGAAGGCCGCCGTCTCCAGGTACTCGTACGAACTCTTGTTGCTATCCTTTGCGTCGGCCACGCGAGCGGTAAACTGCTCGTCGGTCATGCCCTCCGGCCTCGGGGCTTTGTCCGCCTGGTTGTATGCCTGGCCACCGCGAGTCGCGTAGTCAATTACTTTCGCGTTGGACTTCATCTGCTGGGCAATGTTGGTCTGCGACACCAGGATGTCCATGTTGCTCGGCATCCCGGCCAGCGCTTTGTCGCCATAGCTGAGCGCCTTCTCGAGATCGCCTGCAGCCTGGTAAGACTGCGATATCTGCCAATTACCGTAGGCTACGGCCGCTGGGTTTCCGGAAAACTTCTGCGCAAATTCCTCGTACATTCCGATCTTCTTCTGCGTGTCCTGCTCATTCGAAATGGCAGCGAGATCCTTGTCCTCGGGAGTACCCGCGGGGATTACGATCTTGTCGAGTTGGGCGAAGCAGGAAAGAGAAAGAAGCAGAACGACGGCTGCACGGCGCATGGCAACCTCCGTGAAACGGTGTTGTATTTTCAGCGCGCATCGTAACGCTGAACCTCGTGCAGCGCAAGCGCGCCGGTTACTTGGTGTGCATTCGATGCGTCGCCTCGAACATGCATCGCGACGGCGATTCCAAATATCCTCCAAAGGATGCCCGCGAAATCCGAGAGGGATAGACAACACAGCAGCGCAATTCCGCAACGAAATTGTCAGGGGCGTGTTCTGATTCGAAGGAGGCGAAAGGATGAGCAGAGGACCACGATGCCTGAACCGATTCCTGCTGGCAACTGTTGTGGCGATGCCGTTGCTGGCGACGGGCTGCGCCGAACACCACTACTATCGGGCCTACGATCCCTACTACCACGATTATCACCGGTGGGACGACAATGAAATCGTTTTTTACAACCAGTGGGCAGTCGAGACTCATCGCGATCCGCACCGCGATTTCCGCAAGCTCGACCGCGATGAACAGAAAGAGTATTGGGAGTGGCGTCATCACCACGGCGACCACGATCATCACTAGCGGCTCAGTGCGGCGCGGGCGCCCTCGCTCGCGCCTATCGACGTCCTTCGCGCTTCTGCGCGACGACTAACCCGCGCGGCGTCGGCAGGAGCACCACCGAGATCAGCCCTTCACGTTCCAGTTTCAGAGCAGCCTCCCGCACGATTTTCAGATGCGAACTTGCGTCGTGCGTAAGGATCAACCCAAAAGGATTGATTTGTGGCAGGAACCGGCGAATCTCCTGCTCGCGGATCGGCATATCGCTGTCGCTGAAGAGCAGGTCTATCGTGCCGTCGATTTTCATCTCCAGGCTCGATTCGTTCCGCAACTCGATCCATTCCGCCAGCCCGGAGGCGGCGATGCGCGCCTTGGCGCTCTCATAGACCTTGAGATCGAACTCGCAGGTGATGATCCGCCCGCGTCCGTTCGCTTTCAAACCTTCCGCCATCCAGAGTGTGCTGATGCCGCTGAACGTGCCCGTCTCAACCACCAATTCAGGCTTGGTCGTGGTCACCAGGGTCCGCAGGAATTCCAGTACCTCGACCTCGGCGGTCATGGAATCGAACATGCTCCAGCGCTCCGGATGAGGACACTCCGGCGTGGCGCGGTGATACTCCGGCTGCAGCCGGTCCCCGCGTTCGATCTGCCGCAGGATGCGGTGTTCCTGCTTCTCTTTCTTGAAGAGACGCCTCAGGTCGAGAGCCATAGAAACGGAGTGTACAAGATGAGCAGGAGAGGCGTCGTCACGGAACCACGTCCCGATCTGGCGTCGCCTTCGAACTGTGCGCAACCTGGTCGCTCAAAGCTCGCAGCCCGAGGCTCGCAGCCGCGATTACCTGCCGACAATTGCCGACCACCATTACCACACCCGGCAGGCATTCTCGCGCACCATGGCCTGTCCCGTCTTGCATCCCCATGCGTGTTGAAATTCAGGCATGTTCTGTACTACCCCGTTCACGCGGTAGCGTCCGGGAGAGTGCGGGTCGGTATTGACCAGCATGCGCGCCAGTTCGGGGCGGCGTTTCTCACACCACACCCGCCCGAATCCGAGGAAGAAACGCTGCTCGGGCGTGTAGCCATCGATCTTTTCGCCGGCCTTGCCAGACTTGTCGCCTGCGATCATCTCGCGCAGGGCCATCAGTGCAATGCGCGCGCCACCGTTGTCGGCGGTATTTTCCCCCAGCGTCAGGCGTCCATTCAGTTTCAGGTCGTCCACGGCCACGAAGCTGCTGTATTCATCGGCGATGCAACTGGCACGTTTCTCGAATTCCGTTCCATCTGACGCCATCCACCAGTCGCGCAGATTTCCCTGGGGATCAAACTTCCGTCCCTGATCGTCGAAGCCGTGCGTCAACTCGTGCCCGATGACCACTCCAATTCCGCCCATGTTGACCGCATCGTCCATGGTCTTGTCGAAGAACGGCGGCTGCAGGATCCCGGCCGGAAACACAATCTCGTTGTACGAGCCGCTGTAATACGCGTTGACGGTCGGCGGAGTCATACCCCATTCCTTGCGGTCGAGCGGCTTACCGATCTTGGCCAGGCGACGGCGCGTCTCAAACTCGTTCCCTCGCAGGAAATTCCCCATCAGATCCCCACGTTCCACCGTCAGCTTGCTGTAATCCCGCCATTCCTCGGGATATCCAATCTTGTTGCGAATCGCCTGGAGCTTGATCTTGGCCTGCTTCTTGGTCTCATCCGACATCCACGGCAGGCCGACGATGTCCTCGTCCAGCGACTTTTCCAGCGCGTCCACCATCTTCAGCATGCGGGCCTTACTGTCGGCGCCGAACGCCACCTCGACATACTTTTGGCCCAACGCCTCTCCCAGTTCGCGGTCGGTCAAGTCCACACACCGTTTCCAGCGATCCTGAATTTTGGCCTGTCCGGTCAGGTATTGCTGCATCTTGAAGTTGCTGTCCACCCACGGCTTCGACAGCCAGGGAGCAGCGGCACTCAGAAGATGCCATGTCACGTATGTCTTCAGCGAATCGAGCGATTCCGTGTCCAGTACGCCATTCACATCTTTGAAGAAATCGGGGTTGGCGACGTTTAGCTCGGAGAAGGCGGGCGCGCCCACCGCCGCGAAATAGCGGCGGAGGTAAAAATTGGGCGCCAGAGCTTCGAGCTGGTCCGTTTTCATTTTGTGGTCACGATTTTTCGGATCGCGCCGCTTCGTCCGGTCCATCGAGGCCTTGGCCAGGGTCGTCTCGATTCTCAACACGGTTTTTGCTGAATCCGCAGCCTGCTCGGCAGACTGCCCGTTCAGGATGAACAATTGCGTGGCGTATTCCACCAGATGCTGGCGCATTTCCGCCATTTTGGCGTCGTCCTGAATGTAGTAATTGCGATCGGGCAAGGAGAGTCCGCCCTGATCCAGATAAGCAATTACCTGATCGGCGTTGTGGAGATCAGGTTGCGAGTAAAACGCAAACAGGCTCCTTGTGCCACGCAGGTGAAGTTGCGCGATCACGTCGATCAAAGCCTTCTTGTCGCTGGCCGAAGCGATACGCTCCAGTTCGGGCCTGAGCGGCCCACTGCCTTTCGACTCGACCGCAGCTTCATCCATACACGAACCGTAGAAATCTCCAATCTTCTGCGTAATTGCATCCCGTTGCGATGAAGCGACCGCTGCTTTGTCCAGGATGTCCCGCATCGTGTACTGGTTCCGCTCGTCGAGTTCGATGAAGCTCAGCCAGGACGACTGGTCGGCGGGAATTTCTGTCCGCTTGACCCAGTTTCCGCAGGCATACTGGTAGAAATCGGTGCATGGGTCGACCGTCTTGTCGATATTGTCGATGCTGAACCCGGGCGCGGGCGGGGTAGACGCCGTTTGTGCCGGGCTCAGCAATGTAGCCAGGATCAGGAACGCAAACAGAATCTGCGGGAAGCGCATAATGCCTCACTCGAGAGGAATGGTTGTGAAAAGACGGTTGAACTGTCTGTACGTGAGCACGGCCAGGATCGCTTACTACTCGCTGGTAAAGTAATCCACGGTCACCGGGTTCTCAAACAGCGAATAGTCGCGGGTGACGACGGTGATCCCGCCGTCGGTCACGAAGTATCGTCCCCGGTCCGCTTCAGGATCATATCCAATGGTTGTGCCTTCCGGAATGTGGACGTCGCGATCGAGGATCGCGCGCCGAATGCGGCAGCGGCGCCCGACATTCACGTGCGAAAAGAGAATGCTCGACTCTACCTCGCTGAAGGAGTTGACGCGCACATCGGGCGAGAGCACACACTCTTTCACTGTGCCGCCCGAGAGGATGCAGCCCTGGGAGACGAGCGAGTCGAGCGCGTGTCCCATCCGGGCCGCTTCGGCAAACACGAACTTCGCCGGCGGATATTGACGCTGGTGGGTCCGTATCGGCCACTCTTCGTCGTACAGGTTGAACACCGGTGAGACCGAAACCAGATCCATGTTGGCCTCGTAGAACGCTTCCAGTGTTCCCACATCGCGCCAATAGAGCGCCTCCTTCTTGTTTTCATCGACGAAGTTGAAGGAAAAGACGCGATAATCATCGAGCATCCTGGGCAGAATGTCCTTGCCGAAATCGTGCTTCGAATCCGGATCCTCCGCGTCTTTCAGCAGTACCGGGATGAGCACGTCAGTATTGAAGATGTAGACGCCCATCGATGCGGAAATCTTGCTCGGATCGTACGGCGAACGCAGATCGGTCTGCTTCGGTTTTTCCTGGAAGCCGACGATCCGGTGCGTGCGGTCGATCTCCACTACTCCGAAATGACGGCACTCGTCTGGCTCCATCAGGATCGTCGCGAGGGTGACGTCGGCACCGGAGTCGTGGTGCTGCTGCAGCATGAGCCCGTAGTCCATCTTGTAGATTTGGTCGCCGGAAAGAATCAGCACATGTTTGGGTTGTTCCGACCCGATCGAATAGATGTTCTGATACACGGCATCGGCCGTGCCCATATACCAGTTTTCGCTGACCCGCTTCATGGGCGGCAGGATTTCGATGAACTCGCCAATCTCCCGGCCGAAGATGTTCCAGCCTTCGCGAATGTGCCGGTTGAGCGAGAGCGCTTTGTACTGCGTGAGGATATGGACCCGGCGCAGACCCGAGTTCAGGCAGTTGGACAGGGTGACATCAATGATGCGATAGATGCCCCCGAACGTCACGGCTGGCTTCGCACGATCGCGAGTCAGGGGATAGAGGCGTTCTCCCGCGCCCCCGGCCAGCAAGACTCCGAGAGTATCTTTCATCGGCGCACCGTTGCGCATGGGGTTGGTTGCGTCGCCGGCTGCCATCCTCCGCGCAACGCCGAATACTAGCACAGCCGATGTTCCCCGTGCCGTCTCTGCCCGACCGGGTTTCACCGCCCAAAGCAAAAGGGCAGCATGATTGACATGCCGCCCGTTGCGAAATCTGATTCAGGCTAGCAGTGCACGATCTTCTTGTTCTCGATGCCGCGTGTCGCGTTGCGTGAGTCCACGACCAGTTGCGCCTCGTTGACGATGCGCGCGTAGTCGTAGTCCGTGTGATCGGTCACGATCAGCACACAATCGTATTGGCTGAGGTTGTCGAGCGAAGCACGGGTCATCTGCAGATCGTACTTGCGCCCGCGGCCCACAAACGGAAAGTACGGATCGTGATAGCTCACTTCCGCGCCTTCCTTCTGCAGCAATTCGATGATCGTCAACGACGGCGATTCCCGCAGGTCGTCAATGTCTTTCTTGTACGCCACGCCCAGCACCAGCACTTTCGACCCGTTAATCGCCTTTTTCTGCCGGTTGAGCGCACTGATGGTGGACGCGATCACGTGATACGGCATCGCCGTATTCACTTCGCCGGCCAGCTCGATGAAGCGTGTGCGGAAGTCGAATTCCTTGGCTTTCCAGGAGAGATAGAAGGGATCGACCGGAATGCAGTGTCCGCCCAAGCCCGGCCCCGGGTAAAAGGGATGGAAGCCGAAAGGCTTCGTCGAAGCGGCGTCGATAATCTCCCAGATGTTCAGATTCATTCGCAGGCACAGCAGCTTGAGCTCATTCACCATCGCGATGTTCACGCAGCGGTAAATGTTCTCCAGCAGTTTGGTCATCTCCGCCGCAGCCGGCGACGAGACCGGAACTGTGCGCCGGAAGATCGAGCCGTACAGAGCGCCCGCAATCTCGCTCGCCTGCTGGTCGAGGCCGCCGATCACTTTCGGGATGTCGTGCCGGGCGACGGACGTATTCCCGGGATCCTCCCGCTCCGGCGAGAAGGCAACCCAGAACTCTTTATCGCCCGCCGCGCCGCTGCGTGACGCCTTCAACCCCGCTTTGTTTTCCTTTTCCAGGATCGGAATCATCACTTCTTCCGTCGTGCCGGGATACGTCGTGCTCTCCAGGATGACGATCTGTCCGGCGCGAAGATGCGGTGCCACAGCGTGCGCCGTGTTCGTGATGTAGCTCAGGTCGGGCTCGTGATACTCGTTGAGGGGAGTCGGCACGCAGATGATGATCGCGTCCATCTCGGTGATGCGCGAGTAGTCCGAAGTGGCGTTGAACCCGCTTGCCTTCGCCGACTGGATTTCTTCCGGTGAAATGCGGAAGATGTATGACCCACCCTTGGCCAGGGTGTCGACTTTCTTCGCGTCGATGTCAAAGCCGGTGACGGGAAATTTCTGCTCGCTGTAGAGCAACGCCAGTGGCAGACCGACGTATCCCAGGCCGATGATTCCCACCCGCGCCTTGCGGGTCTCAATGCGGCTTTTCAGTTCTGTCAGGGGGGATGAAGATGTGAGTTGTACGCTCATAAGTCCGAGAAAAATTCTAGCATCGAACGGGGAGAATTCCGACCGCAGATGCACCGGGGTTTCAACATATTTTACCGATAGCACGAACGGGTGATAACAGCAGTAATCGAATTCGACGAAATCGCGCTTCCCTTAGTAACATTCGGCTAGAATGCGAATCCGAGTATTGCTTGTTGTCCTTCTGTTGTTGATCGTGCTCGGCAGCCAGGCTGGCCGCTTCCTCGTCGTCGATGAACCGCAAAAAGCCGATGCCATTGTCGTTCTCGCCGGTGAGGCCTCCGTCCGGCCGGCTCGTGCTCTCGAACTCCTTCGCCAGGAGAAGGCCCCCCGCCTATTCCTCGACGCGGAGTCCCGCAGCGTGGTCTACGATCAGCGTCTCACCGATGTGGCGCAACGATTCATCGACGCTCAGCCTGAGAAGAACCGAATCTCCGTGTGCCCGATCGTCGGCCTCTCCACCTACGCCGAGACCGACGATGTGAGCCATTGCCTTCAGCTGTACGGTGTGCATTCCGTGCTCATCGTGACGTCGGCGTCGCACACTCGTCGAGCGTTGCTCATTTTTCGCCATCGCCTCCCTCAATATCAGTTCTCAACCGCTGCCGCGGAGGACACCACCCATTTTGGCACTACCTGGTGGACCAACCGCGAATGGGCGAAGACCACCCTCGACGAATGGATCAAGCTCATCTGGTGGGAGTTGGTGGACCGCTGGCGATAGCAGTTCGCAGTCACATTCCACATTGCCTATCACTGAGAACGGAGAACTGGACTGTGTTAGCTTTGATCTCTCACATTCTAATCGGAGGTCCCATGTCGCAAGTCAAAATCACCATACGTCCGAACGGCCCTTATCGCGTAGAAGACCCGAGCGGTCTGGTCGAACTGATAGATGCCAATGGAAATAAGTACGACCTCACCGGCAAGCCGGCCTACTCTCTTTGTCGGTGCGGAGCTTCAACCAATAAGCCTTTCTGTGATGGCACGCATAGCAAGATCGGCTTCCAGGCCGCTGAAGCTGCGGTCAAGGCGGAAGGCTAGAAGGAGTTGCTGGTTCCTGGTTCTCAGAAAAACCGGGGAGCCTCAGGTTTTGTCTTTTCTGCAAGAAATCAATGGACGCCTCTCCGTCACTCCTCCAAGCCTCGCTGAGAGGTGAGAGCTGCTCCTCCCCACGTACCTAACTGGCAACCGGACCCCGCGAAATCTTCTCATGAGCCGGTTTCAGGTGTTCTAGCATGGTGGGTGACGGATATTGCAGTATCCCGGCCCCAATGGGGACTCAGCCGAAACAGCACGCGATCCGACGCAGCACCAGATTGCCGTTGGAAGTTCCCATCCTGGTGACCAGCCTCGACCCGGCTCTTGAATTCTCCGCGGAATGTACCACGACCCTGGTGAACGCCCACGGCTGTGGACTGATCACACAGCGGGGCCTTCCGCGCGACCTGCCGGTCCGGCTGGAAATCATCCGGTCGGGACGTCAAACGACCGCGCGAGTCGCTGACGTCGTCCCGCTGGGTGGAGAGCCGGAGACCTGGCTGTTGGGTATGGAACTCGACACCCCCGGCAACTTCTGGGGCATTGAATACTCGCCGTCGGACTGGAGGATCGAAGAATCTCCACCCCCGGTCGAGGCCAGTTCCCAGAGTCCCGAGCAGTCGGCTCCAATGGCGCCGCCCTCTACCGGGCGCCGCTGGCGCCTGACCGACATTAGCGCTGGCGCATGCTACCTGGAATCTGCACGCCCCATGCCCCTTGGCACTCCGGTGCTGATCAGCGTGCGCGTCGCCAGGCACGAATCCCTGCTAGATGGAATCGTCCGGGCTTCACATCCTGAAGGCATGGGAGTGGAGTTCACTTCGGACGACCATGGCCGGCGCGCCGGGGAACTCATCAACCGTCTCGTCGAGCACCGCGAGGTGCCGCGCGTGTTCGTAGGCCGCAAAGAGGGAGCAGAGGCGGGGAAACTGGGACCGGATACGCCCTCCATCGCCCCAAGCAACGCAGAGTCCGATGATCCGCTGCTTGATCTCGTGCGGCAGGGAGAAATGCTGTCGCTCGAAGACTTTCTCGAAGACCTGAAGGCACAGAGGATGGGCGAGCGTCGCGAGCCGCGGGTCGAAGTCGTAGTGCCCGTGCGCCTGAGCGGCAAAGACGCTAACGGGAAATTGTTCTCGGAGAATGTCAAAACACGCAACGTGAGCCGACGGGGAGCGCAACTCGAGGGCGTCGATGCGCAGCTTCAGCTCGGCGCGGCCGTGTCGATCACCTACGCGGGTCAGAGCGATGAATTTCGCGTCACCTGGGTGGGCGCGTCGCTGACGCCGCTGGCCGGCCAGATCGGGGTCGTGACTGCCGAGTCGACCACGTCAATCTGGGACACTGCGATCGCGAATGCGGCAGTGCAAGTCCTCCCCCAAACCAGTCCTCGGTCCTCCAAGACGCGCTAGTTCCTGGCCAGCAGGTCGCCGGTTGCCATCACGTAGGTCGTCAATTTGTCCAGCTTGAGATTGAAACGCTTGCAGGTAATCGCGACCGTCCCATCGTCCTTGCGTGCGGATTCGACATCTTTCATCAGGGTACGATGCTTCGAAATGCTCGTGGCGGGCGTGTCGGGTGTCGGCCTTTGCGGGTCCGTGACCGACGTGTCAGGAAACGGCTGAGACGCCGCAGACCCCGGGTACGTGCCCATGCCATTCCACGTCTTGCTCATCGGACCGTCGGCCGGTCCGTAGCGCACATCCGGGCTCGGCCCGGCATTGATGGGATAGAACCAGGCCGTCAAGTAGGCCTTAATCGGGGCTGACCCCTTCTTCCACTGAATCGAGTCCATACGGATGGCCAAGCGAGACGGTTCGGTCTCGGTCTTGGCTACCGATTCGGTGACCTCCCCCGACAAGACTGCGTCTCTCGGGACAGTTTTGCCGTCGACCAGCGTCGCCATCACGAGTTCCGCCTGGACTTTGGTGCCAACCGGCGTTTTCCCGGCCTCGACCTTCTGCTTCATGATGACGGGAAACTCGATGGTTCCCGCATTACCCGTCGCGGCGGGTTTTTCCTGGCAGAGGGAGACCCCAGAGCAGAGAACACCGACCCCCATCACGAGTCGAATCGCTGTAATTCTGGTGAACATTGCGTTCCCCTTTTCGCCGTTTGACCGACGGCGGTAGTTCCAAGCATGGATCACTTCGTGGCGGGCACCGACAGTCTTACCGCCAAGTATACTCCCGACGGGAAGCCACCCATTACGGCCAGATGACCGGTCGCGGTGATAAACTCCCTCGCCGGAGGCCTTTGTGGCAGACCAACGGGACCGGGCACTGGGGATGAACGCGCGCATCACGCGAAGGGACTTTCTCAACGGGGTTGCCATCACGGCAGGTGCGGCAATCATCCCGCCGGAAATGTGGGCTGCGGCTGCTCCCGATCTCGAGCCGCAGAACGCTCCCGGATACTACCCGCCGGCCAAGGTCGGGCTCCGCGGCTCCCACGTTGGCTCGTTCGAGGCCATGCATGCAGTGCGTGATGGTGATTTCTGGGACAAAGCTTCCAGACCGGTCGATACGGGTGAATCCTACGACCTGGTCGTGGTCGGTGGAGGGATCAGTGGACTCGCGGCGGCGCACTACTTCCGCAAAGCGGCCGGCGATAAAGCCCGTATCCTGATTCTCGACAATCACGACGACTTCGGTGGACACGCCAAGCGCAACGAATTCCACGCGGGCAACGTTTTCCGGCTTGGTTATGGCGGGACCTACTCCATTGAGAGTCCCGCACCTTACAGCCCCGTCGCGAAGGAGTTGATCGAAGAACTTGGCATCGACGTGCCTTCGTATCCCAAATACGTAAACAAGGATCTGTATCGGTCCTTCGGCCTGAAGCCCCACATCTTCTTCGACAAAGAAACATTTGGCGCCGACAAGTTGGTCGCCAATCCTGCGCGTTGGGGTGGAGATGAGAGTGGCATCAACTCCGCCGGCGCCGGGGCGGAGTTGCAGGCATTCATGAGGGATGCACCGCTCTCAAACAAGGGCAAAGAGGATTTCAAACGCCTTTTGCAGGATAGTCAGGACTACTTTCCCGGACTCAGTTCCGGCGAGAAGAAAACGCGCATGGCGCGCATGAGTTACACCAAATACCTGACCGACGTCGCCCACGTGAACGACGAGGTCGTAAAGCTGCTGCAGTCGATGCCGCACCCGCTGTTTGGCGTGGGAATTGACGCTGTTTCCGCCCAGGATGCATGGGGGCTGGGATTGCCCGGTTTCCGCGGGTTGAAGCTCGATCCCTCGCCCGGCCCAGGCATGAACCGCGACGCCATTCCAAACGAAGAGGCGGATAAGTACTTTTTTCACTTTCCCGATGGGAATGCGAGTATCGCCCGGCTGCTGGTGCGAAAGTTGAATCCTGCGGCGATCCCGGGAACTTCCGCGAACGACGTTGTGCTGGCCAAGGCCGATTACACCCAGCTCGATGCCCCTTCGTCGCCCGTGCGTATTCGTCTGAACAGCACTGTGGTCCGAGTAAAGCACGTGGGAGATCCGGCAAGCGCGAAGGAAATCGAAGTCACCTACGCAACCGGGAAGAGCCTGAAGACGGTACGCGCGGCCAACTGCATTCTGGCCTGCTGGCACGTCGTCATTCCCTACATTGCCCAGGAACTTCCGGGCCCGCAGAAGGAAGCGCTCGCCTCAGCGCAGAAGGTTCCATTGCTATATAACAATGTGCTGATCCGCAACTGGACGGCATTTCAGAAGCTGGGTGTGAACTCGGTGTATTGTCCGTCGATGTATCACGCCTACATAACCCTCGACCTGCCAGTCTCGATCGGCGGCTACGAGTGCGCGAAAAAGCCCGACGAGCCGATCGTCGTCCACATGATGAAAGCCGCATGCAAGCCCGGCCATTCGGCGCGCGAGCAGCACAAGCTCGGACGCATCCAGTTGTACACGACGACATTCGAAACCTACGAGCGCAATATCCGCGAACAGCTGTCACGCATGCTCGGTCAGGGCGGCTTCGATCCCGTACGCGACATTCTTGAAATCACCGTCAACCGCTGGCCACACGGATACGCCTACGAATACAACTCCCTGTTCGACGATTTCTGGCTGAATGGAGGCGAGACACCGTGTCAGGTAGCGCGCAAGCCCTTCGGCCGTCTCACGATCGCCAACGCCGACGCCGACGCCTATGCGTATACCGATTGCGCAATTGACCAGGGGTATCGGGCGGTGCAGGAGTTGAAGCGATAGCGCTCTTAGCGTCACATGAGCCAGGAAATCCATGATCGGCAATTGGGAATGGGACGCCGCATCACCCGGCGCGATTTCCTGAACGGCGTTGCCATGGGGATCGGAGCGCTTGGATCCGCCAGCTTGCCCGGTTTGGCAACGGCCTCGGACGCGCCTCCTTCGGGAGAGACCTACCCGCCCGCGCTCACCGGCATGAGGGGCAGCCAGCCTGGTGCCTACGATGTCGCGCACGCGCTCCGTGACGGAACGTTCTGGAAGGATGCTGGAACTCCCCTCGACACCCGTGAGACTTATGACCTCATCGTTGTCGGAGGCGGCATCAGCGGACTTGCCGCGGCCTACTTCTATCGCAAAGAGGCAGGCCCGAAATCGCGCGTCCTGATTCTCGAAAATCATGACGATTTCGGCGGCCACGCCCGTCGAAATGAGTTCCGTGTCGGGAACCGCTTACTGCTCAGCAACGGAGGTACCCAGTCGATTGAAAGTCCCTCCGAGTACAGCGACGTCGCCAAGAGCGTTCTCAACGACCTTGGAGTCGAGACGAGCGTCTTCTACAAGGCCTACGATCAGAAACTCTATTCGCATCTGGGCACCGCGTGTTTCTTCGACAAGGAGACTTTCGGTGAGGACCGGCTCGTACCCGGCATGGGATCGCTGGAATGGCCGGAATTTCTTCACCGGACGCCACTCTCAGAGAAGGTGCAGCGGGAAATCGCGCGCCTCTACACCGACAAGAAGGACTATCTGGCGGGGCTTTCGCGCGAAGAAAAATACGCGCGGCTGGCGAAGATCAGCTACGCCGGCTTTCTCACCGAAATTTGCAAAGCTGATCCAGCAGTCCTTCCGTTCTTCCAGACCTACACCCACGACTTGTTCGCGGTCGGAATTGACGCCATCTCAGCCCTCGGATGCTACCGAAACCCTGACGACTATGAAGCCTGGCGCTTCGCCGGGTTCGACGGTATGGACCTGGCTGAAGCGGAAGAGAGCGAAGAAAAGGAAGAGCCATATATTTTTCATTTTCCGGATGGCAACGCATCGATTGCGCGATTGCTGGTCCGCAGTCTGGTGCCCGGATCGATCCCGGGACACACCATGGACGACATCGTCATCGCGCGGGCGGACTATTCCAGGCTCGATCAGCCGTCATCGCCCGTGCGCATTCGACTGAACTCCACCGCGGTGCGCGCGCAGGCTTCCAGTGCGGCCAAGTCGGCGAACGAGGTGATCGTTGCTTACGTCCAGAAGGGAAGACTGCGGAGCGTAAGAGGGAAGTCCTGTATTCTCGCCGGCTATAACGGCATGGTGCCGTATCTGTGTCCAGACCTTCCCGCGAAGCAGAAGGAAGCCCTGCACTACGGCGTGAAGGAACCATTCATTTACACGCATGTGGCGATTCGCAACTGGACGTCATTCCAGAAAGCGGGCGTCCGCCAGATCGTTTCGCCCGGCAGTTATCACTCCTTCACCATGCTGGATTTTCCCGTCAGCCTGGGAACTTATCAGTTCCCGCGCACGCCGCAAGAGCCCATGGTGTTGTTCATGCTGCGCACTCCCTGCAAGCCCGGCCTGCCTCGGCGCGAGCAGTACCGCAGGGGAAGATATGAGCTGATTGCCACGCCGTTTTCCACCTTCGAGCGCAACATCCGCGAGCAGTTGAATCGCATGCTCTCGGCGTCCGGATTCGACTCCGCCCGCGACATCGCCGGCATCACGGTCAACCGCTGGGGTCACGGATACGCCTACGAATACGACCCCTACTCCGACGCGCAATGGGCGCCGGAAGAGCGTCCCTGCGTGATCGGACGAAAGCAGTTCGGGCGGATATCCGTAGCCAACTCCGACGCCGGAGCCAGCGCCTACACCAATGTCGCCATCGACCAGGCCTATCGTGCCGTTCAGGAACAACTGAAGACTGCGTAAGCCTCAGAGTGAGAGAGATCCCGGTCACGGGCCCGGTTAACCGAAACCAACACGTGCTGCTAAAATTCCACGCTATGCCAAAGCGAACCTCGACAAGGCGAGCCACGACGAGATCTGCCGGGACAAACTCTCAGCCGAAGGCAGGCCGTCCTTTCGCTCCCGGATACGGCCTCTCCGAGGATGAGAAGGGATTGTTGTCCTGGAGTTGGGTAGGCAAGAAGATGGAAACCTGCCGGACGTTCTGGGTCAGCACCATCCATCCCGAAAACCGTCCCCACGTCATGCCGGTGTGGGGAGTGTGGGTGGACGATGCGTTCTTCTTCTCGACCGGGCGCAAATCCCGCAAGGGGAGAAACCTCGTAGCGAATCCCGCCTGCACGGTGACCAACGACGAAGGCGAAGAAGCGGTCATCGTCGAGGGAGCCGCCGAGGAAACAAAAGACGCGGCCCTGCTCGATCGCGTAGCCGCTGCCTACAAGAAGAAATACAAGATGGACCCGTGCAGCATGGGTGAACCGATCTTCGCCGTACGTCCGAAGACGGTGTTTGGGTTCATCGAGAAGAGCTTTCCGAAGTCGGCGACACGATGGAAATATACGTAGATTCACACGCAATCTTGTAGTCTCGAGGCTTGCGAATCGGGCTTCTGCTTACCTTCCCGAGGTTGCGCGCGTCATTCCTTCGGGCGCCCACATTCAAGGAGAGACTTCACTTATGAAACGAATACTCGTCTTGCTAGTGCTGTCAACGTCGTTCACCTACGCGCAGGATCAGAAGCCAGCGCCGACGCTCAAAACCATTTTGCTGGAACAACTGCGAACCACGCATAACGAGAAAGACTGGTTCGTGCCGGCCAGCGTTGCCGTCGCGGGCCTCACGGCGGAGCAAGCCGGCTGGACCGATGGCAAGGGCAATCATTCGGTGGGCCAACTGGCGAATCATCTGATTTTCTGGAACACGGAACAACTGGCGAAGTTCAAGGGCGAGCCACCCCCGAAATTCAGCGGCGACAACAACGAAACCTTTAACAGCTTTGACGCCAAAAAGTGGACCGAGACGGTGCAGAAGCTCGACGAGGTCATGACGGCCTGGGAGAAGGCGGTCGAAGGCGCGGATGATGCCAAGCTGAAGCAGTGGGCTTCAGCCATCGCCCACATCGGAGCGCATAATGCGTACCACATCGGGCAGATGGTCATTGTCCGGAAGGAGCAGGGCACTTGGGATCCGGAGAAGGGCGTGAAATAGGGAATGCGAATGATCCCGGATGCAGAGGCGTTCCTGGCGACGACTTACGGCGACGTGGGCAGCGGCAGCGAAGCCTGTCCAAATACGTATCTCCAGCCATGCGGCGTGCGCACGTACGTATCACTGAACCAGAGAGTGCGATCGAAGGGCTTGCCGTCCTGTGTCCCCTTCAGCCATAGTTTCGCGGTCACGACGGCCGTGTCGCCCCACACGCGGACCGTCTGCTCGGTATCCTCCTGGTGTTCGTACTGAACTTCCTTCTTGCGCGCTGATTCGAGTAAATCGGCTTTCGTGAATGTCTTGCCGGAGCCGATCACGAGCACAAAGTCGTCGGCGAGAATGCGATCCATGGTGGCCGCGTCATTGACCTTCACCGCCGCTTGATACTCGGTATCGAGCGCAGCGACGGCCTTGGCGTCATGGGTTGCTGCGGGGGCGGAGGGGGATAAAAGCGCAGCCAGGCCCGCGAGAGTGATTGCGGCTCGAAGCAACGTTCTCATCTTGATCTCCAGTTCCGTTCCTAAGCGCTCCCCGGCCCGGCGTTCGGATAACTGGCCCCACCGTTCTTTTCACCGCCGACCGGGTAGATCTCATCGGGTGATCCGAAGCCACGGTCGTAGGCCGGGTTGGAGACGACGTAGGTCCGAGAATCGCTCCAGCGGCTGGTGAAGGCCGACTTGCCGCACGGGCAGTACAACGTGTGGGCTTCCAGATCTGCGGGGGAGTGTACCAGGTAAGCCCCGTTGGAGTACGGACTGGCGCCAATCAGATATCGCGTACGGCACTTCGGACACTCGACGCAATGGCGGATCCGGCGAGTCATGGAACGTTAGATCAACCTAAATCGATTAGGTGAGCAGGGTTGGACGTTTGCGGACTCGGCTCTCTCCGCGAGCCTGGTCCGAAAACGTCCACTGGCGCGGCCCGAATGGCTTATCATCAGCCAACGATATGAGTTTGGATTGGCAAGTCTGCTCCCGGGCTCGGCTCTCGCGTGATCCGCGATTTGACGGAAAGTTCTTCATCGGGGTCCTCACCAGCCGGGTCTATTGCCGCTCGATATGTCCGGCGCCCACCGCCAAAGAGAAGAATGTTCGCTACTATCCGACCGCAGCCGCGGCGGCCGAGGCCGGGTTTCGTCCCTGCCTGCGGTGCCGCCCGGAATGCTCGCCGGGAACGCCGGCCTGGCTGGGGACTCCGGCGACCGTGTCGCGGGCGCTGCGCTTGATCGGCGAAAGCGGACTCGAAGAAGGCGGCATCGAGGGTCTCGCCGAACGCTTGGGAGTCGGCTCGCGCCACCTGCGGCGATTGTTCGTTCGTCATCTCGGCGCGACTCCCATCGCCGTCGCCCACACCCGGCGCTTGCACTTCGCGAAAAAGCTGATCGATGAGACCACCTTGCCGATGAGCGAGATTGCTCTGTCGGCAGGGTTCGGATCCGTGCGCCGCTTCAACGCCGGCATTCGCGAGATCTATCATCGGACGCCAACGCAACTTCGCCGCCTGGCGCGGCAAACCACGGTGCAGCCCGCGAATCAATATCTCTTCCGGCTGCGCTTTCGTCCCCCCTACCACTGGCAGGGAATGCTGGATTTTCTGGCGGCGCGAGCCATCCCGGGCGTGGAACTCGTGGAGGGCGGCAGCTATCTTCGTTCCATTTCGATCGACGGCAGCGAGGGACATTTCGAAGTCTCGCTGGATGAAGAACGTGTTGCCCTCTCCGTGCGCGTGCAGTTTGGCGATCCGCGCGCGCTGTTCTTCATCATCGAGCGCATCCGCGCGATGTTCGATCTGAACGCAGACTGGGCGACGATCGTGCGCGGACTGCGAGGAGATCGCGATCTGCGCTGGCGCCTGGAAAGTGAGCCAGGACTGCGCGTGCCGGGATGCTGGAACGGTTTTGAACTGGCGGTCCGAGCCATTCTCGGACAGCAGATCACCGTCAAAGGCGCCTCCGTTCTGGCCGGGCGAATCGCGAAGACATTCGGGACACCATTCCACGGAGCGAACGGCCTCATGCAAACCTTCCCGTCAGCAGCTGCGTTGGCTGAGGCAAAGCTGGAAAGCGTCGGTCTGACCGGAGCGCGGGCCGAGACGATCCGCCGGTTATCGCGTGCGGTGCGCGACGGCAAGTTGAGCTTCGGAGGCGTCGTTGATGTCCGTGCTTTCCTGGCAGAGTTCCGGCAAATTCCGGGTATCGGACAGTGGACTGCGGAATATGTCGCCATGCGGGCACTCGGCGAACCGGACGCATTTCCGTCGGGCGACCTCGGATTGCTGCGCGCCCTGGAGCTTGAGAATCCGCGAAAATTGGAGGAGCGTGCCGAAGCCTGGCGGCCCTGGCGAGCTTATGCGGCGATGTATCTTTGGAATGTCGGGGGCGGAGTCAAAACCGGCGCACAACGAATCGTCTCGCATCCCAGCAACCATGCTCGACCTGCACCGTCCCAGGGAGACGCTATCGCGGTGTGAGCTGCGTAGGGCAGTCTACTTCATTCAACGTCCGCGAAGCAGAATCCGGGTCGGTGCGGCCGCGCCTACAAAGCACGCAGCCGCCGCGCCGACAAATGTGCCCCCGTCAGCAGCAGCATCCCCGACAGAAACGCCCAGAACATCAAGCTCACCGAGATCGCGAACGGTCCGTACACTTCGCCGAAGTTCAGCCAGGGCAGGGCGTAGATGTAAAGGTACTTCAGAATCTCCGACCACAATCCCATCAGGATGGCGGTCGGCAGAACGGCGCGCGCCGGAACTTTTCCGTTGGGTAGCAGCCAGTAGATCAGAAAGAAAATCGCAATGCTGGCGGTGATGGCGAAGACTTTCATGGTGATGAATCCCACCATCTGGATAAGCCATGCGCCGTGTCCATGGAGGGCGTTCTTGAGGAATGCCAAATTGCCGGCCGTCAGGCTGATCGAGAGCAATGCCAGACAACCGCTGGCAAAAGTGAGTCCAAGCGAGATCAGTTGATTCCCGATGTAAGACCGGTTGTTGCGAAATCCCCAGATGCGGTTCAGCGCGACTTCGAGCGGCATGAAAATTCCGTTCGACGTGATCAGCAACATCACCAGCGAGAAGACCTGCGCGCGCTGGCGAGCATCCACCAACGCTGTGAGATTGCGGATGACGAAATCCTGGCCGGCGGGAAGATAGTCGCGCAGCAGGTTGATGACGACCTCATACATAACCCGCGAGTGAAAGACGCGGCGGACCAGAGTGAGGAGCAGCAATACGAAAGGGAAGAAGGACAGAATTGCGTTTGCCGCGACCGAGAAAGCAAATGTGTGCACCTCCGTCCGCAATAGGTAGCGCAGAGTCGAGGCGATGACGCTGTCGTGGATGGCCTTGACCATCCCGGGTTTGCCGGTGGAGATTGCTTTTTCGGAAGGTTCTGCGGGCGTGATGGAAGTCACGATGTTCCAATCTTATCAGATACTTACGACTAGACTCCCGCGGGCCAGCCTCCTCCCTGCGCTTGGCCTCAGCCGCTCCCATGCGGCTGGCGGTCATGCCGTTTCAATAACTTACCTCTTGCCAACCGCGAACTTCCTGCTATTATCTTGTGCTCGTCAGCCGGGAGAGCGGCTGATGCGAAGTGTAGTCCCAGGTTGACGTTCTGTGCTTGGCAGTTCGATATCGCGCCTGCGTTCATCGGCTCCGTTACATTTCGCCGCTCCGTGAGGAGCAGCGCACATGTAGGAGCCGTTTGTGTTGGTGAGGTATGTCCCGCCCGCGGCAACGCCACCAAAATTCTAGCCGTCCTTTGAGGGGGTGTCTCGTTCCCCGGGACAAACATAGAAGAGACGGAAGAATATTTCAGTGCTAGAGGCGAAAGGAGTTTCTTTGTGAGAGAGAAGGGTACTGTGAAGTGGTTCAACGGGGCGAAGGGATATGGGTTCATCCAGCGCTCCACGGGCGAGGATGTATTTGTGCACTTCTCCGCCATCCAGGAGAACGGCTACCGCACACTCAATGAGGGCGAGACCGTCGAGTTCGACCTGCTCAAGGGGCCAAAGGGCTTCCAGGCGGCCAATGTAGTACGTGCGTAGTTCTCCACCCCAAGCCAGTTCGCAAACCCTCTCAGCTCGAGCGAGAGGGTTTTTTGTTGCTCCCAACCGGCACAGGCCGCGTATCAGCGAATCGTTTTTTTAAACGGTTTTTCTAGAACGATTCTCTGCTTAGAAGCGTATCCTTCTCCGTGCGGCAGACCGTCGCAACAACAGCATTCATGGTGATCCGATGAAAATGCAGAAGAGAAATGTTTTCTGCTGTCTTGCTCTCGTCTTCCTGTTGTTCGCCGTTACCCAAAGTCAAACCCAGAAAGCTTCTTCTCAACCCATGCCCCGGTACCGCGATGCCAGCCTGAGCATTGACGATCGCGTTGCTGACCTGCTCTCGCGCATGACGCTCGAAGAGAAGGTCGAGCAGATTTCCGGCGGCGGCCGGGCTAGCGTCGACGTGATCGATCCGACCGGAACGTTCAATACCCAGACCGCGCGTGACACGATGGAGCGCTGGTGGGATCCCGACCTCTCGTTCCCGGCGAAGCGGGCGGCCATTCTCCGCAATGCGATTCAGCGTTATCGCAAGGAGAAAACCCGCCTCGGTATCCCCTCGCTCTTCATGGGCGAGGCTCTCCACGGATTCATGGAAGACACCAGCACCAGCTTCCCTCAAGCCCTGGGATTGGCGAGCACGTGGGATCCGGAACTTGTACACCAGGTATTCACCGCGGCCGGAGAAGAAGCAGGATCGGCCGGTGTAGGCCAGGTCTTCACACCGGTTCTCGATCTCGCGCGCGATCCGCGCTGGGGACGCACGGAAGAAACGTACGGCGAAGATCCCTTTCTCGTGTCGCGCATGGCCGTAGCCGCCGTGACCGGCCTGCAGGGCGACAACTTCAGGATCGATCGCCATCACGTGATGGCCACCATGAAACACTTCGCCGTCCACGGCCAGCCCGAAGGAGGCACCAACACCGCGCCGGGGAACTATTCGGAGCGCACGATTCGTGAAACGTTCCTGGTGCCGTTTCAGGCAGCCGTGCAGGAGGCCAACGTGGGCAGCGTGATGGCCTCCTACAACGAGATTGACGGCATTCCTTCCCACATCAATCACTGGCTGCTGGGAAAAGTGCTGCGGCAGGAGTGGGGTTTCCGCGGCTTCGTGACCTCGGACGGCGATGGCCTGCAAATGTTGATCGGCACGCATCACGTCGCTGCCGGCAAGCCGGATGCAGCGCGGCTGGCTCTCGCTGCGGGAGTGGACTACGACCTCTCGGACGGCTCGGTCTATCGCACGCTCATCGACCAGGTGAAGCGCGGCATCGTGCCCCAGAGCGAACTCGATCAAGCCGTGGCCCGTATCCTCACGGCGAAGTTCCGCCTGGGCTTATTCGACAATCCGCTCGTCGATCCAGATTACGCTGATCGCACCACCAACAGCGCTGAGCACCGCCAACTGGCGCTCAAAGCAGCTCAGAAAACGGTCGTGCTGCTGAAGAATGAAAACAACCTGCTGCCGCTCGATCTCAAGAAGGTGAAGACGATCGCCGTGATCGGCCCGAATGCCGAGGGCGTTCACCTGGGTGGCTACAGCCGTAAGCCGGTGCACAGCGTCAGCATTCTGCAGGGCATTCGCGATCGCGTGGGAGCGAACGCGACGGTGCTCTATGCCGAAGGCTGCAAAATCACCGACGCCCCTGCCGACTGGCACGGTTGGTTCACCAACGACGTCAAACTGATCGACCCGAAGACGCAAGCGGACAGCCTTCAGGCCGCGGTCGATGCCGCGAAAAGAGCCGACGTCGCCATCCTGGTGATTGGCGAAAATGAAAGCACCAACCGCGAAGCCTGGGCCGAGAACCATCTCGGAGACCGCGACTCACTGGATCTGCTGGGCGCGCAGAACGATCTCGTCAAAGCCGTAGTCGAAACGGGCAAGCCGACGGTCGTCTTCCTGATCAATGGCCGGCCGCTCTCGATCACCTACATTGCGGAAAAAGTCCCCGCCATTCTGGAAGGCTGGTATCTCGGCCAGGAGGGTGGAACCGCGGCGGCGAATGTACTGTTCGGCGACGTCAATCCCGGCGGTAAACTGCCCATCACCTTTCCGCATTCGGTCGGCGACCTCCCCGATTTCTACAATCACAAACCGTCCGCCAATCGTACCTACGCATTCTCGACGCGCAAGCCGCTTTACCCGTTCGGCTTCGGTCTGAGCTACACGACCTTCAAGTTCGAGAACGTGCGGGTTGAGCCCAAGCAAATTGCGGTGGGTGGTACCGCCAAAGTCAGCGTCGACGTGACCAACACCGGTTCGCGTGAAGGCGACGAAGTTCCGCAGATGTACATTCATCAACAAATCGCTTCCGTCACGCGGCCCGTGATGGAATTGAAAGCGTTTCAGCGCGTCACGCTGAAGCCAGGTGAGAAGAAGACGGTCGAGTTCACCATCACCCCAGATTCACTCGCGATGATCAACACGGACATGCACAAAGTCGTCGAGCCCGGCATCTTCGACGTGATGGTCGGCCCCAGTTCGGACCAGACAACAACCGTGCCCCTGGCAGTTGTGGGTGCCTACGGCGAGACTGGCATCGCTCCGCTACCACCTCCGCCGCCCGGATCGGAGTCGGGCGTCGTCAGCACGTTCGATGACGGCAAGGTCACGGCGAACTATGGAACTTGGACGGCCCTGAGCGACGCCGTGATGGGCGGCAAGTCGACCTCTTCAATGCAGCCGGCAGACGGCGGCGCCAACAATTCAAAAGGCGCCTTGCGCGTTACGGGCGAATTGGCAGCCGGGCAGTTCCCCTGGGCCGGCGTATTTTTCGCGCCGGGACCCTCGCCGCAGGAACCCGTCAATCTCTCCAGCAAGAAGACCATCAGTTTCTGGGCTAAGGGCGATGGCAAGTCCTATGTCGTCGCCATCTCCACCGAGAGCCGCCAGAACCAGATGCCCGGAATGCAGCCCTTCACCGCCGGGCCGGAGTGGAAACAATTCTCATTCCCCATGTCCAGCTTCCAGACCGATGGTCATGACGTGATCAATCTGGGATTCGTTCGAGGTCAGGAGCCAGGCAAGTTTGAATTCGAGATTGACGAGGTAGAAATCAAGTAGAAAGAACCCACCGCGAACGGCCCCCAGCCCACGGCTGAAACAGCGTAGGCTTCAACCGTCAGCCGTCAAGCCGCTCCTACATCGTCTTCACATCCAGGCTCTTCCACAGATACCAGCAGGCGATCGAACGATAGGGCGCCCAGGGCCTGGCGATCTTCTCCATCACGGCAGGCTGCGGCCACTTGCGTTTCTTGTAGTGCTTCTTCATGGCCGCTTGCACACCATAGTCGCCAGTAGGCAGGATGTCAGGACGCCGCAGCGTGAACATGAGAAACATGTGTGCCGTCCAGACACCGACACCCTTCACCTGAGTGAGGTGCTCAATCACTTCCTGGTCGGGCAGTTCAGGCAATCGTTCGAATTCCAGCAGTCCGGCCTTCGTCTTCTCGGATAAGTCACGCAGATAAGACGTCTTCTGCTTCGACAAGCCAACCGACCGCAGTTGCGCATCGCTCAGTTTGAGGATGCCCTCGGGCGTCAAAGGATCGCCGGCAAGCGCGGTGAAGCGGTTGAAAATGGTTGCCGCGGCCTTGCCGTTCAATTGCTGGTAGAGAATAGATTCTGCCAGGCTGTGGAACGTCGGTTCGCCAAACTGCATCCGGCATGGACCCAGCTTCTCAATGAGTGACGCCAGGACCGGATCGGATTTCCTCAGGTGATTGACCGCCTTGCGCATGCCCCACTCCGTGGACAAGCAGTCTATCACGCGAGGCGAACGTTTAGCGAATAAGGTCGATTGCCTACCGTAGCGGCGGCCGCCTGCCGTCGCGACCCCATGCCTGCCACGTTGGCTATCAGCTGAACTTCGCTTAGGACACCAGCTCTACGCGTTGGCTTGTTTCTCGGCCATGTCGCCGACAATCGGCAACTTGAACATCTGCCCCTGAAAAGCCTTCAACAGGAGGATGATCCAGAGAATGAACTCTGCCAGTCCGATCAGGGGGAACACCAGGAAGCCGATCGCCCAGCCCAGGAACGGAACCTGCACCACGATTCCCAGGGCGATGCCAAGCACGATAAACACGACCGCGGTAAGAATCGCCTGGAACGAGTGAAAGCGGACAAAGCGGTTCCGGTTGTAGGGCTCGAGCGCTAGGAACACAATCGCGGGAATGAATAGGTAAGCGAGCATGCCGGCGATGTTGTCGGGCATGCCTGTGGCTGCTGCAGCCGGGACTCCGCCTGCAGGAGCTGCGCTTCCGGCCGCCTGGCTGGCGGCGGCGCATTTCGGACAGGTGGTTGCGCCAGCGGGGAGCGGTGATCCACAAGTTGGACAGAAGGGCACGATCAGCCTCCTTCACGAAAGATTCAGACTGCACCGGAGCAACGGGGAGAGAGTAGTGCGCGTGGGCAAAGGGCCCCGGGAAAGACGAACAGCACCTTACCAAAAACCGGAGTCCAAGGCAACGACGGCCAGCGATGGGAATTCACAAAGAGAAGTACTTTACAATATAAAGTATAATCGTTTAAACTGCATGGGAATGATGTAAAGCCCAGGCCAGGGGGAAGCAATCGTGGACGGAACGCTCGAACAGCAGCGCCGGGACAATAGCTCCTCAAATCCCGTTCCGGATGCGCCCTCCAAGAACCGCGACCTGCTCGAGATCGAAGTCGCACAGGAACAGGAAACGCTTCCTGTCTTTGTCGCAGTCGACCTGTTTGACCGATAACGAATCAAATGCGCGCAAAAGCGGACCCCGTCACGCCAGAAACTGCAGGGTCTTCTCGATCAGTTCTTGTGTGCCTCGATAGGGATCGCCCGTGTCGTCATATTCCATTGAAAGATAACCGTCGTAGTTGCTCTTCTTGAGCAGACCGAAAGCGTACGCAAGATCCACCTGCACTCGCGCGCCCTTCTCTGTCGATTCCGATCCCTTCACATGACTGATGCCGTAGGCGTGGCTGAACATGGCCTCCAGTCCGGCATAGGCCTTGTCCGGCGGGAGATGCATGAGGGAATTGCCGAAGTCGGGAAGTGCACGCAGCCACGGGCTGTTGACCGTATCGATCAGTTTCGCCAGGAAGAACGGGTCTTCGGTGACGCCATCATCATTTTCAAGATGGACCACCACATTGCGTGTCGCCGCATGGTCGGCGACACGGCGCAGGGAATCGGAAGCGCGCTCCAGGTTGGGCGGTTGATTGTTGTCGGACGCAATGTGCGTGCGGATGCTCGGTGACCCGAGCATGGCTGCGGCATCGATCCACTGCTTGTTGTTGACGACGGCGCGTTCGCGCTCGGCAGCCTCGACCGCGTACACACTGTGCGCGCCGTCGAAGGCGATATCCACGACCATGGCCTTTGATTTCTCCAGCGCGGCGCGAAAGCTCTCCAGATACTTCGGGTCCAGCGAGCGGAAGTGGGCGCTCCAGGGCTCGATTTTGTTAATGCCGAAACGCGAAGTGACGTGCTCGGCGAATTCCGTGATCTCCATCTTTGGAGTGTTCTTGGCAGCATCGCTCACGTACTCCGCGGGAGCGATGAAGTCGCGGAACGGATAGGACGCAATCGCGATCCGATCGCGAACATTGGAGGGAAAGGCAACCGTGGGCTGCGAAGGCGCGGCATCCGCAAAGACGGGCAAGATAGCAGCTCCGGTGGCGAGCACAGCCGACTGCGAGAGAAATTCCCGGCGCGTTTTCATGGCTGGAATCTTAGCCGACGATGCAAACGGGGGGAATACCCGGAAGGCTGGCACGAGGTTGTTGTTACGACGGAAAGTGAAAGTGGACGTCGTGCCGCGATGCGACCGGTACCCCGTCCAGCGTGGCAGGCTGGTAGCGCCATCTGCGCAACGCGTCCACGATCTTTTCGTCAATGCCGTGGCCGATCGCCTGCACGACCTTGGTCTCCACAACATTTCCCTGTGCGTCGATCGTGACTTCCACTACGACGTCTCCTCTGACGTCGGCAGGGAGTTCTGATCGCGCTACCAGGGGATCGGGAAAGACGACCGGGTAGGCGACATGCACTTCGTGGCCTTCGATCGGCCCATCAATCACGGTGCCCAGCGCCGTCCCGGCCCGCGCGTTGCGATCGGCGGCGATGGCGTCGGCTGGAACCTGGAGGCGGTCAGTCGCTGGTTTCGTCGCTGACGGCTTCGGTCTGTGCCGGGGCGCATTCGATCGATGCGCCAGCGTCAGTTTGTTCTCCTCAGCGGACGTCTCATCACCGTCCGGAGCGTAGATCACGTGGTAGGAGGCTGTGCCAGTTCCGTTCGCGAGCCATGTAGGAGTCAGGTCGATGGTCGGCGGACGATGTAGCAGGATGGCCACAAACAACCCCAGATGGGCCAATACCGACAGGGCCACTGCACGATGATTACGGAGCCGCTGGTCCCCGGGATGCAGTTCGCTGAACATCTCTTCTACCTTACCCTGAATCTGACGCGCGGGGCCACAAAAGGTTGCAGCAACGCCCCGTCCACTGGTTACCGACGATCACGATTTGCCCGCAAATCTCAGTCGCCTCTATCATTCCCCCCAGGGCGAAGTTTGCGCCTCAATCACTTCTGAAAGGTCTTGATGATCACCATTGTTTCCGGATTGCCCCGCTCGGGCACGTCGCTGATGATGCAAATGCTCGTCGCCGGCGGCCTGACCCCCCTTACCGATGGCGAACGGAAAGCGGACACCGACAATCCGCGGGGCTATCTCGAATGGGAGCGCATCAAGCAGCTTCCTAAAGAACCCGGTTTGATTGCCGAAGCCGAAGGGAAGGTAGTCAAAGCCATCTCGCAGCTCTTGCTCTCTCTCCCGGACGGCCACGAATATCGAATCATATTCATGCAGCGCCCCCTGCCAGAGGTATTGAAGTCGCAGGAAGAAATGCTGCGCCGCCGCGGAACGCATGAGCCGTCAGGCGATAACTCACCCATCGAAGAAGCATTCCAGCGCCACCTGCTGGAAGTGAATCGCTGGCTGAATGGAAAGCCCAACATCCAGGTGCTTCGAGTGCACTACCACCGCGCTTTGCGTGAGCCGAAAGTGACGGCTCAAGCGGTTGCCGAGTTTCTGAACATCCCCATGGATGTTGAAGCCATGAGCCGCGAAGTCGACCAGAGCTTGTATCGCAATCGCATGAAGTAGCTCACACCGGACTAGCTCAAGCCCAGCCTCAATCTATTCATGTTGTTTTTCCGAGGGGCCAAGCGACTTCAAGTAGCTCACGATCTGCCAGCGTTGCGGCTCCGGCAGCTTTGACCAGACCGGCATGCCGCGACGCACAACCCCGTTGGTCAGAATCCAGAAGAGCGCGCCCGGAGTGGCCTGCTGCACCGGGTCCGCACGCAGACTGGGAGCTTTCTTACTTCCGTCGGCAGCATCTCCGTGGCATTCCGCGCAGTGTCCTTCAAAGAGCTTTCGGCCCGCAGCCACGGCATCAGGATCCGTTGCGAGAGGATTTTGCCGGTTGCGTGCTTTTTCCGGAGCTTTCCCCAGTTCGGCATAGTCATGTGTGCGATCTTTGCTGGTCGCAACCGGTTGGCCGCTTTGCGCGAAGCCAACCGCAACACCGACGACAAGGAGGCCGGCCAGTCCCAACTGAGGAAGAGGGCCGGAACGATAGAACGAGCGCTGCTTCGTCATCGACGCCCTCCGAACAAACGGCCGATCATTTCGCCAAAACCTGAAAATTCGTGGGCTAGGCCCCAACGCAGGAGAAGGCGATGACTATTGGCGTTCAAGCCGAAGCCGGGCGAAAAGCGCAGAGTCCAGTCGGACGGCAGATTCCAGGCTACGACGGGCGCAAGATAGTGTGAAGTTTCGTGCAATCCGGGACTCTCCGCATCGCCGAGTCCGCCATACATTTCAACCCCGGCAATAAAATTCTCGGCACAGAAACTGCAACGTTTTGACGAAGCTTTGAGAGCGAGCGGGCGGCTTGCCCCGATGGCATACCCGAACTCCCAGGGCTCACTCGGAGACAGGTTCTTGGTGAAGATCGGGTTCAGGGCAATATTCCAGCCGTTAAAATTCTTGGAGAGAAGCAGTTTGAATTCCAGTTCGTGCTGGTGTTCCTGGCGGGCGATTCCATTGGGGTCCAACTTTTCAGACTCAATATCGTGGCCTTCGACCTCTTTCATGATCTTGTCGGCCCCATTGATCTGCTCGTATTCAACATAGAGGACGGGATTGATGAAATGCTCGTGCTGCATCAGGCGAAAGCGGTTCTCCAGCCGGAAACCGGTGAAGATGGTGCTGTCCCCGAACGTCGCTTGACCGTCAAGGTAGAGCTCGGTCGTCCACCAGGCGGTCGCGCCATATTCAAATTCGACCCAGAAGGCATGGAAGTCGTTGCCGCCGCGTTGGGTTCCAAAGTTAGAAAAGTATTCGACTTCAAGGTTGCCGGGCTCCTCGAGGTAATGGTCGTAGGTCACGATGTAAGGACTCTCCTGCGCCCGTGAGGCACTGGCCGATAGCACCACCAAGAGCAGCAGGGCGCTGGTTCGGAAAGCAACCCGCAATTTCGTAGGAAGGGAAGGAAGGTTCACGCCTCTCCTAATTGAAAATGAAATTCAATTTCAATTTCAATTAGAGAGTCTACGGCACCGCACCCGCCTCCTGCCAGTGATCGTTGTCACCGCTGTGCCCGATTACAAAAAAATTACAGTGCGAGGAGGACGCCGCGTCCAGCGGACCCGGATGCAGTTCGCTTACGATACCGCTTTTCGGCCGGGCAGTTCGAATCCGATTCGTCGCCGTGATCGCGCCGGCGGCATCATCAAACGCCGGATAGCAGCCAGAACACCCTGGATGGCGTGATCGTGAGTGTCAAGGCGCTCCTCCAACTCATCCACGTGCGCGGCCAGTTCGCGGTTGGCGGACAACAGTTCGCGCAGTCGCACGAAGGCACGAACCACATGCACGCTCATCGCCACTGCCCGCGCGGAGTTCAGCACGGTCGCCGCCATGATGGCACCATGTTCGGTGAATGCGTACGGCAAATGGCGGCGTCCACCGTGCCCCGAACTTGAGGTCGCAATTTGCGACCTCAAGTTTCCGCTCTCACGAGCCCGTGAGTTGAAACATGAAGTCGGAAGGGAACCGGTGACGGTTGCGCTTGACTTGTTCGTTGAGCCGCTTAACGGAAACGTCGTAGAGGTCCGCCAGCACCGAGTCGACAATAACTTTCTGATGACGCAAGAACACAATCTGCGACTCGATAGGAATGACCGTGCCTTTTTTTCGGATGGGAGCGACCCGCCGCTTTCGTCGAGACTTTGCCATACGACCTGGGGGGATGATACCCAAGTGGAAGAATCAGGAATGTGATGTGGAACGGCTCTGAATGTGATGAAAAAAGTGCCGCTCCCTGGCTCGTGCACCGGCTCAGGCCGCGCTTGAGGTCGCAAATTGCGACCTCAAGAATCGCCCGGTTGCAGGTCAGCGAGACGCGCCGCCAGTCTACGTGATGCTGACTTCGGTATAAGTTCCATACACCTGCCGGAGGGCTTCGCAGATTTCTCCCACCGTGGCGTAGGCGCGGACCGCATCGACGATGTAGGGCATGGTGTTGGCGTCCGAAATGTTGCCGTTTGTCCCGGCCGCTGGCGTGTTCGCCGCCGCGCGTTTCAGAGCATCCAGGCAGCGCTGGACTGCTTCATTCGATCGGCGTCCGCGTAACGCTTTGAGTTTCGCTTCCTGGGCTCGGGCCACAGACTCGTTGATGTAGAGGATCTCGGGCGACTCTTCTTGGATCACGAAGTCGTTCACGCCGACCGTGATCTTTTCGTTCGCCTCGACCGCCCGCTGGTACTGGTAGCTGGCTTCGGCAATTTCTTTTTGCGGATAGCCGCGCTCGATCGCTTTGACCATGCCGCCCATCTGATCGAGCTTTTCGAAATAGTCGAAAGCTCCCTGTTCCATGTCGAGTGTCTGCTTCTCGACGAAGTACGATCCGCCGAGCGGATCGACCGTGTTCGCCACTCCGCTTTCGTAGGCAATGATCTGCTGCGTGCGCAAAGCAATGCGCGCGGCTTCTTCAGTCGGCAGAGCGAGCGCTTCATCGTAGGCGTCGGTGTGCAGCGACTGCGTTCCTCCGAGGACTGCTGCGAGTGCCTGCAGCGCCACGCGGGCGATATTGTTCATCGGCTGTTGTGCGGGCAGGGACACGCCCGCAGTCTGCGTGTGGAAGCGCATCAGCCGGGTGCGGTCGTTCTTCGCGCCGAAGCGGTCTTTCATCAGGCGATACCAGATCTTGCGGGCGGCGCGATATTTGGCGATCTCCTCGAAGAAATCGTTGTGCGCGTTGAAGAAGAAGCTCAGGCGCGGACCGAATTCGTCAACGTCGAGTCCACGACGGCGCGCCCACTCAACGTATTCGACGCCGTCATAAATCGTGAACGCGAGTTCCTGCACCGCGGTCGAGCCGGCTTCGCGGATGTGGTAGCCGGAAATCGAGATGGTGTTGAATCGCGGCGTGAATTTCGATCCGAACTCAAAGGTGTCTACCACCAGCCGCATCGAAGGCGCGGGCGGATAGATGTACTCCTTCTGTGCGATGTATTCCTTGAGGATGTCGTTCTGAATCGTGCCGGAGATCTTTCTCCAGTCGGCGCCCTGTTTTTCGGCAACCACCAGATACATCGCCCACAGCACGCTGGCGGGCGAGTTGATCGTCATCGAGGTCGTGGTCTGCTCGAGGTCGATTCCGTCGAACAGTATTTCCATATCCTCGAGAGAGTCGATCGCCACGCCGCATTTGCCAACCTCCCCTTCGCTCGCGGGATGATCGGAGTCGTAGCCCATCAGTGTGGGCAGGTCAAACGCCACCGAGAGCCCGCCCCCGCCGTGTTCAAGCAGATATTTGTAGCGCTTGTTCGTTTCCTCCGGCGAGGCGAAGCCGGAGAACATGCGCATCGTCCACAACTTCCCACGGTAGCCGGTCGCGTGAATGCCGCGTGTGTAAGGCGGTTGTCCCGGATACCCGAGATACTGCTCGTAGTCCCAGTCCGCGGGAAGGTCCGCCTGCGTATAGAGGCGGCGAATGGGAACGTTCGAAATCGTGCTGAAGCGAGCATGGCCATGCTCGTCGCGATTGGCCCCGGTCGGAGCACCGATCGGTTTTTCAGGAGCCTTCTCGAGCGTTGGCGCCAAGGCCTTCTCCGCCCACGTCTTCTCCGACTCGACCGGTTGGCGGTCCGCAAACACCTCGGAAATCGCGCTCTCCGCGACTGCGGGCTTGTGCGGATTTGACTGTAACTTCTCGGCCATTCTGCTCCCCACGCTGATTTCGATGATAGAGGACCATTATGGACGCGACAAGGTTACGAACCGACCGAGCGGTTGGGATGGCCTTACTGCGGGACCTTGGTCTGGATCTTCAACTTATTCAACGTCTGGCTCAAGCTGGAGCGGGCCGACTCGGGACCGTTGGCCATGATCGCGAAATACGTTCGGCCAATGAGCATGGCGAAGTAAAAAGCACTCTCCCTGTTCCCATGGCCTGACCGCGATAATTCGTGAAACAACACCGGGGTCTTACCGGCTGATGCCTCTTTCCAACTACCACGCCCCTGATATCCGCCCCCATCCTTGGCGCCGGCCAGGGAGGGTTCTGCAGCGCTCTTCAAGTCGGACGGTTCGTCCTCGTGCAGAGGAAACGACATGAGCACATACGTAGTAGGACCGCACTGGATGGTTAGGCCTAACCGTTGTGGCAGCTGGGTTGAAAAAGCGATGGATTCTGCTTCGTTGGCGAGAACGCAGTCGGAGGACAGTTGCAGCTCCACACCCAGGACATGGTTGGAATAGCTGCCACTCTTCCATTCGCCGAGTATGGGAGGCCGGCTGGAATCTGAAGTTTGCGCCGCCGTCCGCCCGCAACAGAGGCAGGCTGCAGCCATTAATGGGAGCCACACGCGCATGGACTCTACTATCTCATACAATTGCCCATGGTCCCCGCTCCGTTGAAGCCCGACATTACCGTCGAAACTTTCCATCAAGTCGACATCCGCGTGGGCACGATCGTTTCCGTCGCCGACGTACCCAACTCCGACAACCTCGTGCAACTGCGCGTCGACTTCGGCGATCATCAGCGCACCGTGGTCGCCGGCATCAGGAAAGAGCGCGACAATCCCCGTGAGATTGAGGGCAGACAGGCGCTGTTTGTGGTGAATCTCGAGCCGCGCAAGATGCGAGGCGTGGTGTCGGAGGGAATGCTGTTCGATCTCGGCTATGCTGACGGCGTCACACCCGTGCTCGCGATCCCTGAGAAGCCGGTGCCGAACGGGACTCGAGCCGGGTAGACGCTGGTATTCTTAGGCGCATCCTGGGAGGGACTTCTGAAAGCGTTCCGGCGATTGCTGCAGCGCACGCCCGTCTACGGGGCCTACAAGGCGCTGGGCCACTATCCCGACTATTGGTACTGGATCCTGCGCGGGCGTCCGCCGCGCTCTCCGCACCTGTTGAAGCAGATCACCGTCCGCGAGTACGGAAAGAAGTTCGGCCTCAGGGCGCTGGTCGAGACCGGCACCTACTACGGCGAGATGGTCGCGGCCATGAAGTATCGCTTCGACCGCATCTACTCGATCGAATACGTGCCGGAGTTGGCCGCGCGTGCGACCAAGAAATTCGCGCGCTACCCGCACATCCGCATCTTCTGCGGGGACAGCAAGGTCGTGGTGCCTGAGGTACTAGCGCTCCTCAAGGCGCCGGCGCTCTTCTGGCTGGATGCCGGCTACTACGGCTGGGTCGGGAAACAGGGAGACCAGCAGCGGCTCTCCGCGGAACTGGAGATGATCCTCAGCCATCCCTATCCGCATATCATTCTGCTCGACGATGCGCGCGGGCTGACCGGGCAAAGAGGGATTCCTTCAGTCCATGAAGTGAAGCAGCACATCGAGTCGAAGTTCCCGACGCGATCGGTCGAGGTGCAGCATGACATCCTGCGGATCACGTTGCGGGGATGAGTGGGGCTCAGGGCGGGCAAGTCTAAGTTCTTTGTTTGCACCGTGAAAATGTTCCACGTGGAACACTAGTTGAAAACGAAAATCAATTTCAATGCGGGTGCGCGGCCGCGTTTCGTCGTGCCAACTCCCATGCCTTAGCGTATTTCCACGACACATACACCGCATGATAGAGGTGCAGAAGCAGTCCTTCGCGTCCATCGAGAAAGCCCAGGCGGAGAACATAGTTGTAAAGGAACGTCGCCGCTGGGCGGAGAAGTATGTTGAACACGCTGAAGCGCACCGGGCCGCGGCCCACAACCATCTCGGCGCCAAGGGAGGAGTATCGGTTCATGTGGTCGAGGTAGTCGGCGAGTGTGGGGTAACAATGGTGGAGGAGAGCGTGCTTCAGGCGTCCAGAGATGCCGTCGATTAGCGTTGCATCTTCATGGACGGCGCGGTCTTCGAACCGTGCCATTCCCTTGCGAAAGACGCGAAGCTTCGGATCAGGCCAGAAGCCGCCATATTTCAGCCGACGACCCAGAAATTCATTCTTTCGCGGAATCCAGAATCCGGTAACAAGAGCAATAGTGTTTCCCTTTTGTAGCCCCTTTCTCCCTGCCAGTGCCTTCATCTCGCGTTGGCTTTGCCGAGTGAAGAGGTAACGAGAGCGCCGAGCACGCTCTAGGAGGCTGGTGTGATCCGTTGGCGATGGTGAGAGGTGACCGACGAGTTCAGCAGCCAGGTCGGGCGAAAGCTCCTCATCCGCGTCCAAACTCAGAATCCAATCCCCCTCCGCCTTGTCGATCGCTGAATTCTTCTGTGCCGCATAGCCCTTCCACTGCTCGACGAAGACCTTTGCGCCGTGAGACTTCGCAATCTCGACCGTGCGATCCGTCGAGCCAGAATCAACGACGATCATCTCGCCTTTGCCGTCCGCGACAAGCGGCTGAACACTGGAGAGTGTGCGGCCGATGTTAGCCTCTTCGTTCAAGGTGATGACGACGACGGAGAGAATCACCGGGGAAGAATAACCGCAGGCCGAAGCTTGGAGCTAGTAGCTTCGACGGTAGCGCCGGTGGTCGCGAGGTTCTCCGCCCCCGCGCACGAGTGCAGACCGCTTCGAGCGTTTCCCTCAACTCAGATCGAGTCGGCAGCGCCACAAAGAAACAGCGCCGGGCTGAAGGGCCCGGCGTTCAAGCGGGACTACCGACTACCGTTTGCGGATTACTGCGGTTGCTGTGCCGGCGGATTGACCGGCGTCTGTTGCTCCGCGGGCCGTGGCGTCACGTACGGGACGTTCGGCAGTTTGGTGACCTGGCCGCGCTCGGCATCGCCCATCAGGATGCCCAGCCGGTCGAGGGTGGCGCCGGTAGCGCGGTCGAGTTCCACACGCGACTTCTGGTACGACGACATTGCCGTCACCAAGTTTGACTCGGCCTGGGTCAGATCGCGCTGGTTTTGCAGCACGAGCGTGGTCGTCGAGGCGCCCAGGGCGTACTTTTTCTGTTCGGCGTCGAGCGATTGCTTGCCCAGTTCCACCGCCGCTTTGGCAGCCTCGACGCTGGCCCGGTTCTGCTGCACCGAGAACTGCGCATTGCGGACCTCAATACGAATCTGGTTTTCCTGCTGCTGCAACCGCATCTGCGCCTGGCGATATTCCAGTTCCGCCCGAACTTGGTCGGCCTGCGCGGAGCGATTACGCAGCGGGATGTTGAGTTGCAGTCCGATGCCTTTGTCAGGAGCGGTCGAGTCAACCAGTTGATTCAGAGCACTCCCGTAGGAATTGGCGGGGAGAGTCGGGTTTGTGCACTGCGTCGGATCCACTATGCATTGGTAGTCGGGGTTCAACGTGCCCCCTAGGCCCGTGCCCTGATAGTACGCAAACAGGTTCAAAGTGGGCAGGAGAGCGTTGCGTGCCGACTTCGTATTGATATCACGATTTGTAAGGTCGATCCGCGACTCGGCAAGCTCAGCGCGGTGCGCGAGGGCCTGATTGACCAAGTCCTGAGTCGGTGTTACGGGTTCGTTTTCCGGAACTGACATTGTGTCGGTCGGAATCACCTCTGCGTCAGCCAACACTGGATCCACCAATGTCCGGCTGAGTGCATTCTTCATCAACAATTGCTGCAACTGAAGGTTGGTCTGCGCGACAATAAGCGACTGTTGGTTGGTTGCGACGACGCTCTGCGCACGCACCACCTCAATCGGTGCCAGCGTGCCAATCTCCACTTGCTTCTTGTTGTCGGAAAGCGTCTTTTGGGCCAGCGCCAGCGAATCCTGTTGCACTTTCACGTTTTCGTAGGCATTTACCAAGTCCCAGTAGATATTTTGGATTTGGTTGACAGTTGTGATCACCTGCAGGCGAAAAGCGACATCGGAGATTTCGCGGTTGTTCTTGGCGATTCGGATGAATCGCGTGTTGGGCAAAAATCCAAAACCCGAAAGCAAAGGCTGGTTAACGGTGGCGCGGAAGTTGGTGTTGAACTGCGTACTAAATGCCTGGAAGGGTGAAAGTGGACCCGCAGTTCCTCGAGTGTTGTTAAACCCGACCGAAAGGTTTGTTCCCCAATGGAATCCTTGCTGGTACCCGAAATCCCAGGTTGTCGTGTGGCTGTCGGCGAAAGAAGGAGCGAATGGACTTGCCTGTTGTGATCGGTTTTGGTCCAGTTGGAACGTTCCCGTGAGGATCGGATCAAAGCTGGGTATCGCCGCACCCACACCAGTCGTAGAGAGCACTTGTCCTGCGGCGCCGGTTCCTGCGCCGCCCGTACCCGTGGTCGTGCCACCCGCGCCGCCTCCGGTGGAAGTTGTGCCCACACCTGCTCCTGTTCCGCCGGGTGTTCCCTGCACAACGCCTGTGTTGACGCCGCGTGTGGCGGCTCCCGCCTTGGCCCGCCAGATATCAGTGTCGGCAATATTCAGGTTGTAGCGCGCGATGGCGATATCGAGGTTGTTTTCAAGCGTCAGAGCGACAGCGTCGCTGAGAGAAAGGTAGAGCTTCCCGTCACGCATGAGCTGGTCGATGCGCGCGGTATTGGCAAGATTCGGTGGTGCAACCGTTCGCGGGCTGTAAGGCGCAATAAAGTTCGGGAAATGACCGCGCGGTTGGGAATACTCCTTGAGATCGAACGGTTGCGACGACGACGGCATGGCTTTTTGCACCTGCGTCGACGGCGCGTTGGGCATGGAGGAACTTTCCTGCGCCCATGCGCCAGGAATCATCATGAGAACGGCCAGAATAAGCGCAGCACTCCGCTGGCAAGCGGAAACCATAGTGGTACTTTGCATTCGTGTCATCTCCATCAGTCAGGCCTGAGAGGAACGGACGAGGTCGTCAGGACGTTTCGTGATACGTAGAAGGCGGGGTAAGAGTTCCGCGCATCCGATGAAAAGGCTGTCGTGTTTCATTAACCGTTTAGTGAAATAGTATAGCTGACGCACCCCACGCCCCTCTGTGACGGGGCAAGTAAAACTTTGTAAATCTTATGGATGACTCTCCCGCGCCGGAGGACTCGAAAAAGCACGTGCGCAATCTCAAACTGATCCTTTCCTACGACGGCGCCGATTTTGCCGGCTGGCAGGTGCAGCCCGGACATGCCACGATTCAGGGCACATTGGCCTCGTCTATTGGACGCTTGACCGGCGAGAAAGTACTCCCGCAGGGCTCGGGCCGCACCGATGCCGGCGTCCACGCCCTGGCCCAGGTGGCGACGTTTCCGACCGAGTCGCCGATCCCGATTGAGAATTGGCCCAAGGCTCTGAACGACGTCCTGCCGCCGGCGATCCGCGTGATTGAGGTCACGGAAGCTGCCGCAGACTTTCATGCCCGGAAGTCGGCCCGGGCAAAAATTTACCGCTATCGGATATTCCGCGGCGCCGTGTGCCCGCCGTTCCTGGCCCGCTACGTTTGGCATTACCCGTTTCCGTTAAACGAGGCGCAGATGGTTTCCGCGGCTTCACTAGTTGTCGGGGAACACGATTTCACCTCCTTCGCAGCAGTGGATCCGGAGCGTATCGAGCGGACAACTGCCATCCAGTCCGGCGAAGACGCGGAGAGTCAGAAGATCAACGTGCGAACCGTCTACTCCTCCGCCTGGACCCGCGAGGGTGAAGAATTCGTCTACACCGTCCGCGGCAACGGATTTCTGCACCACATGGTCCGCAATCTCGTGGGTACGTTCATGCTCGTGGGCAAGGGAACTCTGACCGCGGAAGACTTCCGCCGGATTCTCAGTGCCCGCAATCGGTCGGCTGCCGGTCCGACGGCGCCCGCCAGCGGACTGTATCTGGTCAGCGTGGAATATGAATAATCGCTGAACGCTTTCCCGCCACGTCCGGCTGATCTAAACTGTCGTTGCGCGATGCCTGCGGATGTCCAACTTGCTGTTTCCCGCATTGCTTCGGTCAACCCTGCGACGGGTGAAGTTCTGGGCGAACTCGACTGTGCCGGCCCTACCGAGGTTCGCGCCGCCGTGGCGCGCGCGCGCGCCGCCCAGCAGGATTGGAATGCATGGGGTGTAAAGAACCGGGTCAAGGTGCTGCGCCGCTTTCAACAGCTTCTTCTCGGCCGCAAACACGATGTAGCGCGGCGTATCACCCAAGAGGCCGGAAAACCGTATGTCGAGTCGCTGCTGACCGAAGTTCTGGTCGTGCTCGATGCCGCGCGTTTCCTGATCGACAACGCCTTCAGTCTGCTGCGCGATGAGAAACTGCCCTACGGCAACCTTGCAGTCAATGCCAAGTCCGGACGCATCCTGCGCGAGCCCTACGGCGTCATTGGCATCATTTCGCCGTGGAACTATCCGTTTTCGATTCCCGCGACGGAAGTGATGTCGGGGCTGGTTGCCGGAAATGCCATCGTGCTGAAGCCTTCCGAATTCACTCTGCTGATTGCGCTTACCCTGCAGTCGCTATTGCGAGAGGCCGGAGTCCCCGATGACGTGTTCCACGTCTTGCCCGGCCAAGGCCCGACGGGCGCGGCGTTGGTCAAGAGCGACATCGACAAGCTGGTGTTCACCGGGAGCGTGGGGACGGGTCGCAGAATCGCCCAGGTCGCTGCCGAGCGCCTGCTGCCGGTCGTCCTCGAACTGGGCGGCAAAGACCCCATGCTTGTGCTCGACGATGCCGACCTCGATGTCGCTTCAAGTGCCGCTGTGTGGGGCGCTTTCGTCAATGCCGGCCAGGCCTGCCTTTCGGTCGAACGCTGCTATGTGCACGAGAGGCTTTATTCACCGTTTGTTGATCTGTGCGCCGGGAAGGCGCGCAAACTCCGCGTCGGAAATGGCATGGATGACGCCACCGAGGTTGGGCCCATGATCAGCGAACAGCAGGTCCGCCTGGTTGAAGCGCACGTCGAGGACGCACGCACTCACGGTGCCCGTGTTCTGACCGGCGGCCTTCGCCTGCGCGATCTGGGACCGACTTTCTATGCTCCCACAGTGCTCGCCGACGTGGATCACCACATGCGCGTGATGCGCGAGGAGACGTTCGGCCCTGTACTACCCATCGCATCGTTTCGCGATGACGCCGAAGCGGTCCGCCTGGCCAACGACTCCGAATACGGGCTGGCAGCCAGCGTTTGGACCCGGGATCGCGCGCGCGGCGAGGCTCTCGCCCGACTGATCCAGGCAGGCACGGTGATGGTGAACGACGTTCTTTCCTGCTTCAGCATCAGCGAAGCGCCGCATGGGGGCATGAAGTCGAGTGGTCTGGGGCGCACTCATGGGCGTTGGGGACTGGAAGAAATGGTGCGCGTCAAACACCTCGACACTGACCTGCTGCCGCGCGTGAAAAAGCCGTGGTGGTTTGGTTATGGAGGCCGGTTCGCGCCGCAGATGGAATCGTTTCTCGATATGATTTTCGCCCGCCCGTTGCGCCAGAGGATGAAAGCCGTTGTGCGCTCCTGTGGCGCGCTGTGGAGAAGGAAACTGTAGGACCAGCTCGCAGCCGTCAGCTCTCGGGTCTCAGCACGATCCCGACTCCAAGGGCGCTGAGAGCCGACAGCTGAGAGCTGAGAGCTCGACTATGTCCGACGCCCGTAGTCTCCTGCGCCACACGCTGGCCACCCTCGCCTATCGCGGCGGTAAAGCGATCCGCAACGCTCCCGCCAGTTTTGCCAACTACCGCGGTCACCCGACGACGCGCAGTCCGGTGGAGATTCTCGCCCACATCGGCGACTTGCTGGACTGGGCGTTGAGTATCGCTGCCGGCAAACAGGAGTGGCACAACTCCAAGCCGCTCGAATGGGACAAGGAGCGCGAGCGCTTCTTTGCCGCGTTGAAAGAATTTGACGATTACCTGGCGTCGGAGAAACCACTGCACGTTTCCGAGGAGAAGCTGTTTCAGGGGCCGGTCGCCGACATCATCACTCACATCGGCCAGATCGCCATGCTGCGCCGCATGGGAGGCGCTCCAGTCAGAGGGGAAAATTATTTCATGGCGGACATGACGGTCGGCAGAGTGGGACCCGACCAGGCCGCGCCCAAGAGGGAGTTCCCCTGATCGGATGTGATTCCGCAGGGAGCCCGCTTCATGTCTCGGTGCCTGCCTTTGCCTTGCGAGCCGAGCCCGGTAGAATGAGCTCAGTAGCCCCGATTGTTACGGGCCGCATGGAGAACTCCGTGGCTTCAGGTGAACCGGTTAGCACGCACGTGGCGAATGTGCCGCAACTCCCCCATCACAAAGTCAAGCTCAAGAAACCGGGCCAGCGCGCCTGCAACGAGAAGAACGACAAAGGAAAATTCTGCGGCGGACACCTGAAACGCTGGTACTACACGGCTGACGTTCTGGAGCAGGAGTGTGGCTGCGCGGAGAAAGCATGGGGCGCCGACCGCGAGGTCTATCGTTGCGAGTTCTGCCAGACGTTGTATCTGCCCAGTCCTGATGATCCGAGTGGGGTGAATGTGGCGGGACACGGGCAGCTATCGGTATTTGGCATTACGGTGCCGCCTAAAGAAGAGAAGAAGGCATAAGTTCGCCGAGTGGGGAGCGATCCGAGGTCCTTGATCCAAGGAAGTGCAGCGTAGGTCGCCGCCTTGAGCGGATAAGAATGTCCTCTTCACACGCATGAACGTCTCCGAACTGATCTACGACTGGAATCAGCTTTATCCGCAGTCATTGCGGCCGCCGGGCCCCGTCCTGCTCAACGATGAAACCTTGCGTGACGGCTTGCAGTCGCCCTCGGTGCGCGATCCTTCCATCGAGCAGAAGATCGAAATCCTGCACCTGATGGAGGCGATCGGCATCAATTCGCTCGACCTCGGTCTGCCCGGAGCCGGTCCGCGCGCCGTCGAACATGTCACCGCATTGGCAACGGAAATCGTCCATCACAAGCTGATGATCCAGGCGAACTGCGCCGCCCGAACGCACGAGAACGACATCCGCCCGATCGCGGAGATCGTTCAGAAAACCGGCCTGCCGATTCAGGCCGCGACCTTTCTCGGGTCGAGCCCTATCCGCCGCTACACCGAAGGCTGGAGCGACGACTTCTTGTTCCAGACCACCGAGAAGGCGATCAAGTGTGCCGTGTCGCTCGGCCTTGAAGTCATGTACGTCACCGAGGACACGACGCGCTGCGATCCGGCGATGGTCAAACGCCTCTACTCGACGGCGATCAACTGCGGCGCGCGCGCCATCGTTCTCTGCGACACCGCGGGACACGCCACACCCATGGGCACGGTGGCGCTGGTGAAGTTTGTCCTGGAGGAAGTTGTCAAACCGTCGGGCGAGAAGATTCGCGTGGACTGGCACGGTCACTGCGATCGCGGCCTGGGCACGGCCAATGCCATGGCAGCGCTGGTGGCAGGCGCTAATTGTGTGCATGCGACCGCTCTCGGCATCGGCGAACGTGTCGGTAACACGCAGATGGATCAGATGCTGGTCAACCTGAAGCTGATGGGCATCGCGCCCTGGGACCAGCAGGACCTCACGAAACTGAAGCACTATTGCGAGGCCGTTTCTGAAGCGACGGGCGTCCCGATTCCAGTGAACTACCCGGTGGTCGGTGACGACGCCTTCCGTACCGCCACCGGCGTGCATGCAGCCGCCGTCATCAAAGCCTACAAGAAGAAAGACGTCGTGCTGGCGAACACGGTGTATTCAGGAGTGCCTTCCCACGTCTTCGGACTCGAGCAGGTGATTGACATCGGCCCCATGAGCGGAAAATCCAACGTTCATTTCTGGCTGGAACGCCGCGGCCTGCCGGTCACGGAGGAACTAGTCGAACGAATTTACCGCCGCGCCAAGTCGAGTGATCACACGCTGAGCGAGGCCGAAATTCTGGAGTGCATGCAAGCCTAGCGCACCGCATCGGCAAGCTTCTGGTGCCGCCAAACGGTGCTATGCTGATCCGAACCGGCCCAACATGTTGCAGTTCAGACGCATCACGACTCAGGGACGATTCATCGCCCAGATCGATGGGTTACGCTTCGTCGCCATCGCGTCTGTCGTTCTTTTCCACATTTACGCCACCTTCGAGAACGGAGCCATCGCCGCTCCCCAGACTTTCCATCCGGATTTGCCCAAGCGCGGCGTGGAATTGTTCTTCGCCATCAGCGGGTTCATCCTCGGAATCCCGTTCGCCTCGCATTTCCTTCGGCAGAGCGCAAAGGTGGACTTGAAGCAGTACTTCCTGCGCCGCCTGACTCGCTTGGAGCCGCCGTATTTCATCAGTCTGTTCGTCTGGGCGGCCGACCAGATCGTCATGGGCCATCGCAGCGTGAGCGAGATGGGCCCGCATCTGCTCGCCAGCTTTGCCTACCTTCACAATCTGATCTTCGGCGCGTTCAACCGACCGGTGAATGGCATTGCCTGGTCGCTGGAAATCGAAATTCAGTTCTATCTGCTCGTTCCACTTCTGGCGCTGCTCTTTGCGATCACCAACCCGGTCACGCGGAGAGCGACGATTGCTGTCCTAATGGTCGGCGTTGGCCTGCTGGGAAGTAGGCTGTACCCCATCCCCACGCTGCGGTATTCCATCGTCTACTATCTTGCGTTTTTTCTGGCCGGCTTCCTGCTTTGTGATTTGTATCTGACGCGGCGCGAATGGAAACCGTCGTTGTCCTGGGACTTACTCGCGCTCTGCGGATGGCCGCTCGTCTGGCTGCTGGGAAACAACATCAGTCACGTCCTGCTGCCATTCCTGATTGTGGGGCTCTACCTGGCGGCCTTCCGCGGCCGTATATGCTCCGCCATTTTCAGCCATCCCGTCGTCACAAGCATCGGCGGGATGTGCTACAGCATCTACCTGTTCCATCCTCTGGTGATTGCTGCTGTGGGCCGCCTCACGCGATCCATCCATTTCGGGCAGAGCTTCTGGTTGTACTATGCCTTGCAGACTGTCTTGACCGTTCCCATCGTCCTGCTTCTCTGCGGCGCGTTCTTCCTGCTCATCGAGCGGCCCTGCATGGATCGGTATTGGCCGCAGAAGTTGTGGCAGTACGTCCGGGGACGTGCGCTATCGAGTGGGGATGAGGCAGCGAAGACAAGTTCCTCCGCTTCCGGCGAAGCACCGTCGACGGACCTTCGCTCCCAAGGAAACACTGCGCCGCCTACTTCGATTCCGGCTCCCGCGCCAGTTCCGGGCTCGGAACCGGTTCTTCTTCCAGTTCCTTCTGCCGGGCAGCGCGCTGCTGATTGAGTACCTTTGCCGCGGCGGCTAGCTCCGCTCGCCCTTCCTTTTCGCGCCCCATCCGGACCAGCACTTGCCCACGCAGATAACGGGCACTCGAGTCGGCTGGGTCGAGGCGGATGACTTCATCGAGTTCCACCAAGGCTGCGGGGTAGTTCTTCCGGCGCTCTTCGATCTTCGCCAGTCCCATGTGGGCGTTCGAAAGCCGTGGATCGAATTTCACCGCCGCGCGATAGTTCTTCGCTGCCTCGTCATCGTTCTGCAGAAGTGCTTCGACGTTGCCTAATTGCTCGTAGGTGAAAGCCGCCTCGGGCGCAAGCGCCAGATCCTGCTGAAATTCGGAGCGCGCCTGCTCGTACTCCTGCTTCTTGAGATATGCCAGTCCAAGGTTGAAGTGAACGAAAGGCAGCTTCGGATCGCCCTTGACCGCCGCCTCCAGCTCCTGCACCGCCTCGTCGTACTCGCCGCGGTTCAGGTGAGCTTTGCCCATCAGCAGGCGGAATTCCGGAGAATTCTGCCCGACTTCAACCAATCGGCCCCAGGCTTTTTCCTGCAGCGCCGATTGCTTCGTCTTTTCGGCGGCGAGTCCGAGCACGTAAAGATAATTGAGCTGGTCAGACGCTTGTCCCCACAGCGGCTCGAGCGTGGCGACGGTATCCGTCCAGCGATCGTTGAAAAAGTAGCAGAGTCCCAGAAGATACCGTGCCTGGTAAGAGTCCGGTACCTGCCGCACCACCGATTCGAACGGCTTGATGGCCGCCAGATAGTCGCTTTGGCGAAAATACACCAGCCCGATATTCAGCCGGATTCCGGGCATGGACGGCGCCAGCTTCTCCGCCTTGCGCAGATCGGCCAGTGCCTGCGGCCACTGCTTGCGGCGCATATGGACGACGCCCAGGTTGGCGTAAGCCGCGGCGGCATTGGGATCGATCGCAACGACCTGCCTGAAATCGCGCTCCGCCTCGTCCAACCGGTTTTCTCGGAGAGCGGCCTCGCCGGCGGCAAATGTCTTCTGCGGACTTGCCGGACGAGTCGCAGCCGCTCCGCTGGGCGTCGGTTCTTGTGCCTCGATTCCCATTACGGAAACAAGAGCCAACACCAGCACAAATCGGACCAGACTCGTTCTTGACACTCGTTCCACTGTACTGGTAGTGTCCGCCAGCAAGAGCAGCAATTCAAGGCGTCCATGGCGTCTGACTCGAAACCTTCCAAAGCGACGCAACCGGCGGCCAGCCACCGGCTTGATCCCGCGCGCAAACGCACTCCCGCGGCAGTCACCATTCGTGATGTCGCCGAGCGTAGCGGGTTCTCGTCCGCCACGGTTTCCATCGTCCTGAATAACGCGCCCCTGGCACGCTACATTCCGGATGCGACCAAGAGCCGCATTCAGCGTGCGGCGTCGCAGCTGGGATATCGTCCCAACTTGTTTGCGCGCTCGCTCCGCAGCCGTCGCAGTCACACCGTCGGGGTCATGGTCTTCGACATGACCGATCCCTACTGCACCCTGGTGCTGCGCGGGATGGAGAATGCGCTCTATCAGTCGTCGTTCCTGCCCATTCTGACCGATGTCCACAACGAGCGCAGCCGTTTCGAGCGCTATCTGGAAATGCTGCTCGACCGCCGCGTCGAAGGACTGGTGGTGCTGGCCAACTGGCTTTTCCTCGACATCAACGTGCTGGCCGACATCGAGAAGAGCAAGATTCCCACCGCCATTGTGGGTTGTGAGCTCAAGAGCGACAACATCAGCTCCCTGATCGTCGACAACACAGAAGGGGCCCGGTCCGCCCTTGAGCATCTGCTTTCGCTCGGACATCGCAAGATCGCCTTCATTCGCGGTCCGCGACAATTGTCGGATACCGAACCACGCTGGCGCGGAGTGCGCGCCTTGGCTCGCGAGCACGAGCTGGAACTCGATCCCAAGCTCATCCTCGATCTGCCGGAATCGCGCGACCCGTTCTCCAGTTTCGAAGACGGATTCAAGCTGACCCAGGAACTATTACATCGCCGCCGCCCGTTCACGGCATTAATGGCATTCGACGACATGACCGCCTTCGGCGCGATCCGTGCCCTGGCCAAGGCGGGCGTGCGCGTGCCGGAACAGTGTTCGGTGATCGGCTTTGACGACGTTGCTCCTGCCGCTCTTTACTCGCCGGCCCTCACTACGGTCCGGCAGCCGATGGAGGCCATGGGCGCAGCCGCGGCAACGATTGTGGTCGAAGCCATCAACGCCGGACTGGAAAAGAAAACCGCGCGCGCGACGCACCGGAAAGTGGTACCCGACTTGATCGTACGTGAGTCGACAAGGAGTCTGAAGTAGCGTCCGACACCGAAAACATTACCCCCTTTTGACTTGACATGGGGGAACAACTGACGCACTATTGACACGTTTTAATACAGGCATTTTGCGCTTTTCGCGGTCAGGATGGCCAGCGCGAAGCAAAAGCACCAAGAAACTCGGGGATGGCAACTCAGAGTTGAATCTGCCTACAGTTTCAGGGAGCCACCTATGAAATTGCGTACTCTGTGCACAATCGTTTTTGTCCTCGGACTGTTCTCGGCGACCCTCCTCCGCGCCCAGGACACGGCCACCGTCACGGGTACGGTGCGCGACGCCACGGGCGCCACCGTTGCCAACGCCAAGGTCACTGTCTCGGCTGCGGATCGCGGCATCACGCGCGAAACTACTACCAACTCAGACGGCGAGTATTCGGTCCCGGCTTTGCCTCCGGGCTCATACGACATCGCCGTGACCGCTCAAGGCTTCAAGAAGTTCACGGCGACCGCGGTGGTGCTGCGAGTTGCCCAGAAAGCCCGCGTCGACGTCTCCCTCCAGGTCGGCGCCGCGACCACGGAAGTCACGGTTCAAGGTGAAACCGTCGCGCAGGTCGAGACCCAGTCATCCGATCTCGCAGGCACCGTCACCGGAAAAGAAATTACCCAGCTTCAGTTGAACGGCCGCAACTTCACTCAGTTGGTAACGCTGGTGCCCGGCGTCAGCAATCAGACCGGACAGGACGAAGGTACGGTCGGCGTCTACGGTAACGTCAGCTTCAGCATCAACGGTGGCCGCGTCGAATACAACAACTGGGAACTCGACGGTGGCGACAACATGGACAACGGCAGCAACAATACGTTGAACGTGTACCCCAGTCTTGAAGCGATCGAAGAGTTCAAGGTACTAACGTCCAACTACGGCGCCCAGTATGGCCGCAACGGATCGGGTACGGTTGAAGTCGCGACCAAGTCGGGCACCAACGCCTTCCACGGCAATGTGTACGAGTTTGTGCGGAATGACGCGTTCAACGCCCGCAACTATTTCCAGTCGAGCGTCCCGCCCTACAAGAAAAACGACTTCGGCTACACGATCGGCGGTCCGATCTGGAAGAACCACACGTACTTCTTCTGGTCGCAGGAATGGCGGCGCGACCGCGTGCCGGGGCAGGACTTCAATGCCGCGGTTCCATCGCTCGAAGAGCGGGCCGGAGACTTTTCCGACCAGTGTGATGGAGACGGTTCCTGTCCGTTCATTGAGGATAGCTCCGTGTCTGACCTCACCACGGTTGGATTCAACCCCAACGATCCGAACGTGCAGGCCCTGCTGGCGTTGATCCCTGCACCGACTACGGGCACAGGCTTGGACTCGCGCTTCATTGCGTCGCCCAGTTCGCCCACGAACTGGCGCGAAGAATTGGTCAAGATCGATCACAACCTCACCGACCAGCAGCGGCTCACCTTCCGCTACATCCATGATTCGTGGGATACCGTTACACCCGTACCGCTTTGGACCAATGCCGGTAGTTTCCCGACGATTCAGACGGCATTCAAGGGTCCGGGGGTCAGCCTGGTCACTCGCCTGAGTTCAACGTTCTCGCCGACCTTACTCAATGAGTTCGTGGCCAGCTACACCACCGACCACATCATTCTGAACAACGTTGGCGCGTGGCAGCGTCCGGAAAGCATGACCATCGGCGACCTGTTCGGCGGCAACGGCCATGGAATTATCCCCGGTATCAATCTGGTCGGAGACGCCTACGATGGCGGCTTCGGGCAAGACCCCGGTTACATTCCAAATGGCACCTACAACTCGAACCCGACCTACACCTACCGCGACAACGTCAGCAAAATCATCGGCAAGCACAATCTGCAATTCGGCGCTTACGCGGCGTTCGGTCAGAAGAACGAACTCGGTGGAGAACTTGGTCCTGGCTCCATTCCTGGGTACCTTACTTTCGATGCGTCAGCGGGCGGGGTTTCCAGCGGTAACGCGTTTGCCGACCTCCTGATGGGCTACGTCTCCAGCTTCGGACAACAGGATAAGTTCGTGAAGTACTACAACCGCTACAAAATCGTGGAACCGTACTTTCAGGATGATTTCCACGTAACGAACCGGCTCACCCTGAATTTGGGCGTACGATTGAGCCTCTTCGGAACCTATCGGGAAAAACAGAAGCAGGCGTTTAACTTTGATCCCGCGCGCTATGTGTTTGGGCAGACGACAGTCAATGACGATGGTACGGTCAGCGGTCTGGGAACCGACCCCAGTCAACCGGTCTCCATTACCAACTTGCCTAACGGCATGGTGCAGTGCGGCGTTACGGCAGGGGTACCGGTCAGTTGCATGCAAGGGCACCTCTGGAATTGGGCGCCCCGTATTGGGTTCGCTTGGGACGTATTTGGTAACGGCAAAACTGCTATCCGGGGCGGCTATGGCATCTTCTACGAACATGCCAATGGCAATGAGGGCAACACCGAGTCCCTGGAGAACTCGCCGCCGCTGGCCAACGCAGTGCAACAGAACTTCACCAGCGGTGCTGCAGACAACATAAACAACTACGAGAACATTGGAGTGGGGTTCAGCGAAGATACCCAACTTCCTTTGAGCGTCAATGCAATCCCCACCAAGGCAAGGTGGCCATACATTCAACAGTGGCACTTCGACGTGCAGCACGAAGTTCTCAGGAACACGGTCGCCACTGTTTCCTATGTTGGCAGCAAGGGCACGCACCTGAACCGTCAAACCAACTTCAATCAAATCGTGCCACTGCCTGATTCGCTCAATCCCTACGGGCAGAACGAGTTCATTGACACAGATTCCACCTCTCCGACATTCAATACCGATTGCAGCGCTGATCCGATTACAGTGGATGGAAATCAGATCACTGGGCAGGCTGCAGTCAACTTAGCCGTCGCAGCCTGCGGGGCAAACCCGGATCTGTTCCGTCCATTCCCCGGATACGGCGACATCAACCACCTGGAATACGCTGCATCCTCCATCTATCACGCGTTGCAGACTTCCGTCCGACGGAACGTCGGCCAGTTGAACCTGAGTGCGGCGTACACATGGAGTCACTCGATTGACGACTCCTCCGACCGGTTCGATGGCAGCTTCGTGAACTCCTACAATCCGTCTTCGAACCGCGCCAGCTCGAACTTCGACCAACGCCACATCTTCACCTTCTCGTACATGTGGGATCTTCCGTTCTTTAAGGGCCAGGGCCTGGCGAACAAGATCCTCGGCGGATGGGAGTACTCCGGGATCACAACGATCCAGACAGGGTCGCCGTTCAGTGCGGTTTTCTCCACGGACAATGCGGGTGTTGCAAACGGCTTAGGCTCGAGTTCACGCCCGGATCTGGTGGGCGATCCCAACTCGGGTTTCCCGCAGGTTCCGCTCGAGAATTTTGGTCCGCAGTTCTACAACGCAGACGCATTCGCTGCGCCCCGAGGATTGACATTCGGGACTGCGCCTCGCAACCTTCTGCGCAACCCACGCCGCACAAACTTCGATATGTCCCTGTTCAAGCACTTCACAATCAAAGAGAGCATGGGCTTCGAATTCCGCGCGGAAGCCTACAACATCTTCAACCACACCCAATGGGGCGGCATCGCTGGCGACTCAGGTTCGGCCGGCGGGGCCGGGAACAACACGTTTGGGAGCGATGGATTCCTGTACGTTTCCTCCGCCCACAACGCGCGAATTCTGCAATTGGGTTTGAAGTTCATGTTCTAACTGCAGTTCTGCCCAACAAAAAAAATCCTGGCCTCTTAAAGAGGCCAGGATTTTCTTTTCCAGCTCTGTTGTGGAGGTTTCGCAGTTTCTTTTCAGACTCTGAAACCTCGAAACTCTGAAACCAGTTTTATCCCACTTCCACCTGCTCGCGTTTCCGTGTCAGTACACCCAGTCCCTTCTCCAGATCCGCGATCAGGTCATCCGCATTCTCAATCCCGACCGACAGACGGATCATTTGCTCCGTCACGCCCATCTTGCGCCGCAACTCCGGGTCAATCATGGCGTGTGACGTCAGCACCGGAATCGACACCAGCGAATCGACCCCGCCGAGGCTCGGCGCCAGCGTAAAGAGGTTCAGCGACTCGCTCACCCGGCACGCGTCTTCGCCCGTGCCATCGACTTCGAAACTGACCACTCCTCCCGCACCCGCCATCTGCTTCTTCGCCAGGTCGTAATGTGGGCTTCCCTTGAGCATCGGATAGTGAACCCGCGTGACCTTCGGATGCCGGCTCAAGAATTCCGCGACGCGCAGCGCGTTTTCGTTGTGACGCTGCACCCTTACCGCCAGCGTCTTGATCCCGCGCAGCAGCAGGAAGGCCGCATGGGGGTCCATGCAGCACCCCAAGGTCGTGCGCACGTGATGGATCTGTTCGATCAATTCCCGCCGCCCGGCCGCGACCCCGCAGATGATGTCAGCGTGTCCGCCCAGGTACTTCGTCCCCGAATGCAATACCAGGTCGATGCCCCACTCTGCCGGACGGCAATTCACTGGCGTGGAAAATGTCGCGTCAATCGTCGTAGTCAACCTGTGCCTTTTCGCCAGCGCTGCAATCTTCTCCAGATCGACGATCTTCACCGTCGGGTTCGTCGGCGATTCGATATGAATGAGTTTCGTATTGGGCCGGATGGCCCGCTCGTGCTGCTCAATATCATTCGTATCGACGAACGTTGTCTCAACGCCGAACTTCGGCAACCACTGCGAGAGGAACTTCGTCACCCCGCCATAAATGTCGCGCTGCGCCAGGATGTGATCGCCCGCCTTCACCAGCGAGAGGATCGACGTCGTGATCGCCGCCATACCCGAAGCAAACAGCAGTGCCGCATCCGTGCCCTCAAGTTCGGCGATCGCCGTTTCCGCAACGGTATGCGTCGGATTCCCGTAACGCGTGTAGAAGCGGTCGGTTTCCGTGGCGCGCACCTGCTCCTGCGAATCCGTGACCTCAAACGTCGAGGTCTGATAGATCGGCGTCGACAGCGGGCCATTCTTCTTGTGCAGGCTCGTACCCCCGCGGACAGCCTCGGTTTCCTGATGAAATTCGTGTTTCTTCATACGGATAGTCCCCTCAGCGATCTCAGCCTGCGCATCGATCCGCAGACGAGCCGAGCGCCTACGCTCGCACGGCCGCTGGCACCGGGGCCAGCCATTCTTTCGATCGAGCGTGCCGTCCGGTGACCAGCTTGTCAAATTCCTGCTGCAGCGCTCGCGCCACCGGGCCAGTCTTGCCGTTGCCGATGGTGCGAAAATCAATTTCGCGAAGCGCGACCACTTCCGCCGCAGTACCACACACAAACACTTCGTCGGAAATGTAGAGCTGGTCGCGCGAGATCGGCTCTTCGACCACGCTATAGCCAAGGTCGCGAGCCAGCGTAACCAGGCTGTCGCGCGTAATGCCTTCAAGAATCCCTGCCCGTGGCGTTGTATAGATCGAACCGTTGCGCACCACGAACAGATTTTCCCCGGTACACTCAGCCACGTACCCATCCGGACCAAGCATGATGGCCTCGTCGAATCCCGCCCGCTGCGATTCCGTCTTCGCCAGAATGGAACTCACATAATTCCCCGACACCTTGGCCTTGGTCATCATGATGTTGGGATGGTGCCGCGTGAACGACGCAATATTAGCGCGGATGCCCCGCTCCTTCGCCTCAGCTCCCAAAAACGCCTTCCATTCCCAAACCGCCACCATGAAGCGAGGCTTGCCTGCTTCGACCGTCATGCTCAGGGCGCCGTCGAGAAAGATCATCGGCCGGATGTAACACGCCGAGAACTCGTTCGCCGTGATCGTCTGGTTGATCGCCGCGCAGATCTGATCGGCGTCGACCGGCAACTCGCGAAAGCCGACAATGTGCGCTGAATCGAGCAGGCGCTCGACATGTTCGTCCAGGCGGAGCACAGCGGGCCCTTGATCGGTGGCGTAACACCGGATCCCCTCGAACACGCTGAAACCGTACTGCACACCGGCACTCAGAAACGGCACCACGCCTTCGCTGGCAGGCTTGAGCGAATCGTCAATCCAGATGTAGCGGGCATCTCCCATGGTTTCCTCGGGCAAAGCGAATCCCAATAAGACTACCTGTGCTGCCCGCCAGCGGCAAGGCGCGAGACAACCAAGCGGGAGCCCTTTATAATCACCGCGCTGGCACGATCTATGGACACAGGCTTGAGGAATCGAGTGGCCATCGTGGCCGCTTCGAGTCAGGGTTTGGGCAGGGCGACAGCCGAGGCCTTTGCCGCCGAAGGCTGCCGCGTCGCCATGTGTTCGCGGAATAAGGAAGCGTTGCACGCGGCCGCGGAGAACATCCGCCGCCAACAGAAAGCCGAAGTGATGGCCGAGCCGCTGGACGTAACCGACACTCGTGCTGTCGGCGATTTCGTCAGCGCGGTCGCCGCGAAGTTCGGCAGCGTCGATATCTGTGTCACCAATGCCGGCGGTCCGCCCGCCAAAGGTTTTCTCGCTACCACCGTCGAAGAATGGAAGCGCGTCGTCGATCTCAATTTCATGAGCGTCGTCTACTTTGCCCACGCCGTGATCCCGCACATGCAACAAAAGCACTGGGGACGGCTCATCACCATCACGTCTGTCAGCACAAAACAACCGGTGGCTGACCTCGTGTATTCCAACGCAGTGCGGGCGGCGGTCGTTGGGCTGGTGAAGAGTCTGGCCAATGAATTCGGCAAAGACGGCATTCTGGTCAACAACGTTGGCCCCGGCTTCACGGCCACCGACCGCCTGAAAGAACTGGCGCGGAGCCGCTCCGCCACGTCGAATAAGAGTGAGAAAGAGATTTTCGACGGTTGGGCTGGCGATGCATCACTAAAACGTCTGGGCCAACCTCGCGAACTTGCCGACACCATCGTTTGGCTCGCTTCCGAGCGTGCCTCCTATATCACTGGGCAGACCATCCTCGTGGATGGCGGCTTTTACAAAGGGTTGTAGAGGGTTTCCAGAAAAACGTAAGACGTCGGATCGAATTGCTCGACGCAGATGTGTCCGCCGGACGCAATCCATCTTGCGCGGACGAACCCGCCTGCACGCTTGCAACGTTTGTTGTTATCAATTAAGCTTTTCGCCATTCCTGACACGACCTTCAGCATTCTTTCTGTATTCATGGAAAGATCAACGAGCGTATGCGGAACATCGAGGGTGGGGGCGAGCATCGTCGTGACGCTACGACACGATAAGAATCGGCCGCCCTGCGATGACGCTGCTCGGCCTGATGCCAATCTCTAAACCGGGCGATCACTTTGCAGTTGGACGGGCAAAGCTTACTGAGGGAGGAGTGTACATGTCGAGAGTTCAATCCTTAACGAGTCTCACGTTGATCGCTTTGGTTCTGACGAGCCTGGCAGCGGCGCAGAGCGGCGCCACCGGCGCCATCAGCGGCACCATTCAGGACGTGACGGGCGCGGTCGTTGCCGGCGCGCAGGTTCAGATCATCAACCAGGACACCGGCGCGGTCGCCCGCACCGTGAAAACAGATGCCAATGGCGCCTTCACTGCCCCGCTTTTGCCGGTCGCGACTTACACCGTGAAAGTCGCCGCCGCTGGTTTTAATGAAGGCAAATTCACCGACATCGTCGTCCGTATCACCGAGACCACGCGCCTGACCGGCAAGCTGGCTCCCTTGCGAGTGATGGAGAAGGTCGAAGTGCAGGCCACGGTGCAAACGGTTGAGACGACAACTGCAGCCACCGGTCAGGCCATCGAAGAGACGACCATCCGCGAACTGCCGCTTGCAACCCAGAACTTCCAGCAGCTGTTGACCCTGTCGACCGGCGCGCAGAGCGAGTTGAATGCCTCGGCACAACTCGGGCGCGGCAACGCGCGCGTCATCGTCAACGGCCAGCGCGAGGATAATAACAACTACCTGATCGAAGGCATCAGCGCGACCGATTACAACGTCTCGCAATCGACCAACGTACCGCTGCCGAATCCCGACGTCATCGAGGAATTCAAAGTCCAGACCTCCCTCTACGACGCCAGCCAGGGCCGCAACAGCGGCGGCAACGTCAACGCCATTCTGAAGTCCGGCACCAAGAGCGTTCACGGCGACGCCTACGAGTTCTTCCGCAACGACGTTCTGAACGCCAACGAATTCTTCTTGAATCGCGCAGGACAGTCGCGTCCTACCGTGAAGCAGAATATTTTTGGTGGCAGCCTGGGTGGTCCGCTGGGCCCGCTGGGCTATTTCTTCGTGAACTATCAGGGCACGCGTCAGCGCAGCGGCTTGTCACCGGGTACTACGATCAGTTCGACCCTTCCCGTCTTGCCGTCCACTCGAGACGATACGAGCTTGGATGATGTTCTCAAACATGCCTTTGGTGTGCCGAGCATTGACCCAGTGATCCACAAGCTCCTTCTGATTCAAAGCGACCAATTCGGAAACACGCCGGGCGGTTACCTCTTTCCTTCGGTGGGAGAGTTCGACGGGACCTCTCAGAGCGCTCAATTCATCGTCAGCAAACCGGGCAAATATACGGACGACCAGTTCACAACCAACTGGGACAAGGAATTCCACGGGGGCAACGATAAGGTCGCGGCTCGCTTCTTCTTCTCGAACGCTGAGTCCGTCCTCCCCTTTGGCGCTGGAGGTTTGCAGGCATCCCTTGGGGGAACATTAGCAAGCAGCATCAGCGCGACCGACCTGAACTTTCCCTACGACCTTCCTGTGAATGATCGTTTCCTGAGTATTGCGGAAACTCATCTGTTTTCTCCCACCGTCGTCAACGATTTTCGCTTTGGATTCGTTCGCATCAATAACAGCCTGATCAATATCCCGCCTGCAGGCGTTACTGCGACCGCAGTGGGCATTGATCGACCCACCAATAACATCACTGATTCGATCTACAAGTTCACCCTCGGCAGTTCGGGCTTCCAGATCGGACCGACGCCGCCAGCCGACCAGTTCCAGACTCAAAACAACTACAACTTTGTCGAGACGCTGAGCTGGGTGCATGGCAAGCACACGTTTCGGTTTGGCGGCGAATACGCGCGCGTCAACCTGGACAAGCAGTTCCCGCAGGTGTTCAACGGACAGTTGTTCTTCGTCCAAGGGCCTCTGAACACAGACCCGAACGGCCCGGTCTTTACTGATTTCCAAAAGTGGCTGATGGGTGCCCCGGATTTCAGCTTCGGTGGTGGCGGGGTTTACAACCACAAATACCGAAACAACAACTTCGCATTCTTTGCCCAGGATGATTGGAAGGTCACTCAGGATCTCACACTGAACCTCGGTTTACGGACCGAGGTCCTTGGCGCCTTTTACGATCAGCTTTGCCACATCGGCAATTTTGATCTTGATCTTGCCAACTCAGGTCAATACCCGCTCATCTATGGCGGTTGTGCCAACAAGCTCGGCGTTGACGGCATGACCGGCCGGGGCAGTGATACGACCATGAGGAATGCCTACTCGACCGGCATCGGCCCGCGTTTCGGCTTCGCATGGGATGTGCTGGGACACCACAACACCACGGTTCGCGGCGGCTATGGCATTTACTACGTGCGGGAGGATGTCGGCACGGTCGACCAGCTGTCCTTTCAAGCGCCAATATTGCCCATTGCTTTCGCTGCCGGGCCTCCGGGATGCCTGGCAACATTCTTCAAGATCGATCCACAGCCGACTCCAGGGTGCCCGGCCCCACCCAACCCCAACCCGAACGGCCTGCCAGCCGCAAGCACAAGCGCGATCGACGGCACCTTCCTGCCATGTCTCGGCGTGATCACTGGGTTTTCGAACGGTACCGACGCATTCCCTGATATTGCCTGTGCGGATGGCAGTCCGGGAGTCGTTCCTTCACAATTCCTCTTTGCTCTGGCGGTGCCGCGGCACTTTGTCGTGCCGAACACCCAACAATGGAACCTCACCATTCAGCGAGAACTGGGAAAACAGTGGGTAGTCGAACTGGGGTATGTCGGCAGCCATGCCATCCATCTGCGTGAAACGCGAACCAATGTACAGGCTCAGCTGGCGACGCAGGACCACCATTTGACTGTCCAGACGACCGGTGGTCCGGTTGATATTACTTCCAGCACCGTGGCCAATGGCCCGGCTCGTTCAACATTGCTGGGGGTCAACGGCTACAGCGGCATGCAACTATTCGCCAACGATGCCTACGCCCATTACCACTCGTTCCAGGCCACGGTTTCGCGGCGGTGGGGTGCCGGATACTTCCAGGGCGCCTACACATTCTCCCGCTCGACCGATGCAACCTCGAGCGGAAACACGGCGCTGAACACGGCATTCAACGATGAGAGCGATCTGAGATTCTCGCGAGGACTCTCCGACTACGACCGCACCCATCGCGTTACCGTCAGCTATCGTTACGAGCTGCCGTTCTTCTCGAAAGCCAGCGGCCTCCAGCGAACGCTCCTCGGAGACTGGGCCATCAGCGGCATCACCATCTTCCAGTCTGGCACGCCCTTCTCTGTTACAGATTCCGCCGCAGGCACTGCCTACCTCGGGCCGGGCCTCGCCTCCGCCACACTCGGAGCCCAGCTCGCGGATGGAGGTTCCATTCCAGCAGGCTTGACATCCGGCGACATCCATTCTCGGATCGATGGTTATCTCAACCCGGCCAATTTCACCAAGGCGCCCTTCGCTGATCAAACGCTCGGTTGCGACGAAGACCCGACGCAGGCCGGGTGCACCACAGCTTTCGGCAATCTCGGCCGCAACATTTACCGCGGCCCGTTCCAGCAGAACTGGGATTTCTCGCTAATTAAGAACTTCCGCCTTACCGAAAGCCAGTCGCTGCGCTTCACGGCGGACTTCTTCAACATCTGGAATCATGCGAACTTTGCCAATCCGGCGTTCAATGACGTTGAGAACCCCGGGGCGTTTGGCAAGATATTCAGCACGGTCGGCACTCCGCGCCTCATCCAGTTCCAGTTGAGGTACGCATTCTAGTGAGCGAGGGAACAAGCCCGTCTCGCATCCCGCTCCTGGAGCGGGATCAGGTCACTCCGGAAGTCGCTAACGTCTACGACGCCCTGCAGAAGACGCGGGGCGTCGTGCCCAACATGTTCAAGACGCTGGCGCACACTCCGGCGCTCGCGCTTGCTACAGCTGGATATCTCAAAGCTCTTCTCAGTGACGGAGCCCTGCCGGGTTTCTACAAAGAACTGATTGCCACGCGGCTGTCGGTGTTGCTGGGAAGCGAATATGCAACCAGAGCGCACGCCCTCTCCGCCCGCCAGAAGGGTGCCACCGACGATCAGATCGCCGCTTCCCAGGGCGACTACGAGAATGGCCCGTTTACCGATGCGGAAAAACTTGGTTTTCGCGCCGCTGAACGCTTGCACCGCTCGGCAGCGGAGATTACCGACGAATTCTTCGCGGATCTGAAACAGCACTTCTCCGATCCGCAAATCGTTGAACTGATCGCAGCAGCGTCGGCGTTCGAACTGTTTCCGCGGCTCGTAGATGCCCTGCGCATCCCGATCACGCCAGCGCCAAAGTGACGTGGCGCCGATGTATCGCCAGCAGTCAGTTCCTACGGCGCCCAAGCGCAGCATCGCGCCGTTGTAAACTAAGGACCACCCATGCGGCCCCTGTCTTCTCGACTCTCAGTCCTCACCGGTGAAGGTGCTCTATCCGTCTACCTGCGCGCCAGGGAACTCGAGCGCCAGGGAAAATCCGTCATCCACCTCGAACTCGGCGAGCCCGACTTCCATCCTGCCGAGCCGGTTGTTGCCGCACTCGAAAAAGCTGTTCGCGACGGAAAAGACCGCTACTGCCCTATGGCGGGCCTGCCGGCGCTAAAAGAAGAAATCGCGGCTTATCTTCATCGCACGCGCAGCATCAACGTTTCGCCAGAGAGCGTTGTCATTGCCCCCGGCTGCAAACTCTCGCTGTTCTTTGCGCTCATGACGATCGTCGAGCCAGGTGACGAAGTTCTCTGGCCCGACCCGGGGTTCCCGGGCTATGCATCGATCACGCGCGGCTTCGGCGGCATGCCCGTTTCCTTCGGCTTGGAAGAAAGAAATCGGCTGCAGCCCGATCCTGACGAGATCGCCGCCAAAATCACTCCCCGCACCAAGGCGATCCTGCTCAACTCACCGTGCAATCCGACCGGCACGGTCTACACCGACCAAGTCCAACGCCGCATCGCCGAACTCGCCGTCCAGCGCGACCTCTACGTCCTTTCCGACGAAATCTACGCGCGCATCATTTACGGTGACAAATACATCTCCATGCTCAGCTATCCCGGTATGGCCGAACGCACTCTGATCATCGACGGCTTTTCGAAGAGTTTCGCCATGACCGGTTGGCGTCTCGGCTACACCATCGCGCCTCCCGAACTTGTGCCGCATCTCGTGATGCTCGCCATCAACAGCTATACCTGCACAGCGGAGTTCACGCAGTACGCCGCCATCGAAGCCCTGCGTGATTCCACCGGCGCTACGCCGCGCATGGTGGCTGAGTTCCAGAAGCGCCGCGAGCAATTCATCGGCGACCTGAATCGCGTTCCCGGATTTCGCTGTATTCCGCCGGCGGGCGCCTTCTATGCCTGGGTGAACATCGAAGACACCGGCATAAGCGCCGAAGAAGTCTGCCGTATCATGCTGGAAGAAGCCGGTGTAGCCGCGATCGCCGGCGCCGCTTTCGGCGACATGGGCAAGAACTTCGTCCGCTTTTCATTCGCGTCGTCCACGGCAACACTAAAAGAAGCAGTGGCCAGAATTCAGAAAGCCGCTGCCGTGTGGCAAGGCGTACGAGTGTAGCGCCGGTTTTGTTGGAGCGACGGTCGCCCTCGCCCGTTACGCCGATCGTAAATGAATTGAGAGCGCCCCGAGGCGCCGGAAAATCACTGAGATGAAAAATATCGTCCGTCTCGCCCTGACTCTCTGTCTCGCATCGTCCATCGCCTCCGCCCAGGCCCGCCCCTATCCCGGTCCCGACGTCCAGCAGCTCTACCAGCATTATCTCGACGTCGTGAACAACATCCCCGCGTTCGATCACCACGCGCACCCCGGTTTCGCTGACGATCCCGATGTCGATGCCATGGCCGCGCCCCCCGGCAGCGCCGCGCTCCGCGAGCGTGACACCAATCCCGAACTCGTCGCCGCTGCCAAGGCGCTCTGGGGATATCCCTACGCTGACTTTTCCCCGGAACACGCCAAGTGGCTGGTTCAGAAGAAAGCCGAAATAAAGAAGCAATACCCCGGCACCGCCTACTTCGACATGCTGCTCGACAAGATGAACTTCGACAAAGGCGTCGCCAACCGCGCCATGATGGCCGACTACCTCGATCCCAAGCGCTTTCCCTGGGTCTTCTTCGCCGACTCCTTCATGTGGCCTTTCGACAACACCCAGCAGACCGCCCGCAACGGCGACCAGAAGGTTTATATTCCGCTGCAGGAGAAGATGCTGAAGCGCTGGATGCAACAGGAAAAGATCAGCGCCCTGCCGGCAAGCTTCAGCGACTACCTCAAGTTCGTCACCCAGGTGCTGGAAGACAATCAGAAAAATAAAGGCGCGATCGCGATGAAGTTCGAGGTCGCCTACTTCAGGCCGCTGCATTTCAACGATCCTCCGCGCGAGCAAGCCGAAGCGATCTACAACAAGTTCGTGAAAAGTGGCGTGCCGACGGAGCCCGAATACCGCACGTTTCAGGATTACATTTTCCGCTACCTGGTCACTGAGGGCGGCCGTCTGAAACTGCCGGTGCACGTTCACTCTGCCGTCGGGATCGGCGATTACTTCAATCTTTCCGACAGCAACATCATGCAGTTAGAGAACATCCTGCGCGACCCGCGCTATTCCAACACCACCTTCGTCATGATCCACGGCGGATATCCTCTGGAACGCGAAGCCATCTGGTTGGCTGCGATCAAGAATGTGTACCTCGATTCCTCGTTGCAGGAAATTTTCATGTACCCTGCGGCCTTTAAAGACTCGCTTCGCCAATGGCTCGAAACCTTCCCCGACAAGATCACCTTCGGCACCGACTGCTTCCCCTACAACGACGTTCTCGGCGCGGAAGAAAGCTACTGGCTGGGAAACGTCTCCGCACGCCAGGCTCTGGCCGCCGCCCTCGCCGAGATGGTTTCCTCGGGCGAAATCAGCGATGCCAAAGCCATCGAGATGGCCCACGCCTATCTCCACGACACGGCCATGAGCCTGTATCCATCTTTGAGCCACTGACATGAAAAAAAAGAAATCATCCCGCAAGATCGCGCGCAGGAAGCACAAAGCAGCTGCCAAACCTGCCAACACCGTAGCGCTGAAAGGAACCATCGCCCAAGGCAAGCGCAAGGCCGAACTGCGCCATGTTCCCTGGAACTCGGTGGCCGTCGAAACGCTGAATCCACTTCTCGGCCGTCACTTCATCGTCGGACAGAACATCATGCTGGCGCGTGTTCTGCTGAAAAAAGGCTGCATTGTGCCTGAACACAGCCACCCCAACGAGCAACTCACCTATATCGCGGCAGGCGCGCTGAAGTTCTGGATCGATGGAAAGGAAATCGTCGTCAACGCGGGCGAGTGCCTGACCATCCCGCCCAACATGCCGCACAAAGCGGAAGCGCTCGAAGACACAGTCGATTTCGACGTCTTCAACCCGCCCCGCGCCGACTGGATGAGCGGCACCGACGCGTATTTGCGCTAGCGTTCCTTCGTGTACCTTGGTGTCCTCCGTGATTAAGATCCTTGTTCGGCTGGAAAGACACGTAAGCTGCGGAGAAACCGTGTCCCGGTAAGATAGAGACTGCCTTTGACTGAAACCGCGCTCACCACGTCCCAGCTTCGCTGCATCTCCTGCGGCGCGACCCCAGCAGTCGCCGCCCAGGACTTCCGCTGCACCACTTGCGGCGACTTGCTGGAATTCTCTTTCTCTCACTGGCCCAGCGATCCACCCGCCCTGAAATCCCTATGGCTGCATCGCAAAACGTCGCTCAAACCCATCGACCAGAGCGGCGTCTGGCGATTTCGTGAACTCCTGCCGCAGCTTTCGGAAGAACACGCCATCACGCTGCGCGAAGGCAACACGCCGCTTTATGAACTGCCCCGCTGCGCCCGAATCGCCGGAGTTGACTCTCTGCAGGCCAAGCATCAGGGCATGAATCCGACCGCATCATTCAAAGACACGGGCATGACTTTCGCCGCGTCCTCAGCGCACCAGCTGGGTTTCCGCTGGGTTGCCTGCGCCTCGACCGGGAACACATCCGCTTCCATGGCCGCCTATGCCGCGCGTGGCAACATGCGCAGCCTGGTCCTGATTCCCGAAGGCAAGATTTCCTGGGGCAAGCTTTCGCAGTCGCTCGACTACGGAGCCCTGACTTGCCAACTCCGCACCGACTTCGATGGCTGTGTCCGCATCTTGAATGAGCTCGTCCGGAGAACGCCCGTCTACCTGCTGAACTCGGTCAATCCCTACCGCATCGAAGGACAGAAGACCGCCGCCATCGAACTCCTCGAGCAACTCGGCTGGGAGCCTCCGGGCCACATCATCGTACCGGGAGGCAATCTCGGAAACAGTTCGGCGATCGGCAAAGCGCTGCTGGAGATGCGCGACATGAAACTGATCTCACGCCTGCCGAAACTCTCCATTATTCAGGCCCAGGGCGCGAACCCGTTCTACCGTTGCGTGCGTGAATTCAACGGAACGAAACTCGATCCCATGACCGCCGACACCCAGGCGACGGCCATCCGCATCGGCAATCCGGCGTCGTGGAAAAAAGCGCTGCGTGTGCTGCGCGAGACCGGCGGCGAAGTCGAGCAGGTCACCGAAGTGGAGATTGCCGAAGCGAAGGCTGAAATCGGTGCTGATGGCGTCGGTTGCGAACCCGCCTCGGCCGTAACCTTGGCCGGGCTGAAGAAATTGCGTAAGGCAGGTTTCGTGACGCGGAACGAAACTGTAGTCCTGATCCTGACCGGCCACCTCCTCAAGGATCCCGATTTCACCATCAAGTTCCACCGTGGGGACCTCTTCACCAGAACGCCCGGCGAGAGCCATGCCACCCAAACCAGCCCCCTGCAGCGCGCGCCTGTAGTGCTGGATGCCGATCTCGGTGCCGTGATTGCCACCCTGGACGCGGCTGAAAGATCAACCTGAGACCGGCCTGCTAGTGTTCCTGCGTGTTGTCGAAATACCCGCCAAAAATGCGATTTTTTCTGCATTCGCTAGAACTTCGCCGTGACTTCGTGTATAACACTCGGTTTCGGTTGTCCCCTTATGCGTGGAGCAGAGCTTCCGCGCTGCGATCAATCGATGCGGTGAGTTTGGGGCTTTCGTCCCTGAGGTTTGCACTTTTTCATGCCTTCGCGTCCCATTTCGTCAGATCGTTCCATTCGCCTCGCCTTGCCGGCGACCTCGGCCAATCTCGGGCCCGCGTTCGACGCCGCCGCCTTGGCCATGGATTTCCACCTGCGGCTCCGCGCCGAGCGCGCCCCAGACTTCTTCATTACCGCCGAAGGCCGTGACGCTGACATTTGTCGGCGCATGGACGATCACTTGATCCTCACCACCTACCGCGAGGTATTGGAGTCGGAGAACCGTAAAGTCGTTCCCCTCAGCATCCACATCGAAAATGAAATCCCCATCGCCAAAGGATGCGGCTCTTCCGCTGCGGCGCGCCTGGCGGGCATCGCGCTGGCCGTTCACTACGGACATCTCCGCTGGAAGGCCGACCGCATCGTGGGCGAAGCTTCTATGCGCGAGCATCACCCCGACAACGCCTCTGCCTGTTGGATGGGCGGGCTGACCGTGGCCCGCATGGCAAATCAAGTCCAGGCGCAGGTCGTCCAGGTGCATCCGAAAGGGAAGTGGCCTCTGCTGCTGGCGATTCCCGATGCGCCACTTTCCACGGAGCAAGCAAGGCGTGCCCTGCCGTTTCAATACGTCCGTGCCGATGCGGTCGTCAACATTCAGAATTCCATGCTATTGTTGTCGGCCTTCGTATACGGACGTCCCGACCTTCTCTCCTCCGCGCTGGAAGATCGAATACACCAGCCCTACCGGGCGCCGCTTTGTCCGCTGCTGCCCGCCATCAAGGAGTTGACTGGAGAGTCAGGGATTCTCGGAGCCGCTCTCAGCGGCGCCGGCCCGTCTGTTCTGGTATTTCTCGATCCGAAAATTTCTGTGAAGACGGCGAAGCAGCGCATCGCACTCCACCTGACTCGCCGCAAGCTGAAAGCCGAACTCCTGCTCACCCAAATTGCCGTGCACGGCGGAAAAGATGCGCCCGACTGGCGCAAGAAGCACTCTGGCCCGAGAAGCTAAGCTCCCAAAGAGGCTCCTGTTACGGAATCTGGAGCGTTCCGGCGACAGACAGATTTCTCGACGAGTTGCCCAAATAGATCGTATAGGTCCCGGGCGCCACCACCCAGGCGTGCGTGTTGTCATCCCAGTACGACAGAGGATGAGATGAGTCTCCTGCGTTCACGTTGATCGTGACGCTCTGCTGCTGGCTGGGCGTCAACAGCACCTTCTGCCATCCGACCAGACGTCTCGCTTCATTGGTGTTGCTGGGCAATCCCAGATAAACCTGCGCCACTTCCGCACCGCTTCTCGTTCCTGTGTTTTGCAGATTGAAGCTGACCTGAAAGCTGGGATTGCTGGCCGCCGTATCCGCTGTCACCTGCGCATTGGTGATAGCGAATGTCGTGTAAGAGAGTCCGTACCCGAAGGCGAACAACGGCGTCAGACCCTGAGTGTCATACCATTTGTATCCGACGTTATACCCGTCGATGTCGTAGTCGACCGGGAACGGAGTGGTCGAATCCGGTGGCGTCGCGATCACCGGACGCGGCAGGTCATTCACGCTTGCCGGGAAGGTTAAGGGGAGTTTCCCAGAGGGATTCACATCGCCGAACAGAATGTTGGCGATAGCCTCGCCGCCACGCTGTCCCGGATACCATGCCTCGAGCACTGCACGCACGCTCGCCAGCCACGGCATCACCTTGGGACCGTTGTTCTCCATGACCACGATCGTGTTGGGATTTGCCTCAGCTACCGCACTCACCAGCGCATCCTGATTGATTGGGGAGGAGTGAATTACGTCTGTGAAGTTTAGGCTGGGTACGTCCATGCCCTCGCTCTCCCATTGGCTGACAAAGACAATCGCCACGCTGGAGGAAGCAGCCAGAGCTGCAGCCGATGCGGCATTGGTTCCGTCGTTATATTGCACGCTGGCGCCGGGTGCCTTATCGCGGATGGCATTCAACGGCGAAGACGGGTCCCAGATCACCTGCGACCAGCACGGCGGACAAGGGTAGCCTTCGGTTAGGGCGGGCCCGCCGACGGGGCTTACCTGCGCCGAACCGCCTCCAGAGAGCACAGCAACGTCAGCATGAGACCCGATCACAGCGATCGACGCTACCGTGCCGCCGTTGAGTGGCAGCAAGCCCGCGTTCTTCACCAGCACCGCGCCCTGCTCCTCAACTTCTTGCGCGACTGCCGCGTCAGCCTCCGCGTCGATGGGATGAGTGCTCGCGGGATGATCAAACAGGCCGGAAGCAAACATCGCGCGCAGGATACGGTGGACCATCTCGTCGAGCCGCGATTGCGGAACCTGATTGCCTTGCACAGCCTGTTTTAGGCTCGTGTCAAAGTAAATGTTCTCTGGTTGCTCCTGATCCAGTCCGTGCAGTGCCGACGCGACCGTGCTGTGGGTCGCGTCCCAGTCGGACATCACGAATCCTGGGAACTTCCAGTCCCCTTTGAGGACTGTGCTCAGAAGAAAAAGGTTCTCGCAAGCGTAGGACTGGCTGAGCAGGTTGTAAGAACACATGACGGACTGAGCATTGGAATCCTTGAAGGCAATCTCAAAGGCCAGCAGATCGCTCTCACGGGCGGAGCGGTCATCGATGTACACGTCGGCCGTCGTGCGTCCGGTTTCCTGATCGTTGAAGGCGAAGTGCTTCATCCCCGCGATCACGTACTGATCCTGAATTGCCTTCAAATGCGCCGCCGTGATCTTGCCCGCCAGGATCGGGTCCTCTCCTTTGGTTTCGAAAGTTCGCCCATCGCGCGGCTCGCGGCCCGTGAGATTGACGTTGCCTCCGAGATTCACGTTGATGCCATATGCCCGCAGTTCGGCTCCGATCACCTTGCCGTACTTGTAGGCCTCGTCAAGGTCCCAACCGGCCGCGCTGGCAATCGAAGAGGGAAGCGCGGTCGCCTCTCCCACGCCCTGACTGACGCCGGTGCTGCCATCGGCAAAATACAGATCGGGAATATTCAGCCGGGGAGTGCCGCTGACCCAGCCCCCGGCACCGCGTGGCAGCTTATGGTTCCACCAATCGAGCGCCGCCCCGCCGTGTACCATGTGGATTTTTTCGTCGAGCGTCATCTGCCCGACCAGATAATCGGCACGCACGTCCGGAGACGCCGTCGGCGGCGGAGGCGGTGGCGGTGGCGGCGGATTCTGGCCGGTCGAACCTCCTCCACAAGACAATGTAGTAATGATGAGCGTAGAAAGAAGGACGATCAGCACCCGTCGCATGGAATGATTTCCTCCTCGCGATAACGCTGAATTGTACCGGGCTGCGTTGTACGGATTCAGTGATGTGCAGCGGCGTTTACTATCCGGTTAACTTGGCTGGCTGAAGTCCCGCAAGTTTGGCCCTGACTGGAAAAGGGGGTGCCGAAGGCACCCCCGCGAACGCCCGAGAGCTTAACGGTTGAGAGCTGAGAGCTCTTTACTGCTGTCGGCTCGCCGGCGGAATGATCCCATTCGAGCGCAGATACACCACCATCTGTCCGTAGTGATCGAAGCCGTGCCAGGCAAAGACCGTCCCCATGCTCAAACGGGTCGTGGTTCCTTCCCCGAAAGGGTTCTTGATCGGAGCCACCGCATTCTCCGCGGTAATCGTGCCCACTGCTTTGTGAGCATAGGCATAGGAGTCCTTGAGGAACTTGACGATGTCGGCTTTCGATTTCACCGCGTCAGGTCCGTTTTCCCCACCCGTGTCCACCGGCGGCTTCTCGCCGAGAATCGTTGCGGCCACGAGGTAGTTGACCGCTGCAACGTGCTTGGCCTGCTGCGCAAACGTGCGCACGCCCTTGAACTCGCCCCCGGTCGGAGCAAAAGAGAACTTGTCTTCCGGCATCGCTTCGACGGCCGGCACCAGTTCGCCCTCGATGGTTTTCACCGTGCCGTCCAGCACGCTGGTGACCGTCTTGGGTTCATCCTTCGACTGCGCAATCCCCAAGCCGCACAAAATCAAAACTGCCAATACCACAAACGCGTTCTTCTTCATGTCGCCTCCAAGCGAAGTTAACCCATAAACTGACCACTGCCCACTGGGAGTCAATCCCGCACCACCGCCGGCGTCAGCTCCAGCTCTTCCGCAGTGATGCGATGTCCCCGCAGTGCCAGAACGCCACACGCGAGCACGACTGAAGCCACCGCGAGCGCATCCGGAATCCCAATCTTCCTCGCGATCCCGCCCCACAATGTCGCACCCAGCGCCATGCCTCCCTGCAGCACCAGCAAGTACATCGATAGCGCCCGCGCCCGCAAGTTCGCCGGACACATCGTCTGCGCCGCTACGTTCAAACACGCCAGGATACCGATCCAGGCCCCACCCGCGACCAGCATGACGATACACAGCTCCGCAAAGGTCGCAATGCGTCCCGCCGCAAACGTCATTGCCGCAAAGACCATGATTGCGAAGACGACCAACCCGTCTACCGACAAACGCTCGCGCACACGAGGCAAAGCCGCTGCCCCGATCAATGCACCCAGCCCGAAGCACCCAAGCAGAACGCCGTATCCGCGCGCTCCAAATGGCCGTGCGATGATCGGCAGCAGCGCCGGCATCGAGACCGCCGCCACGCTGAATGTGCCGGTACGCAACAGCACCGATTTCGCTAGCGTGCTCTCGCGCACGTAAGCGAACCCATCCCCGATGGCTGCCCATACGCGTCGCCCATTGCGGGCAGGCTCTGCAGGCCGTTTCCATCGATACAAAAACAGAATCACTCCAAGAAACGACACGGCGTTCAGTACAAATGTCCAACCTGATCCCACGGCCCCCACCACGACTCCGCCCAGCGCAGGTCCGACGGCTCGCGCCGCATTGAATCCTGCCGAGTTCAACGCCACGGCGGATGCGTGTTGCTCCTGCGACACCAGTTCCGGCGTGATCGCCTGCCACGCCGGATCGTTCATCACCGCTCCCAGTCCCAGCAGGAACGTAAACAGGATCAGCACCCACGGCCCGACGCAACTCGTCAGCGTCATGATCCCCAGCGTCGCCGCCGCCAGCACCATCCACCCCTGCGTGATCAGGAGGAACTTACGCCGGTCCACCATATCAGCCAACGCGCCCGCCGGAAGAATCACCAGAAACACCGGCAACGCTCCAGCCGCCTGCACCAGACCAACCATGAACGGATTCATGGTCATCTGTGTCATCAGCCAGCCTGCTCCCACGTTCTGCATCCACGTGCCGGTATAAGAAATGACCGACGCCACCCACAGCGACCGGAACAGAGACTCGCCCAGCGGCGCCCAAGGTGAAGCCGGGCGACCACGCGACGCCACGCGTTCCGCTACGGGCATTTTGATCATCTCAGCCATGAAATCTCATCGAGGGCTGTTCGCTCTTCGCAACTCGGATTCCGCAACCGTCGTCCATTTTGCCAACGGCGAACGGCCAACGGCGAACAGCGAACAGCGCTAACCACTAACCACCAACCACTGCTTTCCCAAACGGCCACTCGCCTGTGCGCCACGCTCGCACAAAATAAATGGTCAGCCCAGCCACGAGAAGCACAATGGCGTAACGAATCTCCCTCAGCGCGTCCTTACGCTGCGAGAGGATGAACAGGAAACCAGCGGCGGCCAACAGTGCGGGCAACGGATACAACCACATGCGGAACGGCCGTGCCAGATTCGGCTGCCGCATTCGCAGCACGATGACGCCGACGCTCTGCATGAGGTACTGGAGAATGATCCGGATCACTACCAGCGAGGCAATCAGGTCCGCGAGGCGCAAAAAACAAAACAACGCCGCGACGCCCGCCAGTGCCAGCACCGACACATACGGGATGTGGTGGACCGGATGCACCCGGGCAAAGACACGAAAATAGTTTCCATCAAGTGCCGCCGCGTACGGTACGCGAGAATATCCTAGCGTAAGCGAAAACACCGATGCGAACGCCGTCCACATCACCAATACTGAGATGATGGACGCGGCCCCCTGCCCGTATACCCGTTGCATCAAGGTCGCAACCACGTACAGCTTGTTGTTGGACGCCCCCGACTGCACCATTTCCCGCCAGGGAATCACGCCCAGAATACTCACGTTCATTACTATGTATAGACAGGCCACCGTCAGAATGGATAGCAGCAACGCCCGGGGAATGTTCCTGGTGGGTTCTTTGACCTCATCCCCGAGAAAACAGATGTTGTAGTACCCGGCGATGTCGTACGACGCGATGAGCATCGCCCCCCCAAGTCCGTAAAAGAAGTTGGTGGAGAACGAAAACGCTCCTGGAGGGATGTCAAATGCCCGATGCACATCAAAATGCGTCAGGCCAGTGAAGATGATCCACCCGATCGTCCCCATCACCCCCGTCCACAATAGCTTCGTCAGACGCGAGATCGCGGTGATTCGCCGGTACAGGAGAAATGCCGTTAGAGCGCATACGCCAATCGCCACGACCGTCGCAGGCATGGCAACCCATGTCACTTCCAACGTGCCGATCACGGGGAGATGCATCGCTAGGCTGCGCGTCGACCATACCGACTCCAGTTGCGGCCAAAAGAAGGCGGCATACTGCGACAAGCCGATCGCTCCTGACGCGATCGATAGCGGCGCGCTGAACGAGAGTTGCCATATAAAGAGGAACGAAACGAGACGCCCTAGTTTTTGCGGTCCGTAGATTTCCTTCAGATACCGGTACGATCCGCCCGATCCAGGCAGCGCCGCGCCCAGTTCCGCCCACACCAACCCGTCGCAAATAGCCAGCCCAGCGCCAAGAATCCACCCCAGCATTGCCTGCGGGCCGCCCATCGCCGAGATAATCAGCGGGATCGTGATAAACGGTCCCACGCCGATCATGTCGATCATGTTCAGGGCGGTAGCCGAGCCTAGACTGATGCCACGGACAAGCTCCGGTTTGGGGCCAGATGCGGTTTCGGACGAAATTGACATGCAAGTCGTTGGTCGATGGCCGTTCGTCGTTGGCTAACCCCGTGGGAATGGCCGGTCGAATCCGCCGAACGACCAATGACTAACGACTAACGACGATGTGCCGCGAATAGCGAACGGCGAATAGCGAGCCTTACTACTTCCGGCTCAGTAAGTTCACAAACAACCGCACCGCCCCCGGCACTCCCGCCGGCAACTGGCGGAAAAAAGCGTATCCGGTGTAGATATAAGTGCCCTTTCCGTACTGCGCCACGAGTAAGCCGCCCTTCTGCTCGCCTTCCCCAGGATCGTGCGATTCCAGGAGCGGAGTGTACTTCGCGTCCCACGATGACATGAAATACAATCCGCGTTCCTGCACCCATCCCTCAAAGTCTTTCTGGGAAATTTCATTGGGGTAGTGCAGAATCGCATTCCCCGGATCAAGAATCTTCACCGGAGCCTCTTCAACCGAGACGCGTGCCCGGCTGAGCGTAACCGGGTAGGGCGTCAATGGGCCGGAATTGAAGTCTCCCGCCGTCGCGGTGTAGCCAACCGTGTTGTACTGCACCACCAGTCGACCGCCCCCTTCCACGTAGTCCAGCAGCCGCTTGTTGTTGGCAATCACATCTTTCTGCGTGTCATAAACGCGAATGCCCAGCACCATCGTTTGGTACTTGTTCAAATCCTCCGTCGCAAGTTTTTCCGCCGGGATCAGCGTCACCTTCACACCAATCTGCTCGAGCACCGTCGGGATCTCGTCCCCGGCTCCCATGATGTAGCCGACGTTCAAATCCTTCGGCACTCTTACGTCGACCACACTGACGTGCTGTAGTGCGGGCTGATAATAGTAGGCGGCCCCCAAGTCGTCACGTGTGACGAGCGTATATCCTTCGCCAAACCTGGTGCCTCCCACCTCAAGGTCCGCGCGGATCTGGGCCCGGCCTTCCTGCAGGTTCTGTGGCAGGACCTGAAAATTGAAATCCTGCTTCTCCCCGCGTTGCTGAAATGCCACTGGCGTCTTGGAGGGATCTACCTTCCACGATCCTGGAACCACCAGGCGAAGATCATCCTGCGCGTGTTGAGTCCCATCGTAAGTGGCGCCCACTCTCACGCTCCGCGGTCCGATGTTCGACAGCGGAATCACTTGTTCGTTGGGATCGACTTCCACCGAGAACCTCGGCACGATCGCCGGCGGCCGCACTTGCTTCTGTCCCTTCTCATTCAGGAACGGCACCAGCACGGAAGTGCTCGCGGTGGAATCCGGTCCGTCCGCATTGCGCAACGTATGTCCCAGGATCGAGAAGTCTCTTCTCCCGGTAACGTGATAACTCACGTGCGCCCGGAGATCGATCGGCGCAAACGGGAGCGTTACATATCGTTCGTCGTCGATCTGGTTAAGGCTCTCTGTTTCCGGGTTGTCCCGGTGCCAATAAGGTCGCGTCAGTTCGGCGGCATCATTCGGCACTCGCAGGCGAACCGTGCCGTACTGATCTTGCCCGGGTGCAAGGACGGCCGACTCGGTGTCCACTCTTTCCACCCAGTTCCCTGGGCCATCGATCCAGAACCGGCTGACTGCAAGCGGATACTTGGATCCATTATGAAACCGTATCCGCACCGAAAATGCCTGCCCCGGCGATATCGTGGTCTCCGCAGCCTTCTCGCTAGGCAGAGAGTCCGTGGAGTCCTCGCCGCCGGCAACCAGCGCTTCCATCGACACATTCATGGCCAGCGCGATCGCCACGCTAATCTGCTCTTGCTTTTCATGAAGCACGGTCAGCACGTCGTCCTTGCCCGATCCCGTAATCTGACTGTTCTCCACTCGTTCGACAACCTTGTCTAACGATTGTTTGGCGGAGAATAGAGGTTCCGCAGCCTTCCCCAGCTCGTCTTCCGGAGTCTGCCACGCTTGGTGGATCTGCTTGGCAACGTCGGCAAGCTCCGACCGCAGCCACGGCGCCTGCTTCTCGTCGTCTCCGAGCCTACCCGCAAGGCCCGGCAACGTGGTATCGATTCCGTCGAAGAAACCCTGTTCGTGTCCATCCTTATCCTTGGGGGAGTCCACCACCGAGTCCAGCAGCTTGTAATGCGTGAACCGGTCCCCCGGTTCCACGGTCCAGCTTCCCGATCCCTGCGAAAGCTGGTGACGCAGGCCCTTCATCGCAAATTGAATGTACGATGTTCCCAGCACCGGATCGTTCACCCCGGTATTCAGGCGCACCGTGTAGTTCGCCGCGTCGCAGGTGCTCGAAAAGAATCCGCAGACGTTCCCGCTATAGAGTTTCTTCGCCTGCCACGGCTTCAAGCCCTCAGCAATCTGCTCCGGAAATCGCTTCGGATCGGCCGCCGCGCGAAACGCCTCTTTGGTGAGTATCGCGGACGCCTGGTGATGCCCATGCCCATCCCGGTCCGTTCCTGAAAAGCGCGCAATCAGAATGTCCGGACGAAACGTCCGGATCACCCGCACCAGGTCCCCCAGGGCGACATCGTGTCCCTGCCATTTCTGGAAAGTCTCTTCAGGAGTCTTCGAATAGCCAAAGTCCGCCACCCGCGAGAAGCGTTGCTCCGCGCCGTAATAACGATCCGACGCCAGCAACTCCAAAGTCCGCAGCACTCCCAGCACGTCGAACAGGTTGCTGCCCAGCTTGTTCTGTCCGCCCTCGCCTCGCGTGAGTGTCATCAGCAGCGTCGAGACGCCCCTGCCGCGCGCTTCCAGCGTCAGCATGCCACCGTCTTCGTCGTCCGGATGTGCGGTCACCTGCATCAGCCGCCCGGTCGTCTGCAGCTTGCGCAACATCAGCTTCAGGCCGGCCGCGCCCGTTTCCTGCGGCAGCGGTTCGTAGTAATGATCGTCGGCGATTTTGGCCGCCGCGTCGTCAGCGGCCCGTGTGGCCTGTGGCAGTACGAGTACAAGGATCAGCAACCCGGCTGTCAGGCACGCAGTGAACGATCGCCGCCCACGCCAGTAATTCCCAATTTCCGGCATTCCCATGTGATGGAGTTTCCCTGACGAAAGCACCAAGTATATTCCCGCGAAATCACGGGCCCATCGCTTTCCCGATCGAATCCCGCAGGGACGGCCAGCTTAGCCCACCCGCTTCAGCCGTGGGTGAGCTTCCCTAAACAAGGCAAACTCCAGGAGGGACGACCCAAGGCACCACCCCGTTAGACTCGCCCTCTGCCCCCGCGGTGATCAACAAAACACCCTACTTTATTCCGCTCCCCGCCTTGAACTTCCGCTGGCACTCGCCGGCCGCCTGCACAATCTCCCGGAAATCCGACTCCCCCTGCACTCCGGAAAGCAGAGGATCCGACTGCAGCGCCTGATATGCGCAATAATTCTGTTCTACAGACTTCCGCAGAAATTCGTAGGCGATCTTCTTCTCGCCGCACTGCGCCAGCATCGCCCCCTGGTAATATTTCAACTCGGAGTCCTGCTCTGGAAGCAGCCGGTCCCGCGCCTGCGTTGCCAGCAAATCGACCGCTTCATGCGGATCCTTATTCAGACACGCCAGCAGAAAGTCCCGCATCCACGTCGGATTCGTTGTCATCCTGTCTGCCGCTTCCCGCGCTTCTTTCATCCGCCCCTCGCGCATCAGCACCGAGACCATCACTGCGTCCGACCACTCCGAGCCTGCATCCTTATTAAGGTACTGCTTGGCAAACGCCGTTTTGCCCGCCTCAAAGAACGCGAATGCGCATGATCGAAAGTTGAAGTTTCCGGGGTCAATCGCGGCGCCCGCGTCGCATTCGCGCTGCGCCTCGTCGAGCATGCCGGCATAGCGCAGCACATAGCCAAAGGAAAGGTGCGCCATGGCGCTGTCGGGGCGCCTCGCCACCAGGTCCCGCGCGTCTTGATATGCCTTTGTCAAATTTCCGGCGTCCGCTTCATTCGTTGCCAGAAATCCTGCCGCCGTCACCCGCCCGGGTTCCAGGTTGAGCGCCTTGCGATAGGCGGCATTGGAGTGGTCGTATTGTGCGGAACCTCCTCCCGAGTAGGTGGCGTCGAAGTAGTAGCGGCGTCCCAACGCTTCCCACGCAGGCGCGTAATTCGGATCGAGGCTGACTGCACGTTCCAGCATCCGAATGGCTTCTTCGTTCGGCTCGGCATCATGCGGAACGGAAAGGCTGCGCATGTACAGACCGTAGCCTTCGGTATTGGCCGGAGCCGTGCTCGTCTCGATGGCCGCACTTGCTACTCCGAGCGCCGGTAGCAATTCCTGGCGCACTCTTTTCGACAACTGGTTCTGCAGTGCCACCAGGTTGTCCGTCGGAGCGCTGACGGAACTCGTCCAGATCAGTTTGTTGTCCTTCACCTCGATGGCTTCGAGCGTGACCAGTACCTTCTTGTTCTCCTCGAGAAAGTGGCCTGTCACCACCGTGCCCACCTGCAATTCCTCGCCGATCTTCTGCGGGTTTGCCTCTCCGTTGGAGTATTTGCGCGTCGAGGACGAGGGCCGTATTTCCAGCCTCCGCGCGTAAGTCAGGGTATTGGCGACCTCGTCGGCGAGCGCGAAGCGTAGAAACTCCTGTGCCTGGTTATTGCCGATGTTCTGCAGCGGCAACACGGCGATCGTGCGGTTGCTTGCCTGCACCGCTGTGCCTCGCCGTTTCAGCCACCAGGCCCCCACCGCCACCAGTAGCGTGAGCAACACTGCGGCCAGGGCAAGCGTGACCCAGATCTGCTTCGGATTCGATTTCTGAAACGTGTTCGTGCCTGCCTTGGCCAGCGTTGGCAGACGCGATTTCGTCCGGGTTAATCCCGATTCCGTCTCTTTCTTCAGCCGCTGCAGATCGGCCTTCATCTCCGAGGCATTCTGATAGCGCTGGGTGCGGTCCTTCTCCATCGCCTTGCCGATGATGGTTTCCAGTTCCTTCGGAACTGCCGGGTTCACCGACGACGGCGGCGCCGGCTTCTGATTCATGACCGCATGCAGCGTGGTCACGACGTTCGTTCCCGTGAACGGCTTTTTCCCTGTTGCCATTTCGTAGAGCACGACGCCGAAGGAAAAAATGTCGCTGCGGGCATCCAGAGTCTCAGACCGCGCCTGCTCTGGCGACATATACACGGCAGTCCCGGGGATTACTCCGACCTGGGTCAGCGACTCTTCGAGCGAACTGTCACTGGCCGTGCCGAGATCCCCCACCTTGGCCAGCTTGGCCAAACCGAAATCGAGTATCTTCACCTGCCCGTTGGGGGTGATGAAGATATTCCCCGGCTTGATGTCGCGATGCACGATTCCCTTGCTATGCGAGACCACCAACGCATCCGCGACTTGCACCCCGATGTCCAACAAATGGTCCAGGTCGACCGGTTTGCCTTTGATCCGCGCTTTCAGGCTCTCGCCTTCCAGCTTTTCCATGACGATGAACGGATGGCCGCCGTTGTCCTCGATGTCGTGAATGGTGCAGATGTTGGGGTGATTCAGTTGCGACGCCGCGCGGGCTTCCCGTGTAAACCGCTCCAGCGCCCGCTTGTCGTTGGCCAGATGGTCAGGAATGAACTTCAGCGCAACATGCCGTCCCAGCCGGAGGTCTTCGGCTTCGTAGACCACGCCCATCCCACCGCCGCCCAGCTTCGACAGGATGCGGTAGTGGGACACCGTCTGCCCGACCATGTCCATAGTGCGAAGTGCCAGGGCGGATCGTCCCCCCCGCCCTCGGTTTTGATTGTACGTGGGCTTCGGTTCTCCTGAACCAAGCCCGGCCGCACTCTTGCAGCGAAGGCGTAATGGTATGAGGGGATCGCCGCCGGGTCAACCGTGGCCGCAAATTCGTACCAACATCCTGCGAACGCGGCTTTGGAAAGCAGTTTCCGAGACAGTTCTCGAATGAAGATCGCACATTCCTCTGGACGAACCATACGCCACTTGCGGTAATATGGATGGCAACTTAAGGGACACCGTGCCTTTCTGTAGCCCCGCAACGGGAGTGCCCCGCTTGGATCCGATCGGAGTAGGATCAGGATCTCTCTCATGTGATCGCGCGATGAAACCCCAGGATGTCTTATGGAACAGCGATTCACCGTCGATCGCGCATCGTTCGAGCAGTTTCTGGGCGCTACTTCCCTGATTCAGCAGCTTAAGGGTCAGCGTGGGCATGTTGATAGTTTCGAACCGGCTCAACCTCTGAGCGAGCTCGTCGAAACCCAGCTGGCAATTGAGAACGAAACCCTCGACTTCAACGCGGCAATGAACCGTGTCGTTGAACTGGCCTTGAATGCGAGTCGGGCCACTGCGGCCGGGCTATGGCTGTCCCGCGAGGGCGATTTCGTCTTTCAGACTGGCGCAGGAACCGGAGCCCGCGACAAACGATTCGAGTTCGAAGTGCTGTCGAAGCTGGCGACCAATGGCCACCCCTTCGCCCCTTCCGGCGCCACCGAGGACTGGAACGTTCGCCCCGATGCCACTCACTACCCTGGCTCCATCAAGTCCTTGCTGGTCGTTCCGATTTATCAGGCACGAAATATCGCCGGCGCGCTGGCGTTGTTCTCCACCCACTTTGACGCGTTCACGGAACAGGTTGCCAATCGGATCCGATTGCTGTCCGGGCTTGTGACTCGTGCTTTGGGTAAGGCCGCGGAGTCGGAATTCAAGCAGGCTGTCACGGAAGAACGAGCCGCCTTGTTGCAGGCCATTGAGCGGCTCATCCCCGCGTTGACAGGACTGGTGGACAAGGAGAGACAAGACTCCCGGCAGGTGCGAACCAAAGAATCGCAGTCCTCCACGGAAGCGGAACCCGGTGGAGTTCGAACGGGACTCATCGCCCGTCTTCTCCAGGGCGCCGGCAAGCTTCCTGAGCAGTTGCCGCAGGTCGAAGCGTCGATCCCAGCCGTTGTGCGAGCTTCCGAGCCCGCAGCCGAGATCCCCGCATCTCCAACACCTCCCCCAACTCCTCGAATGCGAGGAGCGGATCGGATCGCCGCAGCTGTCCCGAGCCGGGATTACCTCGAGGAAATGAGCCTTTGGGCGACGGACGCGATGACGCGCTGCTCCAAAACGCTAAGCCAGGCTGGCGTCGCTGCCCGCGATATCGGCCGCAGGGCGCCGGCCTTGACATTGCGCACAATTCAGACCGTGCTGCAGAATGCATTGCGCGTCGCCGGGCACCGCGTCCGAGTTCGTGTTCCAACCCATCTCATGTGGAGAGTGCGGACGCTGTCGATCATCTCCGGCGCAACTATTGTGCTTCTCACGATCGCCACGTTCCTGCTCCTCAGTACCGTCGGCAACCGCACCACGGGAACAATCGTTGGTCCCTCTGAGGCGATCGCCTCGTCGAGCGCGCCAGACGTGAATCGGAAGTCTGGCCGCCGCCTCTCTGAATCCCTGGGCGCCGGCGTTGCAAGAGTGGCTCCCCAAAGTCATCACGAGATCACGGATCCGGCCGTCGCATCTGCGCTCCATTCCTTGAGCAGATATGAAGTCGCCGGATTACGCCGTCGCGCACAGTTTGGCGACGATTCCGCTGCCCTGCTGTTGGGCATGGCGTACGAAACCGGAACTCTGGTGCCGCCGAACTGCGAGAAAGCCGCCGCGTGGATCGCGCAAGCTGCAAACGCGGGCCGGCCGGCTGCCGAATACAATCTCGGCTTACGCTATCGAACCGGAGACGGGCTGCCAGTCGATCCTGAGGCGGCCGCTCGATGGCTAACCAAAGCCGCGGCTCACAAATATCCGCAAGCTCGGGCCGCTCTGGAGGCGGCTCCCTAGCAGCTTGCGGAGAACCTCTTTGGCCGTTTCGTTTTGGGGGTGCAGCAGTTCACCGCTGCGATAAGGACCCTTTCTGTAAACTGCTGGGAACTCAGCTCATTCCCGGATCATTTCGCTATCCGCCCACCAGCCCCGCCGACGATCCCACCCACTGCATGTTCTTGTTGTGATCCACGCCCATCATCAGGCCCCGTCCCATGCGCACGATGATCATCACCGGCAGTAGTTCTTTCAGCCAGACATACATGACCCGCAACTCCGCCTTGGTCGGCCCATGCGGCGTCTCGATCATCGGCGTGAAGCTGACCCGCTCCTGCAGGATGTACGCGCTGCGTTTCTCGGCCGGGATGGCATCGATGTCTTTTCGCGAAGGCGCGATCACCACCCCCAGCCCGGCAAACGAATAGAGAGGCTTGAGCACGAAATTCTCGAGATCATCCGGAAGCGCCGGCATCTGATCCAGAAACCATGTCCGCGGTACGCTTGCGTGTTTTAGATACGGAATCGAATACTTGCTGATGCGGAAATACCAATTGGGATGGCCAGCCCACTCAACATCGAGATCATCGCGGAAATCGAATGGCAGCGTCACGCCTTTGCGTTCGAGTTCATCGACGATCGCCCGGTTGTAGATGCGGTGAATGTGAATCCGTCGGCCGTTATGCTCGTAGAACAGGTGCCGCCCTTCCTTGATGATCTTCGTGATGCACACGGTCCGAATCCCCAGCAGGTTCGACGTGAGCAGAAAGTCAGGCAATGTCTTCTGTTCTTCCGGATGCACTTCCATCAGAATCACGTTCGCCGGATCGTGACCGGCGACAATCGCATCCACCAGCAATTGCTTGTATGAACCTCCGTCGAGTCCGCTCAGGTAGTAGCGGAGGTTCCGGTCCAGTCCGAACACATCGAGATACGTGTGCGCCAGCACCGGCTGATAGGCGTAGAGGGAAGGGAAGGCCTGCAACTCCACCAGCTTCGGCTGCAACTCGCCCGCGCCATCACGCACCAGTCCAAAATCGACTTGGATGAACATCGGGTGCGCCGCTTCGTTAGGCACACGAAATCGCGCAGGAATCGTGTGCTCCGATTTCGCTCGGTATTCAGAGCTATCCACAAGCTGCCGGATCAGCGCTTTCCCATCTTCTCCCAGCCGCTCGACCAACGCCGCGGGAAAGAAGCATGGCGTCTCCGAAACCTGGAATGGGATGTCCATCCCACACCGCGCCGCCAGTTCCCGCCGAAACCGCTGGTATTTTTCAGGAGTGAATTGCGAATTGAACGCCTGCCGAATTGAGGGGATCATAAGGCGCCGCCGATCCCCCCGAATCTCAAAACAAACCTGTCATCCTGAGCGGAGCAGGAACGAAGCGAAGCGTAGTTCCTGCGGAGTCGAAGGATCCCTACACTTCTTGTGCAGACGCTCCGCATCGAGGCATTCTCACTGTACTGTCTCACAATGTGGTAGGTCTTGGTTCGAGCTAACAGCTAACAGCTGATAGCCTGTTCTCACGCCTCTATCAAGAACTGCCCGCCCCGCATGATCTGTTCCTGATCGACCCAGATATCAAAATTCCGCCCGACCACGTCAATATGCGTCGACGAATACCACTCCGCCCCGGTGTGCGCCCCATACGGATTCCCAAACGCAATATGCACGCCCGGATACTTCTCATCCTGCAAAATCTGTCCAATCACGTCTTTCAATTCGATGTTCGTCCCGATCGCAAACTCGCCCACGCGATCACTGTTCTCATCCGTGTGCGTGTACTTCCAGAAATCCGACTCCAGCTCGCGATTCGCAGAATGCGCCTCCACCACCCGATTTCCACGAACCTGAATCGTCAGCGGATTCTCCTTCAAATCCCCGAACTTCGCGCACAGATAATCGCCAACCACGCCATCGATCACGAAGGTCCCATTCACCTCGCCCGGCGTGGTGAAAATTTCTCCGCCCGGCAAGTTGCCCCACTTCTCCGGACTGATAATTCCGCTCGTTTTCAGCCACCGATAATTCGGATTCAAATCCGCGGTCAAATCCGTCCCCGCCCGCGTCTTCGCCCGGATTTGCTTCGCCACGCGCACACGCTCCACAACCTTCGCACTCAACCGGTCGACTCTCTGGAAATCGGCGCGCATCCCTTCCAGCATGATCTGCCTGTTGATGTTGACCATATGCGCGTGCCGGATCTTGCGCCGGTTCACGATGTCGGTCATCTGCATGCGAGACTTCAGTTCGTTCATCTGCGCCTGCACCGCGAAAATGCTGACCTGGCTCGTCTCAAGGTCTTCGCAGATCGCATGCGGCAGATCAGTCAAGGGCCGTTGCGCGACATCCTCGAGTACCCACGGGGTGTAACGGCAACTCACCTCGTCCAATTCGCGCGCGATCGCCGCGGCGATTTCCAGGCTCACCTCGTCGGTGATCACCGTGACCTTCTCCGAGGGTTGAATGCGCAGGCACACTCGCACAGCATTCCGCGCTCCCGGAGTCAATTCCGGATCAAAGACCAGTTGCTTCAGTTGTCGTTTGGATTGCGTTTCTACGGTCTTCATCAAACGTGTCAGACGGCCTTGGCTGCAGGGAGATCGTTCACAGCTTCGCCCAGGCCCACCTCAGTCTCCTCAATAATGTAGTCAACCACCGCCTTCATGTCGCCGGTCTCCCGGAACACGCGCAACTGCCGGTCCGCGCCCGTGCCTCTCTTCATGATCTCGCGGATGTATTCCACTTCCTGCCGCGAGTCGAGTTCGTCCAGCACGTCGTCGACAAACTCCAGGTATTCCTCGATCAACACGCTCTCCGGAACTTCAATCTGCTTGCCGAAATCGATCAGCTTCCCTTCGATGCCATACCGCGCCGCGCGCCACTTGTTTTCCATCAGCAACGACCGCCGGTAAAGCCGGAATCCCGTGTTGGCCGAGTACAGCTTGTAGAGTTTCGCTACCGTCGCCTGGATCAGCGCCGCCAGCGCGATCGTCTCTTCCACGCGCATCGGAATATCGCACACGCGAAACTCGATCGTATTGAAGAATGGATGCGGGCGGATGTCCCACCAGATTTTTTTGGCGTTATCGATGCAGTTGGTCTTGATCAGCAGTTTGATGAAGTTTTCGTACTCGCCCCAGCTCGGAAAATAATCGGGCATATTGGTGCGCGGAAACTTGTCGAACACTTTGCACCGATACGACTTCAGCCCTGTATCCATTCCCAGCCAGAACGGCGAATTCGTCGAGAGCGCCAGCAGATGCGGTACAAAGTAGCGCGCATGATTCATCATGTGGATCGCCGTCTCGCGATCCTCCACGCCCACGTGCACATGCAATCCGAAAATCAGGTTCGCCCGCGCTACGAGCTGCATGTCCTGCACAATATTCTTGTAGCGGTCGTCCGGATAAACTTCCTGCAGTCTCCAGTCGGCAAATGGATGCGTCGCCGCTGACGCCAGCCGCAGCCCATTTTCCCGCGACAACCGGATCATATCGCGCCGCAGCATCTTCAGTTCTTCCTTGGCGGCCTTGATGTTCTGGCAGACCGATGTCCCCACCTCCACCACCGACTGGTGCATCTCGGCCTTGACCCGCTCCTGCAGGATCAGCTTGCCTTTCTCGATGATCTCGGCATGAATATGCGACCGTAGATCCCGTGTCTCGGGATCGACCGTCTGATACTCCTCTTCTATGCCAAGCGTAAAAGAAGGTTTCATGGGAACACCGCGCAGCCAGGCAAGGGGACGCCTAGCAAGGTCCTAATAGTATAGCGAAGAAGGCAAGGGATGGCAGAAGTCAAGAGGCAGAAGTCAGTGATTCCAATGTCAGAGGTGGAAAGTCAGAAATCTGCGCTTACCCGCGTTCCAGCCCGCGGAGCGGGCGGCAGAAGATAGCCCGGCGCGTAAGCGCCGGGTCGTGTGGTGGGATGACTCAAGCCCCGTAGGGGCGGAAGAGTCAAAACACCCGGTCATCGTCCTCTGCTCCAGCTTAGCCAGACAAACCCACAGGTCAATAACAGCAGCAGCGCGCTGAAGGCGATAGACACGGCCGAGAACAGGTTCCGAAACCAGTGGCCTTTCTCGAATGCCCGACCGAAGAGAACAATTGCGACAACTTGGTATACGACGGTGGAGATCAATCCCACCGTGACGAACAACTCAGTGAACCCGCCCGCGACCGCCCCCAAACCGGTCGCCTTCTCGGTCGAAATGCCTCGAAATGCGTTGGCGAGCCCGATGAGCGTCGGTAACCAGGGCGTCCAGACCAAAAGCAAGCCCCAGAAGAAGCGCTTTTTCTTCCCATCATCCATGCTATTTGCGTCTGCGCGGCCACCAACGCCGCGCGTCGATCAGAATTGGTCCGAGCAAGCCGCCGAGACAGACCAGCACCACGATAACCGTGCCAACGATAATTCCGATTCGCTGCACTGACCGACTCCGTGTTCCTCCGTGTCCCCGGTGGCAAAAGACTTAGGGTTTCGCCGCCACCTTCCGCGGCCGCGGCGTCCGGATATCCACCCACTTCGGGCCGCTCAGAAACGACGCCCACCGCATCTCTTCATACGGCTTGTCGCCGCTCTGCGCCTTGGCCACTGCCAGTTCCGCCGCCGCATTCACAATCCACTCAAAGTTCTCCTGCCCGACCGACGTCACCTCCGCATCCGGCGCCGGATTCATGAAGTCAATCGCATACGGCACGCCGTCCTCGACCGCAAACTCCACGGTATTGAGGTCATACCCCAAAGCCCGGCACAGCGTCAGCGCGTCTTTCTCCACGCGCTCTTTCATCGCCGGCGACGGCGGCGGATTGCCCTTTACATACCGTTCATGATGCGGAGCCTTCGGGTCGTAGCGCATGATGTGGACTTTTTCTTGTCCCACCACATAGCACCGGAAGTAGTCGTCAAACACCACGCCATGCTGCAGCGTCATGCACAGATCGCCGGTCTGGTTGTAGGCGTTGAAAAACTCCTCGGGCGAGTCGACCTTGTACACATGCTTCCATCCGCCGCCCGCATACGGCTTCAGGAACGCCGGAAATCCGACGTACTCGAATATCTCTTCCCAGTTCAGCGGATAAATCAGGTTCCGCATCGACTTGTCCGTCGTGTCCGGTGGATGCTTCTGATGCGGCAAAATCACTGTCGGCGGAATCGCCACGCCCAGCTTGTGCGCCAGCGCATAGTTGAAGAACTTGTCATCGGCCGTCCACCAGAACGGATTGTTGATGACAATCGTCCCTTGCAGCACCGCGTTCTTCAGATACGCCCGATAGAATGGAATATCCTGCGAAATCCGGTCGACGATAACGTCGTATTTCTTAGGCTCATCCATCCGAATCCCGCCAATCGAAACAAACTCCGCCTGCACGTCCGGCAGCTTCATGGAGTTAATCTTCTCCACGAAAGCCGGCGGAAACGTATTCTCCATGCCAAAAAGAATTCCGATTTTTTTCACGAATGTCTCCAATTCACAAGGACCTGAATCGTCGGTTGCGCCGACTAATTTTCCGGAATGCGCTGGACCTCATCGCGACTCTTCTTTACCCATTCGTGCCAATTGGAAGTGGAATCTCGCCAGAGTCCGGTTCCGATTGCCAGATTCATAATCGGTTCAAGTGAAGCATCGATGGCTAGTAGGGTTCCAAGAGAAACCACGCGCATCTCATCCTTCGCAACATCAGGCCCCGCGCCCGCAAATAGCTCCCACTCATCTTCTTCCCAGCGGCATGCTTCGGTGATTCGTTCTCCGCGAAGCGCCGCCAGGTCCGTAATTGCCATCGAATCTCGGCTGACCGGGTAAATCCATGGTTCGTGCAGCCACCTCCATACTGGCTCCTGGATTGCGCTCCAGGGCAAACTCATGTTCGGTACGTCGATTGTCCAGTGGTCTCGATCCGGGACGATCTGAAAGGCCGGAATGTCCTTCGTCTTGTAGTAATCGAACACGCCGAGCATCAATTCTCTTGCCCAACCGCTATCGACCTCGCGAATTGTAAACGAACCTAGTGCGGCGATTGCCACTAGCCTGCGATCACGGGACGTTTTTACTTGAGCAACAACATCGCGAATGATCTTGCCGACTTCGTCCCGCATGTAAAAGATGGCGCCTGCCAAGATGAATTCGAACCCAAGCGCCTCGCTGACTCCGATTGTGTAGGCGAAACGTGGTGTCGTCTCGCCAATGACCATATAGATGTGCTGACCATTTCGAGCGATGTTCTCCCGAATGTCGTCTAGTGCTCGTTTCCGCTGGGCGTCGCTGACCATCTTCCCTAATCCTTGTCTCACTGTGGCGCGCGAATCGCGAACTGCGAACGACGAACAGCGATCAGCGAGCCACGCTAGCAACTAGCAACTAGAAACCAGCAACTAGCAAAAATACTTTCCCGCCATCCGCCGCCACAGCGGCCAGTCATGCTTGCTGTTGTCGCCCCAGATGTCGAGCCAGTGCGGAATGGCCTTCGAGTCCATCAGTGCGGCCATCTTCACATTCGCATCCAGACACATATCCCAATCGGCGCTGCCGAGCACGATCTTCATCTGCCGGTAGCGCGACAAAAACCATTCGTCGCTCATGCCCTGCAAATAATCCGGCGGATTGTTGAAGTACACGTTGTCGTCATAGTAGCCATCGAGGAAGCTCTTGATGTCGTACGACCCGCTCATCGTCACGCATGCCGAAACCAGATCCGGATGCCGCATGGAAAAGTTCAGCGCGTGATATCCCCCGAAGCTGCATCCTGTAACCGAAATCTGCGGCGCCCAGTTCTTCCACTTCAGGAACGGCACGAACTCGTTGAGCACGTAGCGCTCGTACTGCACATGGCGCCAGATGCGCGATCCGGGATGGACTCCCTTGTTGTACCAGCTCTCGGTGTCGACACTGTCCACGCAGAACACTTGTATCTGTCCCGCGTTGATCTTCCCTTCGAGCGCCCGAATCATCCCTGCGTCTTCGTACTCGAAAAAGCGTCCCATCGAACTGGGGAAGACGAGCATGGGCTGACCTGCGTGTCCGAAGACCAGCGCTTCCATATCGCGCTGCAGTTCGTGGCTGTAGTTCCTGTGGTGTTCGCGGTTCATGCAGACGAAGGATTGTACCCGAAAGCGCGTGCGCAGCGGACACTTTACAATATCGCCCATGCGCGCGATGGTCCTGGAGAAGGCCGGTCCGGTCGAGGCATCGCCGCTTGCGCTGCGAGACGTTCGATCTCCGATCCCTGATGCGGGCCAACTCCGTGTGCGTGTGCATGCGTGTGGACTCTGTCACACTGATCTGCACACCGTCGAAGGCGATCTTCCTGCGCACAAGCGTCCGGTGATTCCAGGACATCAGATCGTGGGCGTTGTCGACGCTCTCGGAGTTGATGTGACTGCGCACAAGGAAGGCGATCGCGTTGGTATTCCGTGGCTCTTCTCGACGGATGGCACCTGCGAGTTCTGCGTGCGCGGACTCGAGAACCTCTGTCGTCACGCGCGCTTCACCGGATACGACGCTGATGGCGGTTACGCGGAATACGCGGTCGTGCCTGCCGACTTCTGTTATCCGATTCCGGCGGTGTTTGACGACGTTCACGCTGCGCCGCTGCTTTGCGCGGGCATCATCGGATATCGTTCGTATCGTTTGTGCGGGGTTCGCCCGGGCGAGAACCTTGGGCTCTACGGATTCGGTGCGTCAGCGCATCTGGTGATTCAGCTGGCGCGATATCGGAAGGTCAACGTCTTCGTGTTCACGCGCAGTGAAGCGCATCGCGCACACGCTCGCGAACTCGGCGCTCTGTGGGCGGGACGCGCTGAAGACACTCCTCCTGAAGCGCTGCACGCGGCGATCATCTTCGCGCCAGCGGGATCGCTGGTGCGAGAAGCTCTGCGCGTTCTCGGCAAAGCGGGAACAGTCGCGTTAGCGGGAATCACGATGAGCCAGATTCCCGCGCTCGATTACGAGTTGCTCTATCACGAGAAGGTTGTGCGCAGCGTGGCGAACGCAACGCGGCAAGACGCGCGCGAATTCCTCGAACTCGCGGCGGAAGTTCCGTTGCAGACTGAAGTCGAGGTATTCGATCTCGCGGAGGCGAATCAAGCGCTGGAAAAATTGAAAAAAAGTGATATACGTGGAGCGGGCGTGCTGCGGACTAGGTGAGCCGGCCTCTGGCAGGCTCATCCGCCAACCAGAGATCAGGGTAAATCCGCGCTAGTTACTGGTTAGTACTGGGTACCCCCTCCCCCTCCCCCCTTTCCGAGCTAAAATATCCAGAATCAGTAACTTAGCCTGTACAATCCGGGCAAAATCTTGAGCCCCAAGGGTTTGGAGGCAAAATCTTGGGGCCAAAGGAGTTAGGGTGATACCGCTTCTCAGTTCCTGGTTCTCCGTTCTCAGTAGAGAGTTCAGGGTAGGAGTTCCGGCTATGTTTTCAATGAGCTAATAAAGTGTACCTACGATTATCTTATTGTTGAAGGAAACTGTCAAGGACCGGCGTCACAATCGGCGAGTTCCTTGCCCTTGCCTTACGGACCAGACACGACCTGCAACTGCACGGCATTGGCGGCGTAGGTGATCTGGAAGTGTTCGCCGGAGTTGATGCTCAATCCGTTCACGGTGGCGAATTGCCCGGTGCGCGCGCTCGACGTCACGATGGTGAAGGTGTCGCCGATGGCGGGAAGGAAGTTCTTGATCAGCGCGATGTTGAGAGTGCCTGCCAGGCTCACGCCGTTCGAGACCGCCAGTTGACTGTACTTGCCGCCGACCGTGGTGCCGCCGATCTGAACGTTCAAACCTCCCGCTGCTTGTTGCGTGTAGCTGCCGGTGATGGAGAGCTTGCCCGAAGCCTTGACAGTATCGCCGGCAGTCACCGAAGCCGAGGACGTTACGGCTGAAGCGATGGTCCCTTTGCCGAAGAGCGTGCCGCCCTGGAGAAGGAATCCGGCGGGCGCGGTCAGGGTGCCGTCCACTTTGGTTGTCCCCGCGGTCTGGGTGTAGGTGCCGCCAACGGTGAACTTGCTGTTGGCGGAAACGGTGGTCTTGCCGCCATTGGTGAAGCTGGGCGTCGTCGTCACGACTGCTTTGCCCGACACGGTGAGCGAGCCTTTCTTCGCATTCGAGGAGAGGTTGGCAATCGCGTTGGCGTTGTTGAAGCTGTTGAGGATTTGCGCGGTTGGGCTTGTCAGTTGAAGGTTGGCGGCGTTGGTGACAATGTTGGCGCCTCCGAAGGCGAAGGTTCCGCCGACGACGTAGGTTCCGCCGGTCAGAGTATTGCCTGCGAAATTCGTGAACGTCGCACTCGGGATCCTGAGAACGCTGCCGGGGTTGACCTGAAATTTGCCCAAGTTGGTCTGGGAGGACCCCTGCATGATTAGCGGAGTGGAGAGATTGGCAAGGAAGATGCCTTTCTTTTGATTGGTGAAGGAAACACCGATCGTTCCTCCTCCTTCGATCAGGTTGTCAACGTTGGACCACGTCGGCGAACTTCCCCCACCAGAAATGAAGTTACCGGTGTTGTCCGAGAGCATCATCGTGCCTTTACCAGTGAGGGTGACTGGCCCGGAAATGATGAAGCTGACCGGACCACCGGTAGAGTCCAGAAAGATCGTTCCACTGTTGGTGATGGTGTTCTTCAGGGCCATCTGGGCGTTGTTAGGGACCAACACCATGCCAGTGTTGGTGAGGCCGTCAAGGGCG
>Ga0335077_10000083_pt1 | contig 91663 bp, 82 predicted proteins | sample Lox_Sample_31_FD_207151 | JGI IMG/M metagenome (GOLD analysis project Ga0335077, IMG submission 207151) | Soil microbial communities from Loxahatchee National Wildlife Refuge, Florida, United States - Lox_Sample_3.1 | ecosystem: Environmental > Terrestrial > Soil > Wetlands | place: USA... | reverse complement strand
CTTAGATCCTGGCGAGCCGGTCGAGGTAGGCGCGGAGCACGTCCCGGCGGAGCCCCACGTTCATGAATTTGCCCTGGCGCTCGATCTCCACCAGGCCGGCCGTCTCCAGCTCCTTGATATGGTGGGACAAGGTCGCCGCGCTCACCCTGTGCGCGGCGTGGAGCCTGGCGCAGGGAAGGTGGCCCTCGCAGGCGCCGAGCTGCTCGAGGATCCGGGTGCGGCGCGGCTCGGCGAGCGCCCGCGCGATGCGGGCGAATTGCCGGTCGGTCAGGCGGGCGGTCCTCGGAGAGGCCACGGCCTCAGGGCATGTGAACGGTCATCGAGCCGCATCTTGCCAAACTCGCCGCGCGGCCGCCAGCGCGCGCAACGACAGGATGGAGCTCGCGATGCGGGCCGGCGCGATCCCACGGTATCCGCCCAGGCTTGACAGCTTTCCGCTTCGCGCCTATCGTTGAGTTGAACGATCAATCAACTCCCTGACGATGCCGGCTTCCCCTCCGGACACCCGAGAACGCCTGCTCCACGCGGCGATGCAGCTCTTCTGGGAGAAAGGCTACGGGTCGACCAGCGTCGCCGACATCCTGCAGGCGGCGAAGGTGAACAGCGGAAGCCTCTACCACTTCTTCCCGACCAAGCAGGACCTGCTGCTCGCCGTGCTCGAACTCTATCGCGGCGGCATCGAGCCGATGTTGCTCGCGCCCGCGTGGAAGGGCGTCGAGGACCCGATCGAGAGGGTGTTCGCCCTCCTCGCCCGCTATCGCCAGGGAATCGTGCAGACCGAGTGCAGCTACGCCTGCCCGATCGGCGCGCTGGCGCTCGAGATCCACGAGCCCGATCCCCCGGTCCGGGCCGCGCTCGCCGCCAACTTCGACGCCTGGGTGCGCGCGGTGCGCGATTGCCTCGACGAGGCCGGCGAGCGCTTGCCGGCGAAGCTCGACCGCCGCGAGCTCGCCGAGCTCGTCCTCACCGTGATGGAAGGCGGCGTGATGCAGGCGCGCACCTTCCGCGACGTCGCCCGCTTCGACCGCTCGGTGCGCCAGCTCCGGCTCTATTTCGATCGATTGCAGCGCGAGGCCGCGGCCGAGAAGCCAGGCATCGCGCCACACCAGGGCGCCGCGCACGCGCACCGTGCCAGGCCACCCAAGCCCTCTGAACCCACCCGAAGAAGGAGAACCCGCCATGCATAAGCCCGTCGCCCTGCCCGCCCTCCTCGCGCTGCTCGCGCCCGCCATCGCAGGCGCCGAACCGATCGACGCGCTCAAGCCGATGGCCTTTCTCGGCGGCCACTGCTGGAAAGGCCAGTTCGCCGACGGCAAGCAGACCGACGAGCACTGCTTCCAGTGGCTCTACGACGGCCGGGCGCTGCGCGACACGCACACCGTGCGCGCGCCCGGGCGGCCGGACTACGTCGGCGAGACGACCTACTACTTCGACTCGGTCGCGAAGCGCGTGGACTGGCTCTACATCGAGAACCTGGGCGGCGTGAGCCGCGGGACAATGCAGAGCGAAGGCAATGCGCTGGTCTTCCCGCCCACCGAGTACCTCGGCGACGGCCAGGCGATGACCTATCGCGTTCGCTGGACGCCGGTGGGCCCCGACGCCTACGAAGCCTGGAGCGAGGCGAAGACGCCGGGCGGCTGGGCGACGATGTTCAAGCTCACCCTGGTGCGCACCGACGGGCGCCCGTAGGTCGCGAGCCGACGCCCGCCTCGAGCGTCGGCATCGCGAGCGCCCGGTTCCTCGCTAGCGCTTTTCCTCGCCGTGAGGGTGCCCCTCGGTCTTGGCGTTGTGCTTGTCGTGGTAGATCTGGCGGCTTTCCATGTTCTGCTGATGCTCGACCTGCCGGTGTTCCTGAGGCGTCAGCTTGCCGCCGTTCGCCGCGCGATCGCTGCGCACCTCGCGGTGGATGCCCGCTTCGTTGCGCTCGATGTGCGACTTTTCGCCGTTCGTGAGCTGGCCGGACTTGGTTCCGTTGGCGATCCGGTTCTGCTGGCGAGCCTGGCGCTCGTTCACGCCCATGCCCTCCGGATGCGCCGGAGTGCCGTGATTTTCCGACGCCCAGTTGCCGTGGTCCTGGCTCGCGAAGCGTTGATGCGAGATCTGCTCCTGGGTGCGCTGCACGTGCTGCTCGTTCATCGCGGCGCGCTCCTGGGCGTTCGGCCGCGCGTCGATGCCGCCGACGCCGTTGAAGCTGGTGCGATTGACGACGGTGGTGTTGTTGATCACCGTGCGATCCTCGTACACGCCGTGGAATCCCGGACCCACGCGCATCACCGCCGTGTTGTAGCGGAACACTCCACCCTCCCAGCGTCCGCCGTAGAAGCCGACGCCGGTGTAACCGAAGCCATAGTTGATTCCGCCGTAGTAGCCGACGTGAGGCCCCCAGTAGCCCGCGTGCCAGCGATAGAAGCCGCCCACGACCGCCCAGTAGCCAGGCGTCCACAGGAAGCCGGGTTGCGGCGGCGGAACCCACACGCCCGCCACCCAGTAGTAGCCCGCGGGGCCGTAGGCCCAGTAGCCCGGCGTCCAGAGATAACCTTCGACCGGGCACGGCGGCTGCGCGTACACCGGCAGCACCGGCGGCGCGACCGTGATCGACACGTTCACCTGCGCGGACGAGACGGTCGAAAAACCGAACCACAATGTAACCAACAGCAGAAGGCGAGCCCTCAGGGACATTCGCACTTGTTCCTCCCGGTTCATTGGCGGGCGCAGGATTCGCGCCGATGAGTCCACAACGCCGCGACTCGGGCTTCGGTTTACGCCCGGCCGCCGCGCTTGTAACAACCCGTTTCAAAAAAAGAGCCCCTGGCCGCGCCGACCACGGCGACGATTCGCGCCCATCGCGCACGCCGTGCTACCTGACCCCATCGCCCTGACCGTCCGCTCGCGAGGCGTTCGCAGCCCGCAGCGTCAGCGTGTGGACGGTCGGCCCGGGGAGGAACGCGGTCGGCTCGCCTCTCGCCCACGCCGCGTTGCCGTCGCGATAGTGGGGCGACAGAAAATGACCGCTCTGCCCGCCCGGCATGTGCAGATAGCCGTCCTTCTCGCGGCCGGGTGACACCGCGAAGCGCTCGGAGGCGCCGAACGTCGTCCCCTGCACGCGCGGCATGTTGGAGTCGCCGGGAAGCTGCTCGCTCGGCAGGTCGAGCAGCCAGCCGAGCGCCGGCACCGCGCGGCTCAGCGGGTGCCGGATCTGCACGGTGTTCGCGCGTCCCCAGGTGTAGACCGCGATGCCACCTTCCTTCATCGCGTCGTCCGCGGTCAGGTCCGCGGCGGCAAGGAGGAGCTCGTCCCAGCTCTTGAACTTCGGATCGAGCAGGTGCACCGGCCGCTGCGTGACGAGCGCCCACAGCGGACCTTCGCCGCCGCGTCCGATCGCGGCGGGGTACTCGGGATCGACCTTGCGGATGCGCTCGATGAACGGCGCGAACGCGAGCTCGGCGACGTGCGCGCGGAACTCGCGCACGATGCGGTACGACGCGGAATCCACCGACGCGCGGCCCGTCGACTGCTCGCTCACGACGCGCCTCAGCTCGCGGCGCGTCTCGGCATTGCCCGCGCCCGCGGCGGCGAGCGTGGAGAGCAGCAAATAGCGCCATTGCGCGAGGAAGATCGCGCGGTTGTCGAGCTGCACGCCCAGCATGTTGAGCACCGTCGCCTTGCCGATGCCCTTCAAGTCGTCGTCGATCTGCCGGGCCCGGGCGCCCGGATCGTAGTTGCCGTCGCCCATCATCTGCAGGGCCGCGCCGCCGACGAGACGGTTGTTGGCCGTCACGATGCGACCCTCCGCCGGATTGACGACGCGCGGATAAGCGCCCGGCGCGACCCATCCGTCCCAGCGGCGCTTGCCGTCGGCCCACGAGGTCGGCAGTCGACCGTCGTAGCCCACGCGGCGCGGAATGCGCCCCGCGATCGACCAGCCGATGCGCCCGTCGCGCTGCGCGACCACCATGTTCTGATCCGGGATGCCGACGCGCGCCGCCGCGTCGAGCGCCTGCTCGATCGTCTCGGCGTTCTCGATGCCGAGGAACGTGCCGCCGATGCCGCCCTCGCGGAGCGCCACCCAGGCGAGCGCGCGCTCGCGCCCCTGCGGGTCCTTGTCGACGACCGGTCCCCAGATCGTCTCGCGCACGTCGAGCGGCACGTCGTCGCCGCCCTTGACCTTGATCGTCTCGTGAACGACCTGGATGAGCTGCATGCCCTTCGGCGTGCGATAGCGGTTGGCGTCGCTCGGATCGGTCTCGACGACGACGAGGTCGCTCCAGTCGCCGCCCGCGTTGGTGAAGCCCCAGGCGACGTCGCCGTTGCTGCCGGCCACCAGGTTCGGCGTCCCCGGCAGCGTGACCCCGGTCAGGCGGTGATCGCGCGTGTCGTGCCACGCCATCGACGCGCGATACCAGATGTTGGGCATCGCGAGCCCGAGATGCATGTCGTTGGCGACGATGGCGCCGCCGTCCTCGGTGAAGCGCCCCGCCACCGCCCAGTTGTTGCTGCCGCGCGGGTCGTCTTCGCGCTGTGCGAGCCAGGCGGCGAGCACGTCGCCGTCGACCGACGAGCGCGCCGGCCGATGCTCCGGAGGAGGCGCGGACGACGGTGTGGACGACGGTGCGCTGCGCAGGTCGAGGATGCTCGCCGCGGGGATCGGCGGCCCGCGCAGCATGCCGCCGACGAGCGGGGTTTCCCAGTCGCTCCACGATCCGGTGATGAAATCGGCGGCCGGCTTCGGCAGCGCCTCGTACGCCGCCGCGAACCGCGCCTCGCGGCGCGCCTCCGAATCCTGGAGCGTGAGATACATCGCCGCGACGACCAGCGCTGAATCTTCCGGCTCCCACAGCTGCGGCTCGGCGCGCAGCAGCAGATACTCCGGCGGCCTCGCGCCGAGCGCCTTCAGCCCCGCGTTGACGCCGTCGGCGTACGCCTGCATGAGCGCGCGATCCTCCGGCGAGGCGAGCTCCATCGCGCGCTGCGCGCAGGCCCGGAGCCGCAGGATGCGCGTGCGCTCGTCGAGGGGCAGCGCGGCGGCGCCGACCAGCTCGGCGAGCTCGCCCGCGGCACGCCGCCGCGCGAGGTCCATCTGGAAGAAGCGATCCTGTGCATGCAGGAAGCCGAGGCCCCGCGCCACGTCGGCGCGCGTGCCGGCCGTGATCGTCGGGATGCCCAGCACGTCGCGCTCGATCGCGATCGGCCCCGTCGCACCCGGCATCGCGGCGTCCCCGTCGAGCTGCGCCAGGCTCTCGCGCATCTCGGCGTAGAGCCACACGGCCGCCGCGGCGAGCACGACCACGACGGCGACGATCCCGATGCCGAGAGTGCGGAAGAATCTGCGAGACACTCGATGAGCCCGCGTGTGAAGAAACGGCCGAACCCGCGCGATTCTAGTATATTGGCGGCGAGAGCCCGGCCGCGCGTCTTCCGAATGCGGCGAAAAAACAAGGGCTGCCCGTCCCCGATCGCTTCCCCTCCACCGACCGCCCATGACCTCGCTCATCTTCAAGTCCGCCCGCGTCTTCGACGGCTCCAGCGCCGACTGCGCCGAAGGCATGTACGTCCTCGTCGCCGACGGGCTCGTCCAGGAGATCTCGCGCAAGCGCCCCGCCGCGCGCGATGCGCGCGTCATCGACCTCCGGGGACGCACGCTGATGCCGGGGCTCATCGACGCGCACATGCACGCCTACTGCAGCGACGTGTCGATGCACAGGATCGAGGCGCTGGGCGAGCCGTACCGCACCGCGCACGCGGTGCGCATGCTGGGGCACTCCCTCGATTGCGGTTTCACCACCGTGCGCGACGTCGGCGGCGGCGACTACTCGCTCGCCAAGGCGATAGCCGACGGGCTGGTGCGCGCGCCGCGCTTCTTCTACGCCGGCAAGGCGCTGTCGATGACCGGCGGCCACGGCGACCTGCGCCCACTCGAGCACAAGACCGATCACCACGAGCTCTGCGCCTGCGGCGCGGCCGCCAACTGGGTCTGCCGCATGGCCGACGGGGTCGACGCCTGCATTCACGCCACCCGCGACGAGCTGCGCCAGGGCGCGCACTGCATCAAGATCATGGGCTCCGGCGGCGTCGCCTCGCCGACCGATCCGATCTGGATGAACCAGTACCGCGAGGACGAGATCCGAGCGATCGTCAACGAATGCGCCGAGCGGCGGACGTACGTCGCCGCGCACTGCCATCCGGCGAGCGCGATCCGGCGCTGCGTGGAGTTCGGCGTGCGCTCGATCGAGCACGGTACGCTGATCGACGACGAGACCGCGCGCTTCGTCGCCAAGCGCAGCGCCTACATCGTGCCGACGATGGTGGTCCTCTTCTCGCTGGTGGAGTCCGGGAAGGAGCTGGGGTTTCCCGCGGTCAGCCTGGAAAAGGCGCATCACGCCTTTAAGCAGGCGCTGTCGGGGCTGGACAAAATGCGCAAGGCCGGCGTCAAGATCGGCTTCGGCACCGATCTTCTGGGCTCGACCTACGTGCAGGAGTGCCGCGAGTTCACGATCCGCCGCGAGGTGTTCAGCCCGCTCGAGCTCCTGCGCCAGGCGACGTCCGTCAACGCGGAGCTGATGATGCAGCAGGGCAAGCTCGGCTGCATCGCGGCGGGCGCGCACGCCGACCTGCTGGTGGTCGACGGCGATCCGCTCGAGGACATCTCGCTCGTCGCCGAAGACGGCAGGCACCTGCGCATGATCGTGCGCGGCGGAGAGATCGTGAAGGACGAGCTGCGGTAGGCGGCGCGCCTCACTACTTGTCGCAGCGCTTGTCCTGCCCGAGCTGCAGCAGCCGCCGCACGCGCGCGTTGCCCTGCATCTGCTGACCTTGCGCGGCGAGCTGCTCGCTCTGCGCGCGGTTCTCCTGCGCGAGCGGCGAGCTCGCGAAGGCCTCGTTCTGGGCCCTTTCCTTCGCCATCTGGGCCATGACCGCGAGCTCGTACGCTCTCTTCGACGCGCCGGTCGGATCGACGGCCCCGGCGTCGGCCAGCGGCTCGAGAGCAGCGTGCTCCGCTCGCCTCTGCTGCTGCATCTGCCGAGCCTGCGCGTAGAGCTGCTGATCCGAGGCTCCGAGCGCCTGGACATTGGGCACCATCTGCTGCACGTAGGGCGAGAGCTCGGCTGCGATCTGCGCGCAGCTCATCGCCTCGTCGCCCGGGCGCACGGCCGGCGCGCAATGCTTCTCCGCGTACATCTGCTTCAAGCGCTGCAGCCGCGGATTCGGCGGAGGGGGCGCGCCGAGCATGGCCATCTGCCTGTCGGCTCCCGCCTCGACTGCTGCCTGGGCCGCCTGCCCGGTCCCGCCTAGGCCGCCGGCGGCAACCGCTCCGGCGACCAGCGCGCCGGTCGCCTGTCCCTGGGCCCGCATCTGCTCGATGCGCTGCCTGCGCTCGGCCTGCTCGCGTTGCGATTCGGCCATGCCTTGCGCGAAGATCTGCTCGCAGCCGAGCGCGTCGTCGCCGGGCATCGCCCCCGAAGCGTCCGCGGCGGCGCCTGCGGCGGGCGCGCCCGCGGCGATTGCGGCCGGTATGCACCATGCCCCGATCCAGGCGGCGAGCAGGCGATGCGTCGTCGACATGGCGTCCTCCGGTCCTCCTTTGCTCGCCGGCACGATGCTCTCGATGCCGCGCGGCCGCTGCTCGCATTGCGCGCCGACGCGATCGCCGGCGCCGGACTACGCTAGCCAAAGCGCCTGTGTCCGTCAATCGTCACTGAACCGCGAGTCCGAAGCTCGAAATCCGACGCGGCTGGTAAACTCCGCCGAAGCATCCTCAGGGAAGGGGACCATGCGAGTTCCGTCGGCGCAGCGAATGACGCACGACATCCTGTTCGCGCTGACGCTCCTCCTCGCGATCCCTGCGGATGCCGGGCGCCCCGGCGATCTTGACCCCGCGTTCGGCACCCGGGGCATCGTCGACACGGCGCCGGACGTGGCCGCCAGCTCGGTATCGGTAGTCCTTCGCCAGCCCGATGGCAAGCTGATCGCGGTCGGTACCATCGCGTCCAGCGAGCTCGCGCTCGCGCGCTACAACCCCGACGGCACGGTCGATCCGACGTTCGGCACCGGTGGACTGGCGGTCTCGACGATCGCCACGAACGTTTTCGCGGCGACCCTGCAGTCGGACGGCAAGGTCCTCGTCGCGGCGGTGGATTCGGAGCTCGCGATGGAAGGCGCCAACGATCGGCTGCAGCTCGTGCGCTTCCTGGCGGACGGATCGATCGACGCGCAGTACGGGAACGGTGGAGCGCTCGTCTATCCGCCGTCGAACGGCGGCGAGTTCGGCCAGTCCCTCCTGCCGATCTCGCTTATGCTCGGGCCCGACGGAAAAGCGATCGTCTCGGCGAGCAGCTCGTTCGTATCGGTGTGCTGCACGCCGGCCTCCGATTGCGTTCCAGGTGGCGGTTCTTTCGTCGCGCTGCTCCGCTTCGATGTCGACGGATCGATCGACAGCTCCTACGGCAACGATGGCGTCGTATGCACCTCTCAGACGCTCGGCGGCTCCGCCGCGATCCAGTCCGACGGCGCGGTCGCGGTCAGCGGGTTGGCCTGTCCCCGCGGCAACTGCAACGTGGTGTCGGTGTCACGCTACGACGCGTCCGGCAGCATCGACCTTGCCTTCGGCAGCAACGGCACGGCGCGGGTTACCGTGTCTCCACCTCCTCAACTCGCTCCCATCTTCTACAGCCTCCGGATCGACGCGATCGTCGTGCAGCCGGACGGCAAGCTGCTGCTGGGGCTGAGCGGCCCCAACGGCCAGGCGATCCCGGTCGCCACGCGGCTCGATCCGGATGGATCCGTCGACGAGCAGTTCGCGGGCGGCCAGGGCGCGTTCGCGGTGATCGGGGACGTCTCGCAAGGAACCGCGCACTTCCCGCCTCCGGCAGGCGGTCCGACCTTCGCCGCTCTGCAATCCGATGGCAAAGTCGTTCTGGCGAGCCGACCGTGGGACATCGCGTCCGCCGCCTTGCATTTCGGCGCCGCGCGCTTCAACACCGACGGGACGATCGATACCGGCTACGGCAGCTCCGGCGTCGTGCTCGGTCCATCGGGCAGCCCCGCGAGCGCGCTCGTGCAAGCGGACGACAGGCTCGTGATCGGAGGCGAGGGCAGCGGTCTGGAATTCCGGCTCGCGCGCTTCATCGCTGCGCCGTCGACCGACGTGAGCCTCGAGACCAGCGTCAACCCGTCGGCGCCCGGGCAGCTCGTCACGCTCACCGCCGGGGTCTCGGCGCCCAACGGCTCGGGCACCGTGCTGTTCCGTCGTGGAGCGTTCGCGATTCCCGACTGCGCCGCAGTCGTGCCCGTCACGGCCGCCGACGGCTTGCTCGCGAGCTGCGCCACGGCAACGCTCGCAGCGGGTGCCTATTCGATCATCGCGGACTACTCGGGCGACGCGGCGAATCCTCCCGGAGAATCGCCGCTGCTGATCCAGGTCGTGGGCTCGCCGGCGGCCGATGTCGCCGTCGAGTACGAGTATCCGCCCTGGGGCTACTTCTTCGTCACCTCGCTCCCTGAGGAGATCGCGGCGCTCGACGCCGGGGCCTTCCCGGGCTGGCAGCGAACCGGCGAGAGCTTCGCCGTGTATCCGGCCGGTGCGCCTTTGTCCAGGAGCCAGTGCCGCTTCTTCAGCGGCTCGAGCTTCGCGCCGAAAAGCTCGCACTTCTACTCTTCGTACACAGCCGAGTGCAACGCGCTCCTCTACGCGGAAGCCGACGTCTGGAGCTTCGAGGGCAACGTGATGCCGGTGCTCGCGCCGGACGCATCGGGCACCTGCCCGGCCGGTGCGCGCCCGCTCTATCGTCTGTACGACAACGGACTCGGCGGAGCGCCGAATCACCGCTACACGACAAGCCTTGCGATACGCGCATCGATGATGGGCGAGGGCTGGCTGCCCGAGGGCGCCGGCCCGATCGGCGTCGGCGCCTGCGTGCCCGGCAACTGAGCGGATCTCGCCGATCGCGGCTCGGCACGTCAGCGAATCGTCAACCGACGCGGGACGCTCTCGTCAGCGAGCGTCGTCTCGCGTCCGTCGCGCGCGCCGATGCGAGCAGCATTGCGCCGCCCGGGAACTTGCCTCGTCGCACCGCCTCCAATCCGTGCCCCGACTCGCGCTCCCGTGATGAATCTCGCGCTCCGCAAAGCGGCATCGATCGCGTCGATCCTGCTGACGGCTTCGCTGCCGGCGCGAGCCTCGCTCGGCGATGCCGAGGCCAGCGTCGAGGCCGATCGCGCCGCGATCGAAGCCACCTCGCGCACGCTCCCCGGCGCGCGGTTCACGGTGCACGAGCTCCAGGTGCCGTCGGGCACGACGATCCGCGAGTACGTCTCGCCGGCGGGCGTGGTCTTCGGCCTCGCCTGGCACGGACCCTCGATGCCCGATCTGCGCCAGCTCCTGGGCTCCCATTTCGACGCGTACGCCGACGCGCTGGCGGCGAGACGCATGCGCCGTTCGCCGGTCTTCGTGCAGCTTCCCGGGCTCGTCGTGCAATCGAGCGGGCACGCGCGCTCCTTCGTCGGCAAGGCCTACCTTTCGGACGCTTTGCCGCAAGGCGTCTCGCCGCAGGACGTCCAATGACGGGCGCCCGCTTGCAGGCGCTCGTGGCCCTGGCCGCGCTGGCGATCGTGCTCTGCCTGGGCGGATGCGGCGGCGGCGGCGGTGGATCCGGCGGAGGCTCTTCCTCGGGCGGACCGACGCAGAACACACAGTCGATCGTCGTCGACGGCGGCCCCGCGGACGTGCCCAACCTCGCGTTCACGTCCGTCACGATCTGCGCCCCCGGCTCGTCGAGCAACTGCCAGACGATCGATCACGTCCAGGTCGACACGGGGTCGAGCGGGCTCCGCATCATCGCATCGGCATTGTCCTCGACGCTGTCGCTGCCGCAGCAGACCGATGGCAGCGGCAACCCGCTGGTGGAGTGCGCGCAGTTCACCGACGGCTTCAGCTGGGGGCCGGTGACGCTCGCCGACATCCACATCGCCGGCGAGCAGGCGAGCTCGGTGCCGGTCCAGATCATCGGCGACAGCAACTTCGCGGCGATCCCGCGGAGCTGCTCGAGCAGCGGTCCTCCGGAGAACACGGTTGCGACCTTCGGCGCCAACGGCGTGCTGGGCGTGGGCCTGTTCGCCCAGGATTGCGGGCCCGGCTGTGCGCAGGCCGCGATCCCGGGCGCGTACTACAGCTGCTCGGGCAACGTCTGCCAGCCGGTCATCGTGGCCCTGCCGCAGCAGCTGCAGAACCCGGTGACGCTTTTCAGCGCCGACAACAACGGCGTGATCATCCAGCTGCCGTCGGTGCCCGCCGCGGGCGCGGCCACCGCAACGGGCTCGATGATCTTCGGGATCGGGACGCAGGCCGACAACGCGCTGGGCAGCGCGACCGTGCTCACCACCGATCCCGAGACCGGCACGATCTCGACCATCTTCGAGTCGCAAACCTACACCAACAGCTACATCGACAGCGGCTCATCGGTGGTTTTCTTCGGCGTGGACAGCTTCCCCGCCTGCAGCAACTTCGCGGAAGGCTTCTACTGTCCGGCCACGACGCAGAACCTGTCGGCGACGCTGCAGGGCGCGACCCAGGGGACGGCGGGCGCGAGCTTGAGCGTCGCCAACGCGGATCAGCTCTTCGCGGCCAATCCGAGCTTCAACGCCTTCAACGACGTCGCGGGGCCCGCGGGAGACACGAGCACGTTCGCCTGGGGCCTGCCTCTCTTCTACGGCCGCACGGTGTACACGGCGATCGAGAAGCGCGCGACCCCGGCCGGGCCGGGGCCCTACTTCGCGTTCTAGCGCTCGCGCGGGCGAACCCCGACGCGCGTCAGGCGAAGTAATCCGCGGGGCGCGTCGCGTCGACCCGCTGCCGGGCGCTCATCGCGTTGAACACCGGCGTGAGGATCCAGCTCACCACGAGGTTCAGGATCACGGTGTAGAACGCCGTATAGCCCGGGAACGTGTGACCGGCGAACGCGAGCGGGAAGGTCGGCGTCAGGTTCGCGGCAATCGCCATGGCCGTCCCGGCGACCGTGCCGGCCGCCCAGCCGATGAGCAGCGCCCAGTCGTTGAACCAGCGCGTGTAGACCCCGAGCAGCACCGCGGGCAGCGTCTGGATGATCCAGATGCCGCCCAGGAGCTGGAGCTGGATCGCGTACTGCGTCGGCACGAACACGATGAAGATCAGCGCGCCGAACTTCACGATCAGCGATACCCACTTCGCCATCTGCGCTTCCTGCTTGTTCGTCGGGTTCTTGTTGATGAACTCGCGGTGGATGTTGCGCGTGTAGAGGTTGGCCGCGGCGATCGACATGATGGCGGCCGGAACGAGCGCGCCGATGCCGACCGCGGCGAAGGCGACGCCGACGAACCACGACGGGAAGCTGTGCAGGAACAGCGCCGGCACCGCGAAGTTGTTGCCGAAGGTCTTGAAGCCGGCCGCGAACTCGGGCGCGCTCCCCACTCCGGCCGCGATCGCGAAGAAGCCGAGCAGCGCGAGCAGGCCCAGCATGAGCGAGTACGCCGGCAGCATCGCCGCGTTCCGGCGGATCGCGTGGCCGCTGCTGGCGCTCAGGATTCCGGTCATCGAGTGCGGGTAGAGGAAGAGCGCGAGCGCGGAGCCGAGCGCCAGCGTCGCATACGCGCCGTAGGATCCCGTCGTGTTCGCGCCGGGTACGGCGAGCAGCACCTTCGCGGGCGGCACCGCCGCGAAGATCTTGCCGAAGCCGCCGAGCTCATACGGGATCACGATCACCGCGACGAAGGCCGTGATGTAGATCAGGATGTCCTTCACGATCGCGATCGACGCCGGCGCGCGCAGGCCGCTCGAGTAGGTGAACGCCGCGAGGATGATGAACGCGATGACGAGCGGCAGGTCGGCGGCGAGACCGCTGCCCCAGATGCCCAGTCCGCCCAGCACCACCTGGATGCCGACGAGCTGCAGCGCGATGTACGGCATCGTCGCGACCAGGCCCGTGATCGTGATCGCGAGCGCGAGCCAGCGATTGCCGAAGCGTCCGCGGACGAAGTCGGCCGCCGTGATGTACTGGTGCTTGTGGCAGACGTGCCAGAGCCGCGGGAACGCGAGGAACAGCAGCGGATAGATCACGATCGTGTACGGAACGGCGAAGAACGCGACCGCGCCCGCGCCGTAGGCGAGCGCAGGGACGGCGATGAACGTGTAGGCCGTGTAGAGATCGCCGCCGACCAGGAACCAGGTGATGAGCGTGCCGAAGCGCCGTCCGCCGAGCCCCCATTCGTGCAGGAGGTCCAGATCGCCCTTGCGCCAGTGCGCCGCGGCGAAGCCAAGCCAGGTGATGAATCCGAACAGCAGGACGAAGACGATCAGCGCGGGCCAGTTGACTTCCTGCATGGCTTCTCGTCTTCGGTGCAATCGCCGCGCGGCGCGTAGCGCGCCGGCGCGGATCCGCTCAGTCGTCGGTCGCGAAATAGACGATCGCGGTGAGCACAGCTCCGACGAGCACCCACAGGAGCTGGAACCAGTAGAAGAATGGTATGCCGAGCCAGGACGGCTCGGCTTGGTTGTAGAGCGGCGGCCACAGCGCGACGGCCACCTGGATGACGAAGAGCAGGTACCACCAGCTCCAGCCGCGACGCTTTGTTGCTGTGTCTTCCATCGCGATGACCTCCAGGCGACCCGGGACCCCGCCAATGTAGCACCGCGCGCCGACCACGGACAAGCCAGGACGGCGGCGCTGCTCGCGTACCGCCGCCGCCGCGCCGACGACGCCCGCTCGTCCGCCGCGAAAGGCCGCGGGAAGCCTCGCCGCGCGAAAAAAAAGTCCCGCGGACGCCCCCGCCCGCGGGACCAAAGGCGCCCGCGAGCGCCTAGGAGTCTGTCGAGGCTAGTGCCGGCATGCTTCAGCGGGACTTCGCCGCTGCGCCGTTCTTGTTTCATTTGTCGCGCACGCAGGTCGCGACGGCAGAGGCCCCGCTAAGCTCTGGTCCCGCACGATGAATTCAGGGAGATGACCATGAAGGCGTTTCTGTCGCTGTGCTACGGGGTGCTCGCGTACCTGCTCTTTCTCGGCACGTTTCTCTACACGATCGGCTTCGTCGGCAACGTCGCCGTGCCGAAGTCGATCGACAGCGGCGCCGCCGTGCCTCTCGGTCAGGCGCTGGTCGTGGACCTGCTGCTGCTCGGCCTGTTCGGGCTCCAGCATAGCGTCATGGCGCGTCGCTCGTTCAAGGCATGGTGGACGCGCATCGTGTCGCCGGTCGTCGAGCGCAGCACGTTCGTGCTCGCCTCCTCGCTGGTCCTCGTCCTCCTGCTCTGGCAGTGGCGTCCGATCGCGGAGCCGGTCGTCTGGCAGGTCGCCCATCCCCTGGCGGCGAAGCTCGTCTGGATCGTGTTCTGGCTGGGCTGGGCCGTGCTCTTCGTCAGCAGCTTCCTCATCAATCACTTCGAGCTGTTCGGCGTGAGCCAGGTGGTGGTCAATCTCAACGGCGCCGAGGCCCCGAAGGCGGAATTCCGCACCCCGCTGTTCTATCGCTACGTGCGTCATCCGCTCTACCTCGGCTTCATGCTCGGCTTCTGGGCGACCCCGGTCATGACCGCGGGGCATCTGCTGTTCGCCCTCGGCTGCACCGGCTACATCCTGGTGGGCATCTGGTTCGAGGAACGCGATCTCGTGGCGCAGTTCGGAGAGCGCTACCTGCGCTATCGGCGGCAGGTCGGCATGCTCGTGCCGAGCCGCAGGGCTCGTTGAACGCGGCGGCGCGCGGATCCGCGGCTGCGGCGCGCCGAATATTCACTCCGCGGAAGATCGGCAAAGAACGCCGGTGCCGGCATCAAGCGCGCCGTCCGCGCCGCCGGCAGAATGGCGACCATGCAGACCACCGCCCTCGCTCTCGAGCATCTTCTCTGCGCCGTCGGCGATCCGATCTCCGAGATTCGCGACATCGGTCCCGGGCACCCCGAATTCGTTCGCGCGCAAATCCTTCGCGCCGCGGCGGGCGTGCTCGCCAAGGTGCCGGACGCTCTGCCCGCGATCGCGCAGGCGATCCGGGGCGTCGAAGAGCTCGCCGTGTCGCCGCGCACGCGCACGCACCTCGCGGCAGCGCAGGCCTGGTTCGCGGGGAATCCACTGCTCGCCGCCGAGAGCTACGCGTTCATCCTGAGCCGCTGGCCGACCGACCTGCTTGCGCTGAGGCTCGCGCAGTCGTGCTACTTCTTCCTGGGCCAGCACGAGCGCCAGTGCCGCATCGTCGACGACGTCGCGCCGGCGTGGTCGCGCGATCAGCAAGGCGTCCGGTTCGTGCTGGGCATGGCGGCGTTCGCCTACGCCGAGAGCGGCAATACCGGACAGGCGGAAACGCTGGGACGGCGGGCGCTGGTCGACGAGCCGGCCTGCCCGATGGCCGTGCACGCGGTCGCGCACGCGCTCGCCGAATCGGGACGCCATCGCGAAGGCGCGTGCTGGATGCGCGAACAGCACGCGCACTGGGCCGGCGACAGCCGCATGCGCACGCACAATGCCTGGCACCTCGCGATGTTCGACGTCGAGGAAGGCAACGTCGACGCCGCGCTCGCGATCCTCGACGACTGCCTGCTGCCCGCGTGCGCGGGCTCCCAGCTCGACGCCTGCGACGCCGCCGGACTGCTGTGGCGCCTCGCGAGTGAAGGCGTCGACGACCGCGGCCGCTGGGCCAAGATCTCGGAGGTCTTCGCACGCACCGTCACGCCCGGGTTCTGGCCCTTCGTCGACCTGCACGCGGCGCTGGCCCACGCGTGCGCCGCCAACGCGACGCGGCTGCAGCGCCTCGCGGGCGCGATCGAGCGTTGCGCGCAAGGCGGCGGCTACGCGGCCCTGCGCGCCCGGCTCGTGACGCTGCCCGGACTGCGCGCGCTCGAAGCCTGGGACCGCGGCCGCTACGGCGACGCCGCGAAGCTGCTCACCGCTCTGCGGCCGTTTCTAGGCGACGCAGGCGGAAGCGGCATCCAGCTCGAGCTGTTCCGGGACATCGAGCGGGAAGCCACGCGCCGGCAGCGCGCTCTGCCGAGCGAGCGGATCGCCGCCTGAAGCGCCTGCCGGTCGGCACCGGTTCGATCGAGAAGTGGCGGCCGTTGCGGCGCTTCCTTGACCGCCCGCAGCGACGCGCCTAGAGTCGGGCGGTCGCTTCTCCCTTCCGTGCATGGAATCGCCCGCCTACCGAAGCGCCCTCATCGTCGGCGCGGGTCACGGTTTGAGCGCGTCGCTCGCTCGATTGCTCGCGCGCGAAGGTCTGCGTGTCGCGCTCGCGGCGCGCGACGTCGCCAAGCTCGACGCCCTGTGCCGCGAAACCGGCGCCCGGGCGCTTCGCTGCGATGCCCGCGAGCCCTCCGAGGTCAGCAGCCTCTTCGCAGCGCTCGACGCGGCGGGCGGCGCGCCCGACCTGGTCGTCTACAACGCCAGCGCGCGCTCCCGCGGACCGCTGATCGACCTCGTGCCGGACGACGTGCAGCAGGCGCTGCAGGTCACGGCTTTCGGCGCCTTCCTCGTTGCCCGCGAGGCGGCGCAGCGGATGGTGCCGGCAAAGCACGGCGCGATCTTCTTCACCGGCGCTTCGGCGAGCGTGAAAGGCTACGCACGCTCGGCGCCGTTCGCGATGGGGAAGTTCGCGACGCGCGGGCTCGCGCAGAGCATGGCGCGGGAGCTCTCGCCGCTCGGCATCCACGTCGCGCATTTCGTGATCGACGGCGCGATCCGGCAAGCAGGCCGCGCCGGGGATCCCGATCGTCCGGACTCGCTGCTCGACCCCGACGCGATCGCGCGGACCTACCTCGACATTCTCCGCCAGCCGCGGAGCGCGTGGACCTGGGAAGTCGAGCTTCGTCCCTGGGTCGAGACCTTCTAGGGACGTTGCCTGCCCGGCCGCTGCTCAAGGCCGGCCGGGACTCAGTGGCGCTGGCTGTCCTTGCCGGCGCGTCTCGCCGTGGAGGACACGGCCTCGACCGTCAAGGTGAAGCTGCGTTGCTCGCCGGGGCTCATCGCGCCTACGCCGATCAGCTTGCGCGCGATCTCCTGGCCGCGATCGTTGCTGATCGAGACGACCACGGTGTACTCCCAGGGCTCTCCCTCGGCGGGGTGCCGGATGCTGCCCTCGATGCGCAGCGGCGTGAGCACCGGCGTCTGCGGCAGATCCTCGGCCGTCGCGTCGAAGCGCAGGTAGTGCCGGCAAACCGGGCACACCCCCGCGCTCTCGAGGATCGTCTCCCGGCAATGCGGACATTCGCGCGTGAGCCCGGGGCTGCCCGGGCGCACGTTGCTCATAGACCGTCGTGCCTGCCGACCTTCGCAATCTTGCCGTCGTCCCAGCCGAATTCGGCCTGGCCGCGCAACCGGGCGCCCGCAGCCACGGTGAGCGAAGCGGCCTTGACGTCGCCGACCACGACCGCGGTGTGCTGCAGATCGACCAGCGACGCCTGCTCGACGTTGCCTTCGAGCTCGCCGGCGATCGTGACCTTGTCGGCGCGGACGCCGCCGGTGAGCTTCGCGCCCGCTTCGATCGTGAGATCGCCCTGAACGTTGACGTCGCCCTTGAAGCGTCCGGCGATCCGCACGCTGCCGCCGCCCTCGATCTTGCCTTCGATCGTAAGGTCCGACGCGATCACGGATTCCTTGCGCGTCATGGCGGTTTCGACGCGTGCGATCGGTGGCGGCGCATGCGCGATCTCGGGCTTCGGTGCCGGCTCGAAGCGCGCCGGTTCCTTGGTTTCGGGCGCTGGCATCGGCGGCAGCCGGGTCGCTGTGCTCTCTTTCCAGATGGCCATGGTGAGTCCCTCCCGCAACGGTACCGGCGTGAGGCTAACGCGAAACGCGGGCGCAGGCAACAATTAATGCATTTGTCATAGCCGCGGCGGCGGATCCGTGGCCGTGACGAGACAGTGCGCCGACGCGCCGCGCGATCAGGACGCTGCCTCGCGCTCCATCGCCGCCTCCGCCCGCAGGCTGTCGGCGTCGCGGTAGATCGAGGCGACGGCGAGCACGCGACCCGCCTTCCGGTAGCGCAGCACGCAATCGCGCGCCGCGATGTCGCCGTCGATCGCGATCTCGTCCCAGCTCTCCGCGTGGCCGACGTAGTTGATCGGCACGTCATAGTGCTGGCTCCAGAAGAACGGCACGGCGGCGAACTTCTCGCCGGCGCCGAGCATGTTGAGCGCCGCCGTCTGGCCCTGGCGCTCGGCCACGACCCAGTGCTCGACGCGGATCGCGCTCCCGCTGTGCGGGTCGGGCCAGCGTGCGATGTCGCCGGCGGCGAAGACCCCTTGCGCGCTGGTCTCGAGGCATGCATCGACGGTCACGCCGCGGTCGATGGCGAGCCCGGCCTTTTCGGCGAGCGCGAGCCGCGGACGCACGCCGACGCCGACGACGACCAGGTCCGCATCGATCGTGCCGCCGCTCTTGAGGCTCACCCGATGCGCGTCGATCGCCGTCGCGTTATCCTCCAGGTGGAAGGTCACGCCGTGCTCCTCGTGCAGCCTGCGCACGAAGTCGCCCATCTGCGGGCCGAGGACGCGCTCCATCGGCCGCTTCTCCGGCGCGACGACGTGCACCTCGATGCTGCGCGCCCGCAGGGAGGCGGCCACCTCGAGGCCGATGAAGCTCGCGCCCAGCACCACGCAGCGCCGCGCAGCCCCTGCCCCGGCGATGATCGCGCGGGAGTCGCGGAGCGTTCGCAGCGTGTGGACGTGGCCGAGATCCATGCCCGGCAGCGGCAGGCGCACCGGCTCGGCCCCGGTCGCGAGCAGCAGCCGGTCGTAGCCGAGCCTGCTGCCATCGCCCAGCGCGACGCTGCGGGACTTGACGTCGATGCCCGCGACCGTCGTCGTGAGGCGCAGGTCGATGTTCTGCTCGCGGTAGAACTCCTCGCCGCGCAGCGGCACCCAGTCTTCGGGCGCGGTGCCCGCGAGGTAGTCCTTGGAGAGGTTCGGCCGGTCGACCGGCGGCGCGTCGTCGTCGCTCAGCATCGCGATCTCGCCGTCGAAGCGCTGGCGGCGCAGCATCTCGGCCGCCGCGAAGCCCGCGGCGCCGCCGCCGACGATCACGATCCTCTTCGGCGCGGCACGCGCTGACTTCACCCGCGAGGCCGGCTTCGCGGCGACCCTCGTCCGCACGAAGAGCTTTCCGCCGGACTGCTCCGTCGACCAGCAGTCGACCGGACCGAGCGCCGGCGCGTGCAGGGCCTCGCCGGTGCGCAGGCTGAAGCAGGCGTGATGCCAGGGGCAGCGCACCGTGTCGTCGACCATGAGCCCTTCGGCCAGCGGACCGCCGTAGTGGCTGCAGGCCGCGCCGATCGCGAAGAACGCGTTCCCGCGACGGGCGAGGAGCACCGCGTCGTCGCCCACGTGCCCGAGGGCCATCGCGCCGTCGGCGAGCGAGTCGACCGGCACGCCGGACGCGAGATCGGGGCCGGTAGGTTTGGCGTTGTCGGCGCTCATGCGCGGTCTCCTGCGAGGTTGTTGATCGGAAAGATGCGACGCCGCGCGGGATTCCGGCGGCAATGCGATTTCGATTCTACGTCCCGGCGCACTCCGCGTCAGCGCTCATTGGATCGCCCGGACCGCCGATCCGTTCCGGCCCGCCGCAAGCCCTGCCGCGACATGCTATCGTGACGTGCGCGGAACGCATCGACTTCTTCCGCGTCTGACAACCGATCGATGTCCCCTCCCTTCGACAAGGCCGCCGTCGCCCGCCCCGGCGGCGCGGTGAAACGCTACCTGCCCTGGGTCGTCGCCACGGCGCTGTTCATGGAGCAGCTCGATTCAACGATCGTCAACACCGCCGTACCCTCGATGGCCGCGAGCCTCGGCGTGGAGCCGCTCAGCCTCAAGGCCGTGGTCGCGAGCTACATCGTGAGCCTGGCCGTGGGCATCCCGATCAGCGGCTGGATCGCCGATCGCTTCGGCACGAGGCGCACGTTCAGCACCGCGGTCGCGATCTTCACCCTCGCCTCGGTCGCCTGCGGCCTCTCGGTCAACGTCACGATGCTCGTCGCGGCGCGCATCGTGCAGGGCCTCGGCGCGGCGCTCATGACTCCCGTGGGCCGCCTCGCGATCGTGCGCACCTTCGCCAAGTCGGAGCTGCTGGTGGCGATGAACTTCGTCATCATCCCGGCGCTGATCGGGCCGCTGCTCGGTCCGACGGTCGGCGGGCTGATCGTGCACTGGGTGTCGTGGCGGGAGATCTTCTTCGTCAACGTGCCGATGGGCGTGGCCGCGCTCGTCATCATCCATCGCTACATGCCCGACTACCACGGCGACGCGCCGCGTCCGCTCGATTTCGTCGGGCTGGTCCTGTTCGGCTCGGGCATGGCGATCCTGTCGTGGCTGCTGGAAATCTTCGGCGAGCACGAGATCACGTGGCTGCAGGGCGCACTGCTGCTGGCGCTGTCGCTGAGCCTGCTCGTGGCGTACGCCTGGCACGCCCGCCAGATCGCGTACCCGCTGCTCAAGCTCTCGCTGTTCCGCCTGCGCACTTTCCGCGTCTCCGTCGGCGGGGGTCTCGTGGCGCGCCTCGGGATCGGCGGCATGCCGTTCCTGCTGCCGCTGCTGTATCAGCTCGGCCTCGGCCTGCCGGCGTGGGAGTCGGGCCTGCTGACGATGCCCGCGGCGATCGCCGCGATGGGCATGAAGTTCCTGAGCTCGCGCGTGCTCCGGCGCTACGGCTTCCGGTCCGTGCTGATGGTCAACACGATCCTGGTCGGGACGACCATCAGCCTTTTCTCCTTGGTCACGCCGGCGACGCCGCTGGTGCTGATCCTGCTGCTCTCGTTCACGCAGGGGTTCTTCAACTCGCTGCAGTTCTCCAGCGTCAACGGCATGGCCTACGCGGACATCGCGCCGACCGAGTCGAGCATGGCGACCTCGATCGCGAGCACGATGCAGCAGGTCTCGCTCAGCTTCGGACTGGCCTCCGCGTCGCTCGTCGCGGGCTGGTTCCTCGGCGACGTCTCGCAGAGCAACGCGCTCGCCGTGCAGAGCGCGCTGCACCGCACCTTCATCACGGTCGGCGCGCTGACCATGTGCTCCGCGCTCGCGTTCCGCACGCTGCGTCCGGGCGACGGCGACAACGTCAGCCGCGGCAAGGCGCCGGCAGGGGGAAGCTGACCGCGTCGACCGGGTCGTCCCTGCGCCGCGGCTGGTATCCTTCCGCTCGATGCAGATCCACAGCACCGATCCAACGTTCACGTCCTCGGCGCGCGCCCGCGGCAACTTCCGGCTGGCGGTGAGGCTCGCCGCGACCTTCGTCGCGATCCTCTGGCTGATCCACTTTCTCGCCTCGGGGCTCGACCTCCGGCCCGAGGACCTCGGTGTCCGCCCGCGCCAGCCGGCGGGACTGATCGGCATTCTGATCGCGCCGCTCATCCACGCCGACGCGGCCCATCTCTTCGCCAATTCGGTGCCGCTGCTCGTCGCCGGAACGGCGATGCTCTATCTCTATCCGCAATCGGCGCTGCGGGTGCTGCCCGCGATCTATTTCGGCCCGGGCGTCGCGGTGTGGCTCTTCGCGAGCGGCTCGAGCCACGTCGGCGCGAGCGGACTGGTCTACGGGCTCGTGAGCTACATCTTCGTCGCCGGGCTGATCCGGCGCGACCGCCGTGCGATCGCCGCCTCGCTGCTGATCTCCTTCATGTACGGCGCGCTGGTGTGGGGCGTGCTGCCGATCCGGCTCGGCATCTCGTGGGAAACGCACCTCGCCGCGGCGCTCATCGGTGCGACGCTCGCGATCCTCCTGCGGCATCTCGACCTCGCGCCGCGGCGGCGCTATTCCTGGGAGGACGAAGCCGACGACGCGGGCCAGGAAACCTAGATGAAGATCGCCACCTGGAACGTCAACGGCATCCGCGCGCGCGAGACGCAGCTCTGCGAGTGGCTCGAGCGCGATCGTCCCGACGTCGTCTGCCTGCAGGAGATCAAGGCGCGGCCGGACCAGGTCCCCGAGCGCTGCAGGCTCGCCGACTACCATGCTTTCTGGCACGGCGCCGGCGGCTACTCCGGCGTCTCGCTGCACTTGCGGCGCGAGCTCCTCGAGAGGCCCGAGTTCAGCCACCCCGAGTTCGACTTGGAGACGCGCATCGTGCAGGTGGCGATGGGCAGGCTGGTCCTCGCCTCGGTCTACGTGCCCAACGGCGGCAAGGACTACACCGCGAAGCTCGCCTTCCTGACCGCGCTCGCGGCGTGGTCGAAGTCGCTGCACGAGGACGGCCGCGAGCTGATCCTCTGCGGCGACATCAACGTCGCCCGCGCCGACATCGACGTCCATCCGAAGGAGCGCAAGGGCGACGCCATCGGGCAGCGCGCCGAGGAGCGGGCGCTCTTCGAGGCGCTGCTCGACCGGCACCTCGTGGACGTCACCCGCGCGCTCGATCCCGACAATGCCGCGCTCTTCAGCTGGTGGCCGCCGTGGCGCAACATGCGCCAGCGCAACATCGGCTGGCGCATCGACTACATCCTCGCCTCGCGCGCGATCGCCGACCGCGCGTCGAGCTGCAGGGTGCTCGCCGAGATCGGCACCAGCGATCACGCGCCGATCCTGATGACGACGGCCTGAAGCGCAAGCGGGGGCGCGGCCAGAGCGGCTGGACGCGCGCTACTTCTTCGGCTCGCCCTCGGGCACGACCTTGACCGGGCTCACCTCGACGACACCGCGCCGCGCGTTGATCTCGGAGTGCATCACCGCGTCGCCGACCGAGGCGTCGATCAGCTTCGTGACCCGCAGGGCGATGTACTTCTGGCCGTCGGCCTGCGAGAGGTCGAGCGGCTTCTCCAGAGGCTGGGCGAGCTTCTGGCTCTCGAGGCTTTCTTCCCGCTCGACAACCGCGAGCGTCTTCGGATCCAGAATCCAGACCGCGATGTAGGAGAACGGCGCGAGGAAGGTCCGCGCCTTGATCGGCTTGTCCTCCGAGGTAATCGCGTCCACGCCGTCGGACGGCTCGCGCTGGATGCTGCGTATGTTGCTCTGCGGATCCAGGCCGCCGCAGGCGGCCTGGCACTGGCTCTCCGCGAACAGCCCAAAGCCCTGCAGCCTGCCGGACAGGCCGGTCGCTTCCAGCGCGCGATAGGCCGGCGTCGCGATAACGATCCGGTCCCAGCCTGCGCGCTCGGGCATGCGCTCGAGCGCGTGCCTGATCGCTTCGATCGCGGCCTCCTCGCGCTCGTTCGGCGCCACGTTGTCCATCGACAGCCCGGGCAACGCCATGTAGACGCGCTTGCTTCTCGGATCCGCGCGCGCGATCGCCTGGTCGAGGCTGCTGAGCGCGAGACGGTTCAGGATGTCGTCAGGCACCACGCTCGTGCGTCGCTGATACGGCGAGAGATGGGTCCCCGTACGCGGACCCTCCACGACGACGCTGAACTGGTCGCCGATCGCCGCGACGAGCGCGTATACCCGCGGCTTGGCGGGAGGCGCCGGCGGCGCGTCCGGCGTCTGCGCCCGGGCGCCGCCACCGGCAAACGCCGCCGCGACGGACGTCGCAAGCGCGAGCCGGACGACTCTCTGCAGGATCATGGCCCATTCTGGCGGCCGGCCGGCGCTTGCGCAACTCGATCGCCGCGGCGGCGCGGCGATTGTCGCGAGCCGGGGTCTCGCGTCATACTTCCCCTACGGCGCGGGCAACTGCGTGGCGGGCTGCCCGTGAGCGAGCAGCGAGCGCAGCTCCTGCCTCGGGCTATTGAGCGATGCGGTTACGCGCGCCGGCCGGCAGATCGGACGGGCCCGCGGAGATACGAATACGAATGCAATCGCCTGACTGCGTCTATTGCCAACCCAAGTCCGAGGCCGTGCTCTGGTCCGACGCGCGCTGCCGCGTGCTGCACGTGACCGACACGGGCTTCGCCGGCTTCTGCCGGGTCGTCTGGAATGACCACATCTGCGAATTCACCGACCTCGATGAGGCGGCGCGGGCGCACGTGATCAAGGTCGTCGCCGCCGTCGAGAGCGCTCAGCGGAAGCTGCTCGCGCCCGACAAGATCAACATCGCGAGCCTGGGCAACGTCGTGCCCCACCTGCACTGGCACGTTATTCCGCGCTATCGCGACGATTCGCACTACCCGGACCCCATCTGGGCCGCGCCGCGGCGCCGGAGCGCGCCGCGGCGCCTTCCGGGGGACTTGCCTGCGCGGATGAAGGAAGCGATCGACGCCGCGCTCGGCTAGGCGCCAGGTCTCACTTCACGTCGACCCAGTCGGCGAGCTCGCAGTTCTCGTAGGCCTTCACCACCGCGGTGTCGGAGGCGATCACGGTCTTGATCGCCTCGGGCTTCGCCAGCACGCCGACCACGAGCGTGTAGTGGGCGTTGCTGACACCGAGGTACTCGATGCTGACGAGCGCCGAGCCTTTCGCCCCGTACTGCTTCTGCTTCGCCCAGGGACGGTGCTCGATCGCCGCGCCCTGATAGCGGGCCGTCGGGTGGTAGCACTTGAGGACGTTCTTCGCGAAATCGGCGAAGCGCTGATCCTGTTGCAGCTTCGAGACCGAAGCCACCGGTTTCCTGACAGCCTTGGGCGGGTACTGCGGCGGCGAAGCGACCATCGTGATCGCGAAGCTGAGCAGCGCGGCGTCGATCATTTTGCATTCTCCCTGAGGTTGGACGGCCGATCCTGGCTCGTCGCGCGTAGTATGCTACGCCAACCGCAGCGCGCTTGGTCGCATGCCACCCGAAACCCGGTTCGCCCGCAGCGGCAGCGTTCACATCGCCTATCAAGTCGTCGGCGAAGGGCCGCTTGATCTCGTGTACGTGCCCGGCTGGGTTTCGCACGTCGAGCTTGCTTGGGAGGAGCCCACGCTGGCGCGCTTCCTCGAGCGGCTCGCGTCGTTCTCGCGGCTCATCCTGTTCGACAAGCGGGGAACGGGTCTTTCCGATCGCGTGCCTGACTCGCAGCTGCCGTCGCACGAAGCGCGCATGGACGACCTGCGCGCGGTCATGGATGCGGCAGGCTCGAAGCGCGCGGCGATCTTCGGGTTCTCGGAGGGCGGCAGCCTCGCCGCGCTCTTCGCCGCCACCTATCCGCAACGCACGACGGCGCTGGTGACGTTCGGCATCTTCGCCAAGCGCCTCCGGTCGGAGGACTATCCCTGGGCGCCGACGCCGGAGCAGCGCGAGCGCGACTACGAAGTCGTCGCGCGCGACTGGGGAGGAGCCATGGATCTCGCGAACCTCATTCCGAGCAGGATCGACGACGAGGCTTTCACCCGCCGTCTCGCGACCTATCTGCGTCGCGCCGCCAGCCCCGGCGCGGCGGTCGCGCTGCTGCGAATGAACAGCCAGGTCGACATTCGCGCGGTCCTCCCGACGATCCGCGTGCCGACGCTGGTCCTTCATCGCATCGGCGATCTCGACGCCAACATCGAGGAAGCACGGTTCATCGCTCGTCGCATTCCGGGCGCGCGCCTCGTCGAGCTCCCCGGCGACGATCACCTGCCCTGGGTCGGCGACCAGGATTCGCTCCTCGACGAGCTCCAGGAGTTCCTCACCGGCGTGCGCCCGATCGCCGACGTCGACCGCGTGCTCGCGACCGTGCTGTTCACGGACATCGTCGGCTCGACCGACACCGCGGCGCGGCTCGGCGATCGCGCCTGGCGCGCGCTGCTCGGCAGCCATCACGCGATGGTGCGCAAGGAGCTCGAGCGGTTTCGCGGCCGGGAGGTGAACACCGCCGGCGACGGGTTCCTCGCGAGCTTCGACGGCCCTGCGCGCGCGATCCGCTGCGCCTTCGCGATCCGCGACGGCGCGCGCTCCCTCGGGCTGGAGACGCGCGCCGGCCTGCACACCGGCGAGGTCGAGCAGGCGGGGAACGAGCTGCACGGCATCGCGGTGCACATCGGCGCGCGCGTCGCCTCGGCGGCCGGTGCCGGCGAGACGCTCGTCTCCAGCACCGTGAAGGACATCGTCGCCGGATCCGGGATCGCGTTCGCCGACCGCGGGCTGCATGCGCTCAAGGGCGTTCCGGGCGAGTGGCGCCTCTACGCGGCGTCCTGAAGCGCGGCGTCAAGCGCTCGCGGCGTCAAGGGCTTCGATCGCTTCCGGATCGAGCGCGAGCTTGACCGCTCCGAGGATCTCGCGGAGCTGCTCAGGACGGGTCGCGCTCGCGATAGGCGCGGTGACGCCGGGCCGCGCGATCAGCCAGGCGAGGGCGACCTGGGCGGGCGTGGCCCGCAGCCGCGCCGCGACGGCGTCGAGCGCGGCGAGAATTCTCATCCCGCGGGGATTCAGGAATTTCTTCATTCCCGGACCGCGCGCGCTCTTGCCGAAATCCGTCTCGGAGCGATACTTGCCCGTGAGGAATCCGGCGGCGAGCGAGAAATACGTGATCACTCCGATGTTCTCCCGCAGGCACAGCGCCTGCAGCTCGCCCTCGAAGCTGGAGCGCTCGTAGAGGTTGTAATGGGGCTGCAGCGTCGCGTAGCGCGGCAGCCCGGCCGACTCGCTCGCCTCGAGGGCCTGGGCGAGGCGCGCCGCCGCGAGATTCGACGCGCCGATGGCCCTGACCTTTCCTTCGCGCAGCAGGCGCTCGTACGCGCCGAGCGTCTCCTCGAAGGGCGTGGTCTCGTCGTCCCAGTGCGACTGGTAGAGGTCGATGCAATCGACGCGCAGGCGCCGCAGCGAAGCGTCGGCCGCCCTGAGGATGTAGTCCTTGCGCAGGATCTTGTGGCCTTCTCCCATGTCGGATCCGACCTTGGTCGCGATGACCACGTCGTCGTGCCGCCCCCGCCGCGCGATCCAGCGGCCGATGACGCTCTCCGACTCGCCGCCCTGGTGGCCGGCCGCCCAGCGCGAGTACGAGTCCGCGGTGTCGATCAGATTGAAACCGGCGTCGACGAACCGATCGAGCAGCTCGAACGACATGGCCTCGTCGGCCGTCCAGCCGAACACGTTGCCGCCCAGGGCGATCGGCGCGACCTCGAATCCGGTGCTCCCCAGCTTGCGTCTGTCCATGCGCCTCCGTCTCGACCAAGCGACCTCTGTGCCCACGTGCACCGCGGCTGTCATTCTCCCACAAGCAGTTGTGGTTCGACCCCCCGGTGCCGACGAACGCTACAGCTTGTTCGCCCCGCGACGAACATGCGTCGCGCTTCGCCGGCGGGTGCCGGGCCTCGACACATTGCGTCGCTCCAGCGCCATCTCCCGCGGCTGCGGGCGGGAGTGGTAGCTGGTATAAAGCTTGCCTTGCACAAAGTCATCGTCTGCCCGTCCTCGCGGCGACGGCATTGAGGCTGCGTGAAAACCAAAGCCGAACCAAGACCTCGGTCCGAGGCTCCCGGGCACCCGACGGGCGTCGGCGCGTCCCTGCGCCAGAACCTGGTGTTGCAGCCGCTGGCGGCGGTCGCCCTTCCCTACGCCCTGCTCTTCGTGCCGTTCTACCTCGGCTGGCTGAGCGGCTTCGCATTCGTCGTGAGCGCGTTCCTACTGTCGGTCGTGGCCGCGCTCGTCGTCGGCGCCCGCCTGGGCCGCTCGATCTCGATCGTGCGCGCCGCGCTGCAGGGCATCGCCGCGGCCGAGAAGGAGCCGCAGAGCCTGCTGGTGAGCTCGGCGAGCGGGCTCCGCGGCCTCGAGCGCAGCATCGAAGACGCGCGCGCCCGGATCTCGGCTCGCGAGCTGAGCCTCGATGCCGCCCGCAAGGCGGCGGTACGCGAAGGCGCGGCGGAACGCAACGTGACCGAGCAGCTCGAGCGCTCCCAGCGCATCGCGCGCATCGGCAGCTGGGAGTGGACTCGCGCCGACGGCCGGCTCTATTGCTCGACCGAGGCGCACCGGATCCTCAGCGTCGATCCGGCGCGCTTCGATCCGCGTCCGGCGTCGATTCTCGTGCTGGCTCATCCCGACGATCGGCGGGTGCTGCGCCGCTGGATGATCCAGCTCGCGCGCGGCGGCGAGCAGGACGGGCTCGACGTGCGCATGAGCAGCGCCGGGACGGACGTGCGCCACGTTCACGTGCTCGGCGAAGCGCTGCGCGACGCCAAGGGCAACGTCGTCGGAGTCGCGGGCACCATCCAGGACTCGACCGAGCGCACGCGCGCGATCCAGCGCATTCACCGGCTGGCGTACTTCGACGTGCTCACGGAGCTGCCGAACCGCTCGCGCTTCCACGAGAAGATGGCGGAGACCCTGACGCTCGCCAAGCGCCGCGGCAAGTCGTTCGCCATCATGTTTCTCGACCTCGACCAGTTCAAGCGCATCAACGACACGCTCGGTCACCCGGTCGGCGACGAGCTGCTGAGGATCATCGCGCAGCGGCTCACCCGCTGCATGCGGCCGGAAGACATCGCCGGAGCGCCGCAAGTCCCGGGCGCCGAGCGGGACGTCTGCCGGCAGGGAGGTGACGAGTTCATCGTGCTCATGAACGGCGTGGCCAACGAGCTGGACGCCGCGCGGGCCGCGACCCGGCTGCTGACCACGCTCGGCCAGCCGATCTCGCTGGGCTCGCAGGACGTGTTCGTGACCGCGTCCGTCGGCATCGTGCTCTATCCGCGCGACGGCGAAGATCTCGACACGCTGCTCAAGAACGCCGACGTGGCCATGTATCACGCGAAGGGCCAGGGACGCAATCGCTTCTCGTTCTACCAGGACTCGATGCGCGCGGCCTCCGCGCAGCGCCTGTCGCTCGAGCACGACCTGCGCAAGGCGCTGGAAGAGGAGCAGTTCGAGCTCTACTACCAGCCGCAGCTCGAGGTGCCGAGCTGCCGGATCGTCGGGATCGAAGCCCTGATCCGCTGGCACCATCCGACGCTCGGGCTCCTCACGCCGGCGCACTTCATCCCGGTCGCCGAGGAGGCCGGCATGATCATGGCGATCTGGGAATGGGTGCTGGTGGCCGCGCTCATCCAGCACAACGCCTGGCTCGAGCAGGGCCTCCCGCCGATCACGATCGGAGTCAACCTGTCGAGCGCGCAGTTCAGCGATCCCGCGCTCGCGCTGCGCGTGAAGGAGATCGCGCAGGTGATCGACGTTCCGCTCGATCACCTCGAGCTCGAAGTGACGGAATCGATGCTCCTGAGCGACTTCGACGCAGCGCTCAAGACGCTCACCGAGCTGCGCGCGATGGGCGTCAAGATCGCGATCGACGACTTCGGCACCGGCTACTCGTCGCTGTCGTACCTGCGCCGCCTGCCCTTGGACAAGCTCAAGCTCGACCAGTCGTTCATCCGGGACGCCGAGCAGAACGAGGGCGACGTCGCGATCACCCGGGCGGTGATCGCGATGGCGCAAAGCCTCAACCTCGCGGTCGTCGCCGAAGGCGTGGAGACGCAGGCGCAGGTCAACCTGCTTCTCTCGCTCGGCTGCAGCGTGGTCCAGGGGTTCCTGCTCGGGCGCCCGCTCCCCGCGCGAGACACCGCCGAGCTGCTGCGCGAGAGCGCAGCGGCGGCGTCGCTTCCGCGGCGGCAGACCGACGTGTCCTGGGGCGCCATCATCCAGCCCCGATCGGCGGCCCAGGCGCGCACACCGGACGACGAGAAGGTCCCGGACGGCTCCCCATAGCTCGCGAGGCCCGCAGGGGCCGGGCGGGCGCCTGCGCTCCTGCGGCGGCGGGCGCGCGGTGAGCTCGGGATGCCCTCGCTCTCGCTCGCGACCTGCACGTCGTCCCCGTGGGCCCGGACGAGGCGCTGCACCCAAGTCGGGGCGATGCCGGGCAACCCAGGGAGCCGGTCGCGGGCGGCGCCGCAACGAAGCGAGGCACCGCCAGAGTGCGGCGCCGCTCGCCTAGACGCGGGGCTCCCCGAGCTCGTTGACGGTGATCGTCGCGCCGGGGGCGAAGCCGAGCTGCGCGCGGTGCGTCTGCCCGCGGAAGACGTAGGTCACGTCCCAGTATTCCGGGCGTGCGGAGTTCGGTACCGCCTCACAGCGCTGCACACTCTGCGTCGAAACCTGGTCGCCGCGGTTCACGTTGGCGCCGACTGCGGCGCCGCCCACCGCGCCGAGCGCGGTCGCGACGTCGTTGCCGCGCCCGCTTCCGATCTGATGCCCCAGGACGCCGCCGAGCACGCCGCCGATGATCGCGCCTCCGATGTTCGGCTGGTTCTGGCGCACCACCTGCTGCTGCTCGACCCAGCAGCGCTGCTCGGGCGGTCCCACCACCGCGCGGACCTTGACCACGTCGGCCTGGAACAACTGTTCCCCATGATGCGGGTAATAGGGATACGGGGGCGGCGGCGACGGCGTCGCGTAGGCGTACTGCGGTTGCCCGCTCAAGGGGCGCACCGAAGAGACGCGCCGGTTGAGGCCGAACGAGGCGAGCGAGTTGTACTGTCCCGGGCGCAGCGTCACGCAGCGGCCGCGGAAGTACGCGTCCTCGCACACTTCCCATTCGCCCCGCTCGACGATGGCCGAGGAAGCGCGGTCGTTGAAGCCGTAGTTCTCGAGGTTGTCGATCGGGCCGTCGGCATTGAAGACGCGGCCGCGCAGCCACTCCTGCTCGTAGAAGACGATCTGCGCAGAGGCGAGCTGCGCGAGCAGAACCGCTCCCAGGCCCACAGCGGTGGTCAGTCCGACCTTCATGTGTGCTCCCTTCGTCGAATCATTCGAGCGAGCCGTCGTGGCCGAGTCGCCGGCGGCCGCGCCAGTGCAGCCTGCCACGGTCTTCGCACGCCGGTCAAGGCGAGCGTCGGCCGCATCCGGCGGCGAAGCGGCGGGCCGTGAAGCGCAGGCCGTCGCACCGCGTATACTCCATGGCCATCGCCACACCGCGGACCTGCGCTCGCCCTCCGTTTCAAGCTCAAGCATGCGGCTCTTCGGCGTCAGCATGGTCCGCAACGAAGCGGACATCATCGAAGCCTCGCTTCGCCACAACCTCGGGGTGCTGGACGGCATCGCGGTCGTCGATCACGGATCGCGTGACCGCACGCCCGAGATACTGGACCGGCTCTGCGGCGAAGGACTGGCCCTGCGCGTCCTGCACGACGGCGGCGCCGGCTTCTTCCAGGCGGAGTGGCTGACCCGGCTCGCGCGGGAGGCTTTCTCGCGGGAGCAGGCCGATTTCATCTTCCCGATCGACGCCGACGAATTTCTCAAGGTCCCGTCGCGCGCGGCGCTCGAGCGCGAGCTCGCGGCCGTGCCTCGCGGCGAGCACGCGGTCGCGGCCTGGCTTACCTACGTCCCCGAGTTCTTCGGCGACAGTGCATTCGGTCCATCGCATCTGCGCCGGCGGCTCAAGGTCGAGCGCCACGGCAGCCAGAAGTGCGTCATCGGGCGCAGCTTCGCCGAGCGGCCGCAGCAGTACATCGTGAGCGGCAATCATCTCGTGGACGATCCGGCGATGGCGCGTGCGCCGCGACACATGCGCCTCAAGCCGGAGGCGGTCGCGCTCGCCCACTGCCCCGTGCGCAGCGCCGAGCAGCTTCGGCAGAAGGTGACGCTCGGCTACGCTGCGCACCTCGCCACGCGGCCCGACAACGAGCGGCAGGCGCTTCACTGGAAGGAGCTCCGCGACGAGCTTTCGGCCACTGCGCCTCCCGGCGAAGCGCGATTGCGGCAGATCGCCTGCAACTACGGCGTAGCCATGGAACAGTGGCTGCCGGTCGACGCCGTCGAGCTGGTCGACGACCCGGTGCTGCCGAGCTTCGCGCCCCAACCGATCTGATCGAGCAGCCGGCGAAAGAGCGGGCATGTCGTCCAGCAGCATCCTGGCCGTCGTTCCAACCTTCAACCGCGGCGAGCTCGTCGAGCTCACCGCGCGCTATCTGCGCAGGATCGATTTCGCCGCGAGCCGCTTCTCCTTCTTGATTTCCGACGACTGCTCGACCGAGTACGGCCTCGCGTTCCTCAAAGGCGCCTACGCCGGCCTTCCGGGCGTCACGTTCATGAGGACGAGCCGGAACTGCGGGCCTATCGCCCACACCTGGGTGCTGCTCAAGCACTTCGCGGCGAGCGGCTTCGACAAGGTCCTCGTTCTCGACAGCGACCTCCTCGTCCACGAGCGTTGCCTCCGTTACGCAGCCGATTTCGAAGTGGAAAGCATCTCGTCGCTCTACAACTCCTGCCTGCACGGCGTCCAGGCGCGGTTCGAGACCTATTGCACCAAGGCGGATATCGGTTGGGCGGGAGCGCTGGTCGCGAGAGGCATCGTCGAGGAGCTCCTCGCCGCGTACGGCTCGCAGCCTTTCGACGACTGGGCGCTCTCGGAGCTCGCCCAACGTCGCGGGCTCGCGATCAAGGTCGCCAGCCCCAGCGCGCTCCAGCACATCGGCATCTTCGGATCGAACAACGCCGGGCCGGAAGGTTTCGACCGCGCGCTCGACTTCCCGGCGGATGACATCGACCAGTCGACTCGCGACTACTTCGTCCGCCGGCACGGCCTCGATCTGATGCGCTGGCTGAGCGCCCCCCCCGATCCTGAAGCCGATCTGTCGCGCTTCGCGCTTCCGGGCTCGAGCACCCCGAGCCAATGACGCCGGTATGGCGGTCCGCGAAGCCTGTCGTCCCCAGCCCTCGCCGGGCAGGCGCGCAATTCTAGGTAAACCGGCGCGGCGCGGGGCTTATTCCAGGCGCCCACGGGCGCGAAGGGTGAACGAAGCGGCACCGGGCATTCGCCTCACCGTCGAGCGCCGGGCGGTGCTATCTTACGATTCGCTGCCGCCACAAGCGTTGCCGGAAACCCGGCACGGATTCAACCTCTTCCCTTCCGGAGACTCCAACCATGACCCAACCGTCGTCGCAACGACGCATCCTGATTTCCGCTCTCGCGATGACCGGCGCACTCGTCCTCGTCGCCGGCTGCAACACGATGATGATGTCCGACCCGATGTATACGCAGACGGTCGCACTGACGGGCGCCAACGAAGTGCCGCCCGTCAGCACGTCCGCTGCCGGCACCGCGACGGTGACCATCCGGCCGGATCACAGCGTGAGCGTGAAGGTCAGCGCCACGGGCATGAACGCGACCGCGTCGCACATTCACCAGGGCGCGGCCGGCGCCAACGGGCCGGTGATCGTTCCGTTTACCAAGACGGGCGACAACACGTTCGCTTCGCCAGAAGGCGCCAAGCTCACCGACGCCCAGTACGACGCCTTCAAGGCGGGCAACCTGTACGTCAACGTGCACAGCGCCGCGCACCCTGGCGGCGAGATTCGCGGACAGTTGAAGCCGTAGCGAGCGGCCGGCGCGACGCGCCGGCGCGTCGCTTGCTCGCCGTCGGGCCCGCGCCCGGCGGCGGTTCCGAGCCTGCCGCGGAGCGCACCCTGCTCCCGGCAACGAAGCAGCGCGCCCGCTGTCTCTCGTTGCGTGGCCATGATTGCCGATCGGCCGACTGAGGCCGCGGCCGATTACACGCTGCTCGGCGATCTCGTCGAAACGTCCCGCCGGGTCGGGGACGATTCCTCGCGCCGCAAGAAGATCGAACATATCGCGGGGTTCCTGCGCCGGCTGGCGCCCTCGGAGATCGCTCTCGCCGTGTCCTATCTCTCCGGCCTGACGCGCCAGGGCAAGACCGGCGTCGGCTGGGCGCTCCTCCGCGAGGCGCAGGGTTCCTCCGCGCACTCCGGGAGCCCCGCGCTCACCCTCGGCGAAGTCGACGCCATCCTCGAGCGCATCGCCGCCGCGACCGGCTCGGGGTCGACCGCCGAGCGCCTGTCCCAGCTCGCGAGCCTCTTTGCGCGCGCCACGCCGCCGGAGCAGGAGTTCCTCTCGCGACTGCTGCTCGGCGAGCTTCGCCAGGGAGCGCTCGAGGGATTGATGATCGAAGCCGTGGCGACAGCCGCGGATCTCCCTGCGGCCGGCGTGCGCCGAGCCGCGATGGTCGGCGGCGGCATCACGGCCGTTGCCGCTGCCGCCCTCGCCGAAGGCGCCGCCGGGCTCGCGCGCTACGCCATCGCACTGTTCCGGCCGCTCGCGCCGATGCTCGCCCAGCCGGCCGACGATATCGGGGAGGCGCTCGCCAAGATCCCGGCCGCCGCGCTGGAATGGAAGCTCGACGGCGCGCGCGTGCAGGTGCACAAGCACGGCGAGGAGGTGCGCCTCTATACGCGGACGGGCAACGACGTCACGGCTGCCGCGCCGGAGATCGTCGCGGCGGTCCGCGCCAGCAGCGCGCGGGACCTGATTCTCGACGGCGAGGCGATCGCGCTCAAGCCGAGCGGCGCGCCCTACCCGTTCCAGGAGACGATGAGCCGGTTCGGGCGCGTCCTCGACATCGACGCCATGCGCGCCCGAATGCCCTTGTCGGTGTTCTTCTTCGATTGCCTGCGTCGCGACGACGTCGATCTCGTGTCGGCGCCGGCTACCGAGCGCTTCGATGCCGTCGCGAACGCGTTGCCGCCGGAGCGCCTCATCCCGCGACTGGTGACGAGCGATGCGATCGCCGCGCAGTCGTTCTACGACGACGCGCTGGCGCGCGGGCACGAAGGCGTGATGGTGAAGTCGCTCGACGCGCCGTACGAGCCGGGCGCGCGCAGCGCGCAGTGGCTCAAGGTGAAGCGCGCGCACACGCTCGATCTGGTCGTTCTCGCCGCGGAATGGGGACACGGACGGCGCCGCGGCCGCCTCTCGAACCTGCATCTCGGCGCACGCGATCCCGCGAGCGGGGGCTTCGTCATGCTGGGCAAGACCTTCAAGGGGATGACCGACGCGATCCTCGCCTGGCAGACCGGGGAGCTGCTCTCGCGCGAGATCTCCCGCGACGAGTGGACGGTGCACGTCCGCCCGGAGCTCGTGGTGGAGATCGCCTTCAACGACCTGCAGTCGAGCCCCCGCTATCCCGCGGGGCTCGCCTTGCGCTTCGCCCGCGTCAAAGGCTATCGTCCGGACAAGAGCGCGCGCGACGCCGACACGATCGAGACCGTGCGCGCCATCTACGCACGGCAGGACAGATGACGGAACGATGAGCGTCCGCGCTCGACCGTGAGCTACGTCGACTCCAATCTCCTCGACGGCGAGCGCGTGCTCTATCGCACCCGGCTGCACTGGCAGGTGTTCGTCGCGCCCGTGGCGTTCGCGCTGATCGTTTCGATTCCGCTCGCGTGGCTCGCGCTCGCGCAGCGCTGGAACGCCTTCGCCTGGATACCGGCGGCGCTCGCGCTCCTGTGGCTCACCGCCGCGGCGGTCAAGCGCCAGACTTCCGAGTTCGTCGTGACCAACAAGCGGGTCCTGATGAAGGCCGGCGTCTTCACCGTGCGCTCGATCGAGCTCCTGCTCTCGAAGGTCGAGGCGATCGCGGTTCACCAGAGCCTCGGCGGCCGGATGCTAGGCTACGGCGACATCGTGCTCACCGGGAGCGGCGGAACCAAGGAGCCGTTCGCGATGATCCAGTCGCCGCTTGCGTTCCGCAACGCCGTGCAGGCGGCGAGCGACGCGCGGATCGGACAGGCCGAGTCCGGGGGGCCCTGATCGCGGTCTACCGCGGAGCCTCGGGGAAGGCCTTGCGGTAGATCTCCTGGTCGACGTACTTCGCAGGCTCGCCCAGCTCGCGCTTGGGCTCGGCGTACTTCGCGCGCAGCGCGAGGACGACGCCGAGGCCCCTCATGTCGATCGCGAGATCGCGCGACAGTCCGCTGCCGGGCGCGACGAACATCTCGTAGGTTCTTGCCGCGAGCGCCGATGTCATGTCTCGGTCGTTGGCGAGCAGGATCGCCTCGCAAACCTCACGGTTGCGCGGATCGAAGATCCAGTCCGTCGCCTCGCGCATCGCCCGCATGAAGCCGATCGCCGCCGATTCGTGATCACGGATCCAGCCGCGCATCGCGAAGGCGCTGCGCCCCTCGTAGGCGCCGAGCAGCTTCGTCGCGCTGCCGAGAGCGTTGAAGCCTCGCGCCTGCGCCTGCAGGTCGAACGGCGTCGAGAGGAGCGTCGCGGCGAACTTCCGATCGACGAGCGCTGCGTAGCGCAGGCTCGTGCCGCCCGCGCGCACCAGTCTCACCTCCGAGGGATCGATCCCGCCGCGTCCGAGCATCTCGCGAGCCACGAACGCGAATCCCGTGGTCAGCGCATCGACGGCGACGTCCTTGCCTCGCAGGTCGCCGAGGGCCTTCGCTTCCGGGATCGCGACGAGGCTCAGGAACCCGTCGTCGAGACCGAGCAGCGCCGTGAGGTCCGGCGCGACGCGGGTCGCCACCTCGCCCTGGCCCTCGTCATAGGCCACGAGGTTGTCGATGGCTGCGGTCGCGATGTCGAACCGTCCCTCGATGAGACCCGCCATCAGGTAGGCCGACGTCGGCGTGTAGCGAAGGTTGACCTCGACGCCGTGTTTGGCGAAGAAGCCCTGCCGCTGCGCCACGTAGATGTGCAGGTTGAAGCCGCCGGCGAAGGTGATGACGTTCAGGCTCTGCAGCGGGGCCGACGGCTGAGCGAGCGCCGTGGCCGTCACGAGGCACGCGAGGACGGCGAGGACGACGCGCTTCATGGCGAGCCGCCGCCGGGATGCGCCGTCCGGCTCAGAGCTGCGGGCGCTCGGGAATGCGCCCGATGCCCGGCAGCTTGACCGCGAAATGGCGCGGATCGATGCCGAAGACGAAGCCGAGGACGTTGATCTCGAGCCCCTCGTCCGCATCGAGGCTCGCACCCAGCATGCCCAGAAGCGAGAGCTGATAGCCGGTCCCGCTCGGGGTCCGGCTGACGATCCGGTCGAGAGGGACGTAATCCTTCCCGATGGCGGTCGACGGCAGCGTCAGGTGCAGCTCGGGGATCTCGCGCGAGAGGTGCGCGGTGAACGTATTGCTGTTGGGCCCCGGCCACATGCGGTAGCTCCGCGCGCCGGCGTACGAGTCGACCACAGCGGGGAGCCTGGCGATCGCCGCCTCGGCGGCCGGGCCGCGAAGGTCCGCGAGCAGGCTCGGCGCCGCGCCGTACCATTCGGCGTCGGCCGGGCGCGTATCGGTGATCGATATGACCGATCGATCGCCGCCGCCATACCAGCCGATCACCTCGTAGCGGGTATAGCGTTTGGCGTCCTTCGGCTTGGCGGCGAGCCAGGTGTGGACCGCGAACGCGCCGCGCCATCCGAATACCCGCGCCGCATAAACCTGCACGACCGCCTCCGGGTGAGCGGCGGGGTCGGGGGCGAGCCCGCTCGAGCGGTGCGTCGCCGTGCGCCAGTCGCCGTGCACGGGCACGCGCCCGGAAGCAAGCGTCCACAGCGGACCCGCGGCTAGAAGCCCGACGAATACGATCAAGCCCGATGCCACGCGCAGCGATCTCCCGCGAGTCGACGACACGATGGGCGTTGCAGGACGGCCCACAGCAGCCAATGTGAGGACGAAAACTCGATTGTGCAATGATACAAAAAAAGCGGCCCTGCCCGGGCCGCTCTCCGTCGGCGACAGCTTGCTCTAGCCGCGAGGCTCGCCGTTGCCGTTGACGGTGATGGTCTGGCCCGGCGGCGAGCCGAGCTGCGCGTGGTGCTCGACGCCCCGGAACTCGTAGGTCACGTCCCAGTAGTCCGGCGCCACTCCGCTCGGCACGTTTTCGCAGCGCTGCACGTCCCGATGCGTTCCGACGTTCGCGCCGACCGCTGCACCGGCCACCGCGCCGCCGACGGTCGCGACGTCGTTCCCGCGCCCGCTGCCGATCTGGTGGCCCAGGACGCCGCCGACGATGCCGCCGATGATCGCACCCGGGACGTTTGCGCCGGGGACGCGATCGCGCTCGACCCAGCAGCGCTGCTCGGGCGGCCCGACCACTGCGTGCACCGACGTCACCGGCGCCTGGTAGAGCGCTTCAGGCGCGGGCGGCGGCGCGTAGCCCGGAGGCGGCGTGGGCGGCGGCGGCGCGTAGGCCTGCGGCGGAGCGGCGTATCCCGCCGGCCTGATCGACGAGATGCTGTCGTTCATCCCCATTCGATCGAGCGAGACATATTCCCCCGGATGGAGGATCACGCAGCGTCCCTGGAAGTGCGCGTCCTGGCACACCTGCCAGTCGCCGCCCTGCACGACCGCGGACGAAGCACGGTCGTTGAAATCGGTCCGGTCGAGATCGCGCACAGGATGATCGACGAAGAACTGGCGCCCGTGAAAGCCCTGATCCGAATAGAGCGTCACCTGCGCGCCCGCCTGCGCCGCGAGCGCAAGCCCGGTCGCGGCGAAAAGACACTTCAGCGTTGCATGCATCCTTACCTCCGTTGGTTGGACTCGCGCCGGCCAAGGCCGGATCGAAAGCACAGGAGGATGCTAGCGTCGGGGCTCGCGAAAATATGTCGGGCGCTTCGGACGACTCGTGTCGGACATCGTCCTTTTTGCGGGTAGGTGCGCCCTCAAGCGTCCAACCGGGCCGCACTCGCGCCACGAACCGCCGTCGAAGCTTGAGTAGCACATGCCGTCGCCTACCGGCCGCAGGGACGATTCGAGACGCGGCCCGCGACGTAGAGAAGTCAGCTGGCGGCATCCGATTCCGGCGCACGATTCCAGCAGGGGCGGGGCATATTTCTTGCTGGACACGCACCAGGATCAAAGCAGACGGAGGCAAACGATGATCTCGGCTTGGTGGCTCGTACCTACGTTCCTCGTAGGCGGCTATGCGGGCATGCTCGTCATGGCCATCATGTCGGCGGCGCGGGAAGTCACGAAGGAGCCGCTGCCAAAGCGGGCAGTTCGTGCCCATTTGCGCAGACCGGCCACGGACGCTTCGTAACGCCCTGCAACCTCCGGCGCTCGGGCGGGCCGAAAGCCATCGCCCCGCGCCTGGCGCTCGAGCGCGGCGCGCGTGTGCTCGCGCGGTAATCCTGTGGCTCGCTGCCGCAAATGGAGTCGGCCCGGCAGAGCTGGGCCTGTTCCCTTGGATTCTCCTCGAGACGCGGTTCCGCGGAGGCCCGCGTAGCCTACGATGGGGGAAACCCGTAGTCTTCAGGCGAGCCGATGGTCGATCCTCGTCTTCGCTCTTCTGCCCCATGGCGGCTCAGCTTGGGATTGCCCGGAAGGCATCCGGAGCGTCCTGCGACGAAACGCGCAGTCCCCAACAACGCCTTGAAAGCCTGGGAAAAGAAGCTATAGTTTGACCAGTCATCGGCAATCACAGACCGGCACGAAGGCCAGAGAAAGAGGTCGAGCGAGCGGTGGAGACCCCATCCAGGCGGCATCCTTACGGAACCCTTGCGCCGGGGTTGGGTCCGTCCCTACGTAGGTGCCGTAGAATTCAGGTTGTTGGATGCAACTGGGATTCTGCCGACCCCGCCCCCATGTTCGGGCGAGCGGCGACACAAGTTGAAAAGACTGTCCGGCACCCGCCGGACTTTTTGTATCCGAGGGCGGGACCCGGGACGGGCCCGGGGCTTACGAGACCATGGGAAATGGGGGCGAGACAATGGTTTCGGCTTGGTGGTTGGTAGCGGCATTTCTGGGAGGCGGGTTCGCAGGTATCCTGCTCATGGCGCTGGTTCGCATGGCAGGAGGGTTGCCGGAGCCATCGGTAGCCAATCTTCCCGACCTCAACGGGATGCCTTGGTAGCCTAGCCGGTCGGCCGCAGCATCCGCACCGGCCGAAGTCGAAGAGCGTCCAAGACGCTCTGAGGTGGGTTACTCACCTCCGCTGGCAGCCCTGAACGCGCGGGGCCGGGCAGGAGCAAGGGTCGCGTTCCGGATTGGCAAGGAGGGCGCGCGGCGGTAGAGTGCCTCCGGACAAGCAGCGCGGGGGGTTGCGCTTGCAGGCTTCGCCGGAACTCACCACTCTTCTCTTCACCGACATCGAAGGCAGCACCCGCCTCTGGGAGCACGAAGGAGAGCGGATGTCGCGGGCGCTGGCCGAGCACGACGCGCTTTCGCGCAAGGCCGTCGAAGCGCATCGGGGCGTCGTCGTGAAGATGACCGGCGACGGCATGTACGCGGCGTTCGCCGATGCGGTCGATGCGCTCAACGCAACGGCGCTGCTCCAGCAATCCCTCGATGAGCTGACGACGCAGAACCACGTCGCACTGCGCGTGCGCGCGGGCTTGCACGCCGGTCTCGTCGAGCGCCGCGATCAGGATCTGTTCGGCAGCCCGGTGAACCGGGCGGCCAGGATCATGAAAGCCGCGCACGGCGGCCAGATCCTCCTGTCGCAGGCGGTCGTGGACCAGATCCGCGACCGGCTGCCGGACGGCATCAGCATCCGCGATCTCGGCGCCGTTCGGCTGAGGGACCTGGCCACCAGCGAGCACGTCTATCAGCTGCTGCATCCGCGGCTGCGGCAGGACTTCCCCGCGCTGCGCTCGCTCGAAGCGACGCCCAACAATCTTCCTCCGCAGACCACCTCGTTCATCGGCCGCGAGCGCGAGCTCGCGGAGGCCAAGCGCCTGCTGGACGGCGCGAGGCTGCTGACGCTCCTGGGGATGGGCGGACTGGGGAAGACGCGGCTCTCGCTGCAGATCGGGGCCGACGTCCTCGAGAAGTACTCCGACGGCGTGTGGTTCGTCGATCTGGCGCCGATCCGCGATCCCGCGCTCGTCCCCAACGCTGTCGCCCACGTCCTCGCGATCCGAGAGGAACCCGGCCGGCCGATCGTGCAGACGCTGTGCGCGCACCTGCGCGAGCACAAGCTGCTCGTGATTCTCGACAACTGCGAGCACCTGGTGAACGCCTGCGCGAGTCTCGCCTCGGCGCTGATCCAGGCCGTCCCGAACCTCCGGCTGCTCGCGACGAGCCGCGAGCCGCTGCGTATCCCAGGGGAGCAGACCTACGCCGTGCTCCCGCTGGCGGTGCCGCGCCGCGCGGACGCCGAGACCCTGCTGCGCTCGGAGGCCGTGCAGCTCTTCGTCGAGCGGGCGCGGCTGCAGAAGCCGGACTTCGCGGTCACCGGATCCCAGGTCTCGGCGGTCGCGGAGCTCTGCGCGCGGCTCGACGGCATTCCGCTCGCGCTGGAGCTGGCCGCTGCACGGCTGCGGTCGCTCTCGGTGACGGAGATCAACGCGCGCCTGCACGATCGGTTCAAGCTGCTGACCAGCGGGAGCCGGGTCGCGCTCGAGCGGCAGCAGACGCTGCGCGCGCTCGTGAGCTGGTCGTACGATCTGCTGCAGGAGAACGAGCAGATCGTCCTGGATCGGCTGAGCGTGTTCTGCGGCGGCTTCGACTTGCACGCCGCGGAGATCGTCTGCGGCGCCGATCCGATCGACGAGTACGACGTGATCGACCTCATCACGTCGCTGGTCGAGAAATCGCTGGTGATGGTCGAGCAGGAGGGCCACGGCTCGCGTTACGGGCTGCTCGAGACGATCAAGGAGTTCGCGCACGAGCGCCTCGCCAAGCGCTACGACCTGCAGGGCGCGATTCGCGAGCTCGCCGCCGAACGGCTGAAGGATCGTGGCGACGTTGCCGCGACCGCGCTGCGGCACTGCGACTACTACCTCGGCGTCGCCAAGGCCGCGCGGCCGAAGCTCGAGGGCTCCGAGCAGGCGGAATGGATGCGGCGGCTGGAGATCGACCTCGACAATCTGCGCGCCGCGATCGCCCTCGCTCTTACCGGCGACGGAGATCCGATCAACGCGGTCAAGTTCGAGGTCGCGCTGATGACCTTCCGGATCCAGCGCGGATACTCCACCGAGGCGAGAAGGAACCTGCAGGCCGCGCTCGCGCTTCCCGCGCTGCGTGAGCCGACGGTCGCCCGGGCGCACGCGCTCTACGTCGGCGGCACGCTAGCCACCGTCCAGGGCGACCAGGCCGAGGCCGCGACGATGCTCACCGAGTGTCTCGAGATCCGTCGCGGCCTGGGCAATCCGCAGGAGATCGGAGCGACCCTGTCGACGCTGTCGGTTCTGCACCTGCGGCGTGGCGAGACGCGGCAGGCAAGCGACTGCGAGCTCGAGGCGCTCGAGCTCTTTCGCCGTGCGGGTGATCGCATCGGCGAGGCCGCCTGCATGCTTACCTTGGGCGAGATCAAGGAGCGGGAGGAGGACATGGGCGGGGCGAAGGAGCTCTTCGACCAGTGCCTCACGCTCGCCCGCAGCATCAAGCAGCAGGAGCTCGAAGCGGAGTGCGAGCGCAACCTGGGCGACCTCGCGCTCGTCGCGCAGGACCTGCCGAGCGCCCAGACGCGCTTCGCCCGCTCGCTCAAGATCTGCCGGGATGCCGAGGACAAGCGGAACGGGGCAATCGCCCTGTGGTGCCTCGGCAGGGTCGACGCCGCGCGCGGGGAGCACGACGCCGCGGCAGCCAAGTTCGCCGAGGCGCTGAGCGCGTTCGAATCGTTCCAGATGAACTCGGAAGTGCTCGACTGCCTCGAAGATTGCGCCGCGCTGCGCCAGGCCATGGGGCGCGCCGACGGCGCGATCCGGCTGTTCGCCGCGACCGACGCGATGCGCGAGCGCCTGGCGATCCCCAGGTCGCAGCGGCGCGAGGCGCTTCGGGAGCAAACGCTCGAAACCGCACGCGCGAGCCTCGACGCCGCCGCCATCGATGCGGCACGCATCGCCGCCGGTGCGTGGGGACTCGACGACGCGATCGAATACGCTACGACAACGAACGCGGGAGCCGCGGCGAGCGTCGCGGTGTAGACGCCCGCCCGGGCCGCAAGGCGGCGGCCCCGGGCGCGAAATACCCTCAGGACGCTGACGAGCCGCGCTTGCGCTTGCGCGCGATCCAGCCGGCGACCAGCGCACCGCCCATCAGGGCGAGCGAGCCCGGCTCGGGCGTGAACGAAACGTTGGTCGCGGGCGAGCCGAAGGGAACCGGCACACAATCCGGCTGATGGTTGTGGTTGGAGTTGTACAGGCTGTCCGAGCTGTACGATTGCTCGCAGTCGGTGGGCTCCCGCAGCAGGACCACCTCGTTGAGCAGGCCCTTCAGCGGGTTGTTGCGGGTCGGCGTGACGATCGATATGAAGTCGATGAACCAGTCGTAGTCGCACGGATCGTCGGGCCCGCTCGAGCAGTCGGTGATCGAGAGCGGAATCAGGAGCGAGTCGATGCCCACGACATAGGACGGTGCCGTGGGGTCGACGACCATCGCGACGATCAGATCGGAGGGCGACGGCAGCGACAGGTGCCCGGTATCGCCCAGCCCGTCATCGACGTTCACCGAGACGTCGTCCAGGATCACGCCGTTGCAGACCGTGAAGCCCAGGTTGACGGCGTGGATCCCTGCGCTGAGCGACGCGCAGGGATCGGGCGAATCGGGCACGGTGAAATGACCGAAACCGTCGAAGTACGTCGGATCGAAGGTGACCGGAACGAACTTGGCGTTCGCCGTTCCGGAGATGGCGAGTACGACCAGCGTGGCAATCGTACCCAACAACGCGCGCACTGCCCGCGACGGCGTAGCCATCGTACCCCCCACTTTTTGGATTGCCATAGGAGTGAGCAAGAAGCGATCCAGTTCTGGCAAAAAGTGATACAAGACTTTGAATCGCAAAGCATACGAGGCGGTGTTCTCCAAGCCTCCATCGAAGGAATCGCGGGCAGTTGTCAAGTTTCTCGACAATTCGGCCCGACGTGTCGCCTTGGCGACGTAGACGACAACTTAGTCGCCTTCCCTGCGCCGGGATGCCGGGCGAACGCTTGCAGAAACGCGGTCCGCCTCTGCTGGCCGCGGCGGGACAGGTTCGCCACGCCGGCACAGCACGCGCTCGGCTTGGGAGACCCACCCCGGGGCAGGCATCGAGGGGCCGCGGGCTCGCCCCCGAGCTCGCGCGTCATCTTCACCCGGCGACCGGCGGTGGAATATTCCCCGCCGGACGAGGGTCTTTTCCGATTGGCAGCCGCTGACCGGGGCGGTACAGTGGCCAGCGAATGAAGCCGGCGGAGGTCGCCGTGCAGGCATCGCCCGAACTCACCACCCTTCTCTTCACCGACATCGAGGGAAGCACGCGGCTCTGGGAGCAGGAGGGCGAACGCATGTCGCGCGCCCTGGCCGCCCACGATGCGGCGTCGCGGAAAGCGGTCGACGAGCACGGGGGGGTCATCGTCAAGATGACCGGCGACGGCATGTATGCGGCGTTCGCCGACGCTGCAGCCGCCCTGCAAGCGACCGCGATGCTCCAGCGTTCGCTCGACGAGCTGGCCTCGGGCAACCACGTCCCGCTGCGAGTGCGGGCCGGGCTGCACGCCGGAGTGGTCGAGCGACGCGACCAGGACCTCTTCGGCAGCCCGGTCAACCGCGCCGCCCGGATCATGAAGGCCGCACACGGCGGCCAGGTCCTGGTCTCCCAGGCGGTCGTGGACCAGGTTCGCGACCGCCTGCCCGCGTCGATCACGCTGCGCGACCTGGGCGCCGTCCGCCTGCGCGACCTCGCGACCAGCGAGCACGTCTACCAGCTCCTGCACCCGGAGCTCCGGGCGGATTTCCCGGCGCTGCGCTCGCTGGAAGCCACGCCCAACAACCTGCCGCAGCAGGTGACGTCGTTCATCGGCCGCGAGCGCGAGGTCGCCGACGCCAAGCGACTGCTCGAGAGCACCCGCCTGCTGACGCTGCTGGGCATGGGCGGCCTGGGCAAGACACGGTTGGCGCTGCAGGTCGCGGCCGACGTCCTGGAGAAGCATCCCGACGGCGTCTGGTTCGTCGACCTCGCGCCCATCCGCGACGAATCGCTGGTCACGAACGCCGCCGCCCAGGCCCTGGGAATCCGCGAGGAGCCCGGCAAGCCGCTGCTGCAGACGCTCTGCACGCATCTCAAGGATCACAAGCTGCTGCTGATCCTCGACAACTGCGAGCACCTCGTGGGCGCGAGCGCCCGGCTTGCCGATGCGCTGCTCATGGGCACGCGCGACGTGCGCATTCTCGCCACCAGCCGCGAGGCCCTGCACATTCGCGGCGAGCAGACCTACCCCGTGCTGCCGCTGGCGGTGCCCGACCGGAAATCGGATGCGGGCACGCTGCTGCGCTCGGAGGCCGTGCAGCTCTTCGTCGAGCGGGCGCGGCTGCAGAAGCCGTCGTTCGCGATCACCGAGCAGGACGCCCCGGCGGTAGCCGAGCTGTGCGCCCGGCTCGAAGGCATCCCGCTCGCGCTGGAGCTCGCCGCGGCGCGGCTGCGCTCGCTGTCGGTCGGCGACATCAATGCCCGCCTGCACGATCGCTTCAAGCTGCTGACCAGCGGCAGCCGTGTGGCGCTGGAACGCCAGCAGACGCTGCGAGCGCTGGTGAGCTGGTCCTACGACCTGCTGCAGGAGAACGAGAAGATCGTCCTCGAGCGGCTGAGCGTCTTCTCGGGAGGCTTCGATCTCGAGGCCGCCGAAGCGGTGTGCGGGGCCGACCCGATCACGCCGGAAGATGTCCTCGACCTCGTCACTTCGCTGGTCGAGAAATCGCTGGTTACGGTCGAGCAGGAGATCGACGGCTCGCGCTACGGGCTCCTCGAGACGATCAAGGAATTCGCTCGCGAGCACCTCGCGAGCCGCTTCGGCCTGGCCGGGACGATCAAGGAATTCGCGAGCGAGCGGCTCAAGGAGCGCAACGACCTCGCGGCGACGGCGGCAAGGCACTGCCAGTACTTCTTCGAGTTCGCAAAGACGACCAATCGCAAGCTCCTGGGCGCCGAGCAGGCGGAATGGATCGGCCGCACCGAAGCCGACCTCGACAACCTGCGCGCCGCCATCGCCCTGGCGCTCGCCGGCGGGGTCGACTCGGCGATGGTCGTCAAGCTCGAAGTCGCCCTCATGCGTTTCCGCAGTCTGCGCGGGTATTGCACCGAAGGCAGGCGGAACATCCGGGCCGCGCTGTCGCTGCCGGCGGTCAGCGAGTCCGGCTTCTTCCGTGCCCATGCGCTTTACGTCGGCGGCGTTCTCGCGACCGATCAGGGCGACTACGCGGAGGCGACGCAGATGCTGACCGAGTGCCTCGCGATCCGGAGAGGCCTGGACAACGCGAACGAGACCGCGGCGACGCTGACCACGCTGGCGACGCTGCATCTGCAGCAGGACGACATCGGCAAGGCCCGGGAATACGAGGAGGAGGCGATCAGCATCTTCCGCAATCTCGAATACCGGCTCGGAGAGGCGATCGGCCTTCAGAACCTGGGCGAGATCTCGCTGCGCCAGGGCGACGACGACGGAGCCCGAAAGCACTTCGAGCAATGCCTTGCCATCTCCCGGAGCATCGAGCACCGGGAGCTTGAAAGCGAGTGCGACCGCAGCCTGGGCGAGCTCGAGCTTCGAAGCGGCCAGCTCCAGGCTGCTCGCGCGCACTTCGCGAGCTCGCTCGCCATCTGCGAAACGGCGCAGGACAGGCGCGGGGCGGCGATCACACTGGCGTTCGTGGGGCGGACCGACGCCGCGAGCGGTGATACGGAGTCGGCGCGCAAGCACCTCTCCGAGGCCCTCGTCGCCTTGCAGGCATTCGACGTGAACGCTGAGCTGCTCGCCTGTCTGGAAGACTACGGGGGCATCTTCGACGACGGCGGCGAAGTCGAAGAGGCCGTTCGCATCTACGCCTCCGCCGGCGCGGTTCGCGAAGCGCTGAGCGTCCCGCGATCGCGCGGCCGGGAAGCGGAGATCCAGGCGCGAATCCAGGCCGCTCGGGACAAGCTCGGCGACCCCGCCTTCGACGCCGCGTGGCGAGCGGGCCGCGCGTGGTCGCGAAACGCGGCGATCGAGCACGTTCTCGCGTCTGCCGCCGCAGCCACGTCCGGATGACCGCCCGGTGACGGCGCAAGACGCGCCCCGGGCCGGCGCTCTGGGGCCGCGCCGTCCGCGACGATGAGTGCAGCGAATTCGAAACCGCCGCCCGGAACGGCGCTGCGGCGGGCGCTCGGCTTGCTCCAGGCGGGCCGGCTCGCCGAGGCGGAGCGATCCTGCTGCACGCTGCTCGTGGCTCGCCCCGACGATTTTCACGCCCTTCACCTCCTCGGCGTGATTCGCGCGCGCCAGGAAGCCTTCGACGAGGCCGACCGGCTGCTGAGCCGCGCCAGGGCGATCGATCCGCAATCGGCGGAAGCGTGCTCCAACCATGGCAACGTGCAACGGGCGCTCGGGCGCTCCGCCGATGCGCTGGCGAGCTTCGACCGCGCGCTCGTGATCCGGCCCCGCTACGTCGACGCGCTGAACAACCGCGGCGGCGCGCTGAGGGACCTGCAGCGCTTCGACGAGGCCATTGAAAGCTTCGACCGGGCGCTCGCGATCAGCCCGAACTTTGCCGTCGCGCACTACAACCGCGGCGCCGCGCTCTCGGCGCTCAAGCGGCACGAGGAAGCACTGGCGAGCTACGATCGGGCCCTCGCGCTGGAGCGGAATTTCGCGGAAGCCTTGAACAACCGCGGCGGCGCGCTCGCCGCGCTGGCGCGACACGAGGAAGCGCTCGCGAGCTACGACCGGGCGCTTGCGCTCCGGCCCGCGTACGCCGAAGCGCTGCAGAATCGCGGCGCCGCGCTCGCCCACTTCGGCCGCTACGAGTCCGCCGCGGAGGTGCTCGCGCGGGCGCTCGAGCTCAACCCGGATCTGCCCTTCGCCCGCGGAACGCTGCTCCACGCGCGCATGCACTGCTGCGACTGGCGGACGTGGGAGGACGACACGAAGCAGGTGCTCGCCGACGTGCGCGCCGGCAGGCTCGCGTGCGAGCCGTTCATGTTCCTCGCCGTCTCGGACTCTCCGGGCGACCAGCTTCGGTGCTCCGAGACGTGGCTGCGCGAGCACTGTCCACCGGTCGCCGGCGCCGCCTGGAGCGGTACGCGGTACCGCCATGAGCGAATCCGCCTCGCCTATGTCTCGTCGGATTTCGGCGCGCACCCGGCGAGCTACCTCATGGCGGGGCTCTTCGAGCAGCACGACCGGCAACGCTTCGAGACGATCGCGATCTCGCTCGGCGCCGACGACGGCAGCGCGATCGCCGCGCGCACCCGCAAGGCCTTCGACCGCTTCATCGATGCCCGTGCGCTGAGCGATCGCGACATCGTGGGGCTCATGCGCGGCCTCGAGATCGACATCGCCGTGGACCGGAACGGCTACACGAGCAACGCGCGGCCGCGCATCTTCGCGCAGCGTCCTGCGCCGATCCAGGTCAACTACCTCGGCTACCCGGGCACGACGGCGGCCCCGTACATGGACTACCTGATCGCCGACGAAACCATCGTTCCCCGCGAGGAGCAGGGGTTCTACGCCGAGCGGATCGCCTATCTGCCGGACACCTATTGGGTGAACGACTCCGGACGGAGGATCGCGGAGGCGACGCCGAGCCGCGCCGAAGCCGGACTGCCGGATCGCGGGTTCGTCTTCTGCTGCTTCAACAACCCCTACAAGATCAACCCGCCGCTGTTCGACCTCTGGATGCGGCTGCTTGGGCAGGTCGAGGGAAGCGTGCTCTGGCTGCTCAAGCCCAACCCGATAGGCGAACGCAATCTCCGCGGCGAGGCGGCGAAGCGAGGCGTCGATCCGAGCCGTCTGGTCTTCGCGCCGAGAATGCCGCCGGAGGAGCACCTGGCCCGACACCGGCTGGCGGATCTCTTCGTCGACACGCTGCCCTACAACGCGCACACGACCGCCTGCGACGCGCTCTGGGCGGGACTGCCGGTGCTGACCTGCATCGGGACGAGCTTTCCGGGGCGGGTAGCCTCGAGCGTGCTCCGCGCGGTCGGCCTGCCGCAATCGATCACAGGTTCGCTCGCGCAGTACGAATCTGAGGCCTTGGCGCTCGCGCGGGACCCGGACCGGCTGCGCGAGCTCAGGCAGGCGCTTGCGCGCAACCGCACGACGACGCCGCTGTTCGACACCGACCGGTTCCGGCGCCACATCGAGGCTGCGTACACGGCGATGTGGGAACGCCATCAGCGCGGAGAGCCGCCGGCGAGCTTTGCGGTTTCCGAGCTCCGCTGAGTCCTACGTCGGGGAATTTTACATTCGCGGGTCGCGACACCCCGGATCGCGCCCCGACGTTCGGCAATCCGCGAGCAGACTCAACGTCTTAGCGATCGCCGCACGCGGGAGGCGCGCTTCTTGCTCCGCGCGTTGTAGCGCCGACGTGTCGTCATTGCTTGTCTGCGCATTCTCGGATTTCTTGGAACGGAGGGTCGCATGGGAGAAACCACTCGGCGCGCGTCGCACGGGGTTGCCGTCTCGACGTTGTTCGCAGGCATCTCTCTCATGTACAGCGTGACCGCACAGGGGAGCTTCATCCCTGGCCACATCGATCCGGGAGGCAACGGCAGCGTTCCCGGCTTCTCCGGCGACGTCGTGTTCAACATCGATGCAAGCTGCCTGTCAGGCGGAGACGGCTGGTTCGCGACCAATGCCCAGACATCATCCGGCGGCTGCGGCAACGCGACGGTCTACAGCGCACACATCCTCCTCTACGATCTGAACACGCCTGATCCGGTGCCCGTGGGCGAGCCCGTGCTGGGCACGTTCGATCTCACGCCCACGAACTTCTGGCCCATCTTCGGCGTTCTCATCGAGAACGGGGAGGTGGCGGGCGTCGATACAGGCATCATGGGACCGGACCCGGGCACAGGAGCCTGGGTGGGGCACACCTTCTACCTGTCGTTCTCGTCGGACTGCTTCGACAGCAGCTGCTTCGATCCCGCGAAGATTTACATGGACAATGCGAACAACCCCTCGCTCCCCGGAACCGTGGTCTTCGGGGCGCCCTGCACGGACGCGGCCAACTGTACCGTTCCGGAGCCCGGGACGATCGCGCTCACGCTTGGTGCTCTCGGCGGCGGCTGGCTCGTGAGGCGGCGCAAGCCCAAGGTCCAGACGTAGTCCGGCGGTAAAGCGCCTGCGGGCGAACCGGGGCCCACGCGTCCTTTCGCCCGTTTCGCAGACAGGGTTCCCGCTCACATCGAGACGGCGCGGAGTTCCAAGCGCCGCGCCGTTGGCGTTGGCCTCGCGGTTTCCGGGCGAGGCTTGAGCCAGCCTTGCTACAATCGCGCGGTCTGTCCGTCTTCCTTCCTTCCGCGGCAATCCTCGTTGGTCCACCATGAATACCGCCACACTTCTCTCCGGCATCGCGAACCAATGGGATTCCGAGATCGTCCCGCTGCTCACCGAGTACGTGCGCATTCCCGCCAAGTCGCCGCACTTCGATCCGCAATGGGAGGCGCACGGCCACATCGAGCGGGTGATCCGCCTGGCGGAGGCGTGGGTGCGCAAGCAGCCTGTGCGCGGACTCCGCTGCGAGATCGTGCGCCTGCCCGGGCGCACGCCGCTGCTCTACTTCGAAGTTCCCGGCGCGGGCGATCGGACCGCGCTGCTCTATGGCCACCTCGACAAGCAGCCCGAGATGACCGGCTGGCGCGAAGGCTGCGGTCCCTGGGAGCCGTTGCTCGAGAACGGCAAACTCTTCGGACGCGGCAGCGCCGACGACGGCTACGCGGTGTTCGCCGCGCTCTGCGCGATCGGCACGCTCCAGGCGCAGGGCGTGGCGCACTCGCGCTGCGTCGGCATGATCGAGACCTGCGAGGAATCGGGGAGCTACGATCTGCCTGCATACCTCGAGGCGCTGGCGCCGCGCATGGGCCGGGTCGACTTCGTCATCGGACTGGATTCCGGCTGCGGCGACTACGAGCGGATGTGGGACACGACGTCGCTACGCGGGCTCGCGGGCGGCGTTCTGCGCGTCGACGTGCTCACCGAGGGCGTGCATTCCGGAGACGCGAGCGGCGTCGTGCCCTCGTCGTTCCGCATCGCGCGCAAGCTCCTCGATCGCCTCGAGGACTCGACCACCGGCCGCGTTCTCCCCGCGGAGCTGCACGCGCCGATTCCGGCGGAGCGGGTCGAGCAGGCCTCCCTGGCCGCCGAGATCCTCGGCGACATCGTGATCACGAAGTACCCTTTCGCGGGCGCGACCCGGCCCATGGTCGCCGATCGCAAGGAAGCCCTGCTCAATCGCACCTGGCGTCCCGCGCTGTCGACGATCGGCGCAAGCGGCCTGACCGCCATCACGGACGCCGGCAACGTGCTGCGCCCGCAGACCTCGCTCAAGCTCTCGATGCGCCTGCCGCCGACGATCGATGGCGCGCTCGCCGCCCGAACCATGAAAGCGCTCCTCGAAGCCGATCCCCCCTATGGCGCGAAGGTCCGCTTCGACGTCGAGGAAGGCGCCACGGGCTGGAACGCTCCGCGCGCGGCGGCGTGGCTCACCAAGTCCGTGAACGACGCGTCGCTCGCGTTCTACGGCAAGCCGTCGTGCGCCATGGGCGAAGGCGGGACGATTCCCTTCATGGCAATGCTGGGAAGGCATTTCCCCGAGGCACAGTTCCTGATCACGGGCGTGCTCGGCCCGCACTCGAACGCGCACGGGCCCAACGAGTTCCTCCACATTCCCTACGCGAAGAAGCTCACGGCCTGCGTCGCGACCGTGATCGCGGCGCACGCGCAGCACTGAGCCTGCTTACAGCCTTCCGAACCAGAGCAGCGACAGGCCGAGGGCGGCGGTCAGGAGCACCGCCGCCGCCGCCGCAAAGGCGAACGCGATCTCGGTGTCCTTCTTCTCCAGCACGAGCTGCCGGGTAAGCTGCCGGTAGACCTTCTTCAAGTCCTCCGAGGTCCCGGCCCGGAAGTACTCGGCGCGCGTGATGTCGGCGACCGCCTTGAGCGTTTCCTCGTCGAGGCGCACGTACGCAGACCAGCCCTCGAAGCCGATCAGCCCACCCTCTTCGGTGCCGAAGCCGACGGTGTAGACGCGCACGCCGCGATCCGCCGCCCACTTGGCAGCATCGCGCGGATCCGGGCCCGTCGTTCGGCGGCCGTCGGAGAGCAGGATGATCACGCCCGAGGAGTACGAGCCGGGCGGCACGGGCTTGAATTCCTTGACCGGCTTGGGCGGCGCATCGAGCGAGCGGCCGCGGCCCGTGTTGGGCACCAGGCCGCCCTTGAAGACGAGATCCTCGAGGTCGATGCCCGCATCGGGAAAAAGGGTCTGCAGAGCGACGTAGAGCGCACTGCCGGTAGCGGTCCCGCGCTGCAGCTCGAAGCGCTCGATCGCCGCGAGCAGCTCCTCCCGGCTGCGCGTCGGCGGCTGCACCAGCGACGCGGTCGCGCCGAAGGCGACGATCCCGATGTCGACGTCTTCCGGGCGATCCTCGACGAAGCTCTTCGCCGCCTGCTGCGCCGCCGTGAGGCGGTTCGGGTCGACGTCGCGGGCTCCCATGCTGAGCGAGACGTCCATCGCCAGCATGATCGTCTTGCGCTCGGCGGGAAGCGTGACGATCGCGGTCGGGCCGGCGCAGGCGATGATGAGCGCGACCTGCGAGACGAGGAACAGCAGCGGCGGGATGTGCCGGCGCAAGCGCGTTCCAGGTCCCAGCGCCTCCTTGACGATGTCCACGCTCGCGTAGCGCACCGCGTATTTCTTGCGCCGGCGCAGCAGGAGCAGGTACGCGGCGACGAGGGCCGGCACCAGCGCCAGGAGCCACAGGATGTGCGGATGCAGAAACTTCATGCCTTCACACGACGCGATCGGCGCCGAGGCCGCCCGGGGGCCGATGCCTCGCGCACCGCAAACGAGCTCTGCCGGTCATCACGCCTCGATCCCAATTATGCACGATCCTCACGCCGGTCGATCCGGCTGTCGCCCGCGCGCCGGCGTGCGTCAGCGATCGACAGCGCGGCGGCCAAAACGATCCGCGAATCCGCAGGGCCGCGGCCGCCGAACGCCGCGCGCGCGTCGCGGCCCGGGTGGGCCTGGAAGGAATTCTAAGCCGCTCTACGGGGCTGCGTGGGAGAGCTGCGAAGCGCCCCGCGCTCCCGGGGGAAGCGCGGACCGCGCCCGCGCTGAGCCGAGGCCGTCTGCGAGGCCGTGCTAAGCTTCGGGCACCTCCTTGGACCGTCGCTTCGTGGCCGCCCGTCCGCCCGCTCTGGCCAAGCTCACGCGGCCGAAACTCTACGACGCCCTGCCCCGGCCGCGATTGTTCGCGCTCCTCGATGAATCGGCAGATCGGCCGATCGTCTGGATCGGCGCACCGCGGGGCGCAGGCAAGACCACGCTCGTCGCGAGCTACCTCGAAGCGCGCGAGCTTCGCCGGCGTGCTGTACGCCGCCGGGGTCGGCGCGTTCATGATCGCCTACGGCAGCTACGTCGCGTTGCGCAGCGACGCGTGGACCGTGCGCGGGAACCGATGGGCGGATGCGGCCGCAGGGGCGCTGGGCGGGGTTGCGGGCGGGCTCGCCGGGCTCCCCGGCTCCTTCGTCACGATTTGGTGCTCGCTGCGCGGCTGGGACAAGCTCAAGCAGCGCGCGGTCTATCAGCCGTACATCCTCGCCATGCAGCTCGTCACGCTGGCCTGCATGCGGTGGCAGGCGCCGCCGCGCGGGGGCGTCGCTCGCGCCCCGGGCCTCGTCCCCTTGGCGCTCGCAGGCGCAGTGATCGGGATGGCGATATTCCGGCGCTTGAGCAACGGCCAGTTCAAGGCGGCCGTGAGCATCCTGCTCGTCGTCTCGGGACTCGGCCTCCTCGCACGCGCGCTCTAGGGCGCCGCGATTCGCTCCGCGCGCGGGCGAGCGCGGAATCGCGTCGCTTCGTTTCTCAGGCGCGCCGCCAGCCCTCGCGCGGATGCAACGATTCGTAGAATGTCTTGAGCAGGTGCAGCTCTTCGAGCACGCTCGCGGGAAAGCCCTTGCGTCCGCCGCGCCGATCGGTCAACAGCTGGTCGAAATATTCCAGCGTCGCATCGACGTCGCGCCATCCGCTCGCGAGCGCATTGGCGATCCGCGGATACCGCGCGCACACTTGCGCGGGCCGCGCCGCGACCGGCAGCGAAGAACTCCAAGCCGCAGTCGAGGCGAGCAGCTGGTCGTAGGGCGTGGCCCGCCGCTTCTGCAGCCACTCGCCCCGATCCGCTGTGCTGGGCTCGCTGGAAGTCTGCCGGCGCGACTCGAAATGGTGTACCTCGTCGGCCGGAGCGCGGTTGACTTTTCGATAGATTGACATCTGCGGAGTCGCGTGGCGGAGTGCCGCGCAATTGTCGCAGCAATGACACGCGCACCGGTACGACCATTCGTCGTCGCCTCGCAGCCGCACGGCAGACGGCCAAAACGGTGCAGCACAAATTGTCGAGAGGACTTCGCGGGCAGCGGTGTCGAGCGGCTTTACATCTGCGTGCCGGCTGCGCGAGAGACGCGAAGCTAAGCCCCTGAACATCCGGATGACACGCGATCTCGGAATGAGTCTTGCATGCTATCCGCGTCGGAGGTTGCGTGACGCACAACCTGCGAAAGTGGAGACCAGCGATGAAATCCATTCTCGATCCGTCTTTCCGCTACACCAAGAGCATCGATACCGACATCCGCAAGACCTTCGCACGAATCCGTCGCGAGCAGCAGAAGCAGGTGCGCGCACAAGGCATCGACGGTCCGGGCATCGTGCTGTCGCTCGGACCGCGCAAGGTGCGCGCGGCCGCGTGACGCGTCGACTTTCTCGCCGGCCCGCGACCGCGTCGCTCACGATCGAACTCTCATTCACCGAACGCCCGGGAGCTCCGCTGGACAGCGACTTGCCCACGCGCCGACTGATCCTTCTCGAGGGGGAAGGGATTAGGCGCGAAAGGTCGAGTCCGGTGCTCCCGGGCGACCGGGCGGAGACATCTGGTGCGCTCGCGCAGCGGGCGCGCGCCGTCTGAGAAAAGCGAAGGCCCGAAGCTCGGGGCCTTCGCTCGCCGCCTAGGCGGGGATCTTCTCCTCTCGGACACGAGGCTCGGCGGGCGCGGGCTTCGCCGGGGCGGGCGGTTCGCTCGCCTTCTTCGCTGACGGCGCGGCTGCACGCTCCTTCTGGGCCGACCGGGCGGCCCGCAGCTTCCAGGACCATTCGCTGAATTCGTAGCACATGAGCAGCTCCTTTCTGCATACCGGCGCGGGCTTCGCGCCGTCGCGAAGCCCGCGCTAGGCGCTCGCGAGCTTCACGTTCTTGAGCGGCAGGCTGCGCACCGACCTGCCAGTCGCCGCCGCGATTGCGTTGAGCACGGACGGCGCGACGACGCAAATCGTCGGCTCGCCGACTCCGCCCCAGAAATCGTACGTGGGCACGATCACCGTGTCGACCTTCGGCATCTCCGCGAGCCGCATGATCTCGTAGGTATCGAAGTTACTCGACACCATGCGCCCCTTGTCCACCGGGCACTCGCCGTAAAGCGCCGCGGTGAGCCCGTAGGCCACCGAGCCTTCGACCTGCGCCGCGATCTGTCCGGGGTTGACGGCGTGACCGCAGTTGATCGCGAGCACCATGCGGTGCACCTTGACCTTGCCGTCGGTGACGGAGACTTCCGCGACCGCCGCAGAGTAGCTGCCGTAACCCATGAACTGCGCCACGCCGCGATGGATTCCCGCGGGCAGCGGCGTGCCCCAGCCGGCTTTCTCCGCTGCCGCATTCAGCACCGCGAGATGCTTGGGATGATCGCTCATCAGCTTGCGGCGGAACTCGACGGGATCCGCACCCGCGGCGTGCGCGACTTCGTCGATGAAGCACTCCATGTAGACCGCGTTCTGGTTGGTGTTCACCCCGCGCCACGCACCTACCGGAACGTGCGTGTTCCGCATCGCGTACTCGATGAGAAGATTGGGCACGCTGTAGCCGAGCTGAGCATCGCCGGGCTTGTCGCTGTAGCCCTGGAGCTGGCGGTCGTCCTTGCCGTCCTTCGCCTGCGGCGAGCCGAGGAAGGCGTTGATCGACTGGCCCGAGACCCTCACGTGCAGGCCGACGAGGTTGCCGCTCGCATCGAGGCCGGCAAGCGCTCGGCACTGCGAGATCGGGCGGAAGAAATCGTGCGTCGTATCCTCCTCGCGGGTCCAGATAAGCTTGATCGGCACGCCGGGCATCTGCCTGGCGATCGACGCGGCCTGCCGCACGTAGTCCTGCGACCCGCCGCGGCGGCCGAAGCCTCCGCCGAGCGTGTGCTTGTAGACTTCGCAGCGCTCGAGCGGGACGCCGCTTTCCTCGGAGAGCGCGGCGAGCGCCGCTTCGCCGTTCTGCGTCGGGACCCAGCACTCGGCGCGCTCCGCCGTGACCCGCGCGGTACAGTTCATCGGCTCCATCGTCGAATGGGCGAGAAAGGGCGTGCTGTACACCGCCTCGACCTTCTTCGCCGCTTCGGCGATCGCCCTGGGCGCGTCTCCTTCGCTGCGGAACGCGTAGGCGGCCGGCGCTGTGAGGCCTTCCTGCAGCCGCGCAGCGATCGTCGCACTCGATTGCGCGGCGTTGACGCCTTCGTCCCACACGATCGGAAGCGCGTCGAGCGCGGTCTTCGCGTGCCACCACGTGTCGGCGACCACCGCGACCGTCGCGTCGTTCACCCGCACGACGCGCTTCACGCCCGGGCGGCCGGCGATCTTCGCTTCGTCGTAGCTCGCGAGCTTGCCGCCGAAGACCGGACACTGCGCGATCGCCGCGCACAGCATGCCGGGAAGCTTCACGTCGATGGCGTACTGGAGGCTGCCATCGAGCTTCGGCGCGGTATCGAGGCGCTTCAAGGCCTGGCCGGCGACCTTCCACTGGCTCGGATCCTTGAGCTTGATGGTCTTCGGATCCGGGGGCGTGATCCGCGCGGCCGCCGCGGCCATCTTGCCGTACGTGGTCCGGCGGCCGGTCGGCGCATGCGTGATCACGCCTTCGTCGACGCTCAGCTGCTCGACCGGAACGCCCCACTGGTCGGCCGCCGCGTGCAGGAGCATGATGCGGGCCGCCGCCGCGCCGCGGCGCACGTAGTCTTCCGAAGTCCGAATGCCCCGGCTGCCTCCGGTGCCCATCTCGCCCCACGCGCGCTTGCGTGCGAGGCTCTCGCCGGGCGTCGGAAACTCGGTCTTGACGTGCCCCCAGCCGCATTCCAGCTCTTCGGCGACGAGCTGCGCGAGCCCGGTCTCTGTCCCCTGGCCCATCTCCGATCGGGCAATGCGGATAACGCAGGTGTCGTCGGGCCGGATGACGACCCAGGCGTTGACCTCGGTCCCTGCCGCCGCCTTCTCCGCGGCGGATACCGGCCCGGCATCGAACGCGAGCGGAAGGCCGAGCGCAAGGCCGCCTCCGGCGACCGCGGCTGAGCCGACGATGAAGCGCCGGCGGGAAGGATTGTCCGGCCGGGTCAGTGCGTCGTTCATGTCGATTGCTCCTCAGGCCTGCGACCTGGCGGCGAACTCGGCCGCCTTGCGCACGGCCGCGCGGATGCGCTGATAAGTGCCGCATCGGCAGATGTTGGTCATGGCCGCATCGATGTCGCTGTCGCTCGGCTGCGGCTTCAGCTTCAGGAGCGCAGCCGCGGCCATGATCTGGCCCGACTGACAATAACCGCACTGCGGGACGTCGAGCTCCGCCCACGCCTTCTGCACCGGATGCGAGCTCGTCGCCGACAGGCCCTCGATGGTCACGATCCGGTCGGAAGCCTTGACCGAGCCGAGCGGTACCGCGCACGAGCGGCGCAGCTCGCCGTTGATGTGCACCGAGCACGCCCCGCACTGCGCCACGCCGCAGCCGTACTTGGTGCCGGTGAGGCCGACCTGCTCCCGGATCACCCAGAGCAAGGGCGTATCGTCTTCGGCCTCCACATCGTAGCGCTTGCCATTGACGTCGAGTCGGGTCATGCGGCTCCTCCGGCGGAAATGCGGACGCGCGAGGCGCGCGTGCCCGGGATCGAAGTGCTCGGCCGCGCCGACGCGTCCCGGCGCCGCGGCGCGCGTCGCTAGCTTAGCGCGATCCGGAGCCGATGGCGTGCGCCCCGGACAACGGCCTGCGGGCGATGCCGCCTCGCGCCATGGGCGACCGTTTGCCGTTAAGATCGACACGGCCATGGCAGTTCCGCCGAGAAAACAGTGGTGGTAGCGACGTTCTTCCGCGGCTTCGGTCCGCCACCTCCGACGCAACGGCGCGCCCTCGCAGGCTCGCGCGGGTATCGGCTCGCCCTCGCCTGCGTCCTCGCATCGAGCAGCGGGCTGTCGGCCCAGGAGCGGGCGCCGCCGCCGGTCGTGCGTTTTTCGGTCGTGGGCGACGGCATCCCGCAGCGCCTGTCGCCGCTGCCGGGGAATGCTGAACGCGGGCGGGCGCTGCTGGTCGAACGCGCAGCGGCCAACTGCGTGCTCTGCCATGCCGTCCCCGATCCGAGGCTGCCCGTCGCCGGCAATGTGGGTCCGTCGCTCGCCGGCGTCGGAGCGCGGCTCTCGGTTGCTCAGCTTCGCCTGCGGATCGCCGACATCGAGCGCGTAAAGCCCGACGCCGTCATGCCCAGCTACTATCGCGTCGAGGCGCTGGATCGGGTTGCCGGGGAGTATCGCGGCAAGCCCGTGCTCGATGCGCAGCAGGTCGAGGACCTGGTCGCCTATCTCCAGGCACTGAAATGAAGCCTCGCGCACATCCGGCGGCGGCTCGCCGCCGATGGCTCAAGGGCGCCGCCGCGCTGGCTATGGCGCGCTCGCTTCCCGGGTTTGCGGCGCCGGAGATGCCGGATATTCCACTGCTCACTCAGCTCCTCGCCGGCCGTGTCCCGCGATGGGAGAGGTTGCGCCTCGACCTGCCCGCGCTCGCCGACAACGGCCTGGCCGTCCCGCTCAAGCTCGCGCTGCCGGGCCCGTTCGCCCCCGGTCCGAGCGTGCAGGCGATCCACCTGTTCTCGGAGAAGAATCCGGTCCCGGAGATGGCGGTCTTCGAATTCCCGGCGCCGCTGGAGCGCATCGAGATCGACACGCGCGTGCGCCTCGCGGGCAGTCAGAAGGTCGTCGCCGTGGCGGTGATGAGCGACCAGACGCTCTACGCGGCGGCGGGCGATGTCATCGTCACCATCGCCGCCTGCCTCGACGGGAGCTGACGGCGGCCATGGCCGATTCGCGCGTCAGCGTACCGAAGGAGGCTCGCCGCGGCGAGCCCTTCGAGGTGCGCATCTCGATCCGGCATCCGATGGAAACCGGGTATCGGACCGACGAATCGGGCAACCACGTGCCGCGCAACGTGATCCGCCGGTTTGCCTGCCGTTACAACGGCGCGCCCGTGCTCGCCGTGCGCGTGAGCTCGGGCATCGCCGCCAATCCGTACTTCCGCTTCTTCGTGACCGCGCGAGAATCGGGCGCTCTGGAGTTCGAATGGGTCGACGACGCGGGCGTGCGCGGCGAGGCGCGAGCGGACGTCGCGGTCGTCTGATGTCGCGCCCCGTCGCGGCGCTCGCCCTCGCCGCGGCGCTCGCGTCGCCGGTCGCGACGGCGCAGGAGCGTTCGCTCCCCCTGGACGTGCTGCGCTCGGGGCTCGCGTTCTCGGGCGGCGACGTGCGCGCAATGCAGGCGGACGATTTCGCGAACCCCGGCTTCCTGTGGGTCGAGCGCGGCGCCCGTCTCTGGGCGGAAGCTGCGAGCGGCAGGAGCTGTGCTTCGTGCCACGCGGCCGCCGCGGCCTCGATGCGCGGCGTGGCGGCGCGCTACCCGGCCTTCGACCGCGCGTCGGGCGCGGTCGTCGACCTCGAAGCGCGCATCAACGACTGCCGAGTGCGGCACCAGGGCGTTCCGGCGCTCGCCCGCGAGTCCGACGATCTGCTGGCGCTGACCGCGTACGTGGCCACCCAGTCGCGCGGCGTGCCGCTCGCGGTCGACGTCGACGGCCCGGCGCGCGCGAGCTTCGAACGCGGCCGAGCCTTGTACTACGTGCGCCACGGCCAGATGAACCTGTCCTGCGCCCAGTGTCACGAGCTGAACTGGGGCAAGCGGCTTTACGCGGAGACGCTCAGCCAGGGACAGGGGAACGCCTATCCGGCTTATCGCTTGGAATGGCAGAGCCTCGGCTCGCTGCAGCGGCGCATCCGCGCCTGCTTCTACGGGATACGCGCCGAGATGCCTCGTCCCGGCGCAGCCGAGCTCACGGACCTCGAGCTCTTTCTCGCTTGGCGAGCGCAGGGGCTGCCCGTCGAAGCCCCTGGCGTGCGCAGGTGACGCGCCTCAGGCCCTCATCGCCCTGAGAACGCGCCGGGGTCGTAGCGCGGCAGCGATTCGCCCGCTCCGTCGTCGAGGCGCAGCAGGCTCCCGAACCAGGCGTCGAGCGAGGGCGGACGAAAAGGGCTGAGCCCCTTGTTGGGCGAGCTCGTGAGCTCGCCGAAATATGCGTGGCCTCCGATGTCGTAGAGATCCACGCGCACGAAGTCGACGCTCGCCGAGAGCTTCTCGGCCGCGCGGAGCATCACGTCCAGCGAATCCGGCGGCGGCACCTCCGGTCCCTGCAGCCCGGCGACGGTCCCGTCGATCCGGTTCCAGCGCTCGTCGTAGAGGACCTGCGTGTGGCGGGTGAAGCGGTCGCGATCGACCTGTACGACGCGAACCTTGCCGCCGAAGACGAAAAGCTTGTAGTCGCCCGGAAGCTCGCTCTCGCCGGTGCGCAGCAGCTCCTCGGCGTACACGGCACGATGGACGTTCCGGTACGCCCACTCGCGGCCCACGATGGTGAAATCGGTTCGAAGCCAGCGGCGGCCCAGCTTCACGAGCTGCGCGGCCGAGACGTCGCTCCTGCGCTCGACGAGGACGTTCCAGCCGCTGCCATGGTTGGCCTTGAAGGCGAAGGCGTCGGGCAAGTCGGCGAACGGGAGCGTGTCGGGGCGAGCCGACCACCAGTACAGCTTCGCCAGCCGCAACTCGGGCGCCGCGCTACGGACGTAATCGCGCACGCGCAGCTTGTCGGCGAAGAGCGCGAGATGCGGACGCCGGTCGGTCAGGATCTTGACAAGGATCTTCTCGTTGAACCCCGTCGGCCGGCGGAGGTCGGGGCCCCTCCCGAACTTGAGAACGTACAGTCGCGACAGGTAGTCCCGGTCCGCGATCCAGTGCATCGCGATCCGCCGCCGCAGCTCGAGCTTGACCTCGCGCCACCTCCGCGCGCATGGGTCGCGATTCATCGTTCTCCCGGATGGGCTGTGAGCTTCGTGCTCCGAGGGGCGAGCGAGCATCCGCGCTCCGCGCACCGCCGCACGAGCGGGCGGTCCCGCTCGCGCCTCTCCGGGAGACCGCCGCTACGCCGAGTAGGTTCGCGCCGCCCCAGGATACGCGGCGTTCGAATGCGCGGGAACCGGCTCGGTGGCCGCTGCGGCTGCGCGGCGGGCATCGGCGGAAGCCGGGGCGCGGTGCGGCTGCGCCTCGGGTGCGTCGAGACGCTTCACGTCGCCGGAAAGCTCGCCTCCCTCCTCGACCACCAGCTTGCCGTAGCGGATCGTGCCCGCGACCCTGCCGGTGCCATGCACGATCAGCCGCGTGCGCGCCGTGAGCTCGCCGGAGAATTCGCCGCGAATCTCGGCGACATCGATGACGGCCGTTCCGGTGAGCGCGCCAGGCTGATCGATCTGCATCGCCTTGCTGTGGACGGTCGCCTCGACCTGGCCTTCGATGACCAGCACGTCGCAGTCGGAGATCTCGACGCCCTTGAGCTTGATGTTCACGCCGATGAAGAGCTTGCTCCCGCCGGCCTCTGCCGCAACGGCGGCATGACCGCCGGCGGGCGATGCATGGCTCGCGCTCGGCACGACCTCGTTGTGCGCCGTCGCCGGCGGATAGTCACGCGCCGGCGGGGGCGGTGGAAGGCCGCTGCGCACGCCCGTGTTCATCGGCTTCGCCGGCAGCGGAGGATCGTAGAGCGCCGGCTTGAGCGCGGCCTTGGGAAGATCTTTGGTTTCGCCGGGGCGATCGTTGGGTTTGAACATGATGGCGCTCCTTCCTCTGGTGCGGTGGAAACGTCTGCGACTATGACGTTGTCATTATTGACCCCGAATCGCGAATAGGCAAGGGCGAATGCCCCGAATTGGGAGGCGTCGGCGCTCGCTTCAGCGGGAGCGACGCTTGTCGAGGAAGGAGCCGATGCGCCCGACCGCTCAAGCGGCGGGATTGGGATAGCGCTGCTGAATCGCCGCGATGTCGGCAAGGGTGCCGGCGTCGAGCTCGAACTGCGCAGCGGCGATGTCCTCCTCGAGCTGCGCCATGGACGTGGCGCCGATGATCGACGCGCCGAGGAACCAGCGGCTTCGGACATAGCCCAGCGCGAGCTGCACCGGCGAGATCCCGTGCTTTCGCGCGAGCGCGATATAAGCCTCGATGGCCTCCGCCACCATCGGTTTGCGGAAGCGGATGCCGAGGCCGTCGAAGCGCGTGAAGCGCGCGGCGGAGGGCTGTGCGCCGCCCAGATACTTGCCCGACAGCATGCCGGCGGCGAGCGGGCTGTAGGCGAGCAGCGACATCCGCTCGCGAAAGAGCGCCTCCGCGAGGTCGTTGTCGACGTTGCGCGACACGAGGCTGTAGCTGTTCTGCAGGGTCACCGGCCCCGGGACTCCCAGCTCGCGAGCGACGCGATGGAATTCGCACACGCCCCAGGCCGTCTCGTTGGACAGGCCGTATTGCCGGATCTTCCCCGCGGCGATCAGCGCGGCCATGCCCTCTATCTGCTCGCGGATCGCGGGGCCCCCGCGCTCCTTCTCCGGGTCGAACGCGGTGGCGCCGAAGTTCGGGACGTTGCGCTGCGGCCAGTGGATCTGATAGAGGTCGATGCGATCGATCCTGAGCCGGGCGAGGCTCGTCTCCACCGCTTCGGCGATCACCTCCCGCGTGAGATCGGTGCGCCCGCCGCGGATCCAGTCGCGCCGACCGGGACCCGCGACCTTGCTCGCGACGATCAGCCCGTCGCGGCCGCGCCGCTCGAGCCATCGGCCGAGAATCGCTTCGGTGCGCCCCTGCGTGACCGCGTTGGGCGGAACCGGGTACATCTCGGCGGTATCGATGAAGTTGATGCCCTGCGCGATCGCGTAGTCGAGCTGCGCATGGGCTTCCGCCTCGCTGTTCTGCTCGCCCCAGGTCATGGTGCCGAGGCAGACCTCCGAGACCTCGAGGTCCGTGCCGGGCAGCGCGCGATATCTCATCGGATCCTCCGCCGCCGCTAGCGTATCAGGAGAAAAGGCTCGCGAGCAGCCGATCGCTGACCGCCTCCCAGGTGAATCGCTCGCGCGCGTGCCGGGCGGCGAGCGCCCCGCGCGTCGCTGCGTCCGGGTCGTGCACGGCTTCGAGCATGAGCCCCACGAGGTGATCGAGGTCCGGCTCGAGCGCGTCGCCAGGCTGCCCGCCGTCGAGCAGCTTCGTGCGGAGCTCCGATCGGACGTACCGAGTGAAGGCGGCGTCGGTGAAGTCGTCGGTGGGGCCACCTTGCGTGCACACGATCGGGACGCCGCAGGCCATCGCTTCGAGGACCGGCATGTTGAAGCCCTCCGCCCGGTAGGGCGAGACATAGCAGTCCGCGGCGCGCAGCAGATCGGCCATGATCTTCGCCGACACGGTGCGGCCTTCGTAGATCAGGCGCGAAGTCACCGCCGCACGTGCGCGCGCCGGCAGATCCGCGAGGACCTCGCTCACGAGCTCGCGCGAAGGGTAGAGGGCGTCGGCGCCCTTGAGCAGGAACCGCGCGCGAGGCTCGCTCTCGGCGACGCGCGCGAAGGCGGCGAGCAGAAGATCGAGCCCCTTGTTCCAGGTCATCGCTCCGGCCGAGGCGAACAGAAACGAGTCTTCGGCGCCGAGCGCACGGCGCATGGCGCGCCGCGCGGCGTCGTCGGGGCCGAAGATCGAAGGCTCGACGCCGTGCGGAACGATGTGGATGCGCTCGGACAAGAAGCCGAAGCGCGCGTAGGCGGTCGCCGCCCAGTGCGACGGCGTCACGACGTGAACCGACGCCGGGACGTCGGCGGCCGAGCGCAGGCCGCCGACATTGGCCGGCGTGAGGACGCGGTATTCGGCGGTCGCGAAGGCGAACCGGGTCCCGCTTCGAGGCGGGCTGAACTCGGGGCGTTCGGGTCGGAGCGTGAACGTCGCCTGAGGCAGGAACGACGGCTCCGGAGGGCGCAGCGCCGCAAGCACGGCCTCCTCGGACGGCGCAAGGATGCCGGGCGAGCGCCTCCACGTGGGATCGTAGAACGGGAGATCGGCGAAGCGCAGATCGATGTCCCGGCGTGCAAAGCAAAGGCAGTGCGACTGCGCCACCAGCGCGTACGAGTGCGGAAGAAACCGCCAGCCTTCGACCAGAAGGAGCCGGCGGCCGGTCACGGCGAGCGCGTCCCGGCGGACAACCGCCGGGTGCGCGAGGGCGAGCTGCGCGCGTTCAGGCGCCGCGCCTGAGCATCGACTTCAACCGCTGCTTCTCCGCGAGCACCTTGTGGGCGTAGGCGCTGGTTTCGTCGTCCAGCGCACCGTTGTAGAGCTGCAGTCCGGCGATCTCGGTTCCTCCGCGCCGGATGTACTCGCGCAGGACCGCGGCGCCGACCTGGATGTTGACGCGCGGGTCGAGCATCGATTCGCCGGCCGCGGCGTCGAACTTGTCGCCGTGGTACCGGGGAATGACCTGCATCAGGCCGACCGCGCCCCCGTCGCTCTTGGCGATCGGGTTGAACCGCGATTCGACGGCGATGACTGCGATGACGAGCAGCGGGTCGAGCCCGTTTCGTCCCGCCTCGACGTACGCCGTGTCGACCATCTCCCGGGTCGCCTCGGCGGAGACGCGATAACGGTGTGCCACCGCGGCGACCAGGGCGTCGACATGGCCGGCTTCGGTCGGACGGAGGCTTCGGGCAGGCACCGGGCTCTGCTCCGGGGCACGCTCGGCCACCCGGGGGACGGCGAGAGTTGAGCCGGCCGACGCCACGAGGCGCTCGGTCGACGCGGAGAGCAGGATCGCCGCCAGCACCGCCACCAGCGTCGCGACGCGGTGCGCCTGCCTTTTCGGATCGGACTGCTGCCGGCCAACGAGGCCGGGCCAGCCACACAGCAATTTCGTCGGCATTGGAATACCTCCGGACTTTCGGGCGCGGGCCGAGAACCCATGCGGATTCTTCGGCGCTCACGACGCCGGGTTGCCTTCTTGCCGCTAGCTTGCCTCCTTCCGTGCAGTGCCCTACGGCACTGAATCTCCCGTGAAAATTCAGGCTATTAGCAATAGCCACCCCCAATCTGGGAGCCAGCGCACTATACCACAACCCTCCTCGCCCCCGCCCCGCCGTCCATCCGGCCGCGACGCCAGTCGCGGTGCCCTGCCTCAGAAAATCAGACAATCGACATAAAATACTTAATAGAAGATGGATACAAAAGAGCGATGTTGGCCAATTTTAACTCATCCGGCAGGCCCATACCCTTACCTCCCAGCCCTCTTTAGCCCAGCCTGGGGACACCCAAACCAACCCAGGAGTTGCTGGTGAGCCCCGGCTCCGGCGGGCGTCACCCCGGCTAAGGCGCCTTTCCGGGCGCTGGCCAGCCGCGCGCTATACTGGGCGCTCGGGGCGGGGCCTGACCCGCATCGGCGAAGGCTAGATCCCCGAAGCCACCGCGAAGGCGCAGGGAGACGCTGGATGGAGGCATGGATTCGGGCGAGCCATGTGCTCGTTCTGGGGGTTGTCGCCGCAATGCTCGCCTGGGCCGGCACCAGCGCCGCCGAGCCCTCCGTCTCGCGGGACCTGCCTCCCGGGCTGCAGGTCCCCGACGCCGCCAGGCCTGGCCCCGGATTCGACGTCGACCGGGCCACCGAGGCGTGGCTGGCGCTCCTCTCCCCGGAGCAGCGGCGGCTGTCGGATGCCTACTTCGAGGGGGGCTATTGGCTCAAGCTCGTCGATCTGCTCTACGGCCTGGCCGCTCTGGCGCTGTTGCTGTGGAGCGGCGCGTCGCGGCGGATGCGCGATTGGGCCGAGCGCAGGGCACGTTCCCGGCTGACCCGCGCCGCGATCTACGCGGCGCTCTTCTTCGTGGCCTTCTTCGTCCTCGAGCTGCCGCTCGCGATCTACGAGGATTTCTGGCGCGAGCACGCCTACGGGCTGTCGAACTTGAGCTTCGGAGGCTGGCTGAAGGAGGCGCTGATCGCGCTGGCCGTCCAGGTCGTCATCGGCTCGGTCGTGGTCGCCCTGCTCTACGTTGCGCTCCGGGGGGCGGGCGCGCGCTGGTGGCTGTGGGCCACGGGCCTCGCCTTCGTGGTCGATGTGTTCCTGACCTTCATCGGCCCGGTCGTGGTCGCGCCGCTGTTCAACGACTACAAGCCGCTGCCGGAAGGACCGGTTCGCGACGCGGTGTTCGCGCTCTTGCGCGCCAACGAAGTGCCGACGGAGCACGTCGCGTGGTTCGACAATTCGAAGCAGACGACCCGCGTCGGCGCCAACGCATCGGGATTGCTGGGCGTCGCGCGGGTGAGCCTGAACGACAATCTGCTCAACAAGACCTCGCTCCCGGAAATCAAGGCGGTGCTCGGCCACGAGCTCGGGCACTACGTGCTCAATCACGCCTACGTGGGTTCGGTCTACTTCATGCTCGTCTTCGGGATCGCGCTCTGGGTGGCGCACCTGGCGCTCGATCGCGCGATCGCCCGCTGGGGGCCTCGCCTCCGCCTCCGGGATCGCGCCGATCCGGCCGGGTTTCCGCTGCTGGTGGGCATCTTCCTGATCGCGCTCTTCGTTCTGTCCCCGCTGACCAACACCATCGTGCGTACGATGGAGGCCGAAGCGGACGCCTTCGGACTCAACGCGGCGCGCGAGCCCGAGGGCTTTGCGATGGCGGCGATGCGGCTGTCGTCCTACCGCAAGCTGCGGCCCGGTCCGGTCGAGGAGTTCCTGTTCTACGATCATCCCAGCGGCTACGAGCGGGTGCGCCGGGCGATGCTCTGGCGCAAGGAAAACCTCCCTGCCGCCACTCCGTAACCCACGCGTATCCGAGAGCCCACGACGATGGATTCGCTGCTGCAGATGCGTCATGCCGGTGCGGTGATCGCCCGGGCGCTCATTCCGATCGCGGGCGTGCTCTTCCTGGACTGGTCCGCGGCCAACCTCCTCATCGTCTACTTCGCCGACACGCTCGCCTCGTTCTTCGCGGTGAGCGTGCTTGCCTCGGGACGGCTTGCGGAGCCCGACAAGACCAGCGGACCCGCGTGGTATCAGCGTCTCCACTCCGGATTCAAGCTCGCGGGCTCCGGCGCAGCGGTGACGCTGATCGTCGGCCTCGTGCCCTTCGGCTTCCTGGTTTTCATGCTCCTCATGCAGGACTTCGTGTGGCAGTTCGCGCTGCACGACCGCAGCCTGTGGATCGGCGTGGCGGCGCAGTTCTGCGCCGCCGTGACGCTGCTCTTGCGCGAGTACCGCGAGGTCGAGGCCTCCGCCGATGCCGATCGCCTTATCAGGGCTCGCTTCGGATTGGTGTTCATGCGCTGGGTGATCGTGTGCGGCGTCTTCTTCGCGGCGGCGGAGTTCTTCCAGCCGCAGGGCGGCGGCCTGGGAGCGACGATCTTCGGCTTCGTGTTGGTACTCGCCTACGCGGTGGCGACGATCCTGATGGAGCTGCAGCCGGAGCGCCTGCTGGCCGCGTTCGGACCGGACCTGGTCGCCCGCGGCGGCGCGGCGGCCGGCAAGCAGCGGAACCCCGAGCGGCGGCACTGACACGGCCGCGGGCGGTTCGCCTCGCGCGTTCCGATCACTGCGCCAGCAGGTAGTCGCGACTCGCTTCGAGGAACGGCGGCGCGGCGTCGGAGCGCAGCGCCGTCCCGACGCCTTCCGCGGTGAGGATCTCCAGGAGCAGCGCGCTGGGCACGCCGCCGTCGATGATGTGTACCGAGCGCACGCCCTCGCGCACGGCCTGCAGCGCGGCGGTGACCCGCGGCCGCATCCCGCCGTCGACGATCCCGTCGCGCAGCAGCGCTTCGGCTTCCTGCGCGCCGAGAACGTAGACGAGCTTCCCGGACCGGTCGTGCACGCCGGGAACGTTGGTCATCAGGATCAGCTTCTCGGCGGCCAGGGTGCGCGCGAGGCGGCTCGCGAGGAGGTCGGAGTTGATGTGGTACGCGGTACCGTCGCCGCCGACGCCGATCGGCATGATGACCGGGATGAAATTGCGCGAGAGCAGCAGCTCGACGAGCCCGAGATCGATGCTTTCGATGTCGCCGACGAATCCGAGGTCGATGCCGTCGTCCTGCCCCGGCGGAAGCGTCATGCGCCGCGCGTGGATGAATCGCCCGTCCTGGCCGTTCAGGCCTACTGCGCGGCCTCCGTGGCGGTTGATCAAGCCGACGAGCTCCTGGTTGAGCTCGCCGAGAGCCATCTCGACGACGGTGAGCGTGCTCTCGTCGGTGATGCGCACGCCGCGGTGCCGGTGGCTCTGCTTGCCCGTGCGCTTGAGCAGCTCGTCGATGCGCCAACCGCCGCCATGGACGACGATCGGCTTCATGCCCACGAGGCGCAGGAGCGCGACGTCTCGCGCGAATCCCGCCTTCAGCACCTCGTCGGCCATGGCGTGGCCGCCGAAGCGGATGACGAGCGTCTTGCCGTGGTAGGCACGAATGTACGGCAGCGCCTCGGCGAGGATGCGAGCTTTGGGATTCGGAGTCATACCGCTGATCCGCGGAAGCTGCGAGATGTTACCCTGCCGCGGGCGCGCGCGGCCATGCGCCCGGCGGGGCTGGCGAAGCCGACCCGCCGAGACTATAGTTCGACCGCGGCGGCGCCGGTCGATCCGGATCGGGGAAACCGCCCCGCCGACCGGCATCGCTTCCATGAGCATCGACTGGCCCGCGTTCACTCCGTTCTCTGCGCTCACCGGCGGGGTCCTGATCGGGGTCGCGGCGGCGATCCTCGTGCTGCTCAACGGGAGGATTGCGGGCATCGCCGGCATCGTCGGCGGACTGTTGCGGCCGGCGCCCCGCGAAGCGGGATGGCGGCTCGCGTTCCTCGGCGGGCTGATCGCGGCGCCTCTGCTGTGCATCGCCGCGGGTAAGCCGCCGACGATCGTCGTCGAAGCGGACTATCCGACCCTCGTGATCGCGGGATTGATCGTCGGACTGGGGACGCGCTACGGGGCGGGCTGCACCAGCGGCCACGGCGTGTGCGGCGCGTCCCGGCTGTCGCCGCGCTCGATTGTCGCAACGCTCGCGTTCATGGCGAGCGGTTTCGCGACGGCATTCGTCGTCCGGCACGTCGTCGTCTCATGAGAAGCGGCGCGTACGCTGCGAGCGCGTTCGCGGCGGGGCTTATCTTCGGCCTCGGGCTGGTGATCTCCGGCATGGCGAACCCGGCCAAGGTCCTCGGCTTCCTCGATCTCTACGGTCGCTGGGACCCGACGCTTCTGCTGGTGATGGTCGGCGCGATCGCCGTCGGCGCGATCGCGTTCGCCGTCGCGTCGCGGCGGAGCTCGACGCTGCTCGGGACCGCCATGGCTCTTCCCGCGACGCGGCCGATCGACCGCCGGCTCGTCCTGGGCAGCCTCGCCTTCGGAATCGGCTGGGGACTGGCCGGATTCTGCCCCGGGCCGGCGCTGGTGGCGCTCGGGGCCGGGAAGCTCAAGGCGCTCGTCTTCGTCGCGACGATGGTCGCCGGGATGCTCATCTTCGAGCGCCTCGAGCAGTCACGCGCCCGGACGCCGTCCCCCGCGGCCGCGCCGCGCTCCTGAGACGCCCGCGAGCCTGCCGATGGTCGTGTTCCGCCAGCTCTTCGATCCCCAGTCGTCGACGTATTCCTACCTGGTCGGCGATCCCCGTTCGCGGGAGGCCGTGCTGATCGACCCCGTGTTCGAGCAGGTGCGCCGCGATGCCGCGCTCATCGCCGAGCTGTCGCTGAAGCTTCTCGCCACGCTCGAGACGCATGTCCACGCCGATCACGTCACGGCCGCGTGGCTGCTCAAGGGGCAGTTCGGCAGCGCGATCGCGCTCTCCGCCGCGAGCGGCGCCAAGGGCGCGGACCGCTACCTCGAGCACGGCGATCGCATCGCCTTCGGCGCGCGCTACCTCGAGGTGCGAGCCACGCCGGGGCACACCCACGGCTGCGTGACCTACGTGCTCGACGACGAGAGCATGGCCTTCACCGGCGACTGCCTGCTGATCCGCGGCAGCGGGCGCACCGATTTCCAGCAGGGCGACGCGCGCGAGATGTACCGCTCGGTGCGCAGCCAGATCCTGAGCCTGCCGCCATCATGCCTGCTGTATCCGGCGCACGACTACCGCGGCCTCACCGTGACGAGCGTCGGCGAAGAGCGGCGCTACAATCCGCGCCTCGGCGGCGAGATCGGGGAAGCCGATTTCGTCGGCTACATGAGCAATCTTGGCCTGCCCCATCCCAAGCTGATCGACATCGCCGTGCCCGCCAATCTTCGCTGCGGGCAGCCGGAGGCCGACATGCCGCTACCCGACGAGCCCGACTGGGCACCGCTCACGTTCACGTTCGCGGGCATCTGGGAAATCCAGCCGCAGGCCCTCGAGGAGCACGCAGAAAAGATCCAGCTCGTCGACGTACGCGAGCCCGACGAGTTCAACGGCTCGCTCGGCCACATTCGCGGCGCCAAGCTGATCCCGCTCGGAACGCTCGCCGCACGCGCCGGAGAGCTCGCGCGCGATCGCCCGGTCGTCGCCGTGTGCCGCTCGGGCGCGCGCTCGGCGCAGGCGTCGGTCCTGCTGCAGCGCGCGGGATTCAAGGACGTGGCGAATCTCGCCGGCGGCATGCTGCGCTGGCGCGCGGAAGGGCACGCCGTGGAAGGCGGACAGATCTAGGGCCGCGAATTGACGCTGCCCCGGGCATTGGGTACCGTCCGCGGAACACCACCGCGTCGCCGCGTGCGGCGCATTGTCCTGGAGGAGGAACCGATGCATTTCGTTCGACTGGCGCAGCGCGCTGCCCGCGCGGCTTCGATCGCTTCGCTCGTGTCGCTGTCGCTCCTGCTCGCGCGGCCGTCGCTCGCCGCCGAGACGCTGAACGCCTATTCGATCTGGCCGGAGAACTGGGCGAGGCCGATGTTCGAGGAGTTCGAGAAGGCGACCGGCATCAAGGTCAACTTCGTGCGCTTCTCCTCCGGGGAGGCGCTCGCGCGCGTCATCGCGGAGAAGAACAATCCGCAGGTCGACGTGCTGTTCGGCGGACCCGTCGAGACTTTCGCCGCCGGCATCGGCGAAGGCGTGTTCGAATCGTACAAGCCCCCGTCCTTCGCCAAGCTCCCGGCGCGCTTCAAGCAGGCCGACGGCCAGTGGATCGCGATCGCCGACGATCCTCTCGTGTTCATGGCCAACGCGAAGTTCCTCAAGGACAACAACCTGCAGCCTCCCGCATCGTGGGACGACCTGCTCGCGCCGCCTTACAAGAACATGCTGCAGATGGCCGATGCGCGCACCTCAGGGACGGCGGTGACGCGGATTTTCTCGATCCTCGAGGTCAATGGCCGTGACGAGAACAAGGCGTTCGCCTACATGAAGAAACTGCGGCCCAACGTGCAGCTCTACACCAAGAGCGGCGGCGGCGGCACGCTCCCCGTGGGGCTCGGGCAGGCAGGCGCGGGGATCTTTTTCATCGTCGACGCGCTGGACACCAAGGCCAAGGGCTACGACGTCACCATCAGCTTCCCGAAGGAAGGCATCGGCACGGCTGCCGAGGGCATCGCGCTCATCAAGGGCGCAAAGAATCCCGCACTCGGCAAGAAGCTCATCGACTGGGCGACCTCGCCCGCGATGCAGGGCCTCTTCGCCAAGTACAAGATCAATTTCGTGCCTGCCCATCCCGACGTCGCGATCGAGCCGAGCCTCGCGGCGATCCTCAAGGGCGCCAAGATCTTTCCGATCGACGCCGACTACGCGGGCCCGATCCGCAAGCGCATCGTGGACCGCTGGGTCGCCGAGGTGCTCAACCAGTAGCCCGCCGTGACGAGCGTCGCCGTCCGGCCGGGCGTCGCCGCCGCGGCCAGGATGCGCCGCGATCCCGCGGTCGCGGCGGTCGTGTGCGTGCTGTGGCTGCTGCTCGCGCTGTTCGTCTTATACCCGCTGGTTACGCTGCTCCTGCGGGTGCTCGTCGATCACGGGACGTTGACGCTCGCGGGCCTCGCGACGGTGCTCGGCGACCGGCACCAGCTACAGGCGTTCTGGAACAGCCTGCTCCTCGCCTTCCTCGTCGGCGTGGTCGGGACGCTGCTCGGGTTCCTGTTCGCGTTCACCGCTGCCCGCGGGCGGCTGCCGCGGACGCTCCTGACCGCGATCGACGCGAGCGTGCTGCTCCCGCTCATCTCCCCACCGTTCACCACGGCGATCGCGATGATCTTCTCGTTCGGTCCCCGCGGGCTGGTCACCTACGATCTTCTCGGAATCAAGGGCTTCACGGTGTACGGACTCGCCAGCACGCTCTTCTCCGAGGCTGTGACGTACTTCCCGATCGCCTATCTCACGCTGCGTCCGATCCTGGCGGCGATCGATTCGAACATCGAAGGCATGGCGCTGTCGCTGGGCGCGCGGCGCTGGAGGGTGTTCCGCACCGTCACGCTGCCGCTCGCGATTCCCGGGATCGCGAACGCATTTCTGCTGCTCTTCGCCGCGTCGCTCGCCGATTTCGCGACACCGCTGATCCTGGCCGGGAACAGCTTCCCGGTGCTGCCGACGCAGGCGTTTCTCCAGATCACGGGGCTCTTCGACCTGCGCGGCGGCGCGGCGCTCTCCCTCGTGCTGCTCGTTCCCGCACTGATCGTCTTCCTGCTGCAGCGCTACTGGGTGAGCCGTCGCTACTACGTCACGGTCACCGGCAAGGGCGCGGGCCAGGCGCCGTTCGCGAGCGTCTCGCCCGCGGTGCGCAACGCGCTGCTCGCGGCCTGCGCGCTGGTGACTCTGGTCGTCGTCTACTTCTACGCGCTCCTGTTCTACGCCTCGATCGTCGTGGCGCTGGGCGCCAACGGCGCCTTCACCCTGCAGCACTACCGGGTCATCTTCACCGAAGGACTCAAGGCGATTCGCGACACCTTGATCATCGCCGGCTTCGCCATGCCGCTGGGCGGGCTCTACGGCATCCTGGTGGGCTACCTGGTCTCGAAGAAATCCTTCGCGGGCCGCGGCAGCATGGAGCTCGTCTCGATGATCAATTACGCGCTGCCCGGGACGATCGTCGGCATCGCCTATCTGATCGCCTTCAACGACCGTCCGCTCGTGCTCACGGGGACCGCGCTGATCATCGTTGCCTGCTACGTCTTCCGCTACGGGGCGACTGGGATCCGCACGACCGTCGCTCTCCTGCAGCAGATCGACAAGAGCCTCGAAGAAGCCTCCTTGAGCCTCGGCGCGGGCAGCGCGACCACGTTCCGCCGTATCACGCTGCCCTTGATCCTGCCCGCGTTCTTCGCCGGGCTGGGGATCGTGTTCATCCGCTCGATGACCGCGATCAGCGCGACGATCTTCCTGGTGTCGATCGGCTGGACGCTGATCACGGTGCGCATCCTCGAGAACATCACCGAGCTGTCGCTGGGGCCCGCGGCCGCGTTCTCGGTGCTCGTGGTCGCGATCGTCTTCGTCGTCATCGGGTTTATCGGCTGGCTGCTGCGCCGGTTTAGGATGCCCGGTGCGGTGGCGATGACGAGCCTGCTGGGAGGCTGAAGCCGATGGCCGCGCGCTCGGTCTCCGTAGGCGTGGACGGGGTGTCCAAACGCTATCAGCATCGCGTGAAGGGCGAGGTCTATGCCGCGCGCGACGTCCGGCTCGAGGTGCGAGCCGGCGAGCTCCTCACCCTCCTCGGCCCCTCGGGCTGCGGCAAGACGACGACGCTGCGCATGATCGCCGGCTTCGAGATCCCGGACTCCGGAAGCATCCGCTTCGACGGGCAGGACGTTACCAACCTGCCGGCGAACGAGCGCAACATCGGTTTCGTGTTCCAGAACTACGCGCTCTTCCCGCACCTGTCGGTGTTCGAGAACGTCGCCTACGGCCTGCGCGTGCGCCAAGTCGTCGGCGCCGCGCTCGAGCAGCGCGTCACCGACGTCCTGGCGCTGGTGGGCCTGGCCGGCTACGAGCCGCAGTTTCCGGGCCAGCTCTCGGGGGGCGAGCAGCAGCGGGTCGCCCTCGCCCGCGCCATCGTCATCGAGCCGCGCGTGCTGCTCTTCGACGAGCCGCTGTCGAACCTCGACGCCAAGCTGCGCGTGCAGATGCGCCACGAGATCCGCGACCTGCAACAGAGGCTGGCGATCACCACCGTGTACGTTACGCACGACCAGGACGAGGCGATGGCCGTGTCGGACCGCATCGTCGTCATGGAGCGCGGCAGCGTGGTGCAGGAGGGCACCGCCGAGGATCTCTACTACCGTCCCGCCACGCCGTTCGTCGCAGGCTTCATCGGCAGGGTGAACCTGATCGCCGGCACCGTCGCCCGCACCGCGGACGGCGCCTGCGGCGTCGCCGCGCTGGGGACCGTGATTCCGATCGCGCAGAGCCTGCCTCCGGGCGATGCCGTGCGCCTCGTGCTGCGGCCCGAAGCGATCGCCCTCGCGCCCGATGGCGAGACCGGCGCGCTGCGCGGGAGGGTTCTCTCCCGCAGCTTCCTCGGCGAGAAGATCGAATACGTCGTCGACTGCGCCGGGACGAAGCTGCAGAGCGTTCGCTACAATGCGGGCCCTCGCGACGTCGTTCCGGAAGGCGCCGAGGTTTCCTTGCGCGTGTCTACCGACGCTATCGGCGTCCTGCCGGGAGCAGGCGGATGAGAGCTTCGCGTGCGCAGCGAGCGGCGAATCGGGCTCTCGTCTCGCGCATCGCCGTCCCGCTGGTCGTCCTGCTCGCGATGGCGCGCTCTCTGCCGAGCCTCGCCGACGCGCCGCAGGAAGTGCACGGCAGCGGCGATGCCTACGCGGCGCGCGGCGTCGCCCTCGCCTGGGGTATCCTCCATGGTGCCGACGAAGCGTCGACGCAGGTCGTGCTGCGCATCGCCGCCGACCCGCAGGTCTACCCGCTTGTCGCGGCCGTCGCGCGCAATCCGTTCAGCGGAAAGGAGCGCGGGCTCCAGCCGCCGACGTCGACCTCGGCTCCGGTGGAGCTGCGCGTGCCGCGCGCGCTATACGCCGAGTTCCCGCGTACCGAGCTTCGCTTCTACGGCTCGCAGGCAGCGCTCGCGGCCGCCACGCCGGCGCTGGTCGTGTTCTATCTCGGCGTCCCGGACACCACGCCGGAGCTGATGACCGAGGCGAACCTCGAAGCCTATCTCGCGGACCGCATCTCGCGGGCGCGCGCCGCGGGGGGAACGAAGCCGTGACGCGCCTGCAGCTCGCCCGGCTGCTCGATCATTCGGTCCTGAAGCCCGAGGCGACCGAGGCGCAGATCCGCGAAGGCGCGGAGATCGTCCGCGCGTGGCGCATCGGCTTCTACTGCGTCCAGCCGTGCCGGGTGAAGCTCGCCGTTGCCGCTCTCGTTGGCTCGGATGCACGCACGGTCAGCGTGGTGGGTTTTCCGCACGGCTGCGATCTGCCGGAGACCAAGGCGCTCGCCGCCGCACGCGCCGTCGCGGACGGCGCCCGCGAGATCGACATGGTGATGGACTTCGGCGTGCTCAAGAGCGGTGACGAGATGTCCGTGGCGGCCGACGTCGGGGCGGTGGTCCGCGCGGTGCCGGGGATTCCGGTCAAGGTGATCCTCGAGACCACGGTTCTTACCGACGAGGAGAAGCGCCGCGCCTGCCGCATCGCCTGCGACGCGGGCGCGAGCTTCGTCAAGACTTCGACAGGTTTCCACCCTTCCGGGGGCGCGACGGCGGCGGACGTGCGCCTGCTGCGCGAATGCGTCGGAGCGCGCATGGGCGTGAAGGCCTCCGGCGGCATCCGCACGCTCGCCGAAGCCCTCGCGATGCTCGAAGCCGGCGCCAATCGCCTGGGGACGTCGGCCAGCGCCGCCATTCTCGGCGCAATCGAAGGCGGCTGAGCCGCGCACGGACGCGAGCGGCGGCCGCCGCCGGCGCTTCTTCGCGCGACAAGATTTCAGATCGGAACTAGCATGACGGTCTTCTGCCACTCGCGGCGGTTTCCTCCGATGAACCCCTTCGATGCCACCGCTCGCTTGGCTATGGCGCTGGCGCTTTGCGCCCCATGCCTCTATCCCCTGGCCGGAGCGCAGAGCCTGCCGACGGTGGACGATGCCATCGCCAAGGCGCGGCCGATCACCGACCAGGACGCCGCCGTTCGCCGGCTCGTGCTGAGCGGCCACTTCACTCTCGGCGATGCGACCTACGAGTTCCGCTATTCGTACGAGGCGCCGAATCACTACAGCGGGCTCTCCGCGGTGGGACCGCCGATGGCGACGTACTTCGCGGCCGCCGACAATCGCGCGCTTCTCTACGATCCGATCGGCGGCGCGGTATCGGCGTTCAGCGATGTCACGCCGGGCATCCGCTGGGTCGTCGTCGACCGCTCCGCGCAGATCGGCTACAAGCTCAACGGCAAGGACTCCTCGACGCTCAAGACCGAAGCCGGGCTCCTCATCGACGTGCCTTCGATCCTGAACGACGCGAACGTGAGCTTCGGCGAAGTCCAGCGTGTGGACGAGGCCAGGTATCGACTCGTGGGAACGACGTTTCTCGGCGACCCGATCACGGCGACCTTCGACGCTGCGCAGGGCCTCGTGACGAGCATCCAGGTGGGCGTGCTCGCGGGAAAGCGCTACATCCAGTTGCGGGTCAACGAGGCCTCGCCGGTGGTCAATCCCGTGATCCCGACCGCGGGCGATCTCCGCGGGCGGTTCTCCGTCAAGGAACAGGCGGTGCCCACCGACCCGCAGCGCATGCTGGGAGACATGGCGCTCCCGATCGCGGCCCTCGTTCCGTCGATGCGGCAGCCCTTCGAGCTCTCCTCGGGCGAGAACCCGGACTGGGCGGCCGTCGAAGCCAACATGAAGCGCGACGCCGTCAAGCTGCACGAAGCGCTGCCGGCGCCATAGGAAGCCTCGTCCCCTTCGGCTGGTCCGAGCGGCGACCCGGTGGCGCCGCCGCGGCAGGATCATCGTTGCTGGGGCACGCTCTCGCTCAAGGCGAATGCGATCGCTTCTTCGAGCGTAAGAGAGCATCCGAGTCGCCACGCCTGATCGAAGGCGGCCTCGCCAAGAGCCGCGCGGAGCGCGGCGACCCTTCGGTCGTAGTCGCGCTGGTCCTGGACGTATCGCGGCGCCCCGATCTCATCGAGCAAACGTTCCGTGGCACCCCAGACGCGAGCGGCGCGCAAGGGGTCGCCGGAGTCGGCGGCCACCGCCGCCAAACCGTCGAGCGCGGCGCGGATGCCCACCTTCTCGCCCAGCTCGGCATGAATCGACAGGCTCTGCCTGCCGAGCGCCTGGGCGGCCGCGAAATCGCGGACGGCGAATGCGACGGCGGCAAGGTTTTCCAGCGCCGTGGCGACGCCGCCGCGGTCTCCCAGCTCGCGATACAGCGCCATGCTCTCCTCCATGAATGCCTTGGCGGCCGGATATTCGGCGCGGTAGTGCGCCACGATGCCGAGCCATGTGAGCGAGACGGCGATACCCCTCTGATCGGCGAGCTCCCGCCGGATCGACAGGTCCTCCTGGTGCAGCGCCCATGCCGCGGAATAGTTCTCCTCCCGAAAGGCCAGATGCCCCAGGCTCGTGAGCTTGTTGGCGATGCCAAGGCGGTCACCGAGCTCGCGCATGATGCCCAGGCTCTCCTCGACCAACATGCGTCCCGTAGCGAGGTCCCCCTGCTCGAAGGCCACAATGCCCAGGTTGCCCAGCGAGCCGGCGATACCTCGGCGATCGTTCAGCTTCCGTCGGATCGCGAGGCTCTCGTTGAAGTGCGTCCTGGCTGCGGACAGGTCGCCCTGAGCCAATGCCAGTCCGCCCGCGGCATTGAGCACATTGCCGCGCTCTGCAGCTCGGTCGCCGGTGTCTACCCTCGAGAGCACTCGCGCGCACCACTGCCGGCCCTCGGAAAGATATCCCCGCCGTTCCCAGAACCGATCCAGCGCCGTGCAAAGGCGGAGACCTGCGCTCGATCCGGCGATCGCGAGGTCCCGCTCCAGCGCGGCCCGGAGGTTCTCGTAGTCCCCTTCGAGGCGCCGGAGCGAGACCGCCTGCTCGGCGCTGATCAGTCTCGCGTTCGCGTCCTCGGCCAGCCGCACGAAGTAACGAACGTGCTGCTCGCGCGTTTGCTCATCCTCGCCCGCGGCGACGAGCCGCTCCAGAGCGTACTCGCGGATCGTCTCCAGCATCGCAAACCGCGACTCGCCGCGCGCCTCCGTCTCGCTCACCAGGCTCTTGGCGACCAGCGACTCCACGGTCTCGAGGACGCGCAACTCCTCTCCGGCGTTACACACCGAATCGACGGCCTCCAGTGCGCATCCCCCTGCGAACACCGCGAGGCGCCGGAACAGCTTCTGCTCGTCGGTGGTCAGCAGGTCGTGACTCCAATCGATCGTGCTGCGAAGCGTCTTCTGCCGCGCCGGAAGGTCCCGCGCGCCTCCCATGAGAAAGCTCAGCCGATGGTTCAGCTCGCCGAGCATGCGCTGCGGCGGAAGCACCCGCACGTGCGCCGCGGCCAGCTCGATCGCCAGCGGCAAGCCGTCGAGCCGATGACAGATCTCGGCCACCGCAGGGGCGTTCTCGTTGGTAACCGTGAAGCCGGGTTTCACTGCAGCGGCACGCTCGACGAACAGCGCCACGGCCCCGTACTGCGCAAGGACCTCCAGGGGCGGCAGCGGCTTGGATTCGGGAAGCGACAGCGGTCGAACCGGAAAGTCCGCTTCGCCGGACAGACGCAGGACCTCCCGACTCGTGACCAGCGCTTTCAGTCGGGGCGCCGCGCTAAGCAGATGGCTGACCGAAGGCGCCGCATCGACCACCTGCTCGAAGTTGTCGAGCACGAGCAGCATCTCCTTCTCGCGCAGGTAGCCCCCGAGCTGGTCGCGCAGCGGCTGCCCCGCGGCCTCGCGCACGTCGAACGTCTGCGCGATGGCCGGCAACACGAGGTCGGGATCGCTCAGCGCTGCGAGCGGGACGAAGAACACGCCGTGCTCGAATTCGTCGACGAGCTCCGCTGCGGCTTGAAGCGCGAGCCGCGTCTTGCCCGTCCCTCCCGGACCGGAGAGCGTGAGCAGGCGCAGCGGGCTTCGTGACAGGTGCTCCTTGATGGCGCGGACCGCGTCCTCGCGTCCGATCAACGGCGTCGGCTGCGCCGGGAGATTGTTGGGGCGCGCGTCGAGGGTCTTGAGCGGCGGGAAGTCGGCGTGCAGCTCCGCGCCCGTGAGCTGAAAGACGCGCTCCGGGCGGATCAAGTCCTTCAACCGACGCTCGCCCATGTCCCGCAACGTGACATTCGGCGGCAGATGGTCGCGGACCAGTTCCGCGGTCGACAGCGAGAGGAGAATCTGGCCGCCGTGGCCGGCCGCCATCAATCGCGCCGCGCGATTGAGTGCGGGGCCGTAGTAGTCCCCGTCCCGCTGCTCCGCCGCGCCGCTGTGGAGGGCCATGCGCGACTTGATGGACGCCCCGTCCCAGGCCTGTGCACTCAATCCCCGCTGCGCGGCGAGACAGGCCCTGACGGCATCCGTCGCGATGCTGAACGCCGCGAGTGCACCGTCGCCCGTGGACTTGACGAGATGGCCGCCGTGCGCCTCGATCGCGCCACGCAGGATCTTGTCGTGCCGGACGAGCGCCCGCTCCATCGCCGCGCGCTGCGTCTCCCACAGCCGCACGCTGCCTTCGATGTCGGTGAGCAGAAACGTGATCGTGCCGGTGGGCAGACCGGGGCGGGCGCGCGATGCTTCCATGCTTGTCCGGAGCATGCTGAGGACCCGCATTCTGCGACGGGCATGCGGCTCACGCAACAGGGGTCGGAGCGCCTCGTGCCCGCGAGGGTCCTCCGTCGCGCACCGCTTGCCGGCCGAGCGAGCGCGGCCGCTCTGCGGGTCGGATCCCGGTGCGCAAGGCGATCGCCGCCCAGCCCTTGACATGCAAGTGAATAGTTGCCTATTATTGGGCAGGTGATTGCTTGCATGTAAATGCATGCCGAGACGCGCCGACACCGACCTCCTGTTCAAAGCCCTGGCCGATCCCGGCCGGCGCAAGCTGCTGGACCTTCTGCATGCGCACGACGGGCGCACGCTCAACGAGCTCTGCGAGCACCTGGATATGACGCGGCAGGGCGTGACGCAGCACCTGGACCTGCTGGAGGCTGCGAACCTGATCGCCACCGTGCGGCGCGGCCGCGAGAAGTTGCACTTCCTGAATCCCGTGCCGCTGCAGGAGATCTACGAGCGCTGGATCGCCAAGTTCGAGAAGCCGCGCCTCAAGGCTCTCTCGGATCTCAAACGACGACTGGAGAAAGACCATGGCTAGATCGACCTTTGTATACGTAACCTACATCCGCACGACGCCGGAGAAGCTGTGGTCGGCACTGACCGACGAAAACTTCATCGAGCAATACTGGTTCGGCATGCACTGCGAATGCCGGTGGACGGCGGGTTCCGCGTGGAAGCTCATCTCGGGCAGCGGCGAGCTCTACGACAGCGGCGAGATCGTCGAGGCCGATCCGCCGCGACGCCTCGTGATCCGCTGGCAGCACCAGAACAAGCCCGAGCTCAAGGCCGAAGGCGACTCGCTGTGCACGATGGAGCTGGAACCCAGCGGAGCCGCGGTCAAGCTCTCCATCACCCACACGATCGAGCGCGACCCCTCGAAATTCATCGCCGCGGTCTCCGGCGGTTGGCCGAAGGTCGTTTCCAACTTGAAGTCGCTGCTGGAGACCGGATCGATCGCGCTGCAGGACCCCTACCCGACGGGCAATCCCTACGGCCGGCGCTGAGGCTCCGTCGCGACGGCCCCCGCGCACAGTGGCGTCGATGTGTCGGGCAGGGATCGACTCGAGCCGCCGTGACCCACGGACCCGTCGGCTGACAGGCGCACAGGACATGGTGCTATCCTGCACCGCGCCAGCAGCAGCGACCGCGGAGCACGCCTTAGTTGCACAGGTTTCAGCAACGCACCCACAGCCAACGCGGGATCCCCGAGCGCAGGCGGCTGACGTACGCGCTGCTGCTCTCGCTCGATATCCATGCACTGCTGCTGAGCCTGAACTTCGGCGGCTGGGAGCTCTGGCTTCCAAGCTTGAGCTTTCTCCAGCAGGATCGACGCAGCGAAGCGCCCGACCTGCGCGTCGTACTGGAGCAGGCGCAGCCCGCAGTTACGGAGCCGGCGCCGGCCGCGGAGCCGACTGAGCAGGCATCGATCGAGCAGTCCGCTGCTCGTGCGGCGACGCCGGCGCCAGCGATGCCGCGCCCACCGACGCCGTCCGCTTCTTCTGCGCCGGCCCCCCGGTCGACGGTCGCGGCGATCGTGCCGAGGGCCGATTGGAATGACCAGGCCGCTCCCGCGCCAGGCGCCACGGCCGGCGCGGCCCCCGCGCCGATCCCCTCGCCCGCCGATCAGCCCCCCGACGCCGCCCCTCCGCCGAGCCCTGCGCCCCCGGTGATCGCCGTGCCGGAGACCGATGAGCCGACGTGGACGGTGCCTACCGCGCCGGCGCCGACCATGTCATCGCCGGTCAGCGAGGCGGCGGCGAGCATCGAGATTCCCCAAACCGCGATGCCGTCGCTTCGACCCGCTCGCAATGCCGCGCTGGCGCGAATCGACCAGGCATGGGGGCGGGCCGCCGAACCACCCCCGCTCGCAGCTCCGAGGCAGGAAGAGCTGGCTCCGACACGGCCTCCCGAAGCCGCGCAGCAGGATGTCGCTCGTCAGGAAGCGGCGGCGAGCGAGAGCGCGCGAGCGGCCGAACGAGCGGAGGCTGCCCGTGTTGAAGCCGCACGGGTGGAGGTGGCGCGTGTCGAAGCCGGTCGTGCAGAGGCAGCGCGCCTCGAGGCCGAACGCGCAGAGGCTGCGCGGGTCGAAGCCGCTCGTGCCGAGGCCGCGCGCGTCGAGGCGGCGCGGGCTGAGGGCGCACGCGTCGAGGCCGAACGGGCTGAAGCAGCGCGTGCGGAGGCCGCGAGCCTCGAAGCCGCTCGGGCTGAAGCTGCGCGGGTCGAAGCCGCGCGTGCCGAGGCCGCACGCGTCGAAGAAGCGCGCGCTGACGCGGCGCGGCTGGAGGCGGCGCGTGCTGAAGCCGCACGAGTCGAGGCCCAACGGGCTGAAGCAGCGCGTGCAGAGGCGGCGCGCCTCGAAGCCGCTCGGGCTGAAGCTGCGCGGGTCGAGGTCGCGCGCGCGGAGGCGGCGCGCGTCGCGGCCGAGCGTGAGGCGGCTGCGCGCGCCGAAGCGGCACGAGCCGAGGCCGCACGCGTCGAGGCCGAACGTGCCGAAGCGGCGCGCGTCGAAGACGCCCGAGCTGAAGCTGCCCGCATCGAGGCCGCACGCGTCGAAGCGGAGCGCGCCGAAACGGAAAGACGGGAAGCAGCGCGTCGGGCGATAGGACGACGGCTCGATGAAGAAGCCGCGCGCCGCCAGGCAGCCGCGGGGCCGTCATCCTCGCTTCCCTATTCGTTGAGCAGCGCGCGCCGCTACCGGCTCTTCGGTCGCACCGATCCCAATGCCGAGCTCATTCGTTACGCGGAAGCCTGGGAGCGGAAGCTGCAACTCAACATGACCTTCGACATGGTCCGCGAAGCGGCGAAACTGCCTCACGCCGATCCGCTCGTGACCGTGGCGATCCGCAGCGACGGCTCGCTCGAGTCGGTGACCATCGACCGCTCCAGCGGCGTGCCGGCTCTCGACGATGCGATACGGCGCGTGCTCGACAGCCAGAAGCCTTACCCGGCATTCCCGCCAGGCGTGGCGCGCGACTACGATGTGATCGAGATCCGCAGAACCTGGTACTTCGACATGGCGATCCGGCTGTACTGATAGGGCGGTAACGCCAAAAGAAAGCCCGTTCCGCCGACGATCTCGAAGTCGGATGAACCGTGCTCTTGCAACGATCCGCGTCAGCACTCCGTCAGGCTCGAATCCGCTCTCCTCGTCCACTTGCATTTCCCGGGGTGCGGGACGATTCTTCAAACTCCCTGTGCCGCCGGGAGACGAGCATGAGGTTTGGCGCGTTCGTCGTGATGTCCGCGTTGGGCTGCGCAGCCCTGAGCGCGAACGCGGGCTTGCCAGTCGTAACCGAGAGCGGCCCCCTCACCGGCACCGTCAGCACCGACGGCAAGGTCAACGAATATCTCGGCATTCCCTATGCGGCGCCACCGGTCGGACCGCTGCGCTGGATGCCACCGCAACCGTTCGGGGCATGGACCGGCACCCTCGCCGCGACAACCTATGCGCGCCCATGTCCACAGCAAAGTCCGGCTTCCCCGACCGGCAGCATCGGCGTGGAGGACTGCCTGCACCTGAACGTCTTCGTGCCCAATTTCACGACGACGGATCGCGAAGACGAGAGCGGGCTGGCGGTCATGGTGTGGGTTCACGGAGGGGGACTCGTTCGCGGAGACGCGAGTGACTACGACCCGACCCCGCTCGTGGAGCAGGGCGGAGTCATCGTCGTGACGCTCGACTACCGTCTGGGTCTTCTGGGATTCTTCGCTCATCCCGCGCTGGACCGCGAAGAACACCTCGCGGGCAACTACGGCTTGATGGACCAGCAGGCCGCGCTCGCCTGGGTCAAGCGCAACATCGCCGCGTTCGGCGGGAACCCGGCGCGCACCACGGTCTTCGGCGAATCGGCCGGCGGGCTCAGCGTCTATAGCCAGATCGCATCACCGCTCGCGGCCGGATTGTTCGAACGCGCCATCGCCCAGAGCGGCGCCTATGCGAGCTTCGCGGACTATCTCGAGCGGGTCGTGCCTCTTGCGACCGCGGAGTCGACCAGCACGCCGGCTTCGCCATCGGGGCTCGACATCGCCGCTGCGCTCGGGTGCCCGGATCCGGCGACTGCGGCGCCGTGCCTCAGGAATCCTGCGCTCACGCCGGCCGAGATCGTCACCGACGATCCGCCAGGCGTGTTTCCGTTCATCGACGGTTCGCTGCTGACTCAGTCCCTGCACAGCGCCTATTCGAGCGGCAACTTCAATCGTGTGCCGGTCATGACGGGCACGAACCACGACGAATACCGCTACTTCGTCGCGACGAATTTCGACGTGGATCTCGGGACGCCGCTCGTCAACACCTGCCCGTCTGCCTCGCCGTGCTACCCGGCCGCGCTCGCGAAGGAGTATTGGTCGCTGAGCGCAGCGCAGTTCGCCCTGGTTCTCGCCGAATATCCGGTGACGGCCTCGTCAGCCGCGGACGCAGGCTCGCTCGCGCTGGGTGCCGCCGGCACCGACGGCACCTTCGCTTGTACGGCAGAGCGAGCCATGCAAGGACTTGCCAGCCACGTCCTGACCTTCGCCTACGAGTTTAACGACGAGAACGCCCCGGTGCCGAGACAGCCGGGATACTCGACGGTGAGCTTCCCCATGGGCGCCTATCACAGCGCCGATGTGCAGTACCTGTTCAACCTCGGAGGCACTCCGGCGCCTTTCACGAAGGGTCAGGCGGCCCTTTCGCGGGCGATGATCGCGTACTGGACCAACTTCGCCAAACGCTCCGATCCGAACGCGGCGGGGCTTGCGCTCTGGATCCCCTATTTTCCGTTCGCCGACCTGCGGCAATCGCTCGTCCCGCCGAGGCCGCACATCGAGTTCGGGTTCACGACGGACCATATGTGCGGGCAGCTCTGGGATCGCTTCTGAGGTAAAGCCTTGGTCGTGAAGCGCACTTGAGCTGCCAGGCCGCTTCGGCCAGGAGCGATCGTCGCACCGTTAGGCCGAAGTCGGGCACTCGTCAATCTCAGCATGCGGGTCAAGAGCGGAAATTGACGAATCGACACGGCGCCAGTTCCTCAACTCGGTGAGCGCGTCCAGGCAGCGCCGCTCGAGCGATAAAAGTTCTTGGTCCTGGTATGCGCCGTTCGCACATCAACAGCACTCGCGATCTTTGCGAAGGCGGCGGCGATGCGCGCGCGGAGCGTGAGTCGAACCAGCTTGCGCACCCTGCTAGCGATCCTCATTCCGCATCTCCTTTGATGGGGTCCAAACCACAAGCGCGACTGTACCCGCCAACCGTTGCCGAGCAATTTCACAGTGCGGCTGAAATTGTTTCGTTTGTTTCCGACCTTCGACAGGCCGACAAGGGATCGGTCCCGGCCGCCAGTTGGCCAGCGCCTGGCGGCGTGCGGGCACGTCAGACGAAAGACGACAAAGTCTTAGCCAGCGGCGTTCCCGGCGCTGGCCTCCAATCGTTCGCTGCTGGGTCCGCAACGCGGGCCGCCAACAACATCCGGACGTCCGTCGCCTTGGGTTCGATGCGAACAGTGGCGCCGCGGTGGCTCAGCTCGTTGGTTTCCGGATCGACCATCCATTCGCCTATGGAGCGGCGCCGGTGCGCTGACGCATCCACGCTCTCAGTCGGGGCGGCCGTCAAGATGGCTCTGGACAAAAGAATGTAACGTGCTGATTCGTCCTGTGAATCACGTCGTAAGAAAAAGGTAACTGTTTCGTCAGGCGCTGTCCGCGCCGGCGGCTTCAGACTAACCCGCGTTGTGGGTCAGGCTCGTGACGAATGCGCCTCACCGAGCCCGCGAATTTGCTGATTTCAGGATGCTTGGTCGTTTCTTCCCGAGGGAGTTGGTCGCGTTGCTCGCAGTGGGCGCGGTCTGCGTTTCGGGACTGCTCGCGGGCGCGCCGGTCGCGATCGCCCAGACGCAGGCCGCTCCGAACTACCAAGGGCTGTGGTGGGCAGCGCCGGCGGGATCCGAATCCGGCTGGGGGATCAATTTCGCACACCAAGGCGACATAATCTTCGCCAGCTGGTTCACGTATGACGTCGCCGGCAAGGGCATGTGGCTGGTCATGACCGCGCCGCAGAGCGCACCCAACACCTATGCCGGGACGCTCTACAGCACGACCGGTCCCGCGTTCAATGCTGTGCCGTTTGTCCCCGCGCAGGTAGTGGCCACCGCGGTAGGGACGGGCACGCTTACTTTCACCGATACGAACGACGGCAGCTTTGCCTACACGGTTAACGGCACGTCGCAGCTCAAGAGCATCACGCGCGAGGTGTTCGGCACGCTGCCGAACTGCGCGACTGCGACAGGGAGCCTCGCGGCGGCGACGAACTACACCGACCTGTGGTGGGCCGCGCCTGCGGGCGCCGAGTCCGGCTGGGGCATCAATCTCAGCCACGAAGGCAGCATCATCTTCGCCACCTGGTTCACGTATGCATTGAACGGCACCCCGATGTGGTTGGTCGTCACGGCGTCGCAAACCTCCCCGGGGGTCTACGCGGGCACCCTCTACCAGACCACGGGCCCGGCGTTCAACGCGGTGCCGTTCAATCCGGCCAATGTGCTGGCCACGGCGGTGGGCAATGCGAGCTTCAGCTTCAGCGACGGCAACAACGCGATGTTCTCCTATACGGTCAACGGAATATCCCAGACCAAGGCCATCACCCGGGAGGTCTTCCAGGCGCCGGGCACCGTCTGTCAGGAGCCCGCCTCGGGCACCGCCGAAGGTCTGTGGAGGGGCACGACCAGCGCCGACCAGACGGCCCTGGGCATCGTCATGGATGACGGCACCTATTACCTCCTGTATTCGCGCTCGGGCGGGGCCGGCGACGCCGGCGTGGTGCAGGGTTCGAGCATGGAGCTCAACGGAGCGCTGACGTCGCCCGATGGCCTGGACTTCCCGATCCAGTACGGCGACACCTTTGGTGAATGGGTCCCCGCCACGGTGAGCGGCACCTACGTGCCGCGGGCATCGCTGCAGTTGACGATCGGCGAAGGCTCCGGATCGCGCACCGTATCGGCATCGTACGATCCGGACTACGATCATCCGGCAAGCCTCGCCGCTGCCGCCGGCACCTATGTCGGCTTGTCTGGATCCGTGAACGGAGCTACCTGTGCAACCTTTACCTTGGACGCCAACGGGAACGTCTCCGGGAGCAACTGCGCGGACTGCGGGTTCCAGGGCACGATCACCCCGCACAAGTCGGTCAATGTCTTCGATTGGAGTGTCAAGGTAATAGGCGGGTGCCCTCCGGGCGGAGCGACCGTTACCGGCATCTTGTACTACGACCAGGCCGCTGGGCAGATTCACGCCTTCGCGCCCTGCCGCAGCGATGTCGACGCCTGCGTGACCCACCTCGACAACGAGCAAGCCGCTCTCTATTACTGGATCGGCACGAAGCAGTGACGCCGCGCCCGTAACGGGGACGCTTCAGAGGATCGATCCTGTCTCGCGACTTGATCGCGCCGGCTGCCATTTCTCGGTCACCGCACCGACACTACCCTCATCCCGCAGAAGAAAATGTAGTAGCCGAGCTTGAGGGGCTCCCACACGATCCGCCCAGGGCCCCGTTAGCGGCGCGGCTCCGAAGCGGAATGTCCGCTTCGGGTCGACTTGCAACTCGCTGGCCGGCCATTAGCCGTCACCCGCCGGCGGCGCTCAATTCCTGCTAAGGCGTACGATGGCCGAACTTTCTCTCGTCGACCAAGGCAACCGCAACCCGCGTGGCAAAGCTAAGAGAGGCGCTCAGAAGAATTTCTCCCTGATTTTCGCCAATTCGGGGTCTTGCAGGGATGCACATTGGAGGGATGCAACATGAAAGCTGTCGTTATTGGTGAGCCGTCGGGAGCCACTATGGAGCAAATCATGGCAGTGCTTCCTCGGCACAAGGCCATTGTGGAAGCCTTCGTGTCGAGAGGTGATGTCATCGGCATCGGTCCATTTGCCGATCTAGGCAATATGGCCATCTTCAGGACTCGCGAAGCGGCCGAGGCATTCACAAGACAGGACCCATTTGTCTTGGAAGGATTGGTGAAGTCAGTCGCGATTCGCGATTGGAACGACACCATGCTGGCATGACGCAGGCAGGCATGCTGCTCAGTGGTCAAAGGTCTGGTGAGAATCAAAAGCGGACATAATCGCTCGTCTGTCATCGTTCGAAAGCCTAACGGAGGATTCGCAATGAAGAGCTGGCTTATCGCCTCGCTGCTCGCATGCAGCACGTTCGCATTCGCCCAGGATCGGGTGCCGGTGATTCCCTTCGATTCCGTCCCCGATCCTCTCAAGCTGCCGGACGACATCTACTTCGGCGAGGTCACCGGCGTGGCGGTCAACTCGAAGGGGCACGTCTTCGTCCTGTCGCGCGGCAACACCACGGGCCCCGCGTATGCGGCGGCCGCCGCGCAGCTCCTCGAGTTCGACCCCGACGGCAAGTTCCTGCGCGAGATCGGCCACAACCTCTACGCATGGTCGTTCGGCCACTCCGTCCGAATCGATCCCCAGGACAACATCTGGGTGACCGACAAGGGCTCCGACATGGTCATCAAGTTCAATCCGCAGGGACGCGTGACTATGGTGTTCGGCCGCAAGCAGGAAGCCTCAGACGAGGACACGGCACCGCTGAAGCATCCCAAGCCGCCGTTGCCTCCGGAGATCGGGCGTTTTCGCCAGGTGACCGACGTCACGTGGGACCCCGCCGGCAACGTTTATATCAGCGACGGCTACATCAACTCGCGCATCGCGAAGACCGACAAGAACGGGCGCTGGCTCAAGTCGTGGGGCGAGCCGGGCAGCAAGCCAGGCCAGCTCAACACGCCGCACAACATCGCGGCGGACGCGCAAGGCAATCTCTACGTCGCCGACCGCGGCAACCGGCGCATCCAGGTGTTCGATGGCGAAGGCAACCTGCAGCGCGAGATCCGCATCGACGTCCCGGTCGAGCCGGGTGCGCAGGCGGCCATCGGCGCCATCCCCGATGTCGCCAAGCTCGAAGCCGCCGGCTCGGCGCTGACGATGGCGCCCGGTGCGCCGTGGACGGTCTGCATCACGCCGGGACCGAGGCAGGTCCTCTACACCTCCGACGCGTTTCCCGGACGCATCTACAAGCTGAGCCTGGACGGGAAGCTTCTCGGCGTGCTGGGCGAGTCGGGCAAGCAGCTCAAGCAGTTCGGCTGGATCCACGAGATCGCCTGTCCGTCCGAGAACGTTCTGTACGTGGGCGAGCTTCTGAACTGGCGCGTGCAGAAGCTCATCCTGCACCCCTAGGCTGTCGCGGTCACGCAGCGCGCGTTGCCTCGCCCGAGCTGGGCATGACCACGAGCCGACCGAGTAGCCGTCTCTCACAGGCGGCGCTCGCCACGCTGGATCGCTCGCTGCCGGCGCGCGACGCGCGGCGCAAGCGCGAGCTGCTCGCCGTCGTCGCGAGCGCCCGATTCGGGCGGGCGCGCGATCTCGTGCGCCTGCAACGGATCGCCTGCTTCATCACCGCGTTTCCCGAAGACCGGCGCGTGCTGCGCGCGGCTCGTGTTCTCGCCGACCGGTTTCACGAGCGCGTCCGGCACCTTGCCGCCTCGGAGCGCGCGCGGCTCGACGACTCGGGCATGGCCGGGACCGTCACGCGCCATGTCTACTGCGCGAGCGCGGCACGGTGGCTGGCGCAGCGCTTCGGCGCCAGCGTCGAGGTCGACTGGCCCGCGCTATCCGGCGAAGCGATCGCGACGCTCCTCGCACCAACGCTGCACCCACTCGAACGCGACCTGCTCGAATTCAACCGCCGGACCACCCGCCGGTGGCTGGAACGCGCGCGCGGCGAGCGATCGGGGACCGCGCTCGCGTGGCTGCTCGCGCAGGCTCCGAAGAGCGCGATCGCCCGTGAACGGTTCGAGCACGATTTCGAGGCCGCCGAGGTTCCGCTCGCCTGGCGGCTCGCCGACGGCGCCGGCGGCATCGCGCGCAACCTGCTGCGCACGCGACTCGCATTGCGCGCCGACGGCATGCGTCGCCCGGGTGCCGATGCGCGGGCGGCGATCCTGCGGCCGCTGGAATCGATGGAGCTTCTGCCGCGCCGCGCCGCCCTGCGCGTGGTCGACGTCTGGCGTGCCGCGCTCTGGTCGCGCACGCGCACCACCCTGCACGTCGAGCGTCCCAATCTCGACGAGTGCTATCTCGCCGATTTCGGCGGCGGGCTGCAAATGGCCGCGCTCGGCATCGAGCCCGCCGCGCGCGACGCGCTCGAGCCCAGCTTCGGCTACCTGCTGATGGCCAACGGCGTACCGATCGGCTACGGCGGGTTCACGCCGCTGTTCGCCCAGGTCAACACGGGCATCAATGTCTTCCCGGAGTTTCGAGGCTCCGAGGCCGCGTTCGCCTTCGAGCAGGCGCTGCGCCTGATGCATACCCTGACCGGCTGCGCGCGATTCCTTATCAACCCCTACCAGTTCGGCGCCGGCAACGACGAAGCGCTGCAAAGCGGCGCGTACTGGTTCTATTACCGGCTGGGCTTCCGCTCGATCCAGGGCGCAGTGCAACGGCTCGCCGAGCGGGAGTTCGGACGGCTGCAGCGCGACAGGACCTACCGCGTCCCGATCGCGCTGTTGCGCCGGCTCGCCGCGTGCGACCTGTGCCTCGATCTTACGGCCGACGCAGCGCGGCGCGGCTTCGACGAGCGCTGGCTGCCGCCGCTCGTGAACGGCATCGCCGACGCATCGGCCCGCACGGGCGAACCGAACCGCGCCGCCGCTCGCCGCAAGCTCGCCGTGGCGCTGGCAGGTATCCTCCGGATCGACCTTACAGCGTGGTCGCGGCGCGAGCGCGAGAGTTTCGAGCTGCTGGCGCCGATCGTCGCTCAGGTCGACGACGTGGCGCAATGGTCGAGCAGCGAGAAGGATGCGCTCGCAAAGCTCTGCCGCCTACGCCTCGCGCCGCGCGAGCGCGAGTACGTCGAGCGGATGCGCGACCACGACCGCCTGCGCGAAGCGCTCGCACGCGCCGCGCAGCGCGCGGCAGGTTCGGGAACGGAAGCGAACGCGCCCTAGCCCCCGCTCGCCGTCAGCCGGTACAGCGCGCCGACGACGCTGGGCGCATACCGGCCCGGAGAGAAGCTGCCGGCGAGTCGCGCCTTCGCCCGCCAGCCCGTGCAATGGCCGGGAGCGACCACGCGGGGATCGATACGCGTCTCGAGGTCATGGACCGTCGCCTCGATGCGAGCCTCCATCGCTTTGCCGGCCAGGTGATAGCCGCCAAGCACGACGTCGACCGGCGAACCGGGGAAGTGCTTCGTGGCGCAGAGGCAGGCGTTCACGATTCCGGCGTGCGAGCAGGCCGAGAGGACCGTCACGCCCCTCCCGCGCACGCAGGCCGCGACGAACCGCTCGTCCATGATCAGGGGATCGGGCTCGCCCGCGTCGCCGCGAAAGCTGTGGTGGCCGGCGAGCCCCGTCTCGTACGCGGTAACCCGATCGATCGCGCCGCTGCCGAAGAAGAACCCGTCGCAAATCGCATGGGAATCGGCGTGGGTGACGGTCTGGCCGCCCGCCTTCGCCATCGCCTCGATCGTGGGCTCCACGGGCAACATGATCATCGTCCCGCTCGGCAGCAGGATGCCGCGCTGATCCGGGCGATTCGGATGCACGTCGACGGTCGGTCGCGGCAATCCCGCCGCGGCGCGCGCAGCGCTGACCGCCGCGATCACCTGCGGAAACCCGCCGCTGTGGTCGAAATGCCAGTGCGAGAGAAATATGCATTCGATGCGCGAGAGATCGATCGCCAGGCGCTTCGCATTGACGAGCCACAGATCGGGATACGGGCCGACGTCGAAGAGCATGCAGCGCTCCCGGCCGTCCTTGCGCCCCGTGATCAACACCGACAGGCCGTGGCAGGCGCAGCAGAGCTTGTCGAACACGACCTTGCACTCGTGGCCCTCGTGCGTGCGGCTCGACGGCGTGCGCGCCGCCAGATGCGCGGCCTCCGGAGTGAGCGGTATTCCCGCATCGACGCTGGAGAGCGTGTCGGTCTCATTGTCGACGACGACGAGGATTTCGAGCTCGTCGAGCACGGCGATGCCGGCGGGAAGACTATCGGGTGGAGTCATGTCGTTCGGGTGGAGTCATGTCGTTCGGCTGGCATCGTGTCGCTCGAGTGCGGCCATCAGCCCAATGGACAGGCCTCGAACCCGTGCTCGCGGCCCAAATCGAGTCGTCGATCGGCGCTGTTGGATTCGTGGATATCGAGTCCGACTCCGAAGAGGCGGTCGGCACGCCGACGAGAAGGAACTCCTCTGGCCTGGCGGGACCTACCAGCCGAGATCCGCCCAGCTGGCGGTGAAGGCCCCATAGTAAGGGTTCGACACGTCACGAGTGGTCGCCTTCTGCATCGTCGCATCCTGCTTGGCGCGGTACGCGCTCGCTTGTTGCGCGCTGCCCTGTCCGGCCAGCTTGCTATCCGGATGGCGTTGCCGATAGGCATCGTATTGGCTCGGGCCGCCGACGTAGATC
>Ga0335077_10000082_pt1 | contig 92697 bp, 80 predicted proteins | sample Lox_Sample_31_FD_207151 | JGI IMG/M metagenome (GOLD analysis project Ga0335077, IMG submission 207151) | Soil microbial communities from Loxahatchee National Wildlife Refuge, Florida, United States - Lox_Sample_3.1 | ecosystem: Environmental > Terrestrial > Soil > Wetlands | place: USA... | reverse complement strand
TGAAGGTGGATTCGCAGAACCGGCGGCTGTCGCTCGGCATCAAGCAGGTGAAGGACATCTGGGCGAACTGGTTCGCGGCGCACAAGATCGGCGAAGTGTTGAAGGGAAAAGTCGCGCGAACCACGGATTTCGGCGCGTTCGTCGAGCTGGCGGAAGGCATCGAGGGGCTTTGCCACGTCTCGGAGATCGAGGAGCGCCGCCCGAAAGGCGAGCGCGAGAAGACGAAGCTCCCCCGCGATGCGCGCGTCACATCCGTGATTTCGCCCGGCCAGGAATACGATTTCAAGATCCTCCGGCTCGAGCCGGAGCAGCGCAAGATCAGCCTGAGCTACCGCGCGGCGCAGAAGCAGGTCGAGCGCGAAGAGATTCAGTCGTTCCGCTCGTCGAAGTCGTCTCCAACGGCGACGATCGGCGACGCGATCATGGCGAAGCGGCAGTCGTCGTAGCGGGATTTCTCCCGCCGGGAAGCGGCGTTTACCTTGCGGTCGCTTAGATGATGTGCAAAGATCGTGCAGCGCGCAGCCCCGGCGCGCACGCGGCCCACGTACGCACAAGAGCGTGAGAGGAGGCTCTCAACCGATGGCAGAGGTTGCGGGAGAGCGCGGGAACAGCGAACACACAGTCACCAAGGCCGACCTCGTAGGAGAGGTCGAGCGCGCGACGGAATTGTCGCGCAAGGAATCCGAAGCGGTCGTCGAGACGATCTTCGAAAGCATCATCACGGCGCTCCAGGCCGACGACAAAATCGAAATCCGCGGCTTCGGCAGCTTCCGCACGCGGCAGCGCCGCGGGCGCACGGGGCGGAATCCGAAGACCGGCGCGAAGGTGGAAGTCCCTCCCAAGAAGATCCCCTTTTTCAAGCCCAGCAAAGAGCTGAAGGACTACGTCAACAACCCGCATGCGGCCGGCGCCGCCGGGTCCGGACCCGGCGCGCAGGACTAGGCCGGATGGATTTTCTGTGGACGCCGTGGCGGTATCGCTACGTCGCCAACGCATCGAAAGACGACCGCTGCATCTTCTGTGACGCCCTCGCCGCCAAAGACGACAAGAACACGCTGATCGTTCTGCGCGGCGCGAAGAATTTCGTCATCCTGAATCGCTATCCCTACACGAGCGGCCACGTGATGGTGGTGCCCTACGCGCACGTGGCCAATCTCGACGCGGCCGAGCCGGACACGCTCGCGGAAATGATGCGCATCGCGCAGCGCGTCCAGACCGCGCTCGGGAAAACGTACCGCCCGGAGGGATACAACCTGGGCATGAATCTCGGGCGCGCCGCGGGCGCCGGAATCACGGGCCATCTCCACCTGCACATCCTGCCGCGCTGGGCGGGCGACGCAAACTTCATGACGGTGACGGGCGAGACCCGCGTCGAGCCGGAAGATCTTGCGACCACGTTTGAAAGGCTGAGCAAGGCGCTCGCTAGTTAGCGAGCGGTGCTCGCCGTTTTCGTTGATTCGAAGAAGTGACCAAGCTGGAAACTGGTCGCGGCTTCGGAGCCATTCGTCATGAGTTTCGAGAATTCAGAGATCACCAGTTCGCTTCTGAACAGCGGATTAGTCGCACGGTTTCGGCATCCTGCCGGAAACACCCGGAGTCCAGGGCTCTTGGTTCTCGGCGGGGCCGAGGGCGGGCTTGAGAGCGCTGATGCAGTCGCCGAAAAGCTTGTTGACGAGGGATTCGCTACGCTTGCCCTCGCCTACTTCGGCGATCCGCATTTGCCGTCCATGTTGGGGGAGATACCGCTCGAGTATTTTCTTAAAGCCATTGATTGGCTGCGTGAAGCTCCCGGCATCCATGGCGGGCGTATCGGCGTCATCGGTCATTCTAAGGGTGCTGAAGCGGCACTGCTAATCGGAGCGACCACGCCTCACGTTGCGGCGGTCTTCGCCTGTGCGCCCAGCCATGTTGCCTGGCAAGCTATGAACAGGAAATCACCCGCGCAATCTTCATGGACATACCGGGGAGTTCCGGTGCCGTTCGTCCGGTATGTGCGTGCGGAAGAGCGCATGCAGCGCGAAGGCGTGCGTGGATTGTATGCCGCAAGTCTCGAAGCAAATCCTGATGCTGTTCATGCGGCCGAAATACCCGTCGAAAGAACCCGCGGCGCAATCCTGCTGGCTTCAGGCGGTCAGGACGGCATCTGGCCATCCTCGGAAATGGCGCGGAGCATTATGAAGCGCCTGCGGATCAATGGTTTCGCGTATCCCTGCCATCACTTGGACTATCCAGATGCCGGACACGCAATCTTGCGCCCGCCGAGTGATGCGCCGACGGCCAAAGCGGAATGGGAAGAGGGCATGGGGGGAACAGACGCTGGGAACGCTGCGGCGCGCGGCGACGGCTGGAACAAGCTGCTGATTTTTCTGAGAGACCAATTGCGATAACGTGCTTGTGTATAATGCGGGCCGCATGAGCCGCGGCGCGAAAAATAAGAACGATTTCAGTCTCGTCGTCCCTTACAAACGGATCGATTCCCGAAGCCAGCCGCCGTATCTGTACCCGCCATATCGCTTGACGCTGTCGCGCGCACCGCGCAGGCCGCTGATCGTTCTGCCGCACACGCTTTCGGAAATCACCGGGCCGGTCTTCGGCCACGACGACGTGCGCGAAACGGACAACGACCTGACGCGGCAACATGCGGGCGAGCCGCTTGGCGAGCGCATCACCGTCAGCGGGCGCGTGCTCGACGGCAACGGCCGCCCCGTGCCCAACACGCTGATCGAGATTTGGCAGTGCAACGCCGCCGGGCGCTACCGGCACCGGATCGATCAGCACCACGCGCCGCTCGATCCGAATTTTTCGGGCGGAGGGCGTACGCTTACCGACGCGCGGGGAAATTATCGCTTCGTCACCATCAAGCCGGGGCCGTATCCGTGGGATAACCACCCGAATGCATGGCGACCCGCGCACATTCATTTTTCGCTTTACGGCACGGCGTTCGCCACGCGGCTCGTCACGCAGATGTATTTTCCGGGCGATCTGCTGCTCCCGTTCTGTCCGATTTTCAATTCGATTCCGGACGCGAAGGGGCGCGAGCGCGTGATTTCAAAATTCGAGTTGAACCGTACGGAACCCGGATGGTCGCTCGGCTTCCGGTTCGACGTCGTTGTACGCGGAAGGGGGGCCACACCGTTTGAGAGCAAGAAGTAAATCCGCGCGGCTGCTCGAGCCGACGCCGTGGTGCACCGTGGGCCCGTATTTTTCGGTCACGGTGAACGAAGCGAATTCCGTGCGGGCCATTGCGGCTCCCGATGCGAAAGGCGAGCCCGTGAAACTCGTCTGCGCCGTGTTTGACCGCAACCGCCAATGCGTCCCGGATACGCTGATCGAAATCTGGCAGGCGAACGCCGAAGGCAAATATAACCATCCTGCCGACCGGCAGGCGAAACCGATCGATGCTTCGTTTCACGGGTTCGGGCGCCAGATCACCGACGGAAACGGCGCGTGCGAATTCGAAACGATCAAGCCGGGCCGTGTGCCGGGCCCGCGCGGCGCGCTGCAGGCGCCGCATCTCGAGGTGGGCCTATTCACGCGAGGCGTCCTGAGGCTCCTCGCCACGAGAATCTACTTTTCAGGAGATGCCGCGAACGGCGAATGCCCTGTGCTGGCGCTGGTTCCGAAAGCGCGGAGAGCCACGCTGATGGCCCAGCCCGTCGCGGGTCAGCCGGGGACTTGGCGGCACGAAATCCATCTGAGCGGCCCAAGAGAAACCGTCTTTTTCGACGTGTAGAAAGTCCTCAGCCGTAGTTCGGCGGGTTCACCGACTGGTCCATTCCCATCGTCTTCTGCTCGCCCTGCTGCACGTTCACACTGACGAGGTGCGGCTCGTTCGAGTCGAAAGCGCATCGAAGCGCCGGCTCCAGGCCTTCGGGGCGATCCACCGCGCGCGCCTTCATGCCGTAGCCCTGCGCGATCTTCACCGCGTCGATGCCGGGAATGTCGATGCCCGGCACGTTCTTTCCGACCTGCGTAAAATCGCGAAACCCCTTCAGCGCCGAATAGTTTCCGTTCTGCACCACGATGAAAACCACCGGCGTCTTGCACTGCACGGCCGACCACAGCGCCTGGACCGAATATTGCAGCGAACCGTCGCCGACCGGGCACACCACGCGGCGATTTGGATGCGCGAGCTGGAGTCCCACCGCCGCCGGCAGGGCGAAACCGAGAATTCCTGTGCGCACGGAATAGAACGAGCCGGGCTCGTCGAGCTTCACGTAGCGGTCGAGATCGCCTTTCGACGAAGGGCACTCCTCGGAAATAATCGCGTCGCGCGGCAGGAGCTTGTTCAGCACGCTGAAGAGATACGCCGTCGTCATCGGATACTCGGGGCTCGGGTCGGGCGCGGAGGCGCAGGGCGTCGTGTTTCCCTGCACGGGCCTCACGCGGCTCGCGAGATATTTCGCGGCGGCGGCGATGTTGCCAACGATGCTCGTCCCGGCCAGCGCGGCGGAGGCGTCCTGCGGCGAATTCGTGATCTGGAAAAGCTTCGTCCCCGGCTTGATCGGATCGCCGGGCACAAACGCGTAATAGAGAAACACCGGCGCGCCGAGCACCACCACTGTGTCGTAGCCGGAGAGCTGATCGGCAAGCGGCTTCTGCGCCGGCAGCAATCCGCCGCGAAACAGCCGATGGCTCCGCGGAAATGCCCAGCGCGAAGCAATCGGCTCGGCGTACACGTCCGCGTTCAGCCGCTCGGCCAGCGCAATCACGTCGCTCCACGCGCGGTCCTGCTCGATCTGCGCCCCCGTGATGAGCGCGAGCTTCTTGCTCGCATCGATCGCGCGCACCACTTCATCGAGCGCGGCCGCGTCCGGCAGCACCGTCTGCATCACCTTGCGCGCCACCACCGGCTGGCACGGCTTGTTCCAATCGTCCATCGGGATTGAGATGAACACCGGCCCGCGCGGCGGCTGCATCGCCAGGTGATAGCCGCGAGCAATCGCCGCGGGTACGTCTTCGGGGCGCAGCGGCTCGTAGGCCCATTTCACGTACGGCTTCACCACCTCGACCGCGTGGCTCACGAGAAACGGCTCGGACAAAATCTGCCGCCGGTCCTGCTGCCCCGTGGTGACCACGAGCGGCGCCTGGCACCCGTACGCGTCGATGATCGCGGAAAGGCCGTTGCCGGCGCTCGCGATCGAATGCAAATTCACGAACGCCGCTTCGCCGCGCCCCAGCGCGTAGCCGAGCCCCATGCCCGCGGCCGTGCGCTCATGGAGGCCGAGGATGTACTCGAAACCCGCCGGCATGTCCTTCAGGAAAGGCAGCTCGCTCGAGCCGGGGTTGCCGAAGATCTTCGTCATCCCCAGATCGCGCAAGACCCCGTAGGTCGCCTCTCTCACTGTGGTCACGGTTTCGGGCCTCCTCAGGCGCGCATGCGAATATATATCCGGCGGATGAAATATCCACGCGCTTTCAGCCGTTATATCTGATTGCCCGAGCCCGCGGATACATCGTATTCTGTATCGCCTCTCCACGGGGCGGGTGGACATCCTCCGGCAGGAAAAGGGTCACGATGGGTGAAATCATCGCAGTGCACGACCTCGTCAAGAATTACGGTCAATTCTGCGCGGTGAACCACATCTCGTTCACCGTGGCGGAAGGGAAGATCTTCGGCTTTCTCGGCCCCAACGGCGCGGGCAAGACCACGACAATCAAGATGCTGACCACCGTGCTCGATCCGACGAGCGGCAAGATCCTCGTCAACGGGCACGACCCGACGCGCGACCAGAAGCAGGTGCGCCGCTCGTTCGGCATCGTGTTTCAGGACCCGAGCCTCGACGACGAGCTGACGGCTTACGAGAACATGGACCTGCACGGGATTCTCTACGGCGTCCCGCACGCCGAGCGCGTGGAACGCATCAACATGCTCGTCGATTTCGTCGGCCTCGGCGAACGCAAGAAAGATTTCGTGAAGACCTTCTCGGGCGGCATGAAGCGGCGCCTGGAAGTGGCGCGCGCGCTGCTGCACAATCCGCGGATTCTTTTCCTCGACGAGCCGACCATCGGCCTCGATCCGCAGACGCGCAACCACATCTGGAGTTACATCCAGCAGCTCAGCAAGGAAGAGGGCGTCACGGTCTTTTTCACCACGCATTACATGGACGAGGCGGACCGGGTGGCGGGAGACGTGGCCGTGATCGACCATGGCAAGATCGTCGCGCAGGGCGCTCCCAGCGAGCTGAAGGAGCGAACGAAGTGCGCCAACCTGGAAGACGCGTTCATCGCGCTCACCGGGCACGCCATCCGGGAAGAGGAAGCGAACGCCATGGATCGTATGCGCATGATGGGGCGCGCGTGGAGAGGCGGAGGGAGACGATGAAAGCGATCTACATTCTCTGCTTGAGGCAGCTGAAGCGCTATATCCGGTCGCCTGCGCGCATCATCGGCTCGCTCGGCCAGCCGATTCTGTTTCTCGTCGCACTGGGGTTCGGAATGCGCGCGATGTTCGCGCGCGCGGGCGGCGGAAACTACATCAATTTCCTTTCGCCGGGAATCATTTCCATGGCGATTCTTTTCAACGCCGTGTTTTCAGGAATCGAGATCATCTGGGACCGGCAATTCGGATTCCTGAAGGAAACGCTGGTCGCGCCCGTCTCGCGTCTTGAAATCGTGCTCGGCAGGATGCTGGGCGGCGCGATTGTGGCTTTCGCGCAGGGGCTTATCGTCTTCGTGATTTGCCTGATCGCCGGATTCCGGTTCGTTTACTCGCCGAATCTGCCCCTGGCGATTTTCTTCATGTTCATGATTTCGCTGCTCTTCGCGGGGATCGGGACGGTGTTCGGCTCGGTGATGCAGGACATGCAGGGATTTCCGCTGATCATCAATTTCATCATCATGCCGATTTTCTTTTTTTCCGGCGCGATTTTTGCCACGAACGGATTGCCGAGAGTGTTACTGATCCTGCTGCGGCTCAACCCGCTCAGCTACGGCGTGGACGGCCTGCGCGGCGCGCTGATCAACCAGTTCGCGTTCGGCCTGATGACGGATCTCGCCGTCGTGACAGTGCTGACGGCGCTGCTGCTCGCGATCGGAAGTTACTTCTTCTCGAAGATTCAGCTGTAGCGGGACTATGCAGTCGGCAGGGCGTTCATCGCCAGGCGTTCATCCTTGCCGGGGTCGTTCACCACTTTGCATTCATCGTTGAAGATCATCGTGGCGCGCTCCGCTGGGGTGTACGCGGGCCACTTTGGGATGCCGGGATGGCTGGGGATTCCGGTGCGCGCAAACGCGGCCCACGCGCCGCTCATTTTGTTGGCGAGCGGCTCCACATCCGCGCCCGTGCCGTTCATTCCCGCGGTTTTGTCCGTGTTGTCGAACACGAACCCCAGCTCCATGCCGTGCGGCGATTCCAATTTCCCGCCAAGGACCGGCGATTCCCACGCGAAAATGTACATGTAAGCCGGCGCCGCGCCCTGTGCGGCCTTGCGCTCGGCCTGGGTGATGGCATTCATGCGCATCATGCGGTCAGTGGTGACGGCGAAGTATATGTCGCTCGGCGTCGCGTTCGGGCGGCCTTTCTTGTAGGCGGCTATCAAAGTGTCGAGCTGCGCGTCGTCCGTGACGTGCAGATAGGATTTCAGCTTGGCGTGCATCGTGGTTTCGTCTAGCGAGAAAAGCGACGCGTCGCCGAGGCCAAGCAAGATCGTGGATTCCGTGGCGTTCGTGCCGATGAGCATGGGGATGTTCGCGGATTGAGCCGGCGCGTCGGGGTCGAACGGCTGCCTCGGCAGCGAGCGGCCGTCAACCACCGGTCCGAGGCGGATTGCGTTCGGCCCGGTCATGGAACGCAGCGCGGCGAGCATGTCGTTCACGGGAACTTTCTGGAGATCATCCACGCGGTCTGGCGCGATCTTCAGCTGCGCGAGAAATTTTCTCGCGGCGGCGTCGGCTTCGTCGGTAGTGCTGACGCGCAGCGTCGGTCCGCTCTCGATGATCGCCTTGTGGAACAAGCCCTTCGCCGCAGGCATCGCCATCAGCGTACTGACCTTCCCGCCGCCGCCCGACTCGCCGAAGATCGTCACGTTGTCCGGGTCGCCGCCGAAGTGCGCGATGTTGTCTCGCACCCATTCGAGCGCCAGCACGAGATCGAGCATCCCGGCGTTGCCCGAGTCCGCGTATTTTGCGCCGCCGATCTCGCCGAGATAGAGATAGCCGAAAACGTTCAGCCGGTGATTGATGCCGACCACGACGACATCCTGCTTGCGCGCCAGATTGGCGCCGTCATAGGTGGGCGCGCCATCCGACCCGCCGGTATAGCCTCCGCCGTGCAGCCAGACCATTACGGGCCGCTTGCCGCGCGTGACGCTGGGCGTCCATACGTTGAGCACCAGGCAGTTTTCCCCAACCTGACCGGGGCCGAAAATATCGCCCATGGCGACGCGGATGTCCGAGCCAGTGGCGCCGGAGAGATTCTGCGGCGCGAGGTCGCCGTAAGTGACTGCGTTGGCGACTTCGCCCCAGGGCTTCGGCGCCGTGGGCGGCAGAAAGCGGCTTGCCCCTTCGGGATTTGCGCCGTAGTGAATGCCTTTGAAGGTGCAGACGCCGCCGAAGGAAGCGCCGAGAACCTTGCCGTACTTGGTGGCGACGACGGGCGAGGAATCCGCGGCAGCGAGCAGTGTGCGCGCGAACGGCGAGCTTAGCGCCGCGGCGGCTACAGACCCCTGGATAAATTCACGGCGTCGGATCATTGGGAACCCCGGTAAAGCCACTAGGCGATTTCCGGCTCGGCGACCATCACAGGCACCTTCTCGCGCGGCGTCGGCATTGCGGCAAATACCACGGCAACGATTCCGATTGCTGCGAGCACAGCGTCCAGCTCGAACGATTTCACGTAGCTTCCGTAGCGATCGAAGATCATGCCGCCAACCAGCCCGGCAGGCGACGCGATAGCGGACGTCAGAAAAATGAACATGCCGCTCAATTTCGGATAGGCCTTGCGGCCATAGTAGTGCCCGACCATCGTGTTCGTGCAGCTGTAGGTCCAGCCGTACGCGATGCCCTGGAGCGCGGACGCCACGTAGGCCAGGTTCAGGGCCTCCGCATGCGATGTGAAGGCCAGGTAGGAGCTGACGAAATAGAGGCTCGCGCCGAGCACGAAAACCAGGCGGGCATTCAGATAGTCCATCAGAAGACCGCCGAGCCAGCGGCCGCCGAGCGTGCCGCCGGTCAAGAGGCTGATTCCCAACGAGGCCTTGGCGGGAGTGATTCCGACGCCGGTCAGATGCTCCACCCAGTGCGCGATGAACAGGAAATAAGGAAAGGTGGCGGCGATTCCTGCAATGGCTATCAGCCAGTACGCGGAAGTTCCCAGCGCTTCGCCGGCGGTCCACTCGTGTTTCGTGGCCAGCGCATCGGTGCGCGAAGGCTGCTCCTGCTGCTCTTCGGGCAGGCCGTCAACCGTCTGGCCCATCGACTCGGGGCTTTCTCTTACAAAGAGAAACGCGATGAGCCCGGAGACAACCATCGCGCAAGCGACGATCCGCCAACCGACGTGCCAGTTGCCGCCGCCTTCGCGCAACATCTTGTCGAGCAGCGGGGGAAGGAAGAATCCGGAGATTCCGGAGGCGGACAGCGTAAGGCCCATCATGGCGCCGCGGTAGCGGCGAAACCATCGCGTGACGCCGGTGGCGCACGGGACCAGCGTCGCGAAACTCATGCCCGTGCCCGTCACCACGCCGAAGGCGATGAGGTAGTGCAATGGCTTCGACGCCACGAAGCCGAGGAACAGCGCGCTGAGGCCGACAATGCAAGACCCGGTGACGAACGTCCTGCGGATTCCGAATTTGACGATGGCCATGGCCACGAAGATGGCGGCGATTCCGAGACAGAGATTCAGGATCGTAAAGCCCAGGCCGAGAGTGCTGCGCTTCATTACGACATTGTGAATCATGTAGCTGTTGATGATGGTGCCGCCGTAATACGGGAATCCCATGTTGATGAAATCGAGGATGAAAAGAACGGCGACAAGCTTCCATCCGTAGAAACTTTTCTTCTTGGGCACCTGGGTCTCCTATGCGACGGCCGGGCTCATGCGGCCCGGGCAGCCGCGCTGGTTTCAGTACGGTGATGCGGCATGGTGGCGAAGAGGATGGCGACGATGCCGATCACGGTGATGGCGATGTTCAGCTGCCACGCATGCGCGTAGCTGTGGTACGCGTCGAAAATCTTTCCGCCAACCCACGCTGCGGGCGAGGCGCCGCCGGACGTCCAGAATAATAGCGTGCCGGCCAGTTTTGGAAACGCCGACGGGCCGAAATAGTGGGCGACGCACGTGGTCATGCAGGTGAAGGTCCAGCCGATGGCGAGGCCGTAGAAGACCGCGGCGGAATCGGCAATCAGCAACGCGCCCGGGCCCACTCGCAGGGCCGCGACCGAACCGACCAGATAGCAGAGCAGGCCGATCAGGAACGCCACGCGCGCGTTGATCGTATCCATCAGCCAGCCGCCGATCAAGCGCCCGGCGATGGCGGATACGGGCATCAGGCTCATGGAAAAGGCCGCGGCGCCCGATGGAATTCCGGTGCTTTGCAAATGAAGCACCCAGTGAGGGACGAAAACGAAAAATGGGAACTGCGCGGCGAGGCCCGCGAGTAAGACCAGCCAATAGCTGCTGGTGCGATACGCTTCGCCAACCGTCCATTCGTAGTTCGTCACCAGTTTGCTCGGCGCGTGATCGCGCGGCGTGCCGGCCTCCGGTTTCGCATCGCCGTCAGGCAATTGGCCAAGATCCTCCGGGCGCTCCTTCACGAAAAGCAGCGCGATGATTCCGGCGAGAGCGGCGCCGGCTGCGCCGATTTCCCAGCCGAGACGCCAGTTGCCTCCGTGCGCGCGCAGCAGCTTATCCATCAGCGGCGCCATCAATCCGCAAACGCCGGAGCCGCTGAGGACGAGCCCGACGGCGCGGCCACGGTAGCGCTCGAACCAGCGAGCCGCGGCCGTGGTGCCGCAAATGATGTCGCCGAAGCAGATGCCGACTCCATTGATCACGCCGAAGGCGAGAACAAATTGCCACGGCTTGGTGGTGGCGAACGCCAGAATCAGCGAACCGAGACAGACAAGCGCCGAACCGATCACATAGGTCGCGCGTATGCCGTACTTCAAAATGGAAATGGCGACGAATGTGGAGGGGAGCCCGACGAACAGGTTCAGCAGCGTCGATCCGAAGCCGAACATGCCGCGGCTCATCGCGATGTGCTGAAGCATGTAGGCGTTGATGATCGCGCCGATGTAAAACGGAAATCCCAGGTTCAGGAAATCCATCGCGGAAAGCGCGCCGACCAGTTTCCAGCCGTAGAATCCGGGTTTGCTCGGCACTGGTATTCTCCTTAACAAGCCGCTCGCGCGCTGTGGCGCAGGATTCGGCGGCGAGCGTTTACTTCGTATGACCGGTCCCGCCGCCCAAATCGGCGGGCAACCGTGGCGAACGTGCCGGTATTCTAGATTGATCTCGCGGCTTTGCAAGATGAATATAAAACGAGTAGGCTTTTCAGGCTCGGATGGCGCTGGCGGATCGGGCGCCGGAATCTCGCACGCGTAGAGAGCGCAATGCGCACACAAGTTGGAATCGTCGGCGGCGGACCCGCGGGACTTCTGCTTTCGCACCTGCTTCACCTGCGGGGCATCGAGTCCGTGGTCGTCGAGGCCCGCAGCCGCCAGTACGTCGAAGACCGCGTCCGGGCCGGCGTGCTCGAGCAGGGTACCGCCGATCTGCTCGTGGAAACGGGCGTGGGCGCGCGGCTGAAGCGGGAAGGCATGGTCCACCACGGCGTCGAGCTGCGCTTCGGCGGCCGCGGCCATCGCATCGATTTCAAGGAGTCCGCGAACGGGCGCTGCATCGTCGTTTACCCGCAGAACAAAGTCGTCGCAGATCTTTTCGACGCGCGCCTGGCGGCGGGAGGGCGCATTTTCTTCGAGGCCGATGATGTGAGCGTGCACGACTTCGGCGACTCGAGCGCGATGGCGCGGCCGAAGATTCGATTCCGCTGTGGCGGCAAGCCGGAGGAGGTCGAGTGCGATTTCATCGCCGGGTGCGACGGCTTCCACGGCGTTTGCCGGCCTTCGATCCCGGCGGGCGTGCTCACCGTGTTCGAACGGATCTACCCGTTCGGCTGGCTGGGGATTCTTGCGGAGGCGCCTCCCTCATCAGAGGAGCTCATCTACGCGTACCACGAGCGCGGCTTTGCCCTGCTCAGCATGCGCTCGCCCGAAATCAGCCGCCTCTACATCCAGTGCGCGCCCGACGAAGACATCCACATGTGGCCCGACGATCGAATCTGGCGCGAACTTCACGCGCGGCTCGCCACGGCCGACAGCAAATGGAAACTCACCGAAGGGCCCATCGTGCAGAAGGGCGTCACCGGGATGCGCAGCTTCGTCGTCGAGCCGATGCAGCACGGGAAACTCTTCCTCGCGGGCGACGCCGCGCACATCGTTCCTCCCACGGGAGCGAAAGGCCTGAATCTGGCCGCCGCGGACGTGCTCGTGCTTTCGCGCGCGCTCGCGGAGTTCTACGCTTCCGGCAAGACCGATTTGATGGAAAACTACTCGAAGACCTGCCTGCGGCGGGTCTGGAAGGCGCAGCGGTTTTCCTGGTGGATGACGTCGATGCTGCACCTGTTCGACACCGACAACGCATTCGACAAGCGCCGCCAGCTCGCCGAGCTCGATTACGTCACCAGCTCGCGCGCCGCTTCGCAAACGCTGGCCGAAAACTACGTCGGCCTGCCGATGGAGCCGGCAAGCTGACGCGGGCGGCCTCGAAAGCGTAGAGTTGAAGCCCGGCATCATAGGGCGAATTTGAAGTGGTGCAATGAACCGCTTACATCGATTCGAATGAAAAGGAGACCGGGACTCATGGCAAGAAAGAAGAAAGCAGCACGCAAGAAGAAGGCGGCACCCAAAAAGAAAGCGGCGAAGAAGATCTTGCTCCGCAGGAAATCAACGAAGGCCAGAAAGCCGAAGCGCGCGAAGCGGCGTCTTCGCGGCCAGAATTCCTACGAGACGCCTGCTGCTCTCGAAGGGCGGGGACTCGGCGCGGGTTCGGGCGGCCAGTCGGGCGACAGTCAGGGATTGTCGCGGTCCGAGGACGTGGACTCCGAGAGCGTCGAGGAATTGGCCGAAGAGGGGCAGGGCTACGAGGCCGAGGTCGTCAGCGGCGTGGAAAACGCGCTCGATCCGGATGAAGACGAAGTCCGCACGCGTGAGGACGTCGCAGAAAACGAGGAGTAAGAATCCGCCGCGGCGCAACACCGCTTCAGCAAGCGATGCGCCGCGGCGTTCGATCTACTGGGTAACGGTCTTCGCCGCGTCGCCGACTTTGAATCCCGAGCCGGAGACCGGCGATGCCACCGACGATATGTCGTCCACGTCGGTCACGCGAACCACTCCCACGGGAGTGCTCATCTGGCGAAGCACGGCTCCCGTTGACGGGTCCTTGATCGTCCTCGTGATGCGCTCGATCGAAAGCGTATCGCCCACTTTCACGCCCGCCTTCGCTCCCACGTTCAGCACCACCTGCCCGCCGTCCACTGCCGCGACGAGGCCCGAAACGATCACGGTCCGAATCGTAAGCTTGGCGTTGTCGTCGATCAGGCCCTTGCTCATCTGCTCGACGGATGCCTTCACGGCCTCTCCGAGAATCGTCTGCTGGAAATCGCTCGATCCGAAGTCCACCGCTCCGCCGCCCCAGCCGCCCCAATGTCCGCCGCCGCCGAGGAGCGAAGTGCTCGACCGCGATGACTCTCCGTGGCCCGACGCTATGCCCAGAATCTCGGCCGTGTCGATATCCACGATGCGCGCATCGACGTTCACGATCGCCTTGCTGTTGGAGTGCTTGAAACCGCCGAGGCCGAAGCCGCCGAAACCGCCGCCACCGCCGTTGACGCCTGTATTTTTCGTCTCGTTGCCGAACTGCGTGACGCTGCCCACGATGATGGCATCCACGCCCAGCAGCTTGCCGAGTTTCGCGGCGGAAGCCGGGTTGGCGCGGTCGCTATTCGAAAAATTCTGCTCGGCCAGGATCTTGTCGAGCGCCTTGCGCTCGATCACGGAATACGTGCCGTCCTGCACCAGGTACTTCACCAGCAGGTCCGAGATGCCCTTGCCGACGTCGATGTTCTGCCCAAACGCGGCGGCCGAAGCAGTCTGCACCGTGGCAAAGTCGAAATCGAATACGGCGACGCGCTTCTTGCGCCCTCCCGCCGGGGCTGCTCCAGGCGCGGCTGCCGGCGCGGCCGAAGCTGCCGGCGCGGCCGCTGGCGCCTGAGCCTTCGCGCCGGGCGCCTCCGCCGCCAGAAAAGCTCCCAAAACCAAAACGGTCAACAAAATCTTGTTCATCGCTGGTCTCCCGCTCGAAATTCCAAGAAAAAATACACCATCCACCGTGACTTGGCCCGGAATCTTACTGGTCCGTCGTTGTTTGTGTCAACACGCGATCGGACCGGCCCGCGAGCGCTATTCGGTGATCACTCGATCCGCCCACTCCACGAGCGACACGAAAATCGTCGGGTTACCGTACTTGGCGCCCCACTGCTGCAAGTCCGATTCCATTACCGACCGTGCACGGGAGCACGCGCCGCACGCATAGATTTGAACTTTCTTCGCAACGACCTTGTCGAGCGTCTCCTTGAGGGGAGGCCAACCCACCGGCACCACCGCCGCGGCCACCGACGCGCGCATCAACGAAACCGCCTCGCCCAAAAGGAAGATTTGCACCTCGTGTCCCGCCTCCGCGAGCGCAAGACCGTGCAGGAAAGGAAATGCCGCCTTGGTCGGGTCATCGGACCCCCAGGCGCTCTTCATCATGATCTTGAGCGGCTTGTGTTCAGTCTGAGCGTTGAGAGCGCCAGCGGCGAAAAACGGCAAAGCGGCCAGCTGCGACAAGAAAGATCGACGTGCCATTCACTCCTCCTTATAGCCTCGGGCGGACCACGGCCCGGAAAGGAGAGTGTACGACGTCAGTCAAGAATTCGACAGCCGCCGCCGGCGCTTGACGCACTTCGTCCCATCTGAGTACGATGGCCCGCCTTTTTCAAGATCATCGCCGTCGCCGGACAAGCGAGCCCACATTCATGCCCACCCGTTATCGCGCTGAAAATGTCGGAAGCTTCCTGCGCCCGCCCGAGCTGTTGCAGGCCCGCGCCGCCTTCTCCCAGGGCAAGCTCACGCGCGAAGAGCTGCGAGCGATCGAGGACCGCGCCATCCTCCAGACCTTCGAAGGCCAGCGCAAGGCGGGAATCGACATCTACACAGACGGCGAGCTCCGCCGCGGCGCGTGGCTCACCGACATGGCGGACGCGGTCGAGGGATTCGTCCCGGACAAAGTCATGCTGGAGTGGAAGGGGCCCGGCGGCGGCGCCGAAGGAAGCAATGCGCAAGTGGTCGGCGCGAAGCTCCGCAAAGTCCGAAAGCTGACCGGCCACGAAATCCCGCTGCTGAAAAAGGCTGCGCCGGGCCCGTTCAAGATCACCGTGCCCGCGCCTTCAAACTTCATGGTCGCGAGCTACAAGCCCGGCGTCACGGACAAGTCGTATCCCACGCACACGGACCTGCTGAGAGACCTCGTGGAAATCATCCGCGATGAGATCGAGTGGCTCGTGCAGGAGGGCGTCACTTACATTCAACTCGACGCGCCCTTTTACTCCCACTATCTCGATCCCACCCAGCGCGATCGCCTGCGCGCCGCGGGGCTCGATCCGGACAAGGAATTCGACAAATCCGTCGCGGGAGACAACGCCGCGCTGAAGGACGTCCCTCGCGGCAGCGTCACTCTCGGGCTGCACATCTGCCGCGGCAACAGCCGCAGCCGCTGGTACACCGAAGGCGGCTACGACGCCATCGCGGAAAAGCTTTTCGGCGCGCTCGACGTCGACAATTTTCTGCTCGAATACGATACCGAGCGCGCAGGCGGATTCGAGCCGCTGCGCCTGGCGCCACGCGGGAAAACGGTCGTGCTGGGGCTCGTCACCACGAAAGAGCCCCAACTCGAATCGCAGGATGCTTTGCGGCGGCGCATCGACGAGGCGGCGCGCTTCGTGCCGCTCGAAAATCTCGCGCTCAGCACGCAGTGCGGCTTCGCCTCGATCGCCGCCGGAAATCTTCTTTCGATTGGCGATCAGTGGCGCAAGCTCGCGCTCGTCGCCGATACTGCCCGCAAAGTTTGGGGCTAGCCAAAGGTTTTGTAGAGGTAGAGCGCACTCTCGATTCGCGATCGAGTATCGAGAATTGAGCGAGTCAGGAATGCGCGGAAAGGAAGCAAAATGCTACGAGGGATAGTGCCGAAAGGGCTTCAGCTTTTCGGAATCGGTCTTCTGGTCGCGGTTCTCACGGTTGGTTTTCTTGCTGTTCCCACGCTGCACGCTCAAACCGTCACGGTCGATATGCTTCGCCAGCTGGTCGCCGCTTTCAATCGCCACGACCTGGATGCCGTCATGAGCTTCTTCGCGGACGATTGCGTGCTCGAAATGCCGCGCGGGCCGGATCCCTGGGGATTGCGCTACGTCGGCAAAGCGGAAGTTCGAAAGGGCCTGGCGACCCGCTTCGAGGGCCTGCCTGACGTTCACTACTCGGACGACGAGCATTGGGTTTTCGGCGACCACGCGGTCTCCCAATGGACGCTTACGGGGACTACGAAAGAAGGCAAAAAGATTCGCGTCCGCGGCTGCGACCTGCTGCAATTCCGCAATGGCAAAGTTATCCGCAAGGATTCGTACTGGAAAATCGTCGAATAGGCGGACCACGCCGCCAAAAGACAGCACACGCGCGCGGAGACGCCCCGCAAAGCGGTGATCGATCGGGCTGGCTGCCTCACCGGTATCGCCCGCAAGGTGTGGAGTTGATGAGTTGAGCTGCGCTGATGCACGTGCCCAATCGAGACGCCCGCCATTGAGCGCTTCCAGATCTGGCCGGGCGGCGAAAGCGCCGCTTCTTCTCGTAATGAACGAATCTCGTCCTAATTGTCAGTCGAGCGAGCGGCGGAATTCGGGTTCCACGAAATGCGTGTCCTTCAGCTTGTCGCGCAACCTGTTCGCGGCATCTTCGGTGGCTTCGATCGTCACCATTTGCGGATCGTTTGAGCTGAGGAGTTTGATTCCCGGTTCGGCGGCAACGGCGTCGCGGGCCGACGGGACCGAACCGCGCTCTGCGCGTCGCGTCGTCACAAGGTAGCGCGGCACACGTCTCTCCCCGGCGGACCTGATTGAATTCTACACCGTTGGCAGGCCGCGCCCCTCGAAGTTGACCGGCAGCCCGAATGCCTTGCAGTGCTGAGACAACAAAAGCGCCGCTTTCTTCGAGCGGGAGATGTCTCGCGGCAGAGCCTTGTAAGAAGCGTCCTGCGATAGGATCACGGCGAGCACGCCGCATGCGGCCGGACTTGCCATGGACGTGCCATCCATCTCCATGTAGGCGCCCACAACACCATTGCGATCGGGAACGGTGGAGACGATTCCGACGCCGGGCGCAGCGCAGGCCAGCGTCGGCCCGAAACAACTGAACGACGCCAGGAAAAGATTGTTCTGCCCCATCTTCGCCGCTTCGCGTGGGCGATTGTCCGCGGAGAATGTTCCGGCCGGAGCCCATCCGACCTTCCCAATCGCCGAAACGGCAGCGCACTCCGAATATGCCCCCGGGTACTCGATGGGGCCGTTGTCATTCCCCGCCGAGCATACGCACAACGTGCCTCGCTCCGCGGCATCGCGGATCGCGTCTTCTTCCGCGCTGGATTTGGGACCCCCGCCGAGACTCATGTTGATCAGGTCGCACTCATGGTCGCGCGAAAGCGAATCGATCGCGTTGATGATGTCCGCCTGCGTGGGACCGTCCTGCGGCCCCTCACCCTTGAAGACGCGCGCGTGAAACAGGTCGCAACCCGCCGCCATTCCAGCATAATCCGAAGGCTTCGTCGGCCGCGCGCCGATGATGCCCGTCGTGTGCGTGCCATGCTCGGCCACGTCCTTGGCCTGAGCCGGAGGAAGCGCTTTCCCGTCCACGAACGCTCCTACGAGAGCCACATGCGCGAGATTGCGGTGCGGCCCGCAACCCGTGTCGATCACGCCCACCTTGATTCCCGCGCCACGTCCGGTCTTGCGGACGTCCACGCCCATCGCTTCGTGCCACCATCCGCTGCCGCCCGGCTGGGCCTTGGCGATCGCGAGGCAGTCGATCGTGCTGCCGGAGGGAGGCGCCTCGGCCAGCATTATCCAGAAGCCGGAGAGAGGAATGGGCTCCACGAACGCGATCTGATAGCCGCTCGGCACGCGAAGGGTCACCTTGCCCTTGGAATCGGAGTTCACCGTCTTCACCTGCACCTGGCCTCCCGGGTCGCGCAGGTAGAGCATCACTTCGATTTTCGCAAGCGGCTTCCCTCCTGCCGTGATGGTCACGGAATACGTGGACGCTCCGCTCATTGCGGTCACCGCGTGCGGCATGGCAGGCCGCAGTTCAATGGGAACGTGCCTGTGGAGATTCCTCCGCACCGCCGGCTCCAGGATCGAATCCACCGGTAGCGTCGCACGGAGCGCGGCCACCTGCGCCGCGTCGGCGTCCAGCAGGACCACCTGGCGCGCGAGCGGATCCTCAGGCTTGTGATCGGCCACGATCCGTGCGCTGGTCAGTAGTCCCAGCGTCGCCGGCACGCTCGCGCGCGACGCGATCTTTTCCTGGTTCGTGAACATTCCGCTGCGGCGATTCACCAGCACGTATTGCGGCATGAAACCTCCTTGAATCTTGGCTATAAGATTCTTGCATCGGAGACGCTGGAATCTTGCCGCGCTACTCCGCCGCGATAAGAGCCCAGCACACGATCGCGCTGCACACGGAGCTCCACCGGCCGAAACCCTTGTAAATCTGCGCGGCCACCTGAGCCTGTTGCTTGAGCGTGCCCTCGGCTTTGATCTGCGGATCGGAGACGTTGCGAACCGCAACCCATCGAGGAGCGTTCGCCCCCATCTGGCTGATTACGAGTCCGAGCACCGCGTCCCCCATCTCGGACACGTCTCCCATTCCCTTAAGTCCATAGTGGTCGTCCGAGGTATCGAACCCGAAGAAATCCGTCGTCAGCACGGATGACGTGAGACCAGTGGTTCGCAGAATCTTTGGCGGTCGCGTGTTGTCTTTCGGCAGCTGACCCGCATTCGCTTTGAACAACTCCTTCGCCTTGGCGAAATATTTCGTCTTCGGCGCGACGTCCTGGTAATGCGCATCATGAAAGGGCTCGCTCTTCAACCATTTGAGGCAATCGAATCGCACGATCGGACTTACCACGACGTCTCCCACTTCGCACTGCGTGCCGATGCCGCCGGCCGTGCCGGTGGTGATCACGAGACTCGGCGCCACCTCCTCGATGATCTGCTGCCAGACATCCTGATTGGGAAGCGTCCCATTCGGTCCGGGGAGTTTCTTCGTGTCCTGCGAAAGGTGCGAATCGGATTTGAAGACGACGACTCTCTTCCCTCCGATTTTCGCCGTCCAATACGCGCCCAGACGATTCTCTTCCAGCGCAGGACATCCTTTGCGCATCTTCTTCGAGATGGTGGCGAAATTGTGCGTGTAGTTTGCGTAGTCGTTGCGGGAGTCCTTGCCCGGAGTCAGCACGCGGCTCAACGCGTGACCTTCGTCCACAGTCCAGGTCACAACCAGCACGTCGGCCGCAGGCAATCGGCCGGCTGTTCCTTTCCGAGCCGCGGCATCCGTGATCGGCGCAAGCTTCGTGGGCCACGGGATATCGGTGAATCGAGAAAGACCTGTCGCCGTCGTGAACGCAAGGAATGCCATTCCCTCGGGCGCCTCGGAATCGAAGTCGATGATCTCCCGTTGCAGATCCTCCATGCTCGGCGACTTGACCGCTGCCGTCGTCACCGCGAAGGTTGCGTCTGGAGCCGGCCTGGCGATCGGATCGAAGCCAAGATTCCGCTCGACCCATGCTCTGTCGACAGTCATAGCTGATCCTCCAACGTGCGCGAAAGTGGGGGCCCTCACGTTCCTGCGAAGAGACTCAGTTTCGCTCCGCGCAGCGAAAGCCCCGCCGAAACGAGGGGCGCGGGACGATTCTGGGTCGTCACACGTAACCGAAGAAGCACGTAATCTACATTAATATAAATCGTTGTCAACAGAAATCAAGGGACTGCGGGGATCTTCCTGCGAGGTGCGGCAGTTTTAAGTTTGTTTCAAGATTGGCTGTTCGGCAGAGTTCTCCTGAAGCAGAGCGCCCTCAAATGCTGCCGTGAATCTGCTCCCGGCCGGCGGGCGGTGGCGCAAGCTCGCGCTCGTCGCCGACACCGCCCGCAAAGTGCGGGGCTAGCTACGCCTTCGCTGTGCTCGCTGCGCCTTTCAGGAACGCCATCAGATCGGCGCTGATCGTCTCGGCCTCCGTCGTCGGCATGCCGTGCGGAAAGCCCTTGTAGATTTTCAAGGTGCTGTTCCTCAGCAACTTTGCCGAAAGCGGTCCAGCGTCGGCATAAGGCACGATCTGATCGTCGTCGCCGTGCATTACGAGGACCGGCACCGTGATCTTCTTCAGGTCTTCGGTGAAGTCGGTCTGGGAGAAAGCGACGATCCCATCATAGTGCGCCTTGGCGCCTCCCATCATGCCCTGGCGCCACCAATTCCAGATCACCGCCTGCGAGGGTTTCGCGCCGGGCCGGTTGTAACCGTAGAACGGTCCAGACGCCACATCGTAATAGAACTGGGATCGGTTGGCCGCGAGCTGCGCCATAAGATCGTCAAACACCTCTTTGGGCAGCCCGCCTGGATTGGCGGCCGTCTTCAGCATCAACGGCGGCACCGCGCTCATGATCGCCGCTTTTGCCACACGGCTTTCGCCGTGGCGCGCAATGTAGTGCACCACTTCGCCGCCACCCGTTGAGTGCCCGACATGGATGGCGTCCTTCAGATCGAGATGCTCGGTCAGCGCCGCCAGGTCGTCGGCGTAATGATCCATGTCGTGGCCGCCATCGGTCTGGGTGGAACGGCCATGTCCCCGCCGATCGTGGGCGATCACGCGATAGCCGTGATTGAGGAAGAACAGCATGTGCGTGTCCCAATCATCGGCCGAGAGCGGCCACCCGTGGCTGAACACGATCGGCTGACCCTTGCCCCAGTCCTTGTAATAGATTCCTGTCCCGTCTTTCGTCGTAATTGTCGGCATGTGATGTTCTCCTTCTTCTCTGATGTCTCGCTTGCGGAATTGCCGCGCAGCCGTCTTTGGAATGTACTGTTGAAAGTCAGTTAAGAACCACTGATGGTCTCGGACAAGAACCACGTTCGTCGTTCGGTCTGGTCGATCCAGTTCTCGATCAGGCTCGCGGTGGCGACGTCGTTGTGCTTCTCGCAGATCTCGTGCGTCGCGCGCAGCGAGCGCGTGAGCTGCTGGTTGTCGGCGCTCAGCTCCGCCAGCATGGCGTTTGGCGTGACGAATTCCTCGTTGTTGTCCTTGAGGCGCTGGTGCCGCGCAATGTCGCTGATGGAATGAAGAGTGGTTCCGCCAATCTTGCGCGCGCGCTCGGCGATGTCGTCCGTCATGTCGAAGATCTGGTCGGAATGCTCGTCGAGGAGCAGGTGGTAATCGCGGAAGTGGCGTCCGCTCATGTGCCAGTGGAAATTCTTCGTCTTCACGTACAGCGCGAATACGTCGGCGAGCAGTTCGCGCAGGCTGGCGGAGATTTCCTCCACGCCTTTGCTGCTCAGATCGGTCGGGACTTCGAGAGGGTTCCTTTCCTGAATTCTTGCCGGAGCTGCGGCGCTCTTTGCCATCGTGGTGTTCTCCTTTTCTTGTGGTGTAGTGGGTGAAGTAGTTTTAGTTCGGTGCGTCACTATTTGCGCGGGGGCGGGGCCTTCTAAAACACCCGCAGGTTAACCGAAATGACCTCTGCATTCCACTCATCTGATCTTCCCTGGCGGTACGGCACGCCGGCCCAGGGGCGATCGTGTACTGCAAGGTTCAGATGTCAGCAGGGGGCCATTGGGCGCAAAGTTTTTTCGGCCAAACTGAGGGGAATCGGGGTCAGATCCATCTGAGCTGTAATCCGATGGGAACGCGGGGATTGGTGCCGGGAAAGGCCCTGCCTAAGATCCCTGAAAATTCTGGCGGAGAGGGGGGGATTCGAACCCCCGGTAGAGGTTTTAGCCCCTACAACGGTTTAGCAAACCGCCGCCTTAAGCCTCTCGGCCACCTCTCCGCGGCAATGCGAGCATGCAGGAAACGGCTGCCCGGGTAGTATAGCGGAAACCGCTCCGCACGCACATACAACCCGGACGCCCGATCCCGCTATCATCCCATGCATGACTTCCCGGCTCCCCGGCCGAACCGCGTCCCGTCCCCCGGGTTCGTTTCCCGCTCTGTCCGGACCGCTTTCGAGCGGTGTCTAAGTATCGAGGAGGAAACCATGTCCACGCGCAGCGCACGAATCATCGGCACGGCCGTCCTGGCGGCAATCATTCTGCTCCTGCCGCTCGCAGGAAAATTGAAAATGGTCCGCGCGGCGGAAGCCGCCGCCCAGCAAGCCAAGTCCGACTCCGCCACCACCACGCAAAAGGACCAGACCGATCTTTCCGTCACGGTGTACAACTCGAACCTCGCGCTGGTGCGCGACGTCCGCCAGATTCGATTGCAGGCGGGCGTTTCTCCGCTGCGCTTCGAGGATGTCGCCGCGTCGATCGATCCCGCAACCGTCCATTTCCGCTCGCTCACCGATCCGGCGAAGCTCAGCGTCGTCGAGCAGAATTACGAATACGACTTGCTCGACCCGCAAAAGCTTTTGTCGAAATACGTCGGCCGCGAGCTGACGCTCGTGCGCCCGGAAACCGACAGCGGCACGACGAAATGGGTGCAGACGAAAGCGGTGCTGCTCTCGGACAACAACGGGCCCGTGTGGAAAATCGGCGATGAAATCGTCACGGGCATGGGCGCCGACTCCTACCGCTTCCCCGATCTGCCGAACAATCTCTATAGCCGCCCGACGCTCGTGTGGACGCTCGACAATCGCGGCGCGGACGCGCAGCGCGTGGAAGCTTCCTACCTGACGAGCAACATGAACTGGAACGCGGACTATGTGCTTACGGTCGCGCGCGACGAAAGGTCAGCGGACCTCGACGGCTGGGTGACGCTCGTCAACAACAGCGGCGCCGCGTACACCAACGCGCGCCTGCAACTCGTCGCCGGCGAAGTGCACCGTACCCAACTCCCCATCAACGGCCGCGACTTCTCAAAAGCGATGGTCGCGACAGAAGCCGTGGCGCCTCCGCCATTCCAACAGGAAGCATTCTCCGAGTACCACCTCTACACGCTCCAGCGTCGCACCTCGATTCAGGACAAGGAATCAAAGCAGATCAGCCTGCTCACGGGGACCGGAGTGCCGGTCGAAAAGTATCTCCAGGTCGAAGGGCAGCCCTACTACTACCGCAACCCAGAGGGGATCGGGAACGCCATGCCGCAGCCGGTGAAAGTTTTCTACCGGTTCAAGAATGACGAGAAGTCCAGCCTCGGCATGCCGCTGCCCGCCGGGACCGTGCGCGTCTATCAGGCGGACTCCAAGGGCGGCGTGCAATTCGCAGGCGAGGACACGATCACGCACACGCCGAAAGACGAAACGCTGCGCATCTACGTCGGCAACGCGTTCGACGTGGTCTGCGAGCGCAAGACCATGGACTACAAGAAGCTCGCAAACAACCGCTTCGAAATCGAGTACGAGATCACTTTGCGGAATCATAAGGACGGCCCAGTGAGCGTCGAGGTCCGCGAGCCGGTCGGCGGCGATTGGGACGTCGTGAATTCGAATTTCAAATGGACCAAGCTCGACGCGACCACAATCGGATTCACGATTCCGGTGGTGAAGGACGGCACGTCGACGCTCGACTATCGCGTTCGCGTGAAGTGGTAGCGCGCGGCGGCGCGGATTACGGCTTACCGGCGCCGCGGTTGAGCAGGCCAAGCTCGTGGGCGTAAAGCGGATTCGAGGGAAACTCGCTCACGAGTCCGGAAAAAATCGCGCGCGCACGATCGGTCTGATGCTCGCGCTCGAGCGCGAGCGCCAGCAGGATTCTCGCGTAGGGCTGGAGATAGTGGCCGTGGTCGGCGGCGAGCTGAATCTGCTGGATTCCGCGGGCGCGATCGCCGTGCACTCCGCCGAACCACACGAACGCGCGCTTGTACGCCGGCAGGCATCCGACGATATAGTTGCCCGCGCCGAGCGCGACGTACGCGTCCTGCGCGGAAGGATCGACCGCCAGAAGATCTTTCGCTTCGCTCTCCGCCTGGCGAATCAGGCTGAGGCTGGCAAGCTGCCGCTTCTCGATCAGCGCCGTGTAATCGGCTTCCATTCCGTCGGCCAGCGTGAGGGCGAGCAGGCCATGCGCGTCGCGCGGATTGGACCGCAGCCACTGGCGCGCCATGTCGCGGGCGCGGCGGTTCGCGTCGAGAAACGCGTCGTTGCGATTTTCCGAAGGCTTTCCATCCACGCCGCCGAGGAACTTTGCATCGTCCAGAAAGAACGCGGAGGTAAAAACTCCCTTCGCGTTGAACTGCTCGAAGAGGTAGCTCGCCGCTTCCGCCGCTTTGCCGAGAGGATCCTGCGGTTGCGCCTTCTGGTAGGAAAGAAACTGCGCGCGGGCTCCCTGGAAATTCAGTACATAGAGTTCGCGAAAGCCGGCATCGAGCATTCCGGCGGGAGGAATCACCGCGACACCCGGCGATTCGGCTGCGTCGTTTTCCGCCGCGGCGGGCCGCGCTGCGGTCGAATGCGGCGCGCAAAGCACCAATGCCGCGACGGCGCACGCCGCCCATTTCACCCGCATCGCCCGAGTTGTGGCACATATTTTCAAAACAATTTCCTCGCCGGATTCACTTCTCTCCAGCGCCAAAAACGACGTCACATCCCATTCTATTGGAGCGGCTCCCGATTCCAGGGGTTGCATGGGGAAGTGTTGCCCTAGAGATTATTCAGCAGGAAATCCGTGACTCCCTTGAAGAGCGTGATGCGCGCGGGCAGGTCCGTCATTCCGTGGCCGCGGCCGGGGAAAATCATCAGGCTGGCAGGATATTTTCCGGCAAGAATCAGCTCGTTGATCACTTCCGAAGTGTTCGTGAAGTGGACGTTGTCGTCGCCGGTGGCGTGCGCGAGCATCAGCTTGCCCTTGAGCTTCGCGGCCTGGTTGACGGGCGACGCGCTCTGATAGGCGTCCGGATCATCCTGCGGGCGGCCCATGTATCGCTCGGTGTATGTGGTGTCGTAGAGGCGCCAATCGCTCACCGGCGCGATCGCGACGCCGGCCTTGAAGACGTCCGGCGCGTTGAACATGGCCTCAAGCGTCATCGTGCCGCCGTAGCTCCATCCCCATATTCCGATGCGCGAGGGATCGACGTAGGAAAGCGTCTTGAGATACTTCACTCCCGTCAATTGGTCCTCGAGCTCCACTTTGCCGAACTGATGGTAGATCGGCGTCTCGAACGCGTGGCCGCGCCCGTAGGAACCGCGATTATCGAGCGCGAAAATGATGTAGCCCTTCTCCGCCACCATCTCGAGCCACAGGAACTCGATGCCGTCCCATTCGTTGCGCACGTTCTGGACATGCGGCCCTCCGTACACATTGACGAGCACGGGATACCTTTTCGAGGGATCGAAATCGGGCGGCTTGATGATGCTCGCGTAAAGCTTGGCGCCGTCGTCCGCCGAGAGATTCAGGAATTCGACCGGCGAAAGGTGGTAATCCCGCAGCTCGGATACTTTGTTTTCATTGATCATCGCGACGCGGGATGCATCGATGCGATCGAGTTCCTGGCGCGGCGGCGTCATTGCGTTCGAGTACGTGTCCACAAACGCCGAGTCATCGGGCGCAATCAACAGCTCGTGCGCGCCATCCTCGCGCGTGATCCGCGTGACGGTCTTGTCCTGCAACGAGAGCCGGTAGAGCTGCGTGCCGCAGACATCGTCGCGGTTCGAGAGGAAATAGATGAGGCCGCGTGCTTCGTCGACCGCCGGATGGCTCGCCGAGCCCGGCCCGAAGCCGCCGTTGCCGGTGATTCCCCAATCGCCGCTCGTCAACTGATCGAGCTGCCGGCCTGCGAGAGTGTAGAGATAGTAGTGGCGGAAGCCGGTGCGCTCGCTCGACCAGAGAAAGCGGCTGCCGTCCGCGAAGAAGTAGAGGTCGTCGGCGATGTTGATCCAGTATTTGTCAGTCTCGGTGAGGATGGTTTGGGAAGCGCCGGTGACGGAATCCGCGAAGAGCAAATCGAGGCGATTCTGCGCGCGATTCAATCGCTCGATCGCGACGCGGCGGCCATCTCGCAGCCAGACGACGCGCGGGAGATAGATGTCCGTTTCCGCGCCGGTGTCCATCCATTTCGTTTCGCCGCCGCTCACCGGCACGACGCCGACTCGCACGATGGGATTCGCCTCGCCCGCCTGCGGAAAGCGCGTGTACTCCATCGCTCCAACCGGCGAGCTCATGTCCATGATCGGATAGCGCGTCACGCGGCGCTCGTCCATTTCGTAGTAAGCGATTTTCGAGGAATCGGGCGACCACCAGTAGGCCGTGGTGGCGTCGAGCTCTTCGGGATATAGCCAGTCGAGCTGGCCTTTGAGAATCTCCTCGCTGCCGCCGGTGGTGAGCGCTTTCGTCTCGCCGGACGCGAGGCTCGTGATCCACAGGTTCGAATCGCGAACGAAGCTGATCCACTTGCCGTCGGGCGAAAATTTCGGATCGTCGATTGCGGCGTCGCCGCGAACCAGCGGCCTCGCCGCCATCGTTTTCAGGTCGAGGAGCACCAGATTGCTGCCGCCGATGAAGAGCAGGGCGTCGCCGCCCGGCGACCAGATGTAGCGGTCCGCTTGAACGCGGCCGAGGCCCGTCGATTGAATCGCGCTCGTTTTTTCTGGCTGCATCACGTCCTGAAGCGTGCTTGCCTTGACGAGCACTTTGCGATCGCCCGTCGCCGCGTCCATGGTCCACATCTCGACGCTCGAGCCTTTGCGTTCGAGGTACGAGATGCGCTTGCCGTCCGGGCTCCACTCGACACCCTGGGTCAGATAACCGCTCAGGCTCGGCGCGCCGTAGATGCGCTCGACCGTGAGCGATTTCGCGGGCTTGGGCCGGGCGAGCGCCGGCGCCGCCCCGAGGACCGCAGCAAGCGCAATTGCGAGGACGACTCGTAAAACGCCAGGGGTTGGATGTTTGGCGAACGCGCGACCCGCCGCGCTGGAAGTTGCGAAAAATTGGCGATTAGAAAGACGCCCAATCGTTTGTTTCCAATGATTTGGAGTGGATTCTAATTCCGGGGATTGGCGATTAGGAATTGAAGGCGCACCGCAGGCGAGCCGGCTCGACCCTGCCTCCGGTTGCCCGCCGTCTCGTATCCAGCTTCCAAATCGCATCAAGCCTCCAAAATGCCTCATTATCATCATGCATGAAGGGCGAGTGATTTCAAGAATGTTGTTGTGTGGAATCCAGGAAGAAAGCCGGGGAGGAATTGTTGACAAGGGCAGGGTGCTGGCGGAAGATGGCGCGGCTCTCATGATTCATCTCGATAACTTGACCAAACAGTATGATCTCCCGTCGGGGAAGGCCGGAGCGATTCTCGCGGCCGACCGATTAACCTTCGAGGTGCCGGACGGAGAAATCTTCGGCCTCGTCGGCCCGAACGGCGCCGGCAAGACCACGACGCTCAAAATGATCTGCGGCTTGCATGCGCCGACGGCCGGACGCGTGACCGTGAATGGAATCGACGTGCAACGCGAGCCGGAAGAGGCGCAGAGACACATCGGCTACCTGGCCGACTTCTTCTCACTTTACGACGACCTCAAGGTCTGGGAATACCTCGACTACTTCGCGCACGCCTACAAGATGGACGAAGGGACGATTCCGGGGCGAGTGGACGAAGTCATCCGCCGGATGAATCTTGAAAGCAAGCGAGACGAACTCATCAGCGGGCTCTCGCGCGGCATGAAACAACGGCTCGGGATCGGCCGCGCGATCATCCACGATCCGCCGCTGCTCGTGCTCGACGAGCCCGCCGCGGGCCTCGATCCCAAGGCGCGCGTCGAACTGAAGACGCTGCTGAAAGAGTTGCATGCCCGGGGCAAGACGATCTTCATTACGTCGCACATTCTGGCGGACCTCGAGGAGATCTGCACGTCGATCGCGATCATCGAAAAGGGCCGGCTATTGCGGATCGGCAAGCTGAAAGATGTAATGCGTGAAGGAAAGAGCGTCCGGCGCTTCCGAATCCGGCTCGCCGCGGCGGGATTCGCCCTGGCCGAATGGCTCGCGGCGCGGTCCGGCGTGAGCGAAGCCGCGGTGGAGACCCTGGCGGTGCAATTCGCCTTCGCCGGCGACGACGTCGTTTTGGCGGAACTGCTGAGGGAGGTTGTGATCGCCGGGGCGCCCGTGTGCGGCTTCGAAGAATTGACCGAGACGCTGGAGCGGCTGTACTCGCGCGTTTCAAGCGGAGAGGTGATGTGAATCTGTTCTTCTCGAACCCGGAAATCGTCCGCAACGCACGCATCCAGCTTCGGCCCGGCCGGATGATCGCCGCGGCGGTGATCTGCGCTGCGATTTCGATCACGACGTGGGCATCGATCGTGCACACGGATGTGGATTACAGCGTCAGCGGGCTGCACAAGGAAGGCGCCGTATTCGCGTTCATTTTGTACATCCAGATCACGGCACTTCTGATCGGCGGGGGCTTCTACTGCCTTCAATCGGTTCACCGCGAGAAGGAGCTCAACACGTTCGATTACCAGCGGGTGACGCGGCTCACGTCACTCGAACTGGGGATCGGAAAGCTATTCGGCGCTCCGATCCTCGCCTATTTCATGGTGCTGTGCTTCATGCCGGTGGCGCTCACCGGGGCGATTCGAGGACACGTGCCGCTGCTTCTCGTGCTCGAAGCCTACGGCCTGGTGTTGCTGGGCTCGATTGCCTACCACACGTTGGCCCTCATGGTGTCGGTCCTATTGGGGCGGGGCGGGACGGTGGTATCGATTTTGCTGTTCCTTGCCCTGGTGGCGATATCTTCCGCCGATTTTTTCAACGGATCGGTTCCATCGAGGGCCCAATTGCTGGCGATACACCCGGTGAGTCCGTTCGTCGTGGGCGATCTGATCTCCAAACCGCCGACTGTTGCCTGGGTCTCGTCCGCCGGCCTGGCGTCAGGCTACGGATGGTCCGACCTGCTGCTGGACAAGGCGGTCTCCCATTCTCTGGTCCTGACGGGACTGTACGTCACATTCGGCTGCTGGTTTCTGCTGGCGGTCACGCGAAATCTGAAGCGCGATCCGGCCGTCTATGAAATCTACTCGCCCGGACAGGCGTTCCTCTTTGCGATGTACTTGAATTCCCTCCTGCTGCTTTTCACGCCGTGGGCGCAGAAATTCCGGGCAAGCGACATCTCCATCGCGGGAACGACATACCGCGTTCCGGGCGCGTCGCCGCTCGCAGTGGAACAGATGCTTTTGGCGGCGAGCCTGTGGTTGTTCATGATTCTCGCGCTGATTTTGCTGCGCAACCGCGAGCGAGTCAGGAGGCGCGTGCGTGAATTCGGGCGCCGTGCCGCCGGATGGTGGGCGGCGCTGTGGCCCGCGCCGTACCTGATCGGCGGATTTGCGCTGTTCGGAGGCGCGGTGATCGGGTTGATTTCGCACTACCGGAACCCGGGCGATTGGAACGTGCGGCTCGCTGTCTTCGACGTCGCATTCCTGGCGGCCTGGTTCGCGCGCGACGCGCTGTACTTTCAATGGATGAACCTGCGCCGATCGAGGCGCCCTCTCGCGTCCGCCGCGCTGTACCTCGTGATTTTCTACGTTTGCACGGGCTTCTTGTTCAGCGCGCTCAACTTCTACCATAATGCCCGAAACACGGCGCTCACAGCGATCGTCGTGCCATGGTCCGCATTTTTCCTCGGTCCATGGAATTGGGATTCTCAAGCCCGGCTCTTCCTCGGCGCGCTTGTTTTGCAGTGCCTCGAAGCGGGCGTATTCGTGTGGTTGCACCGGAGAAAGCTGCGCGAATTCATGGACGCACCATCGCCAGCCGCCGTTCCCGCCGAGAAGCTCGCGCAACCTGCGTAAAGTTGGCGCGCGCCGCGATGCGCCCTTCAGCTTATAATTCCGTTGGCCTTGTGGTTGGCCGGCGCCACGATGAAGCAAATCATCGACAAATTCATCCAGTACCTGCGCTACGAGCGCAACGTATCTCCCGGAACGCTCGTCGAGTACCGGCGCGACATGCAGCAGTTCGAGAAGTTTCTGACGCCGCCCGGCGAGAAGACGCTGCCGATCGAAGAAATCGATCACAAGATCGTGCGCGAATACGTCGCGTCGATGTACGACCGGAAGCTGGAACGCGCGTCGGTGGCGCGGCGGCTGGCCTCGCTGCGGACATTTTTCAGATTCTGCGTGCGAGAGAAGTACGCCAAGCAGAATCCGGCGCGGCTGGTGGCCACTCCGAAGCTGCCCAAGCGAGTGCCGCGCGTGCTGACGGCTGAGGAGCTGAACGCGTTCCTCGACAGCATCGGGAGCAAGCCCTCCGCGCAATCCTCGCGACGCGGCCGGCGGCCGACTCCGCGCGCCGAAGAAGAAGCCAAAGTGATCCTGAAGCGCGACCGCGCGATTCTCGAGCTGCTTTACGCATCGGGGCTGCGCGTGAGCGAGCTGGTGGGGCTCGATCTCGGCAGCGTCGACCGGCGCGGGCAGATGCTGCGCGTGCTCGGCAAAGGCCGCAAGGAGCGCGTGGTGCCGTACGGGGCGAAGGCGCAGGCGGCGCTCGAAGCGTACTGGCCGGTGCGCGAGGAAATCCTGGCGCATCCGGCGGGGTCGCGATCCAAACCCGCTCCGGAAGCCGTGTTCCTGAATCACGAGGGCGGCAGGCTGACCAAGCGGTTTGTGCGCATGGTCGTGAGGAAGTACGCGCAGCTGGCGAACGTCAACTGGGATCTACACCCGCACTCGCTGCGCCACGCATTTGCCACGCACCTGCTGGCCGACGGCGCGGACCTGCGCGCCATCCAGGAGCTGCTGGGGCACGTCTCGCTCTCGACCACGCAGCGCTACACGCAGGCGAGCATCCGCCAACTGATGGAAGTGTACGATAAGGCCCACCCGCACGCGTGAGGTCCTCTCGAAAATGAACCGGCGGTTCGGCGGGATCATCTGGGCGGCTATCGCAGGGACGATGCTGCTCGCTCCGCCTGCGCGGGCGCAGGACAACTACGAAATACAGGTGTACGGCGCGGATACCGTCGAACCGGGACACACGATGGTGGAGCTGCACAGCAACTTCACGATCGACGGCTCAAAACAGATGGAGGACGGCCTCTATCCGACGAACCACGCGCTGCACGAGACGATCGAGATCACGCACGGCTTCACCGACTGGTTCGAGACAGGCTTCTACATCTTCATGTCGGCGCGCTCCGGGCAGGGTTACCAGTGGGTGGGCGATCACATACGGCCGCGCGTCCGCGTGCCGGAGAAGTGGCACTGGCCGGTCGGCGTGAGCCTTTCGAATGAGATCGGCTACCAGCGAAGGCAGTTTTCCGTGGACACGTGGACGTGGGAGATCCGCCCCATCGTGGATCAGAAGATCCGGCGATGGTACTGGTCGATCAACCCGACGTTCGACCGGTCGTTCCACGGGCCGGGCATTCGCGACGGCGTCGTGTTTTCGCCGAATTTCAAATTCAGCTACGACTTCACGCCGAAGATTGCCGGTGGCCTCGAATACTACGGCTCGGTCGGGCCGGTGACGGGATTCGATCCGGTTTCGCAGCAGCAGCACCAGATCTTCCCGGCGATTGACTTGAACATCGCGCCGCAGTGGGAAATCAATTTCGGGCTGGGGGTGGGCCTCACAGGTTCCACCGATCATTTGATCGCCAAAATGATTCTCGGGTACCGATTCGACTTCTGAGACCGCGCGGTCTTTCGCTTTCGCCGAAACCATTTTCACTTGAGCGATCTTCGCGGAACGGCGGGACAGGGGTCCTTTTCTGTCCATCGGTACAGCTTGTTCGAGGCGTCCCGCCCACCTAGCCTAAGCGTCACCGGTTCCCCAGCCGACAACAGGGAGTCCCCTACGATGACGCGATTGCTGCGTGCGAAATGGCTGCCGGCTTCGATCCTCGCCGCCGCGATGCTTTTCATGGCCGCGTGCAGTCTGTATTCGCCGAGCGGCTCGATCGGCGGAGGCGGAGGAGGCGCGGCAGGCACCGTTCCGCCCGTGCCGACAGGACTCACGGCCGCAGCGGGAAACGCGCAGGTGAGCCTCGCGTGGAATTCGAGCGCGGGAGCCACGGGCTATCACGTCAAGCGGGCGACGACGAGTGGCGGCCCCTACACCTTGCTTTCCGCGACCGCATCGAGGAGCTTCACCGACACGGCGGTCGTGAACGGCACGAAATATTTCTACGTGGTCTCGGCGGTCGACGCGGCGGGAGAGAGCGGGAATTCGGCGGAGGCAAGCGCGACGCTGACGGCACCACTTGCTCCGCCAGCCGCGCCCACGGGACTAGCAGCCACATCCGGTAACGCGCAAGTGAGTTTGACGTGGAACGCGAGCACCGGCGCCACGAGCTACCACGTGAAGCGCTCGACGACCACCGGCGGACCGTACACGCAGGTCGCGGCGCCCACGGCCGCGAATTTCACCGACACCGGCCTTACGAATGGCACGAAGTATTTCTACGTCGTCTCGGCGGTGAACTCGGCGGGCGAAAGCGGAAATTCCAACGAGGCCAGCGCGACGCCGACGGCGCCCGTCGTGCCGCCTGCTGCGCCCACGGGCCTTGCGGCCACCGCGGGAAACGCGCAGGTGAGCCTGACGTGGGGCGCGAGCGCGGGCGCGACGAGCTACCACGTGAAGCGCTCGACGACCTCCGGCGGGCCGTACACGCAGGTCGGCGCGCCCACGGCCGCGAATTTCACCGACACCGGGCTGACCAACGGGACGACGTACTTCTACGTCGTTACGGCGGTGAACTCGGCGGGTGAAAGTGGAAATTCCAACGAGGCCAGCGCGACGCCGACGAATCCGGTTACCGCTGCGATTCTGGTCACGGTGGACGCGCTCGCCAACCGGCACGCGATCAGCCCGTACGTGTACGGCGTGAATTTTCCTGCGAACACGGCGTACATCACCGACAGCGGCGCGACGATGATCCGCTGGGGCGGCAACGCGGCCACGCGCTACAACTGGAAAAACTTCGACACGAACGCCGCGAACGACTGGTACTACTCGAATCGCTCAATGGGGAACGCGCCTCTCTACGCGGACTCGACGCAGTTCGTCGGGAACGTGGCCGCGGCCGGCGGGTCGCCGATCGTGACGATCGGAATGCTGCCGTGGGCGGCGAAGGACGATTCGAGCTACAGCTTCTCGGTGGCGAAGTACGGCGCGCAGTGCGGCGTGAATCCTTACAATAGCGACGACGGCAACGGCGTGAAATCCGATTGCTCGACGAACATCACCGGCAACGATCCGCACGACGCGAATATCGCGCTGCTCGACGGGCCTCCGGCGGGCGGCGATCCCGCGGGAAGCGTGTATCGCAATCAGTGGGTGGCCGCGCTCGCGGGGGCTTACGGCAGCGCGCCGCATTTCTACGACATGGACAACGAGATCGACATATGGAGCGGCACGCACCGCGACGTCCATCCGAATCCTTCGGGCTACGAGGAGATGCGCGACGTGTTCCTGCGCGTGGCGCGGGGCGTGAAGGCGTGGGACCCGCAGGCGGTGCGCTTCGGTCCGGTGAGCTGCTGCTGGTGGTTTTACTGGAACGGCGCGAACGGCAACGACAAGAACGCGCACGGCGGAGTCGATTTCCTGCCGTGGTGGCTGAACGAAGTCTACTGGTCGGACCTGGCGGCGGGGACGAGGTCGGTGGACGCGCTCGACATCCACGCGTATCCGGACCAGCCGGATAATTTCGGCAGCTTCACGACGGCGCAAAAGCAGGCTGCCGCAGTGCGCATCTTCCGCGATTACTGGGACCCGGCGTACGTGAGCGAATCGAGCGACATCAACCAACCGTGGACGACGATGACGCAACCGCTGAAGACGATCGCGTTCCGCATCCCCCGGATGCGCGCGATGCTCAACATGATCTATCCCGGCACGCCTCTGAGCATCACGGAGTGGAACGCGGCGTTCGACGGCGAGACGGATTTCTCGACGGCGCTCGCGGATGCGGACGCGTTCGGAATTTTCGGGCGCGAGCGCGTGACGTACGCGACGCGCTGGGTGGCGGCCGATTCCACCGCTCCCGCGTATCAGGCGCTGAAGCTTTTCCGCAACTACGACGGCGGCCACGGCACGTTCGGGGTCACGTCGATTGCCGCAACGCACAACGCCGACCCGAATCTCTTCAGCGTGTACGCGGCGCTCTCACAATCGGGCACGGCGATGACCGTGCTCGTGATCAACAAGGACCCGGCGAACCCGGCGGAGGTGGGATTCACGCTAAATAACTTCACGGCGGCGAGCTTCAAGGCGTACACGCTTTCGCAGGCTTCGCCGAATTCGATCGTCGCGTCGGCGAGCCAGGGGTGGAGCGCGGTGCAGTCGTTTGCGCCGTATTCGGCAACGCTGCTCGTGATCAGCGGCACGCTTTCGACCGCGCCGGCCGCGGAATGGGACTTGAATCCGGACGCGATCCAGGCGGCCGCGAACAGCACGGTGACGCTCGCGCCGAAGATTCTGTCGGCGACCGGGAATGCGAGCGTGACGCTTGAATCCGCGCAGTTTGACGCGGGATCGACGAGCGGCGGCACGATTTCGATTGCGACGGCGCTCGTCACGTCATCGGCGAACGGCGCCATCACGATCGCGACGGGGAGCACGCCCGGCTTCTACCACTTCACGGTCGCGGGGCAGGATACGTCCGGCGCGATGCAGACGCAGAGCGGGTGGATCGTGGTCGGGAATCCCGCGGCGACGCTCGCGAAGACTGGCGACAATCAGAGCGGCGGTGGGGGCACGACTCTCTCGCTCAGCGTCACGCTCAATCCCGGCTCTTCCGGCGGGACAAACTCGGGCGCGAGCATTCGATTCACCACCGACGCGGGAAACTTCGGCGGCGTCACGCAAAGCGTTGTGACGACGAACGGCTCGGGAGTCGCTTCAGTGACGCTGACGCTTCCTTCCACCAGCGAAACGGTTCACGTGACCGCCGAAGGTCCGTTCGGATTGGGCCATCCGGTGGTTGCGTTCACCGAGACGGCGAATTGACGCGGTGTAGGCTCGCTAAGCGTTCGTGGTGAGGGATGAGGCGGGAATGAAGCCGTCGTTGCGGCGTCCCGAGGAAGAAGCAGCCGCGGGCGGCGGCATGGTTGAGCGATCGACGCGATTGTAGAGCGTGTCGCGCTCCACGGGCACGCGACCGGCGGCGCGAATCAGGCGTTCCAGCTCGGCGCGCGTGAGGTGCTCGGGCGTGGTCGCGCCGGCATCGTGGTAAATCTTCTCTTCGACAACCGTGCCATCGAGATCGTCTGCGCCGAATCCCAAAGCGATTTGCGCGATGCGCGGCGTGAGCATCACCCAGTAGGCCTTGATGTGGTCGAAATTGTCGAGCATCAGGCGCGAGACGGCGATGGTTTTCAGCGCGTCCATGCCGGTGGGCTTGGGGACGTGGGCGAGTCCGGTGTTGGCCGGGTGAAATTCGAGCGGGATAAAGGTCTGGAAGCCGTGCGTCATGTCCTGGGTTTCGCGCAGGCGCATGAGGTGGTCGACGCGCTCCTCGAGCGTTTCCACGTGGCCGTAAAGCATGGTGGCGTTGGACCGCATTCCCAGTTCGTGCGCGGTGCGCGCGATCGATAGCCACATCGTTCCGGAAACTTTGTGGTCGCAGATGATGCGCCGCACGCGCGGGTGGAAAATTTCGGCACCGCCGCCGGGAAGCGAATCGACGCCCGCCTCTTTCATCTTCACCAGCGTGTCGCGAATCGAAAGCTTCGAAATGCGCGCGTAGTAGTGCACCTCGACCATCGTGAACGCCTTCAGGTGCACCTGCGGGAAGCGCTGCTTGAGGCCGCGAATCAGATCGAGGTAATAGTCGAACGAAAGATCGGGGTGCAGCCCGCCGACGATGTGGAATTCGGTGGCGCCTTCGGCGACGCCCTCGGCGCCGCGCTGAAAAACTTCCTCGAGCGTCATGGTGTACGCGCCGGATACGTCGGGCGAGCGGCCGAACGCGCACAGCTTGCAGTGCGCGACGCAGACGTTCGTGGGATTGATGTGCCGGTTGACGTTGAAGTAGCAGACATTGCCGTGGCGCTGCTCGCGAACGTGGTTGGCGAGCCAGCCGATCGCGAGCAGGTCATTCGACTGGAAGAGCGCGAGGCCGTCGCCGGCCGTCAGGCGCTCGCCCGCGAGGACTTTTTGCGCGATGGGTTCGAGCCGCGCGTCCGAAATTCGGAGTTTTCCGCTCATTTGCGCCGAAGCGAAACTTAGGGCCGCATGACGACCACAGCCGCGCCCCAGAACAGCAGGAACAACAAACTAATATAGCCATTCACGGTGAAAAACGCAGCATTCATTTTGCTCAGATCGTTGGGTTTCACGAGCGAATGCTCGTAGCCGAGCAGCAGCGCGACGACGGCGATCCCCACCCACGCAGGCCACGCGAGATGAAACGTGGTGGCGAGCCAGATAAGCAGCGCGACCATCAGAAGATGCATGGCGCGGGCGATCCCAAGCGCCTTCGCGATGCCGAATCTTTTTGGAATCGAGTGCAGTCCCGCCGCGCGGTCGAATTCCACGTCCTGGCAGGCGTAGAGCACATCGAAGCCGCCCACCCAGAGCGTGACCGCGGCGCAGAGAATCAGCATGCGCCAGTCGAGCGAGCCGCGAATCGCGATCCACGCCGCCGCGGGCGAAATCCCCAGGCAGAAGCCGAGAACGAAGTGCGACCAGGACGTGAATCGCTTCGTATAGGAATAGAAAAAGAGAATCGCGAGCGCGACGGGCGAAAGCTTCAGCGCGAGCGGATTAAGTTGCCACGCGGCGACCACCAGCACCGCCGACGCGAGGATCGTGAATCCCCAGGCGAAGCCTACGGAAAGATGCCCGGCCGGAAGCGCGCGACCCGACGTGCGCGGGTTGCGGCGGTCGTATTCGAGGTCGGCGATGCGGTTCATGGTCATCGCGGCGGAGCGCGCGCCGACCATCGCGACCACAATCCACAGAATCTGCCGCCACGAAGGCAGCGCACCGCCCGCGCGCGCCGCGAGCAGCGCTCCCACGAGAGCGAACGGAAGCGCGAACACCGAGTGCTCGAACTTGATCATCTCGAGAATCGTGCGGATGCGGGTCTTGGTCATGTGCGGGTTAGCCACAGAGACACAGAGGCACGGAGAAAATGATGGACGGAAAGAGCCGGGGAAAGAGGTGCATCAGCGCCCATGAAACTTCTTGCCAGCGACGTTTTCCTCCTGTGCATCCCTCTGTGCCTCTGTGGCAAATTCCTAGCCCTTGCTACCTTTCCAGCGGTACTGCTTCTCCTGCGGCAGGCCGAGCTGCGCGAGAACGCGATAGCAGAATTGCTCGACTGTGTCCGCGATCGTCTTCGGCTCGTAGTAGTACGCGGGCATCACGGGCATCACGACGGCGCCCGCGTCGTGGACGCGCAGCATGTTTTCAAGATGAATCCGGTTGAGCGGCGTCTCGCGCAGGCAGAGCACGAGAGGGCGGCGCTCTTTCAGGCAGACGTCCGCGGCGCGCGTGAGCAGGTCGTTCGCCGTGCCCGCGGCAATCGCGCCGAGAGCACCCGCGGAACAGGGAATCACGGCCATTCCATCGACCATGGCGCTGCCCGAAGCGATGGTCGCGCCAATGTCCTTATTCGGCAGGTATTCGATTTTCTTCGCGGCCGTGCCGGTCAGCAGCGCGGGAAGTTTCTTGCCGTCGGGGGCGACGATGCCGAGTTCGGATGCGACCAGGCGCAGCCCGGCGTCGCTCGTGACCAGAAACACGTGCTGCACGCGGCGGTCGGCGTCGAGCAGGCGCAGGAGCGTCTGCGCGTAGAGGGCGCCGCTCGCGCCCGTCACTCCGACCGTGATGATGCGGCCGTCGGTGTGCTTTGTTGGCATGGGTCGAAACTTCGAGTCTAGGCAGGCGATTTCTGCAAAGTCAAGGTGGCTCGGTGCGGAGTGGTGGGTTAGTTCCCGGTCAGCGCATTACACTTCCACGTACCATGAAACTTAGTTCAGACCCTTGGCACGCTGCCTCATTGTCAAACCTTGCTTACGGTTTTCGTTTCTGTTGACTTTGCCGACTGGGTCGGACGCTTGACGTCGGAGTAAAGGAATCGCGAAAAGAGCGCGATGAATGCTAGAAGGAATGCTCCAGCGGGAAGGGCCCGCTTCCATTCGAGATTACCTTTAATCGTCTGGTAAGTACCCCAAAGAAGGAGGCCAGACCAAACTGCAACGAGATATCCCGCCCATGCCCTCAATGCCCATCGCCGTGTAGGTCGGGACTTCTCCATCGTCTGCGGGTTTGCACCGCGAGAGATTCTTCGGCTAAATAGCGCGACGACAATGATGGTTCCCAAGATGTAGAAGAGGCCGAAATACGGGAGCCAAGTTGGCAGAGGATGTTCTGGGATACGAAGGAAAAAACATTCCACCAACGCGAGGTACGGCAAGATAAGACCAAACGTCAGGGCTAGAATCCTGGCTCGTGGTTTCACCAGTGCGCAACCAGACTCCGGCTACTGTAGCACGAACGCCTGTGCGACGGCGGCGGCGAGCGCGGCTTCCTCGTCGGGGAACACGGTACGCAAATCGAGGATAAGTTTGCCATCGGCGATACGCGCGATCACGGGCGTTCCGCGCGCGGGCTTGCCCGCCGAGGCGGGCAGGCGAAGGCGCTCTTCGAGCGCCGCGGCGGAATGGCGGCGGCTCGCAATCGAAATGAGGTGCGTGGGCAGCTTCTGGTCGGGCGTCGAGCCGCCGCCGATCACGGAGAATCCCACGTGCGCCTTGATCTCGACGTCGGGCGGCGCGGACGCGCGAAGCTGCTGCGCGAATGATTCCGCGCGGCGCGCGACTTCACTCAATGGAAGCCGGATCATGCGCAGCGCGGGAATTTCGTCGAGCGCGCCGCGATGGTAGGACTTGAGCGTCGCTTCAAGCGCGGCGATGGTGAGCTTATCGACGCGCAGCGCGCGAAACATCGGATCGCGGCGGATGCGCGCGACGATCTCCTTCTTGCCGGCGATGATGCCCGCCTGGGGACCGCCGAAAAGTTTGTCGCCGCTGAACGAGACGATCGCAGCTCCCGCGCGGCAGCTCTGGCGGACGAGCGGTTCGGTGATTCCCGCCGCAACGAGATCGGCGACGCATCCCGAGCCGAGGTCCTCGAATACTGGCACGCGTTTCTTACGCCCGAGCGCGACGAGCTCCTCGAGCGACGGGCGCTCCGTGAATCCGGCGATGCGGAAATTCGACGGGTGGACGCGCAGCAGCAGCCGCGTGCTCTTGTTGATGCCGCGCTCGTAGTCGCGGATGCGCGTGCGGTTCGTGGTGCCCACTTCGCGCAGCACCGCGCCGCTTTCGGACATGATGTCGGGGATGCGAAAGCCGTCGCCGATCTCAATCAGCTCGCCGCGCGAGACGATCACTTCGGCGCCCTTGGCCAGCGTGTTGAGCACGAGAAAGACCGCCGCGGCGTTGTTGTTGACCACGATGGCCGATTCCGCGCCAGCGAGATCGGCGAGCAGGCGGGCGGTGTGAACGTCGCGCTTGCCGCGCGCGCCCGATTCGATGTCGTATTCGAGATTCGAGTATCGCGCGGCCGTTTCGGCCACGGCGGCAACGGCGGCGGCGGAAAGCGGTGCGCGGCCGAGGTTCGTATGCAGGATCACGCCCGTGGCGTTGATCACCCGCCTCAGCGACGGCGCCAGCAGCGCTTCCACGGCGGCGGCCACCTGAGCTTCGAGGGTTTCTGTGCCGCTCGCAGCCGGCTCGGGCGCGGCTCCGTTTGCTTTTTTCAGGCGCGCGCGCAGATCGGCCAGGACGCTCCGCGCGACCTGCGTCACCACGCCGCGCCCCGCCGATTCGGCGAGCGCCACCAGGCGCGGGCGGCCCAGAAGCTCGTCCACGGACGGAATTTCGCGCAGGCGGGCGCTGATCTCCCCATTTTTCCGCACCTTCGACGCTGCTTGCGCACGGGACGCCATGGGACGCCTATTTGAACACGCGCCCGCGAAGGGGTGCAACCTCCGGACTTTCCCTTTGCGACAAGCCCGTGCACGCCCGGGTTGACGCGCCCGGCCCCGCGCCTTTAGGCTGGAATCTCGCCGGTCTCAGAGCCTCTATGGCCACCACAATCGACGAAGATCTGACGCAAATCGAGCGGGACATCCGCACGCTGAAGATCGAGTACGAGCAGTTCTTCGGCGGCGGCCGCCCCCGCCCTCCTTCGGACACGCAGTGGCGCGTGGATACCGCTCTGCGGCGCACAAATGAGAAGCAGGGCGAGCTGAACTTCGGCCAGCGATTCCGGCTCAACAACGTCTCCCAGACCTACGCCAAGTATCAGGACATGTGGCGGAAAAGGCTGATGCAGAGGGAAGGCGGCGTGACGCAGCACCATTTCGGCGCGGCCGCCAAGGCCGTCGAAGCCGAACGCGCGCGCAAAGCGGCCCTCGAGCAGGCGGCCGAGCCTCCCAAGCCGATCGCGCAGGTGCCGCTCGACCTGCGCGCCGCCGAAGCCGCCGAACGCGCGGCCGCCGTGCAGCAGGCGTCCACGGCGTTCGCGATGTCGCTCTCCGATCCGGATCACGAAAAAGAAAAGGTGTATGCGCTCTATGAAAAGCTGGTCGAGGCGCGCACCGAAACCGGAGAACGCGCGGCCACGCCGAACCTGAAGGATTTCGAGCGCTTCGTCCGGCAAAAGACGAAAGAGCTCAAGGACAAGGGCGGCCGCAAAGTGGAATACACGGTCAATATCGAAAGCGGCCGCGTGAAATTGAAAGCCCGCATTTCGACCTGATCTCCGCGGGCCGCCGGCTCCGCACGACTCCTCTTTCGAATTTCTCCGCAAACGCTTAAACTGACCCGCTCGTTTCCTTCAGGCGCAATCGGGGAGGCACACAGGTGGCGATCGAGCGGGCGCTCATCAGCGTGTACGACAAAACCGGAGTCGTCGAATTCGCGCGGGGGCTCGCCTCGCTCGGAATTGAAATCGTATCGACGGGCGGCACCGCGAAGCTGCTGCGCGACGCGGGAATCTCCGTGCGCGACGTGGCCGAGCTCACCGGATGGCCCGAAATGCTCGGCGGGCGCGTGAAGACGCTGCACCCGAAAGTGCACGGCGGGATTTTGTTTCAGCGAGGGAAGGCCGAGGATCGCAAGCAGGCGGCCGAGCACGACATCGTGCCGATAGACCTCGTGGTGGTGAACCTGTATCCGTTTTCCGCGACGGCGGCGAAGCCGGGAGTCACTCCCGAGGAGCTGATCGAGAATATCGACATCGGCGGGCCGGCGATGGTGCGCTCGGCGGCGAAGAATTTTCAGAGCGTGGGAGTGGTCACCGATCCGGGAGATTACGCGGCGGTCGCTGCGGAACTGCGCGAGAAGCGCGAGCTGAGCCTTTCGACGCGCCTTGGGCTCGCGCGCAAAGCGTACGCGCGGACCGCGCGTTACGACGGAGAGATCGCGACGGAACTCGAGCGGCTTGCGGCCAACGGCGGCGTCACGATCGGCCCTCTCGAAAAGCTGCCCCAGCGGATTCACATCGCGCTCGAACGCCGCCAGGCGATGCGCTACGGAGAAAATCCGCACCAGGCTGCGGCGCTCTACGTGCCCGCAGGGCGGCCGGCGGAGGGCCTCGCCGGCGCGAAACAGCTTCAGGGCAAGGAACTCTCCTACAACAATCTCGTGGACCTCGACGCCTCGTGGAATCTCGTCTCTGAATTCCATCGCCCGGCGGTCGCGATCATCAAGCACAACAATCCATGCGGGGCAGCCGAGCAGGAATCGCTGCGCGATGCGTATTTGAAAGCGTACGAGTGCGATCCGGTTTCGGCTTTCGGCGGCGTGCTCGCGTTTAATCGCGCGATCGACGCGGCCACGGCCGAGGAGGTGGCGAAGCTGTTTGTCGAATGCATCGTCGCGCCGGGATACGCGCCCGCGGCAGTCGAAAAGTTCGCAGCGAAAAAGAATCTGCGCCTGCTGGAAATGCCGCGCGAGGCTGCGCCCGCCGAACTCCAATTCAAGCCCATCCTGGGAGGCATGCTCGTTCAGGACGTGGACCGCCACGAGCTCACCGAAGCGGAGCTGAAAGTCGCGACGGACCGCGCCCCGACAGACGCCGAACGCCGCGCGCTGCTCTTCGCATGGAAAGTAGCGAAGCACGTGAAATCGAACGCGATTCTTTTCGCGCGCGAGGGCCAGGCCGTGGGCGTGGGAGCCGGACAGATGAGCCGCGTCGATTCCGTGAAGATCGCGGTGATCAAGGCCGCGACCGGGGGACTTTCGCTCAAGGGCAGCGTCGTGGCGTCCGATGCGTATTTCCCGTTTGCCGATGGCGTCGAAGAGGCGGGAAAGGCCGGCGCGACGGCGGTGATCCAGCCCGGCGGCTCGGTGCGCGATGCGGACGTGGTGGCTGCGGCCAACAAGCTCGGCATGGCGATGGTGTTCACCGGCGTGCGCCACTTCCGGCATTAGAAAGCAAAGATGGAAAAGCGAGCCAAGCCGGGCGGGCTGAGCGGGCTGCGCGTGCTTTCGCTCGAAAGCCGCCGCGCGGCCGAGATGGCGAAGCTCATCGAGAATCACGGCGGGCGCGCGATCGTCGCGCCGTCGATGCGCGAAGTTCCCCTTGAATCCAACACCGAAGCGCTCGCCTTCGCCCGCGCGCTGGCCGCCGGCGGTTTCGACATCGCGATTTTCCTTACGGGGGTAGGTACGCGCGCGCTCGCCCGCGTCGTCGAGACTGTTTACCCCATCGACCAGTTCGCGGCGGCGCTGCGGCGAATCGGCGTGGTGGCGCGCGGGCCGAAGCCTGTGGCCGCGCTCAAGGAATTGGGCGTGCCGGTGACGCTCGCCGTGCCCGAGCCCAACACCTGGCGAGACCTGCTGCGCGCGCTCGACGAAAAGGCCGCTTCGCTTCCGATCAGGGGACGGCGCGTCGCCGTGCAGGAGTACGGCTCGCCGAATCCCGAGCTGCTCGCGGGCCTCGAGGAGCGAGGCGCGCGGGTGACGCGCGTGCCGGTCTATCAATGGGCGCTGCCGGAGGACACGCAGCCGCTGCGGGCGGCCGTGGAGGCGATCGCGCGCGGCGAAATCGATATCGCGCTGTTCACGACGTCGATTCAGGTGACCCATCTTCTGCGGATCGCACGGGAGATGAAGCTCGAGGACGCGGTCCGGCGGGGCCTGGCGCGGATCGTGGTGGGCTCGATCGGCCCGGTAACATCCGAGGAATTGCGCGAGCAGGGCTTTTCAGCGGATTTTGAACCGGCGCACCCCAAGATGGGTTTTCTGGTGAACGAAGCGGCGCAGCGAGGCGGTCAGTTGCTGGAAGAAAAGCGCCGGAGGGTTTCGGGCTGAACTACTTCGGGGGGTTCGGCGAGCGACCGGGCCTCGGAAGGTTTGGGTGGGGGGGAATGCCGCGACCCGGTCGCATCGGCGAATGCAGAGACTGTACCAGAGGGTTCGCCGCGCGCGTTCGTCGATTTATCGATTGAAACGATTCGTCTTCCGAATCCCCGCAACTGATTGAATTATTGCGCCTTCCCTTGCGGCCTTTACAGAACCTTAACATTGGCAACGTTCATTTTCGCTTGCGTTGGCGCAGAAACCTATCGAAAGAAGCCTCGCTCGCGAGTTGGTGCAGCAGCGCCCGGCGGCGAGCCGGAGAGATTGCGCGTGCAAAGAGCTTCTTCCGCTTCGCGCCGAGCTCCTGAAGCCAACGCGCGTATTCCTTGCCGAACTTGCGCTCCATTTGCTTTCTGAGCCGCTGCGCAAGCGCGGGACTCTGCCCGCCGGTCGAGATCGCAATCTGCAATTCGCCGCGCCGGACGACAGCGCCGTAGTAGAAGTCGCAATGTTCCGGGTCATCGACCACGTTGCACAGCACTCCGCAGCGGCGCGCCTGGCGGTAGATTTGCGCGTGGAGCTTGGGAGAGGAGGTCGCGGCGACGACGAGGAACGCGCCGGTGAAATCCGAAACGCGGAACCCGCGCGCTGCCCAGTGGATTTTCCCCGCGCGCGCCCAATCGCGAATGCGGCGCGTGGCGCGCGGCGCAATCACGCGAACGTCCGCCTCGGCTCGAAGCAATCCCTCGATTTTTTCCTGCGCCACCGGACCCGCTCCGACGACGACGCAGCGGCGGCCGGAGAGCTTCAGGAAAGCGGGAAACAGAGGCATGGATGCACGCCTTTACAATCGCTCGCCGCGAACGAGGTCGTCGTAGCTCTCGCGCTGCCGGGCGATCGAGAAGCGGCGGCCTTCGACGAGCACCTCGGCGGCGCGGCGGCGCGCGTTGTAGTTCGAGGACTGCGCGAAGCCGTATGCGCCCGCGGTCCATACGACGAGAAGATCGCCCGCTTTCACGGGAGCGAGAGGCCAATCGCGTGCGAGGAAGTCTCCCGATTCGCAGACCGGGCCGACCACGTCCACGCGCTTCGCACCCGCGCCGGCACGCGCGCGGCGAACGGCCGGGGTGATCGGATGCGTGGCGCTGTAGAGCACCGGGCGGATCAGGTCGTTCATCGCCGCATCCACCACAACGAAAGTCTTGCCGCGGTTTTCCTTCACGTAGAGCACGCGCGTGAGCAGCACGCCCGCCGGGCCGACGAGCGCACGCCCCGGCTCGATCAGCAGGCGGCAGCCGAGTGGCCGGACGATCTCCGCGAGAGCGCGGGCGTACGCGCCGGGAACGATCGCCGGCTCGTCCGTGTAGCGGATTCCGAGCCCGCCGCCGATGTCGATGTAGTCGAGACGCACTCCGTTGCGCGCGAGCTCGCGCACGTAGGAAGCGAGCCGCGCGAGGGCGCGGCGGTACGGCGCGATGCTTGCGATCTGTGAGCCGATGTGCGCCGTGATTCCGCGCCAGGCAATCCACCGCGAATCGCTGTGCGCCAGATAGAGGCGTTGCGCTTCCCGCCAGTCCACGCCGAACTTGTGGTGATGCGCACCGGTGGCGATGTGGGGATGGCCGCCCGCGAGCACGTCGGGGTTCACGCGGATCGCGACCGAAGGACGCGCGCCGCCCGCCTTGACGTGCCTTGCCGCTTCGCTCAGCAACACTTCGAGTTCGGACGCGGATTCGACGTTGAAGAGCAGAATGCCGCCGCGCCGGGTGCCCTTTCCCGGATAGCGCAGCGCTTCGCGAATTTCCTCGCGCGTCTTTCCCACTCCCGAGAAGACGATTCGGTTCCCGGTGACGCCGATGCGGCGCAATCGGTCGAGCTCGCCGCCGGACACGATGTCGAAGCTGCTGCCCAGCCGCGCGAGCACTCGCAGCACCGAAAGATTCGAGTTCGCCTTCACCGCGTAGCACAGCGTGTGCGGAAGCGAGCCGAACGCGCGGTCGAGCCGGCGGTAAGCAGCTTCGATGCTCGCGCGGCTGTACACGTACGCCGGCGTGCCGGCGGCGTCCGCGACGCGAGCGAGCGGCACGCCTTCGCAATAAAGAGCCTGCTCTTGGCTCGCCGCCCTGCGATAGGCGTAGCACGGCGTGTACTGCGTGGGATCCACGCTGCGCACGGCCTTCCTGCTTCGTGACGAAATGTGTCCAGGTGTCATCGCGTGCGAAGAACTGTGTTCCGGCCATGACGCTGAAAAATCATGGCGCACCATCATACAAATTCTGTGAGGAAAAGCCATGGCCCGTGGATACGGGGCGGCGGCGCGCCGATTCCCAAAAGTGATTCTACCGAGCGTAATTTTGAATTGGCTTGATTCTCCGGGCGCTGGCTAGACTGCCAGTTATGATCGATACCCCCGGCCCGGACGACTATCAGGACATAGATTTTCTGCACGAAATCGGAAGACGCCTTTCCGCCGCTCCGCTCCCGCAAGTGCTGGGGCGCATCGTGCGCTTCGTTTCCGATTTCGTGAAATGCGACTCCTGCTTCGTTTACATTTTGGACGGGCGCGAGCTCGTCTTGCGCGCCTCGAAGAACCCTCACGCCGATTCGCTCGACCGGCTGACCATCAAAGTCGGCCAGGGCATCACCGGCTGGGTGGCCCAGCACAAGAAGCCCGTGGCGATTCCGCGCAAGGCGTATGAGGATTCGCGGTTCCAGTCGTTCAGCGAGCTGCCGGAGGACCGCTACGAAGCATTCCTTTCCGTGCCGGTGATGTGCCGCGAGAGGCTCGTCGGCGTCATCAACGTGCAGCACCGCCAGCCGCACTTCCACAGCCGCCGCGACATTCAGTTGATTTCGGTGATCGGATACCTGGTGGGAGCCGAGGTCGAACTGGCGCGCCTAGAGGCTGAGAACTGGAAATATTCGAGGGAGCTCCGCACGCGAAAGTAGATCCTGCAAGCGACCGCCGCCGCAACCAGGTCTTGCCTGAGCGGGAAAGCGCGCCGTACCATGGCGCATGCTCACAGTCATCCTGCTCGTGATTTCCAATGTGTTCATGACCTTCGCCTGGTACGGACACCTGAAGCATCGCTCCGCGCCGGTGATCGAGGCCATCGTGATCAGCTGGCTGATCGCATTCGGCGAGTACTGTTTTCAAGTGCCCGCCAATCGCATCGGCTACGGCCAGTTCACCGGATACCAACTGAAAATCATCCAGGAGTCCGTCACGCTGACGGTCTTCGTCGTTTTCGCGTACTTCTATCTGGGCGAGCCGGTGCGGTGGAATTACGCCGTCTCGTTCGTGCTTTTGTTCGCGGCCGTCGCGTTTGCGTTCTGGGGCAGGGCGTGAAGAAGATGAACGAAACCGGCTATCGATCGATGGTTCCGCTGTCGTCTTTTTCGTGGACCTGGAACTTCAGATAGAACGTGTGAAACGGAATCTTCACGGGGACCGCGTAGGAAACCTGTATATCCACATCAGCGGTCTGATGCGTCGGAGCCGCGTCGTTGATGACGGAACTGACCGTTCCGATGGGGGCGGCGTTGGCGGAAGATTCCGCCTGAATGTCGGATTTCTCGACGGGCAAGCCGAGCGTCTGCGCCTTTTCGACGAGGACGCTTTGGATGTCGCTGCTCGACGCCACGTTCGTGACCGCGAGCTGAGTCTCGTTGTAGACCGCGTTCCGGAATTCGTAGGCCTTGAGGTAGATCGGAACAATCGCGATGCACCCGTATGCCACGGCTCCGAACGTCATGCCCGCCACCAGGACCTGGAGCGGCTTCGCGGCGAGCGCGGCGATTCTCCTCGTCGATTCCAGGGTGCGCTGCACCGGCTCGGAGTAGAGTACTCCGAGGTTAGGTAATTGAATTGGCATCGTACGAACCCGAAAGTAGCATCCCGCGTTGCCCGAGTCGAGAAAGTCGTGCGCCGTGTTTCCGAAGAAGTCACGCCTCGAGCGCACTGCCGGGCCGTTTCCTTGACTTGGGTGCGGCGCGTCGATAAACTGAAGTTGTACTTGGTAGAGGTGCGGAGGCCATGAGTAGCCGGGCCGGAAGTTCCGAGCAGCTTCGGAGGCCGGGTGAAAGGGGTTTTTCGGGCAGTTTGCTCCGCCGAAATCGCCGCGATAGCTGATATCGTTGCGGTTGGGGGACAAGCCCAATGGCTTGTCCACTGTCATCCGTTGCAAATCGGATGGAGCGCTATCGAGGAGTGAAGACGCGAGCCGTCTCTCGCGTTTCCTTCCCTTCTCCTTCCGTTCCATCCCAAAAGCAGGCAAGCGATGAACGTTTTCGAACTGACTCGAGCGCTGGTGGATATCGAGTCGATCACCGACAACGAAGCCGCGGTCGCGGCCTATCTACAGGACCATCTCGCGAAGCTCGCGGCGCGATCCGGCGGGCACGTCGAGCGGATGGACGTCGCGCCGGGCCGCTTTAACGTGCTGGCCACCTGGGGCGCTCCGGTCGTGACGCTCTCGACGCACATGGACACGGTGCCGCCGTTCTTCGCGTCGCGCGAGGACGCGGAGTTTATCTGGGGGCGCGGCTCCTGCGACGCGAAAGGCATCATTGCCGCGATGGTCGCGGCGGCTGAAAAACTGCTCGGCGAAGGCGTGAAGAATTTCGCGCTGCTGTTCGCGGTGGGAGAGGAGCGCAACAGCGCCGGAGCGGCGGTGGCGGCGCGCGCGCCTCGCGGCTCGAAGTATCTCGTCAACGGCGAGCCGACCGAGAACAAGCTGGCGCTCGCATCCAAAGGCGTCCTGCGCCTCGAAATCTCGGCGCGCGGAAAGATGGCGCATTCGGCGTATCCCGAGCTGGGCGAATCGGCCATCGAGGCTCTGCTCGACGCGCTCGAGGCGATCCGCAAGGTCCCGCTGCCGCAAGACGCGCTGCTCGGCAAGTGCACCATGAACATCGGAACGATTTCCGGAGGCCGCGCGCCCAATGTGATCCCGGACACTGCCAAAGCGGAAATTCTGGTGCGGCTGGTTGGTGATCCCGCGCCGCTGCGGGAAGCATTTGCTCGCGCGGTGGGGAAGCGCGCGGCAATGGAAGAAATTCTGTTCATTCCGCCGGTGCGCTTCCTCAACGTCGATGGCATGCCGACGACCGTTGTATCCTTCGCCACGGACGTGCCCGTATTTGGCAAGAGCTGGGGCGAGCCGCTGCTGCTCGGGCCGGGGAGCATCCATGTGGCGCACACGGCGGACGAGCGAATCTCGAAACAGGAGCTTTCGGACGCGGTCGCTCTCTACGCAAATGTGGTAAAGAGATTGTTGGCAAAGGGCTGAGAAGAATCGCATGAATCTCGCAATCGTCGGATACGGAAAAATGGGGCGGCTGATCGATCTGCTCGCCCGCGAATACGGATTCGACGTGAAACTGCGCCTCGATATCGGCAATAACGCGCATTTCGAGGGCCTGACGAAAGAGAATTTTCGGGGCATCGACGCGGCGGTCGAATTTTCCACTCCCGCCACGGCGCCGGAAAATATCGAGCGCCTTGCGGGCCTCGGCGTGAATTCCGTGATCGGGACGACGGGCTGGTTCGGCGAAATCGAGCGCGCGCGAAAAGCTGTCGAGCGCGCGGGCACCGGCCTGGTCTGGAGCCCGAATTTCTCCGTGGGCGTCAGCATGTTCTCGCAGATCGTCGCGGAGGCGGCGCGGCTGATGGCGCGCCAGCCGGAGTACGGCGCGTGGGCGTGGGAAATCCATCACGCGACGAAGAAGGACGCGCCCTCGGGCACGCTTCTGGCACTGGTCGAGAAGATGAAGCAGAGCGGCTACGCCAGGCCGATCGACGCGAGCAGCAGCCGCGCCGGAGCGCATCCGGGCACGCACGAGATCGGCTTCGACTCGGCGGCCGACACGATCACGATCCGCCATACGGCGCGCAGCCGCGAGGGCTTCGCGCGCGGCGCGTTGCGCGCGGCGCGATGGGTGGCCGGCAAAAAAGGCTTTTTCGATTTCCGCGAGATTGTGAACGACCTGGAGTAAGGTTGTGAATCAGGAGGGGCAAATGTTTACGGGATGCGGCACCGCGCTGGTGACTCCATTTCGCAAGGACCTGTCGCTCGACGAGGACGCGCTGCGCCGCCTGGTGCGGCGCCAGATCGATGCGGGCATCGATTTTCTGGTGCCGTGCGGCACCACCGGCGAAAGCCCCACGCTGACGGCGGCCGAGCAGCGGCGCCTCGTCGAAATCACGATCGAAGAGGCGCGGCCGCGCAAGGTCCCCGTGGTCGCCGGAGCGGGCGGCAACAGCACGGCGCATGTGATCGAAATGGCTCGCGCGTTCCAGTCGCTCGGCGCGGACGGAATTCTCTCCGTGGCGCCATATTACAACAAGCCGACGCAGGAAGGTTTGTTCCAGCACTACAAGGCGATCGCCTCCGCGATTTCGCTGCCGATCATTCTTTACAACATTCCCGGGCGCACGGGCGTGAATATCGAGCCGGCCACCGTGGCGCGGCTCGCCGAAATCGACAACATCGTGGGCGTGAAGGAAGCCTCCGGAAACATTTCGCAGATGGCCGTCGTGCTCGATCTCGTGCCGGAGCGGTTTTTGGTGCTTTCGGGCGACGATGCGATCACGCTGCCGTTGATGGCGCTCGGCGGCCGCGGCCTGATTTCCGTTTCCTCGAATGAAATTCCGGCCGAGATGACGCGCATCACGAAGCTCGCGCTCGCCAACGATTTCGCCGCCGCGCGCGCAATTCACCGGCGCTACTCGAAGCTGATGGAAGCGAACTTCATCGAGACGAATCCCGGCCCCGTGAAAGCCGCGATGGCGCTGATGGGCTTACTCGAGGCCGTTTTCCGGCTGCCGCTCGTCGCGCCCAAGCCCGAAAATCTGGAAAAGATTCGCAGGGCGCTCGAAGCCGTCGGGCTGGTTCAGCAGGCTTATGCTACACGCTGAGATCGAGCGGCTGTTCGACGCAAACCCGCCGCAATTCACCGACGAGCACCGCCGCCTCTTCGCGCGCTTCAAGGACGCGCTGAATTCGGGCCAGGCTCGCGCCGCCGAGCCGGATTCCGCGCAGCCGAATGGCTGGCGCGTGAACGCCTGGGTGAAAAAGGGAATTCTGCTCGGGTTCCGCATGGGCGCCATCGTCGATATGTCGATCGACGCGGCGCGCCAGCCGTTTTTCGACAAGTCCACCTATCCGGTGAAAACGCTTACGGCCGCTTCGGGCGTGCGCATCGTTCCCGGCGGATCGAGCATCCGCGACGGCTGCTTCGTCGGCAAGGGAGTGACGTGCATGCCGCCGATGTACATCAACGTCGGCGCGTATGTGGACGAAGGCACCATGGTCGATTCGCACGCGCTGGTCGGAAGCTGCGCGCAGATCGGCAAGAAGTGCCACATCTCCGCCGGGTCGCAGATCGGAGGCGTGCTCGAGCCGGTCGGCGCGATGCCCGTGATCATCGAGGACGACGTGCTCGTCGGCGGAAATTGCGGCGTCTATGAGGGCACGATCGTGAAGCGCCGCGCCGTGCTCGGCACCGGCACGATTCTGAATCGCTCGACGCCCGTGTATGACGTCGTTACCGGCAGAGTTCTGTCCGCAACCGATGACGAGCCGCTCGTGATTCCCGAAAACGCCGTTGTCGTCGCCGGCTCGCGCGCCATCTCTCACGGCCCCGGCAAGGAATGGAATCTTTCGCTCTACACTCCCGTGATCGTGAAGTACCGCGACGCCAAGACCGATGCGAAGGTCCAGCTAGAAGATCTCCTGCGCTGAAAAAGGAGAGGCGGGATTCCGATGGGCGATTTCCAATTCCCTGTGTTCGTGAGGCTCAACGATTGTGGGGACGTCAGACGCTACAACTCCGTCGCCGAAATGCAGTATGACTTTGAGCAAATCGACGTCGAATACAAGGAATACGGCGCCTGGGATGCCAACGGAATTCCTCTAACGCTATCTGTTCAAAAGATGGCAGCCTGGCTCCGACTCGAGCCGGCAGGACCACCGAAGCCAGAACAATTGATGGACGCCATTAAGGAGTTCGCTCGTCTCCAAAGCGTTGAGGTCGATACGTCAAGCCTATCTGGCGGTGATTTCTCCGGCGCGTTGGAACAGGTAACATCAGCAGCCCTTGCAAAGTTGCAGGCCAAGAGTTGGTGGCAGAGATTCAAGCATCGCTTCTGAATTCAAACTCCTCCTCCGGACTCCGCGCTTGACAAAGACAGCGGGGTATCATAATTTCGAAGTCGTCATGAAACTGCTGCGGACACATCATAGCCATCACCCTCACGTGAACCCGTGCCCGCGGCGGTGTGGCTAGCAGGAACGAAATAGCTGCACTCATCAGCCCGCTGGCGCGGCAAGCGCCGGCGGGCTTTTTGTTTTTGAGGAGACTTTTTTCAGGGAGATACAATGGAACTCGATTTCGAAAAGGAAAACGGACTCATCCCGGCGATCGTGCAGGACGACGCGAGCGGCGAAGTCCTCATGCTGGGATTCATGAACCGCGAGGCGCTGGCGAAGACGCAGGAGACCGGCTTCGTCACGTTCTACAGCCGCTCGCGCAAGAAGCTCTGGACCAAGGGCGAGAGCAGCGGCCAGAAGCTGCTGCTGCGCGACCTGCGCGTCGATTGCGATCTCGATGCGCTGCTGGTGCGCGCCGAGCTTGAAGGCGGCGCCGTGTGCCACGAAGGCTATCGAAGCTGCTTCTTCCGCCAGCTCGGGCGCGACGGTGAAGCAAAAGTGGTGGCGGAGCGGATTTTCTCGCCCGAAGAACTCTACGGAAAAGGGAGCAAGCAATGAGCCGCCTGAAACTCGGCATCCCCAAGGGAAGCTTGCAGGACGCGACGGTGGAGCTGTTCGCGAAGGCCGGCTGGCGGCTCACGATCAGCTCGCGCAGCTACTATCCCGGCATCGACGACCCGGAAATCGAATGCATGATGGTCCGCGCGCAGGAAATGGCGCGCTACGTCGAAAGCGGCGCGCTCGACGCGGGCCTCACCGGCAAGGATTGGATTCTCGAGACGGGCGCGGACGTCGAGGAAGTCGGCGAGCTGGTTTACTCGAAGACGGGTCTCGGGCGCGTGCGCTGGGTGCTCGCGGTGGCAGAAGACTCCCCGATGAAGACGGTGCGCGACCTGGAAGGAAAAGTGATCGCCACCGAAGCCGTGAAAATGACCGAAAAGTATCTCGCGAAGCACGGCGTGAAGGCGCGCGTGGAATTTTCCTGGGGCGCGACGGAAGTGAAAGTTCCGCAGCTCGCCGACGCCATCGTCGAGGTGACCGAAACGGGCTCCTCGCTGCGGGCGAATCACCTGCGCGTCGTGGACACGCTGCTCGAATCGACCACCTGCTTCATCGCGAACCGCGCGGCCTGGAAGGACTCGTGGAAGCGGGAAAAAATCGGCGACATGATGATGTTGCTCGAGGGCGCGATCAAAGCCTACAGCCGCGTGGGCCTGATGATGAATCTGCGGAGCGCCGATCTCGAAAAAGTGCTGGCCGCCCTCCCGGCGCTGCGCAATCCCACCGTCGCGCACTTGAGCGATCCCGGGTGGGTCGCGATCAATACAATCGTCGAGGAAAAAACCGTCCGGCAATTGATTCCCAAGCTGAAAATAGCCGGCGCGGAGGGCATCGTCGAATATCCGCTCAATAAGGTCGTGTACTGATGCGGATTCTCCGCCTCACGAACGCCGTCGAGGAGCGCGTGCTGGCCTCGCGCCGCGCGAGCAGCCGCGAAGCCGAGAGCGCGGCCGCGCGCATCGTTGCCGACGTGCGCCGCCGCGGCGACGCCGCGCTCTTTTCCTGGACGAAGCGCTTCGATCGCGTTGCGCTCACTCCGCGCAGCGTGTGGGTCTCGCGCGCGGAGCTTGCAGCGGCGCGCAAGCGCGTTTCGAAGGATTTTCTTGCGGCGATCGATCATGCCGCGCGCAATATCCGCGCCGTCGCGCGCCGGCAGAAGCCGCGGGAATGGACCATTCAGGTCGAGCCGGGAGTGCGCGCCGGACAGCGCGTCCGCGCGATCGACTCGATCGGATGCTACCTGCCCGGCGGACGATTTTCGCTCGTCTCCACGCTGCTCATGACCGTGATCCCCGCGCAGGAAGCGGGCGTGCGCGAAATCATTGTGGTCAGCCCGCAACCGGGCCCCGCGCTGCTTGCCGCGGCCGCAAAGCTCGGCGTGCGGCGCGTGGCGCGCGTGGGCGGCGCGCAAGCCATCGCGGCGCTCGCCTACGGGACGCGCTCGATTCCGCGCGTGGACAAAATTTGCGGCCCGGGCAACCGCTTCGTCACCGCCGCGAAAAAGCTGGTGAGCAACGATTGCGCCATCGATATGCTGGCCGGACCCACCGAAGCACTCGTCTTCGCCGTGCGCGGCAACGCGCGATTCATCGCCGCTGATTTGATCGCGCAGGCCGAACACGATCCCGACGCGATTTCGCTGTTCGTCACCACGTCCGCGCCGCTCGCGCGTTCGGTTGCAGGCGAAATCGACCGCCAGCTCGCCGAGCTGCCAAAATCCAATCTCGCGCGCCGCGCGCTTGCACGGAACGGCGCGGTGCTCGTGGCGCCCAGCATCGCGGCAGCCGCGCGCTTCGTGAATCGATTCGCGCCCGAGCATCTGAGCCTGCCGGGAGGCGAAAGCGGGCTGCTCGCGCGCATCGATTCCGCCGGCAGCGTTTTTCTCGGCGATTGGAGCGCGCAATCGTTCGGCGACTACGCCAGCGGCACCAATCACGTCCTGCCCACGGGCGGAGTGGCGCGGACGCGCGGCGGCCTCTCCGTTTCCGATTTCGTGAAATGCATCAGCGTGCAGGAGGTCTCGCGCGGCGGCGTGAAGCGCCTCGCGCCGGTGGTCGAGCAATTCGCGCGCGCGGAAGGCCTTGACGCGCACGCGCGATCGGTCGAGGTGCGAAAGTGAAAGCTGCCATTCCCGCACGCCGCGCGGTCGAACGAATGCGCCCCTATAATCCGCCGCTCGAGGGGCGCACGGACAAACTGCGCCTCGATTTCAACGAGAACCCGATCGGTTGCTCTCCGGCGGTGCGTCGCGCGCTCGCGAAGCTCAGCGCCGCTTCGATTTCGGCGTATCCCGAGCAGGAGACGGTCCGCCGGAAGGTGGCGCGCCATTTCGGCGTGCGCCCCGAAGAGCTGCTGCTGACCAACGGCACGGACGAAGCGTTGAGCCTGGTGGTGCACACCTTCGTCGAATCGGGCGATCGCGTGCTGCTCGTCGAGCCGACCTACGCGATGTACCGTTTCTACTCCGAGCTCGCGGGCGCGCGCCTCGTGGCCCCTCGCTACGATGCGGAGATGTGTTTCCCGTGGAACAATGTGCTCGCGGCGCTTCGCGCGGGGCCGCGCGTCTTCTTCCTCCCCAATCCGAATAGCCCGACCGGCAACCTGCTTTCCACGCGCGAGTTGCGACGCATTCTGGACGCCGCCCGGCGCACGATGGTCGTGATCGACGAAGCGTATTTCGAGTTTTCGGGCGTCACGGTGATCCCCTGGATCAGGCGCTACAAGAATCTGATCGTCACGCGCACATTCTCGAAGACAGCGGGCCTGGCCGGGCTGCGCCTCGGCTGCATCCTCGTGCATCGCGAGATGGCCGCGACCATGCGGAAGGCGCAGTCGCCCTATCCGGTTAATGCCGCGGCGCTCGTTGCCGCCGAAGCGGCGATGCGCGACCGCGCGTTCATCGCGCGAACGGTGCGCGAAATCCGCCGCAGCCGCGGCGAATTCGCGCGAGGCCTCGCGAGGCTCGGCGTGCGCTGCTTTCCGAGCGCCGGAAATTTCGTGCTGGCGTATTTCGGCCAGCGCGCCAAGCCGATCGTCGCGGCGCTTGCGCGCAAGGGAATCCTGGTGCGCGACCGCTCGAGCGATTTCGGCGGCGAAGGCTACGTCCGCATCACGCTCGGGACTCTCGCGCAGACGCGGCGTCTGCTGCGCGAACTGGAACATCTCCTATGAGAAAAGCAAGCCTGCGAAGAACCACCAAGGAAACCGACATCCAGCTTCGGCTGAATCTCGACGGGCGAGGCAAGTCGGACATTTCGACGGGCATCCGCTTCTTCGATCACATGCTCGAGCAGATCGCGCGCCACGGCGGCCTCGATCTCGCGCTCGCGGCGCGCGGCGATCTGGATGTGGACCAGCACCACACCGTCGAGGACGTGGGCATCGCGCTCGGCGAGGCCGTGAAGAAAGCGCTCGGATCGAAGCGCGGAATTCTGCGTGCGGGATATTTCCTGATGCCGATGGACGATTGCCTGGCGGCCGCGGCGCTCGATTTTTCCGGCCGCGCGTACTGCGTCTGCAACTTCAAGATTTCGGCGCCGCGGGTGGGCGATTTCCAGACCGAGCTGATGGAGGATTTCTTCCGCGCGTTCGCGCAGGCGGCCTCGGCCAACGTCCACCTCAAGCTCGTGTACGGCCGGTCGTCGCATCATCAGGTCGAATCCATTTTCAAGGCGTTTGCGAAGGCGCTGCGCTTCGCCGTGACGCGCGATAGGCAGCTTCGCCGCGTGCTGCCTTCGACGAAAGGGCTGCTGTGAAAATCGCGATCGTCGATTACGGCGCGGGGAATCTCCCGTCGGTCGAGCGCGCGCTCTGGAAACTCGGCGCGGAGACCGAGCGGGCGATCGAGCCAAAGCAGGTGGCCGCCGCGAGAGCGATCGTGCTTCCGGGCGTGGGACACTTTTCGGCCTTCGTCGCGGGCCTGCGCGAACGCAACCTCACGTCGTCGCTGCGCGCGGCCTTCGACGCGGGCGTGCCCATTCTCGGGATCTGCCTTGGGTTGCAAGCGATGTTTGCGTCGAGCGAGGAAGCTCCCGGCGAAGCGGGCCTCGCATTTTTCCCCGAGGAAGTGCGCGCGCTGCCCGCGAACGTGAAATCTCCGCACATCGGCTGGAACCAGCTGCGTCGCGTGCGTGAAAGCGCGCTGCTGCGCGAAATTCCCAACGATGCGTACTTCTATTTCGCGCACTCCTTCGCCGCGCCCGCATCCGCCGCGGCCACCGTCGCGGCATGCGATCACGGCTTCGCGTTTGCCGCGGTGATCGAGCAAGGCAATCTGCGCGCCGTGCAATTCCATCCCGAAAAATCCGGCGAGACCGGCGCGCGCGTGCTGCGCAATTTCTTGGAGTCCGTGCAATGACTCTCGCGCGAAGAATCATCCCCTGCCTCGACGTGGACGCGGGCCGCGTCGTGAAGGGCATCGAGTTCGAGGGCCTGCGCGACATGGGCGATCCCGCCGAGCTCGGCGCGCGCTACAACCGCGAGGGCGCGGACGAACTCGTGGTGCTCGATATCAGCGCGTCGTTTCAGGGGCGCGCCACCTTTCTCGAAACGATTCGCCGCGTCGCCGAACAACTAAACATCCCGCTCACCGCCGGCGGCGGAATTCGCAAGATGGAGGAAGGCCGCGCCGTTCTTCTCGCGGGCGCGGACAAAGTCACGGTCAACACCGCGGCGGTCGAGCGCCCGCAACTGATTTCGGAGCTTTCGCAGCAATTCGGCGCGCAGGCCATCGTGCTCTCGCTCGACGTGAAGCGCAAAGGCAATTCGTGGGAGGCGTACACGCGCGGAGGGCGCGACGCAACGGGGCGCGACGCTGCGGAGTGGGCCGCCGAAGCCGTCTCGCGCGGCGCGGGAGAAATCCTGCTGACATCGATCGACCGCGACGGCACCTGCAGCGGCTTCGATTGCGAGCTCACGGCAAAAATCGCGTCCACGGTGCAGGTGCCCGTGATCGCTTCGGGCGGCGCCAGCACGTTCGAGGATTTTCTCGACGTTTTCGTGAGGGGCTGCGCAGACGCCGCGCTCGCCGCTTCGATCTTTCACAGCGAGACGCACTCGATCGCCGCGCTGAAAAAGTTCCTGGCCGAACGCGGCGTCCCCATCCGCCTGAGCCGGTGACCTCATGATCATTCCCTGCATCGATCTACAGGGCGGCAAGGCCGTGCAGCTGGTGCGCGGCCGCAAGCGCGCGCTCGCCGTGGACGACGTGCTCGGCCTGCTCGACCGCTTCAAGAGCTACCCCATCCTGCACGTCATCGATCTCGACGCCGCCATGCGGAAAGGGTCCAACGCGCGCTGGATCAAGCGGCTTTGCAAACATGGGCGCATGAAGGTTCGTGTCGGCGGAGGAATCCGCACTGTCGCCCGCGCTGCGCGAATCCTCTCGTGGGGCGCCGAAAAAATCATCGTCGGCAGCGCTGCCTTCCGTAACGGAAAAGTGGACCGCGATTTTCTCGGAAAGCTGGCCGCGCGCGTGGGACGAAAGCACGTGATCGTCGCGCTCGATACCGAGGGCGGCCGGATCGTCGTGCGCGGGTGGCGCGAGCGCCTGAAGCTGCGCCCCGGCGACGTGATTCCGGAGCTCGAGCGATTCTGCTCCGGATTCCTCTCCACGTTCGTCGATAACGAAGGGACCATGAAGGGGACGGACCTCGCCTGGTTCCGGCAGTTGCGCCGCGTGACCGCGCTGCCGATCACGGCCGCGGGCGGCATCCGCAGCATGCGCGAGGTCCATGCCCTCGAAAAAGCCGGTATGGACGCCGCCGTGGGAATGGCGATTTACACGGGCAAACTCGCCTCGGACAAAACCGGTCTCCGCTCGAAGTAGCCTTTCCGGCCGATTCCGCGCCCTCCAGAGCACCTGTAAGCCACTGAAAATAAGTACCTTCCCCGAGAATACCTGACCCCTGGGACAGGTCCCCCACTGAACTTTGGTACCAGTGAATTGAGAATCCGGGCCTATGGGTCCCATCCGGAGCCGGGCAGTACCCTCATCTCCGTTGGAAGAGAAAGCAATCCAGCCCCGCCGCAACGGGGCCTTCTACTGGGGGAAATGGCCATGCGAAACTCTGAGGGATTCCGCAAAGCCGCTCGCAATATTCTGATTCTGGCCAGCTCGCTGATTTTCGGACAGCCGCTGTTCGCGCAGCACGTCTTCACGGTGCTGCCGCGCCTCACCGAAGGCAACGAGAATCCCATCAGCTTCATGCGCCCGCACTATGCGATTCATGAAGGCGCGACCGCGGGCGTTCCCGCGCCGCCAGCCTCCGCATTCGCTCCCGCGCAGGTGCGCCACGCCTATGGCTTCGACCAGGTCGCGAATCAAGGCGCCGGTCAGACCATCGGAATCGTGGACGCATACGACGACCCGTACGCCGAGGCCGATCTCGCGGCGTTCAACACGCAATTCGGATTGCCCGCCTGCACCAGCGGCAACGGCTGCTTCCGGAAAGTCTATTCGAACGGGAAGAAGCCCGCGACGAACGCGAACTGGTCGGTCGAAATCGCGCTCGACGTAGAATGGGCGCACGCCATCGCCCCGAAAGCCACGATTCTGCTGATCGAAACGCCGACCAACAGCTTGAGCGACCTTTTCAACGGCGTGACCTCCGCGGTCAAGAACGGCGCATCGGTAGTCTCGATGAGCTGGACGACCGGAGAGTGGTCCGGTGAAACCAGCTACGACAATCGCATGGTTTCGAACGGCGTCACTTTTCTCGCAGCTTCAGGAGACACCGGAACGGGTGCGGTCTATCCCGCAGCCTCGCCGGATGTCGTCGGCGTGGGCGGCACGTCGCTGTATCTGAACGGAGACGCGAGCTACCAGAGCGAAACGGCATGGAGCGGCAGCGGCGGTGGGTTGAGCAAGTACGAACACGAGCCGTCGTTTCAATCGAAATTCGGAATTCCGAACGATGCGCGCGGCTATCGCGGCGCGCCCGACGTCTCCTACGACGGAAATCCCAGCACCGGATATGCGGTGTACGATTCGGTGGGCATCAACGGCTACTCGGGATGGTTCCAGGTGGGCGGCACGAGCGCCGGCTCGCCGCAGTGGGCCGCGCTGATCGCTATCGCGAATTCGATGCGAGTTGCAGCGCGCAAAGCTACCCTCTCGGGCACCAACACGATTCTCTACTCCCTCGCGCAGGCCGCTCCGAGCGCCGACTTCAAAGCGGTTACGCAGGGCACCAACGGAACGTGCGGCACGATGTGCACCGCTTCGGCCGGATATGATTACGTCACCGGGCTCGGCACCCCGCAGGCAAGCGCCTTGATCGCCGCCCTCGCGGCGCGCTAGCCGGAATGCGTTTCAGGCTGTCCCGCTTGGTTCCGGGGCAGCCCGCCGAATCTGTAGGAATTCTCCCGCCCCGCCGCTTTCCGCTTTGCTCCTGCGACAACAGGGCGCCCGCCGTCGCGCAAATTCGCCCCGATAGTGTATAGTTTTTTGAGGCGCGGCCATCCTGAAAGCCGGGTTGCTTTTCGCATCAGGCCACTTCAAATCGCTGTGCGCCGGATCCTTCTAAAAATGAGCAAGCCTTTGCAAGTGATGAAGTTCGGCGGCACGTCTGTTGGCGACGCCGCGTGCATCGCGCGCGTCGCGCAGATCGTGCGCGATGCCGCGCGCGAGCGGCCCGTGGTCGCCGTCGTTTCGGCCATGAGCGGCGTCACAAATCGCCTGATCGAGGCCGCCAACCGCTCGGCCGCGGGCGATGGCGAGCAGGCCGCCGCGATTTTCGCCGCGCTGCGCCAGCAGCACAAAGCGGCGCTCGCCTCGCTGATCCCCGACGAGGCCCGGCGAGCCCGCGCGGCCAATTGCCTGGACAAAATCTTTGACGAGGGTGAGCGGCTCTGCAAGGGAACCGCGATGCTTCAGGAGCTTACGCCCCGCGCGCTCGATGCGATTTCGAGCCTCGGCGAGCGCCTTTCCGCGCCGATGGTCGCCGGCGCGCTCGGCGAACTCGGAGCGCGCAGCGAATCGGTGGAGGCCACCGAGCTCATCGTGACGGATTCCAGCCATGGCGGCGCCGATCCGCTGATGGATCGCACGCGCGAGCGTTCCGAAGCGCGCCTGCGTCCGCTGCTCGATCAGGGAGTGATCCCCGTGGTCACGGGATTCATCGGAGCGACCAAAGGCGGCATCCTGACGACGCTCGGGCGCGGCGGATCGGACTATTCCGCGACGATTCTCGGCGCGGCGCTCGGCGCGGGCGAGGTAATCATCTGGACCGATGTGGACGGTGTGATGACCGCCGACCCCCGCCTGGTCCCCGATGCGCGCACGATTCCTGAAATTTCCTACCGGGAAGCGAGCGAGCTCGCCTATTTCGGCGCCAAGGTGCTGCATCCGAAAACGCTGCACGCGGTGTCGCAGGCCGGCATCCCCGTCTGGATCCGGAACAGCTTCGCGCCGGAGCGCGCGGGCACGAAGATCACGCCGAAGGGCCGCAGCAATGGCGGCGGCGTGAAGGCGCTCACCGCGATTCGCGACGTCGCGCTGATCACGGTCGGCGGGCCGGGAATCGTCGGCGTGCCGGACGTGGTAGGCCGCACGTTTTCGACCACCGCGGAGGTGCATGCGAGCGTGCTGCTGATCTCGCAATCGTCCTCGCAGAACGACATCTGCTTCGCGGTCGCCGCATCGGACGCCAAGCGCACCGTGGACGCCTTGCGCAAGGAGTTCGCGCACGACGTGGCGCACGAAAAAGTCGAGCACATCACCGTCGATTCGAATATTGCGATTGTGGCCGTGGTGGGAGAAAACATGCGCGGAATCCCGGGCGTGGCGGGGCGCACGTTCAACGCGCTCGGCCGCGAGGGCGTCAACATCATCGCGATTGCGCAGGGATCGTCGGAGAGCAACATCTCATTCGTCGTGTATGAAAAGGACACGAAGGCGGCGCTCGCGGCGACGCACCGCGAATTCGGGCTGGCCGCCCCGGTCGTGGAATTGAAGGCCCGGGGTTCTTGAGGGTTTCTTGAGGCGTTCCTGAAATGTTCGGCAAGACCGCAAAAGAAGCCGCGCGGAACACCGACAAGGCCGTGCAGCGCTGCATCGATCCGTCGTGCGGCGGGAGCTACGGCCTTCGCGAGCGGATCTACGTCTGCCCGCGGTGCGGCGGAACGCTCGAGATCGATTGCCGCCCCGTGGCGCGCGAGGATGCCGCGGCCCTGCGCAAGGCCTGGGCCGACCGCGCCGCTTCGCGCGATGCACGCGACGTGAGCGGCGTATGGCGCTATCGCGAGCTGCTGCCGTTCGATGAAGACGCGCCGTTCGTCACTCTCATCGAAGGCAATACGCCGATCTACGACGCTCCGCGCTCGGCGCGCTACTGCGGCCTGAAAGATCTGCGCCTCAAGCATCAGGGCTGCAATCCCACTGGCTCGTTCAAGGACACGGGCATGACGGCCGCGATCACACAGGCTGTCGTGGTCGGCGCGCGCACGGCCGTTTGCGCCAGCACGGGCAACACGGCGGCGAGCCTGGCCGCATACGCGGCGCGCGCGGGATTGCAGGCCGCGATTCTGCTGCCTCGCGGCCAGATTTCCTCGGCAAAGCTGGCGCAAAGCCTCGACTACGGCGCGCTGGTCTGCGAGATCGACGGCAATTTCGACGATTGCATGCGGTTGATTCAAGAGCTGGGCGACGATCCCTCGATCTACGTCGCGAACTCGATCAATCCGTTTCGCATCGAAGGCCAGAAGACCGTCGCCTTTGAGATGATGGAGCAGTGCGCGTGGCGCGTTCCCGACCACGTCGTGGTGCCCGGCGGCAACATGGGCAACAGCACGGCGCTCGGGAAAGGTTTTCAGGAACTGCTCGATCTGGGCTTGATCCAGCGGCTGCCCCGGCTGAGCGTGATTCAAGCGGAGGGCGCCGCGCCGCTCGCGCATCTGTTTGCGACTCTCGATGCGAGCGCAGCAGCCGGCGGAGAGCGCCTCCCGGAAACGATGGCGCCCGTCGGCAATCCACGCACTCTGGCCACGGCGATCAAGATCGGGGCGCCTGTGTCATGGAAGAAGGCCTTGCGCGCCGTCCTGCGCTCGGGCGGAAAAATCATCAGCGTGAGCGAGCAGGAAATCGCGGACGCCAAAGCGATGATTGGGCGCGATGGGATCGGCTGCGAGCCCGCCTCGGCCACCACCGTCGCGGGCATGAAAAAACTCGCGGCCGCGGGCCATATCCGCTCCGGCGACTCCGTCATCGGCGTCCTCACGGGCCACGTGCTCAAGGACCCCGATTACGTGAGCCACTATCACCGCGGAACTCTTTCGCTCGAATCGGGCGCGAACGATGGCTCGGCGCCGCAGCGCATCGCGGGCGCGTTCCGGAACGCTCCGGAACGCGTGGCCGCAAACAAGGCCGCGATTCTCGAAACCCTGGAGCGACGACGATAAAGAACAGGCGGCAACCGGAGCCCGGCGCACCCGGTCTCGTCTAAAGCCGCTTCGCGAATCCGTCCAGCCCAATGACCCCCTCCCGACAAAGCTCGTTTGAAGTGCGCGTCCCGGCGTCCACCGCGAATATGGGTGCGGGCTTCGATTGCCTGGGCCTCGCGCTCGAGATGTACTTGAGTGTCCGCGCCACTTTGCTCGTCAGATCCGAAGGGCGCGCTCTGGCGCGAAGCCGCGGTGTGCGCGGCACCTCCGATCTGCCGAGCGATCCCGATCAGAATTTGATCTTCCGCGCCATGCGCCATACGGCCGAGCGCGAAGGCTTCGCTCTGCCGCGCGTGCGCCTCGCGGTGCAAAATGAAATTCCCGTGGCCGGAGGACTCGGCAGCAGCGCCGCGGCCACCGTTGCCGGAATCGCTCTGGGCTTTGCCGTCACCGGCCGCGCGATTTCGAAGGACGCGGCTCTGCAATACGCCACCGAGATGGAAGGTCATCCCGACAACGTGGCCGCGGGCCTGCTCGGCGGATTCGTCGTCACGTTTACTCGCAGCGACGGCACCGTGGCCGCCGTGCGAAGGCCGTGGCCGAAAGTGATCCGCGTGATCGTGGTCACGCCGAGCATCAAGCTCGAGACCAGGAAATCGCGCGCCGTGCTCCCGCAGACCGTCTCGCGCGCCGACGCGGTGTACAACTTGCAGCGCTCCGCGCTTTTCGTCGCCGCGCTCGAAGATCGCCGCTACGACCTGCTCTGGGACGCGATGCAGGATCGCCTGCATCAGACCGCCCGGCAGGCGCTCATCCCCGGCCTTGCGGACGTGCTTGCCCTCCCGCGCATGCCTGGACTTCTGGGGGTGGCGCTAAGCGGGGCCGGACCGAGCGTGGTCGCCCTGGCCACAGGCCGGTATGAGGAAATCGGGAAGGTGATTGCGCGTTGCTTCGAGCGCCACGATCTGGGCCCGACCGTCCGCCATCTCGAAGCCGCGCAGGAAGGCCTTACCTCGACGCAGAAATACGTCTCGCAGAAGTGACCGCGCGATCCGGACTATCGCACCTGAGTTGATCTCGCCTGGCGCAGCCGCATCGTTTCCTTCAGTTCCCTGTGCCAGTGCCAGAACATGACTCCCAGGGCCGTCAGCGGGGCGAAGATGCACAGAATTGCGGCCAGGATGAGGAGGCCGAGTAGAATTGCGTTCAGTACCGTTCCCGCCATCTGAATTTCCTTCCGGCCGAGCGCCGTTTGCTGCCCGTAAATTTTGACGCCCGGCCCAACGTTCGTCAATAGCCCGAATCTACCACTCCAGAGCGCGCCGATTTCTCTGCAATCGCCTTGCGTTTCAGATCGAAACAGCCGCGCGGCGCAACGCCTCCGCCATGAATTCGGGTCCGACAGGATCGGTCACCGCCTCTTGAACGATCGACTTGCGGCCCGGCCTCGGCGCTCGGACCGCGACGCGAACCGCCCGCATCTGTTGGATGTCTGTAACCTCGAACGTGGTTACAACATCTCATCCGATGAGGCCTAATTTTTTTGCGGTGGGGCGAGCTTCGGCGCCCAGCGCGCGGTCCGCCCCTGCGTCGCCGGACGGATGCGTCGGCGATTCGCCTCTGTCGTGAGACAATGGCCGCAGCGATTTTTTGGGCCGCCCCGCCGGGTGTGGCCGGTTCTTCTTCCGGGTCTTCGGGAGCGATTGGCAGATGTGGATTGTCCGACTCGCGATACGCCGTCCTTATACGTTTGTCGTCGCCTCCATATTGATCCTCATTCTAGGTGTCGTCTCGATCGTCCGCACGCCCGTGGACATTTTTCCGTACATCAACATCCCGGTCATCACCGTCGTCTGGCAGTACACCGGACTCTCGCCGGAGGAGATGTCCAACCGCGTCGTTTTTCCCTTCGAGCGATCGCTGACGACCACCGTCAACAACATCGAGCACATTGAATCGCAGTCTCTCAACGGCGTCGGCCTCCTCAAGGTTTTCTTTCAGCCGAATATCGACGTGGCAAGCGCGATCGCGCAGGTGACCGCGATCAGCCAGAGCACCGTGAAGAACCTGCCGCCGGGGATCACGCCACCCTTCATCCTCACGTTCGACGCTTCGTCCGTGCCGATTCTCCAGCTCGGCCTTTCCGGCTCCGGACTTTCGGAGCAGCAGCTCTCCGACATGGGCCAGAATTTCATCCGCAACTCGCTGATCACCATTCCCGGCATCACCCTCCCGTATCCCTATGGAGGAAAACAGCGGGCCATCATGGTGGACCTCAACACGCCGGCGATGCAGTCGAAGGGGGTCTCCGCGCTCGATGTGGTCAACGCGATCAACGCCCAGAACCTGATTCTTCCATCGGGGACCGCGAAAATCGGCTCGTATGAGTACGAGGTGGAATTGAACGGCGCCCCGCGCACCATCGCGGAATTGAACGATTTGCCGATCAAGACGGTCGGCGACTCGACGATCTACATTCACGATATCGGATACGTCCGCGACGGCTTCGCCCCTCAGACCAACATCGTGCGCGTCAACGGGGCGCGCTCGTCCCTGATGTCGATTCTGAAGCTGGGCGACGCTTCCACTCTCGACGTCATCTCCGACGTCCGGAAAGCGCTGCCGTCGGTCGAAGCATCCCTGCCGCTGCACGTCAATATCCGCCCTCTTTCCGACCAGGGCATTTTCGTGAAGGCTTCGATCAGCGGCGTGATTCGCGAGGGTGCGATTGCCGCCTGCCTGACGGGCCTGATGATTCTGCTCTTCCTGGGAAGCTGGCGCAGCACTTCCATCATCGCCGTGTCGATCCCGCTTTCGATTTTGACGTCGATCATCGTATTGAGCGCCCTGGGCCAGACGATCAACATCATGACGCTCGGCGGCCTGGCGCTCGCGGTCGGCATTTTGGTGGACGATGCGACCGTCACCATCGAGAACATCAATCGCAATCTCGACCAGGGCAAGGAACTCGTGCAGGGCATCCTCGACGGTTCGGCGGAGATCGCCATGCCCGCGCTGGTCTCGACGCTCTCCATCTGCATCGTGTTCGTGCCGATGTTTTTCCTTTCGGGCGTTCCCAAGTATCTCTTCGTGCCGCTCGCGGAAGCCGTCGTGTTCGCCATGCTGGCATCCTACCTGCTCTCGCGAACGCTCGTGCCCACCATGGCCCGCTATCTGCTGGTGGAACGAACCGAGGACGAGCGCCGGGAACAGACCGAGAAATCCCAGAATCCGTTCGTCCGGATGCAGGCAAAGTTCGAAGCGGGATTCGAGCGCTTCCGGGCGGGATATCACGGGCTTCTCGAGGGAGCGATCCGTCACCGGAATCTGTTTTTCGCCTGCTTCCTCTCCGCCTGCGTGCTTTCGTTTGCGCTCGTGCCGCTCGTCGGTCAGGACTTCTTCCCCAGCGTCGATAGCGGCGAATTCAAGATGCATCTGCGCGCGCCCACCGGAACGCGCATCGAGAATGTCGCCGATCTCTGCGATCAAGTCGACAACGAAATCCGGCGTGAGATTCCCCCGGCCGAGCTCGGCACGATCATCGACAACATCGGGCTCCCCTACAGCAACCTGAACCTCTCTTACAGCACCTCCGCGCCGGTCGGACCCGGCGACGCCGATATTCAGGTCGAGCTGAATCCCAATCATCGCCCGACCAACGAGTACGTTCGCGATCTCCGCATGAAGCTGGGCCGCGATTTTCCGGGAGTCACCTTTTACGCGCTGCCCGCGGATATCGTCACGCAGATTCTCAATTTCGGCCTGCCCGCGCCCATCGACATTCAGATCGTCGGACGCAACCTGGCGGCCAACCGCGAATTTGCCGCGCAATTGATCAACAAGCTCAAGATCGTCCCCGGAACGGTCGATCTGCGCATCCAGCAGCCGTTTAACTATCCGAAGGTGCAGGTCGATGTGGACCGGACGAAGGCCAACCAGGTGGGTTTCACGCAGCGCGACGTCGCGCAAAACATGCTGATCTCCCTCAGCGGCAGCTTCCAGACCGCGCCCGCATTCTGGCTCGACTACGGCACCGGCGTGAGCTACAACGTCACCACGCAGACGCCGCAGTATCGCGTCGAAAAACCGCAGGATCTGGAAAACATCCCGATCGCGAACGCCGCCGGCATATCAAGATCGCAACCGCAGATTCTCGGCGGGCTGGCTTCGCTCACGCGCGGCGCGGAAATGGCCGTCGTCACGCACTACAATATCCAGCCCGCGATCGATATCTTCGGAAACGTGGACGGTCGCGATCTGGGCGGCGTCGCGCGCGAGATCCAGCCCATCATCGACCAGAGCCGGAAGGACCTGCCCGATGGATCGCAGATTTCGGTGCGCGGCCAGATTCAGACCATGAATGCATCCTTCGTCGGCCTTCTTGCAGGGCTGGGCTTCTCCATCGTTCTCGTCTATCTCCTGATCGTCGTGAACTTCCAGTCCTGGCTCGATCCGTTTATCATCCTGATGGCGCTGCCCGCCGCTCTCGCCGGCATCGTCTGGTTTCTGTTCGTCACCGGGACCACGATCAGCGTTCCGGTGCTGACGGGCGCGATCATGTGCATGGGCGTGGCCACAGCCAACAGCATTCTCGTGATCAGCTTTTCGAAGGAGAGGATGGCCACGGGGAAAACGCCCTCTGAGGCGGCGCTCGAAGCGGGATTCACGCGTTTTCGCCCCGTGCTCATGACGGCCCTCGCAATGATCATCGGCATGCTCCCGATGTCGCTGGGGCTTGGAGAAGGCGGAGAACAGAACGCGCCGCTGGGCCGCGCGGTGATCGGCGGGCTCCTTTTCGCCACCGTCGCAACGCTGTTTTTCGTTCCCGTGGTTTTCTCTATGGTGCACGGCTTGCACCAGAAAGATTCGTAGATAGCGGATCGTTTGTGAAACAAAGGCGCGCCGAGATTCATCTAAGAGGTTACGTCGAATTGCGAAGAGGAACGCATGATTGACCGGAAAGAATCGGGAGCGCTGCCGCCGGAGGGTCAAAGCTCCGCCGCGGGACAGCCGCGGCCAAGGCGTACCGGCCTGGCGGTGATCGTTGCGTTGCTCATCGTCGCGTTGGTCGTGGTTGCCGGTGTGATCCCCCGGTGGAAGGCGAGAGCGGCGCTCAAGAACACGACGAACGAGCTCGCGGTTCCCACCGTTTCCGTGATTCGCCCGAAGGTCGGCGCCCCGCAGACTGAAATCATTCTTCCCGGAAACATCCAGGCTTTCACGGACTCGCCCATCTACGCCCGCACCAACGGATACCTGAAGAAATGGTACGTCGATATCGGCGCGCGCGTTTCCTCCGGCCAGTTGCTTGCGGATATCGAGACGCCCGAAGTGGATCAGCAGCTCGATCAGGCCCGCGCCGATCTGAACACGGCGCAGGCGAACTACCGCCTCTCCGAGATCACCGCCACGCGGTATCAGGATCTGCTGAAGACCGATTCCGTGTCGAAGCAGGAAGTGGACAACGCCAACGGTGACTTCGAAGCCAAGAAGGCCATGGTGGCGTCCGCCGATTACAACGTGAAGCGCCTCGAGCAATTGCAGTCGTTCGAGAAAATCTACGCCCCGTTCGACGGCGTCATCACGGCGCGCAACACCGACGTGGGGCACTTGATCAACTCCGGCGCGGGCGGCCCGGCCACCGAACTTTTCCACATCGCGGCGCTCCAAAAGCTTCGCGTGTACATCAACGTGCCACAGCAATATTCGCAGACGGCCCGCCCCGGACTGACCGCCGATCTGACGCTTCAGGAATTTCCGGGCCGCAGATTCCCGGGAATGCTGGTCCGCACGGCGGACGCGATCGACGTCTCTTCGCGCACTCTTCTCGTGGAAGTCGATGTGGATAATTCGCGCGGCGAGCTCTTCCCCGGCGCTTACGCCGAGGTCCATCTCAAGGTGCCCGCAGGCGCGCCGGCGTTGATACTCCCGGTCAGCGCGCTGATTTTCCGCTCGCAGGGTTTGCAGGTCGGGACGGTGGAGAACGGCAACCGAGCGGCGCTCGTCAACATCGTTCTCGGCCACGATATGGGTAGCGAAGTGGAAGTCGTCTCCGGTTTGAAGGCGGACGATCTGGTGATCGCGAATCCGCCCGATTCCCTGATTTCGGGAGAGACCGTCAGGGTCGCTGCGGCCTCGCAGAGCGGGCCCGGGAACGGCGCCTCCGACAGCGCCAAGTGATTTTGCCGTGGCACGCAGCAGCACCCTTTATCTTCTCCGCGGTGACGCATGACGGCTCGAATACAATCCGGCGGATCGGCTGCGCGAAGAAGTAATTCGTCGCGATATCGCTCGATCGGCCGGGCCGCTGTCCTGAGCGCCGCGGCGCTCCTGCTCTCCGGCTGCACGGTCGGGCCGAAATACGCGCGGCCTCCCGCGGAAACGCCTCCGGATTACAAGGAAGCCGGCCAGTGGAAGTCCGCTCAGCCGAGCGACGCAATCGCCAAGGGAAAGTGGTGGGAAGTTTACGGCGATCCGCAGCTCGATGCGCTCGAGGAGCAGGTCAGCGTTTCGAACCAGACTCTGAAAGCCGCTCAAGCGCAATTCCTCCAGGCCCGCGCGCTCGTCCGCGTCGCGCGCGCCGGATATTTTCCGGATGTCACGGCGGGAATCGCCGGTTCCGGCACGCGGCAATCGCAGAATAGGGCGCTCTTTGGTGTCGGCTCTCCGGTAACGTACAGCGACGTGCAGTTGCCGGTGGACGTGGCCTACGAGCCGGACGTCTGGGGGCGCGTGCGACGCACGGCAGAGGCCGCGCGTTCCGAAGCTCAGGCGAGCGCCGCGGATCTCGCGAGCGTCGATCTGAGCCTTCACGCGGAGCTGGCCCTCGACTATTTCCAGCTGCGAGGCCTCGATTCCCAGAAGCAGCTTCTGGATTCGACCGTCGCGTCGTATGAAAAAGCGCTCCAGTTGACGGACAGCCGCTATCGGGGCGGCGTCGCCTCGGCGGTGGACGTGGCGCAGGCGCAGACGCAGCTGGAAACCACGCGCGCGCAGGACGCGGACGTGGACGTGCAGCGCGCCGCCTTCGAGCATGCAATCGCCGTATTGATCGGAAAGCCGCCCTCCGAATTCAATCAGCCGTCCGCGCCGCTCACGCTTCCCCCGCCGCCGATTCCGCCGGGCTTGCCCTCCGAGCTGCTCGAGCGCCGCCCGGACATCGCCGCGGCCGAGCGCCGCGTCCAGGAAGCCAACGCGGAAATCGGGGTCGCGCGATCGGCGTATTTTCCGCTCGTCACGCTCGCGGGCGGAGGAGGCTTCGACAGCGGCAAGATCACCACGCTGCTCCAGGGCGCGAGCGGCTTCTGGTCTCTCGCCGGATCGGCCGCCGAGCTGATCTTCGACGGCGGGCAGCGCCGGGGCATCTCGGATGCGGCGCGCGCCGCCTACCAGCAGTCCGTCGACAACTACCGGCAGACCACGCTGACTGCTTTCCAGGAGGTCGAGGATAATCTCGCCGCCCTGCGCATTCTCGAGGACGAAGCGAAGACGCAGGATGCGGCCGTCGCGGCCGCGCAGCACTCGCTCGACCTTTCGAACAGCCGCTACAAGGGCGGCGTCGCGAACTATCTCGAGGTGACCACCGCGCAGAGCGCCGCGCTCGGCAACGAACGCGCCGCCGTGGACGTGCTCACGCGCCGCATGGCCGCGAGCGTCCTGCTCGTCAAGGCGCTCGGCGGCGGATGGAACGCCTCGCAGATTCCCACGCTGCGCTCTTCGATGTAGGATGCTCGGGTGCCGAATCCTTTCGGCGCGTGATGACTGCCCGGGCGAAACCTGCTGCTTACATCCTCGCTGCGCTGTTCCTCGCGCTTGCGTTTCTCGCTCCGTCGATTCGCGCGGATGCGAACGACCCGCCAAGCGAGAAAGTCTTTCTGCGCGACGGCTGGATGATTCAATCGTCGTGCAAGGCCGCGGCGACCGGCGCGCAGATTTCCGTTCCCGGATTTCGGACGGATGGCTGGCACGCGGCGAGCGTGCCTTCCACCGTGGTCGCGGCGCTCGTCGCGGACAAGACGTTTCCCGATCCCTACTTCGGCGACAATCTGCGCCGACTTCCCGGCATGAACTATCCCGTCGGCAAATTGTTTTCCGTGCTGCCCATGCCGAAAGACAGTCCGTTCCGCTGTTCGTGGTGGTACCGCACCGAATTTCGCGTGCGGGATGATTTCGCCGGGCGCCAGGTCTGGCTGAATTTCGATGGCATCAACAATCGCGCCAACATCTGGCTCAACGGCCGCAGGATCGCCGGCGCATCCGAAGTCGCGGGCGCATATCGCACCTACGAATTCAATGTCACTCCGCTGCTCGCGCGCGGCGGCCCGAACGTGCTCGCGGTCGAGGTGATCGCGCAAACCGAGCACGATCTCGGCATCAATTGGGTCGATTGGAATCCCACGCCGCCCGACAAGGACATGGGCCTTTTCCGCGACGTATTTCTGCGCTCGACCGGTCCGGTTGAGATTCGCAATCCGCAGGTAATCACGCACTTCTCCGGCTCGCCGAGCGAAGAAGCGGAACTCACCGTCGAAGCCGAATTGTGCAACGCAACTTCCGCGCCAATCACGGGCACTCTTGCGGCGGACCTCGAAGGCCTCACGCTTCAACAGAACGTGGCGCTCGCGCCCGGCGAAACTCGCACCGTGCGATTTACGCCGGAGAATTTCCTGGCGCTGCGCGTCCCCAACCCGCAATTGTGGTGGCCGCACCAGATGGGCGATCCGGCTCTGCACACGTTGTCTCTGCGCTTTTCGCGCGGCGATCAGGTTTCCGACTCGGCGGCGCTCCGCTACGGCATCCGCGAAATCACATCCGAGCTCGACGTGCGCGGCCATCGCCTGTTTCGCGTGAACGGCCGGAAAATCCTGATTCGCGGCGGCGGGTGGGCGCCGGACATGCTGCTCCGCGAATCCCCCGAACGGCTGAATGCGGAATTCCGCTACGTCCGCGACATGAACCTGAACACGATCCGTCTCGAAGGCCAGATGGAGACGGACGAATTCTACAATCTCGCCGACGAGCAAGGCATCCTGATCCTCGCGGGCTGGGGCTGCTGCGACTACTGGATGGAGTGGCCGAAATGGAAGCCCGGCGATCTCGCGATCGCTGCGGCCTCGCTCCGCTCGCAGATCGACAGAATGCGCAGCCATCCGAGCGTGCTTGCGTGGCTCAACGGCAGCGACGAGCCGCCGCCCGCGAGTGTCGAGCGCGCTTACATCGCGATTCTCAAGGAGCTCGACTGGCCGAATCCTTTTCTCTCTTCCGCATCGGAGAGCGCCACCCCAGTCACAGGCCCCAGCGGCGTGAAAATGCGCGGCCCGTACGACTACACGCCGCCGGACTACTGGCTCGCCGACACCGGAAAATACGGCGGCGCGTTCGGCTTCGCCACGGAAATCTCGCCCGGTGCCGCAATCCCGCCGCTCTCCAGCCTGCGGCGAATGCTCCCGGCGGAGCATCTCGTCCCGGGCGATTCCGTGTGGAACTATCACGCGGGCTCCGGGCGGTTCCAGAATCTGCTCCACCTCGAAGACGCGATGAACGCGATCTACGGCGCTCCGTCCGATCTCGCCGACTACGAGCGGAAGGCTCAGGCGATGGCGTACGACGGCGAGCGCGCGATGTTCGAGGCGTACTCGCGCAACAAGTACAACGCATCCACCGGCGTGATCCACTGGATGCTGAACAACGCGTGGCCGTCGCTGATCTGGCATCTCTACGATTACTACCTCCAGCCCGCGGGCGGATATTTCGGCGCGAAGAAGGCCTGCGAGCCGCTCCACGTGCAGTATTCCTACGACGACCGGAGCATCGTGGTCGTCAACAACACGTACCAGAGCGCCGCGGGACTCACGGTCACAGCGAAACTCTACGACGCTGCGCTGCACCAACGATTCTCCGCCAGCGTGCCCGCGAGCGTGGAAGCGGACGGCGTCGCGCGTGTGGCGGCGCTGCCGGAGAAGGCGTTCGATCCGCCGTCTCCTGTGTACTTCGTGAAGCTCGCGCTCGAGGACGCGAGCGGCAAAACGGCCAGCACGAATTTCTACTGGCTCTCCGCGAAGAAGAACGTCTACGACTGGGCCGATAACGACAACGACGCGTTCCGGCCGGTGAAGTCCTATGAAAACCTCACCGTCCTGCAAAGTCTGCCGAGCGCGGGAAAGATGCGCGTCTCGGCCAGCATCGCAAATTCCGCCGATGGGCCGTTCGTCCGCGTGCGGCTCGAAAATCCTGGCGACCGCCTCGCGTTTCAAATCCGCCTGGCGATTGGCCGCAAGGGCGAGGACGCCGAAATCCTGCCAGTGCTCTGGAGCGACAATTACATCTCGTTGACGCCGGGTGAATCGCGGGAGATCACGGCGCAGTTTCTTTCGCCCGACGCTCTCGGCGGCGATACTGAGTTGCGCGTCACCGGGTGGAACGTCGAGACGGTCACGCTTCGCCTGAGCGGAACCCCAACGAGCGCCGCGAATGCGGGCGGTACGCGCTGATGTCCGCAAATTCCCAACAGCCAGCCTCCGATTCATCGCCCGTTCGCCTCAAGCGCACGCTGAGCCTGTGGCAATTGATCGTCATCGGCATCGTGATCATCCAGCCGATTGCGCCCATGGGCATTTTCGGCGTGATCAGCAACGAAGCGCGCGGCCACGTGGTCACCACAATTTTGATCGCGATGGTGGCGATGCTCTTCACCGCGATCAGCTACGGCAAAATGGCGCGCGCGTATCCGAGCGCCGGCTCCGCCTACACCTACGTGGGGCGGGAGATTCACCCCGCGCTCGGCTATGTGACGGGCTGGGCGATGGTGATGGACTACATCCTGAACCCGCTGATCTGCACCGTGATTTGCAGCAAGCTCGCGCAAAACGTGCTGCCGGGCGTGCCCTACTGGGCGCTCGCGATCGGATTCGCGGGAATGTTCACGGCGCTCAACCTGCGCGCGATTCACACCTCCGCGCGAATCAACGAAGCGCTGGCGGCGGGGATGACGATCGTGGTGGTGATCTTTTTCGCGTTCGTGGTGCGCTCGCTGTGGGGACTGCACGAGTACGGCGCGGGATTTTTCACGCAGCCGTTCTACAATCCCGCGACGTTCAGCTTTCGCGGCGTGTTTCGCGGCACGTCCATCGCCGTGCTGACGTACATCGGCTTCGACGGTATTTCCACATTTTCCGAAGAGGCCGAAAATCCGCGGCGAAATATTCTGCTGGCGACAGTGCTGGTCTGCGTGATCACCGGCGTGCTCTCGTCGCTCGAGGTGTATGCGGCGCAGCTCGTGTGGGGCGGGAAACCGTTTCCGGCGGAGATGGTGGAGTCCGCGTTTCCGCTGGTGGCGCGGCAGGCGGGCGGATTTCTGCTGTTCCACCTGCTGAATTTCACGATCTTGATCGCGAACGTGGGCTCGGGAATGGGCGCGCAACTGGCGGCCGCGCGGCTGCTTTACGGCATGGGGCGCAGCGACGCGCTGCCGCGCGGATTTTTCGGCGCGATCGAGCCGAAGCGGCGGATTCCGATGAACAACGTCCTGCTGATCGGAGCGATCGCGCTGGCCGGCGCATTTTTCATCAGCTACGAGCGTGGAGTGGAGCTGCTGAATTTCGGCGCGTTCATCGCGTTCATGGGAGTGAACGCGGCGGCGTTCGTCCGGTATTTCTGGCGGGCGAACGAGAAGCGATGGGCGAATCTCGTGTTCCCGCTGCTGGGATTCGCGATCTGCGGCTTCATCTGGTGGAACCTGAGCCGGCCCGCGAAGATCGCGGGAGGCATTTGGGTTCTCGTCGGGATTGCGTATGGCGCGGTGAAGACGCGCGGATTTCAGGCGAGCCTCGTGCGATTCGATATGCCGGATGAAGTGGCTAGGGACTAGTGGCGAGTGGCTAGAGGCGGAAAATCGTAGCCCCTCGACTCGTTCGCCGTGGCGAACTCGCTCGGGACAGAGATGCTGGTCGCATCTCTGCGCCTCCTGAAAAGTGTGACACTTTGCGTGTGCACCAATCGTTTGTTTTCTATAACTTACGCGTGAAATTACCTGGCAGGGTGTGTCACTTAGTTTGCAGTGATTCGCCTGCCCGCCGGAGTCCGGAGGACGAAGGAGGGTGACTGATGACTGGTGACTCTCGAGAAGACTTGTTGCGGCAAGCCCGAGAAATTGGCGTCCCGAAGCCTCGGGATGCCAATCCTCGTAGGATTGGCGATTAGGACGAGTCGCGGTCGTTTGTTTGCAACGAGTTAGACCTGATTCTAATAAATGGAGTTTGCGATTAGAAAATGGGTTGTGGGTGCGGAAGACTTGATGCACACCACTCCACGTTCCTGCGGGAGCCCTTCGGCTCGTCCGCCGGACGGATGGCGGACGCTCTCTGGACGACGACCCTCGTCGGGTCGTCGCCGCCGACTGCACGCCAACTTCGGTCTCGTGGACCATGCGTCCATGCTTCTAGGCGGGAGAGCGCGTGTCAAGGGTGCGCTCGTGTGGACTCTTGGATTCGTGGCTGGGAAATATTCGGAAGGGCAACGTCAGGATCCCCACGCTCGGAAACCGAGGAAGAAAGAACGCCCGCCTTCCCGACAAGATTCGTCGGGACGCAAAGTGTGCGAAAGGCGGCCACTACGAAGGCAACAGCAGATCCCTCGTCGGCCACAATGCTGTCTCGCTCGGGATGACAACGCACGGACGGGAAGCGGTGATGCATGGGTCAAGCGAAGCCAAGCACGATTGCCCCTTCGACTTCGCTCAGGACAAGCGGGCACGGTACGCCGCGGCGGATGCCCCTACGACCGGCGATCAAAGGCGAAGCGCACAGACACCCTTCGTGCCGCTGCCGCGGCCTCAGGGCGAGCGAGTGTCTGCGCCACGAAGGCAACGGCAGGCCCGGACCGCGCTGGACCGAGGCGGATTGGGCAAGCGTAGCCAAGCAAGTTCGCCGGGCGCAGTCCGCCGCGGCGGATGCCCCTACGACCGATAATCAAAGGCAAAGAGCACAGACAGGAGTGTCTGTGCCACGAATGCAAAAGCAAAACCCTCGGCGGTCGATCGGAGCGGATGGGCGACGGGTAGCCAAGCATCCTTGCCGGGCACGACATGTCGTGCCCCTACGAAGACGTAAACCGACGACGAGATATCAGTCAGGTTCCTGGGTGACGATGTGGACGTCGACGGCGGGGGCGTCGCGGAGGAAGCGGCTGATGGCGTTCATGTAGAGGAGCTTTTGCCAGCCTTCGGTGGCCGAGCGGCCGAAGATCATCTGCGTGACGTGCTTTTCGCGGACGAACTGCGCCGCGGCATCGGGAACGTTCTTGCCCTTCAGGCGGACGGCGGTGGCGCCGAGGCTTTCGGCGAATTGCAAATTGGCGGCGAGTGATTTTTCGTCGCGCGTGTCGGTGCCGTTGCCGGTGTCGACGTGGACGGCGTAAAGCTCGGCGTCCATGCGGCGGGCCATGCGCGCGGCGCGCGCGAGCAGATATTGCGCCCGGGGATTCGCGCTGATGCAGACGGCGATGCGCTCGCGGACCGCCCAGTTTTCCTCGATCTCCTTTTCATCCATGTAGGAGGAAAGGCTGCGGTCCACCTGCTCAGCCACCTGCCGCAGGGCGAGCTCGCGCAGAGCGATCAAATTGCCGCGGCGGAAGAAATTCTTCAGCGACTGCTCGACCTTCTCCTTGCCGTACACGTCGCCGCGCTTCATGCGGTTGGCGAGCGCTTCCGGCGTGAGGTCGACCATCACGGTCTCGTCGGCGATGGTGAGCACCCAATCCGGGACGGTCTCGCGAACGATCACGCCGGTGATGGCATGGACGGTGGGAGCGATGCTCTCGATGTGCTGGATGTTGACGGTGGAGAGGACGTCGATTTTGGCCTCGAGGATCTCGAGAACGTCTTCGTATCGCTTGCGGTGCTTGCTGCCGGGGACGTTGGTGTGGGCCAGCTCGTCGATCAGGGCGACGGCAGGGCGCCGCGCGATGATGGCGTCCACGTCCATTTCCTCGAAGACCGTGCCCTTGTAGTCCATCTTCTTGCGCGGGACGACTTCGAGCTGGGGAACGAGCTCGGCGATGCCCTTGCGGCCGTGGGTTTCGACGACGCCGACGACGACGTCTTCACCGCGACTGTGGCGGCGGATCGCCTCGGTGAGCATGCTGTAGGTCTTGCCGACGCCGGGGGCGTAGCCGAGAAAAAGCTTCAGCGAGCCCTTGGTTTTTTCGGGCGGCGTGGTGACTGCCAGCCACTCTTCAGGAGTCTTGGGCACGGATACATTCTCTTAGACGGACCTTCGGAAAGCTACGATAGAATGCCACAGTGCGCTCGCTCATCCTGAAACGAATCCTGCACTTTGCTGCCGCCTTCGCCATCGTAGCCGGAATCGTGATTGTGTATCGCCGGATACTGCCGGTCAACGCCACGACGGTGGCGCTGACGCTGATCCTCGCTATTCTAGCCGTTTCCACGTTCTGGGGCATGGCCGTGTCGATCGTGATGTCTGTCGCCGCCATGCTGGCCTTCAATTATTACTTCCTGCCGCCCGTGGGCACCCTGACGATCCGCGACCCGCAGAACTGGGTAGCGCTGATCGCGTTCCTGGTGGTGGCGGTGATTTCGAGCAAGCTATCGACCACGGCGCGACAGAAGGCGGCGGACGCGCTCGCGCGCCAACGGGACATCGGGAAACTGTATTCGTTCAGCCAGGGCCTGCTCGAATCTCGCAACGTGATGGAGCTGGTGAACCGCATCCCGGCGCAGATCGTGGACGTGTTCGAGGTGGGCGCGGCGGCGCTTTATCTCGCGGAAAAGCAGAAAGTGTACCGCTCGGGCCCGGTGATCCCGCATCTCGATACGGACAGCCTGAAGGCATACATGACGCGCGAGGAACCGGTGCTCGACCTCGCGAACAGCGTTTGTTTCCTGTCGGTGCGGCTGGGAGTGCAGCCTGTCGGGACGCTGGGGATTTCCGGGGTGATGCTTTCGCGGCAGACGCTCGAGGCGATCGGGACACTGGTCGCGATCGCGATGGAGCACGCGCGGGCGCTCGAGCAACTGGGGCAGACGGAAGCGTCGCGCGAAGCCGAAAAGCTGCGCACGGCGCTGCTCGATGCGGTGACGCACGCGCTGCGGACGCCGCTGACTTCCATCAAGGCTTCGGTGACGAACCTGATTTCGAATCCCAATCTGGCGGGCAACCAGAGGCAGGAACTGCTGACGATCATCAACGAGGAGAGCGACCGCCTGAACCGGCTGGTGGGCGAAGCGGGAGAAATGGCGCGGCTCGATGCGGGCGAGGTGGAATTGAACGTCGGGCCGCATCCGATCGACCATGTGATCACTGCGGCGCTGGAGCACTGCCGGAGCTCGATCGGGAGCCGCGTGGTGAACGTGAAGATCGCCGACGGGCTGCCGCAGGTCCGCGCGGACGTGGCGCGAGCGCGGGAGGTGCTGGTCCACCTGATCGAGAACGCCAACCAGTATTCGCCGCCCGATCAGCCGATCACGATCACGGCCGAGGCGGACGGAAATTTCGTGGTGACGAGCGTGGCCGACCGCGGCGCGGGAATCGACGACCCCGAGCAGACGCTCATCTTCGAAAAATTCTACCGGGGCAAGGATCAGCGCTATAGTGTCGAGGGCACGGGGATGGGATTGCCCATCGCGAAGGCGATCGTCGAGGCGCATGGCGGTACCATCAGCCTGACGAGCCAGCGGGGACAAGGCTCGGTATTCTCGTTCACGCTGCCCATCGATCGCGGCCGGCCGCAACCCCCCACTCATTCATGAACAGTGCAAAAATCCTGATCGCCGACGACGAGCCGCAGATTCGCCGCGTGCTGCTCACGACGCTGACCTCGCACGGCTATACCGTGGCCGAAGCGCGCAGCGGCGACGAGGCGCTTGAGAAGATCCGCGACGAGCGGCCGGACTTGATACTGCTCGACGTGAACATGCCGGGGAGGTCCGGTCTCGAGACGTGCAGGGAAATCCGCAGCTCGAGCGACGCGCCGATCATCATGCTGACCGTGCGCAACACGGAACGCGACAAAGTGATGGCGCTCGATGCGGGCGCGGACGACTACGTGGTGAAGCCGTTCGGCTCCGAGGAGCTGATGGCGCGCATCCGGGCCGCGCTGCGCCGGGCGGCGCCCGCCGAGGCGATGCCGCCGTTTGTTTCAAGCGACCTGAAGATCGACTTTGAAAGGCGCCAAGTCGAGGTGAAGGGGCAGCCGGTGCGGCTGACGCCCAAGGAATTTGAATTGCTGCGCCACCTGATCTCGAATCAGGGAAAGGCGCAGGGCCACCGGCGGCTGCTGCAAGCCGTGTGGGGGCCGGACTACGGCGAAGAGACGGAGTACCTGCGCGTGTTCATCAACCAGCTGCGCAAGAAAATCGAGCCGGACCCGCGGCATCCGTGCTACATCCACACCGAACCCTGGGTCGGCTACCGCTTCGAGCCGCCGAAGGACAAGCCGCGCGGCCACCGCTCGGAAAAGTAGCCGCCCCGGACGAAAAGACGGACTCATGGCACCACCGGTGATCAAACCTCCGTTTACGCTCGAGACCGCGAAGGCCAAAGTGCAGGCGGCGGAGGATGCGTGGAATTCGCGCGATCCCGAGCGCGTGGCGCTCGCGTACACGGAAGACTCGGATTGGCGCAACCGCGACGAGTTCATTCAAGGCCGCGAGGCGATCAAGGCTTTCTTGCGGCGCAAGTGGGCGAAGGAACTGGATTACAAGCTGCGCAAGGAGCTTTGGTGCTGGGCAGAGAATCGCATCGCAGTGACGTTTCAATACGAATGGCACAACCCGGTGGGCCACTGGTTCCGGTCGTACGGAAACGAGCTGTGGGAGTTTGACGAGCAGGGATTGATGCGGCGCCGGATCGCGAGCATCAACGATGTGCCGATTGCGGAAAAGGACCGGAAGATTCTTTAGCTACTCGGCGCTGGCACGCCGAGATCGCGACAAATCTTTCGCGCCAGAAACAGATGAATCTCGCGATGACGGGGAACAGTCGAAGTGGTCCCCTTCGAAGGATTCCAGAATACGGAATGTCGGCCGCCTTCGCGCAAAAGCTCACAACCATGCCGGGTGAGGTGACTGACCAAATCGCGACGTTTCATCGCGGCGGGCTCAGACGCGGACGGAGATCAACTCGCGCTTGGCTTGAGAGGTATGTTCTTTCGCTACGAGCGAACGGTTTGTCTCCAGAATCAGAGTGACCGCTTCCTTCAGATTCCGGCGAACTTCGGCGAGGGTGCGCCCTTGCGTATTGACGCCAGGAATCTCTTCCACAGTGCCGACGTACCAACGTCCTTTTTTCTCGATGACGGCGGTGAATTCGCGCTGCATCTGATTCCTCTTAAACCTAGTTTAACACTAAGAGGACTAGTGCATCGGGTGAATTGCGTCGAGATCGAGATTCAGATCGAGCACATTGACGCGGGACTCGCCGAGAAAACCGAACTGGCGGCCGAGCGTGTGCTTCGCGACCAGCGCGCGAACGTCCTGCTCGCTCATGCCGCGTTCTTTCGCCACGCGCGGGATTTGGAACTCCGCGGATGCCGGGGAGATATCGGGATCGAGGCCCGAGCCGGACGCGGTGACAAGGTCCACGGGAATTTGCGAGTTCGGGTTGGTCGGCAGAAGCTGCTGGACGCTGGCATTCACGCGGTCGATCAGCATCTTATTTGTGGGGCCGAGATTCGAGCCGCCCGATGACGTGGGATCGTAACCGGCCGTGCCCGCAGCTGACGGCCGCGACCTGAAATATCCCGGCGCGGAGAACGGCTGGCCGATCAGATGCGAGCCGACGAGCTTGTCGCCCGCTTTGATTAATTCGCCGTTGGCCTGCTTCGGAAACACCACCTGCGCGATGCCCGTGACGACGAGCGGGTAGATGATGCCGAGCAGCACCGTGGTCACCAGCGTGAACCAAATCGAGATGAGGAGATTCTTTTTCATGATTACCTCGCGGCGGGGCTAAAACCCCGCCCTTCCACATCACGCCCAGCCGATGTGGGTGATGATCAGGTCGATCAGCTTGATTCCGATAAACGGCGCGATGATGCCGCCCACTCCGTAAACGAGCAGATTCCACCGCAGCAGGGCCGAAGCCCCGAGTGGGCGATAGCGCACGCCGCGCAGAGCCAGCGGAACGAGCGCGATGATGATCAGCGCGTTGAAGATGACGGCCGAGAGAATCGCCGACTCCGGCGTCTTCAGCGCCATGATGTTCAGGACGTTGAGAACGGGGAAAGCGCCGGCGAACATCGCCGGGATGATGGCGAAATATTTCGCCACGTCGTTGGCCACCGAAAAGGTGGTGAGCGCGCCGCGCGTGATCAGGAGCTGCTTCCCGATCTCGACGACCTCGATGAGCTTCGTCGGGTTCGAATCGAGATCCACCATGTTGCCGGCTTCTTTCGCAGCCTGCGTGCCGGCGTTCATGGCGAGACCCACGTCGGCCTGCGCGAGCGCGGGAGCGTCGTTGGTGCCGTCACCGGTCATGGCGACGAGCTTTCCCTTGGCCTGCTCGGCGCGGATCAGGGCCAACTTGTCCTCGGGCTTCGCCTGCGCCAGGAAATCGTCGAGGCCGGCTTCGCGCGCGATGGCGGCCGCGGTAAGCGGGTTATCGCCGGTAATCATCACGGTGCGGATGCCCATGGCGCGCAACTGATCGAAGCGTTCGCGCATGCCGCCCTTGATGATGTCCTTCAGGTGAATCGTGCCGAGCACTCGACAGTCTTCGGCGACGAGCAGGGGCGTCCCACCGGCATTCGAGATCGTCTTCACGGACTCCTCGACTTCCGGCGGGACGATATTCCCCTTCTGCTTGCAATAGCCCGCGATGGCGTCAAACGCGCCTTTGCGAATCTGGCGGCCATCGAGGTCCACACCCGACATCCGCGTCACGGCGCTGAAGGGAATGAAGGTCGCTGCGTAAGCCGAAAGCTCGCGGCCGCGCAAGTTGTACTTCTCCTTCGCGAGCACGACGATTGAGCGCCCCTCGGGAGTTTCGTCCGAGAGCGACGCGAGTTGCGCGGCGTCGGCAAGTTCCGCTTCGGTGATGTTGGGCGCGGGGATGAATTCAGTGGCGCGGCGATTGCCGAGGGTGATCGTGCCGGTCTTATCGAGCAGGAGCGTGTCCACATCGCCCGCGGCTTCGACGGCGCGGCCGGACATCGCGAGCACGTTGCGCTGCACGACGCGGTCCATTCCGGCGATGCCGATGGCGGAGAGCAAGCCACCGATCGTCGTGGGAATCAGGCAGACGAGCAGCGAAATGAGGACGAAAACGGATTGGGGCGAGCCGGAATAAATCGCCATGGGCTGGAGCGTGACCACAGCCAGAAGAAAGATGATCGTCAGGCCGGCGAGCAGGATGTTGAGCGCAATCTCGTTCGGGGTCTTCTGGCGCTCGGCGCCCTCGACGAGCTTGATCATGCGATCGAGAAACGTCTCGCCGGGATTCGACGTGATCTTGATAACGATTTCGTCGGAGAGCACGCGCGTGCCGCCGGTGACGGCGGAACGATCGCCGCCGGATTCGCGGATCACGGGCGCGGATTCTCCGGTGATGGCGGACTCGTCCACCGAGGCGACGCCTTCGACCACCTCTCCGTCGCCGGGGATGAACTCACCCGCTGCAACTTTGACGAGATCATTCACGCGCAGTTTTGAGCCGGCCACCTCTTCAATGCGGCCGCCGGCGATCATGCGGTGGGCGATAGTCTCCGCGCGGGCCTTGCGCAGCGTGTCGGCCTGCGCCTTGCCGCGGCCTTCGGCCATGGCCTCGGCGAAATTCGCGAAGAGCACGGTGAACCAGAGCCAGAGAGTGATCTGAAGCTCGAAGCGGAAGCCGGACACATGGTGCAACTGATGGTAGACGAGCTCCCAGGTGGTGATCACCGAGCCGATTTCGACCACCAACATCACGGGGTTTTTCGCGAGCGTTCGCGGATTGAGCTTGATGAAGGAATCCCGCACGGCGCCAAGGACGATGCCCCCGGTCCAGAGTGATTTTCTTGTTTCTCGTGTGCTCATGGTGGCCTCAGAAAACCCTTCCGGCGTGCATCAGCAGGTGCTCGAGGATCGGGCCCAGGCTGAGCGCCGGGAAGAATGTAAGTGCGCTGACAATCAAGATGACGGAAATCAGCAGGAACGTGAAAAGCGGTGTCGTCACAGGAAAGGTGCCGACGGATTCGGGCACGATCTTCTTTCGCGCCAGGTTGCCCGCGATGGCGAGGACCGGAATCACCATGAAGAACCGGCCCAGCAGCATGTCGAAAGCGCCGCTGACGTTGAACCAGGGCGTATTCCCGTTGAGCCCGGCGAACGCCGAGCCGTTGTTGCCGGCCTGCGAGGTGTAGGCGTACAAAATCTGTGACAGACCGTGGGGCCCGGGATTCGTGATGGACGAAGTTCCGAAAGGCGAGACAATCGCGACGGCGGTTAGGCCGAGAACGATGAGGCAGAAGATGAGGACCACCAGCATCGCCATTTTCACGTCATAGGCTTCGATCTTCTTGCCGAGATATTCCGGCGTGCGGCCCACCATCAAACCGGCGATGAACACCGAGAGGATGATGAAGACGACGATGCCGTAGAGTCCAGCGCCGACGCCGCCGAAGATGACTTCGCCGATCATGATGTTGACCAGCGGAATCATGCCACCGAGCGGAGTGAACGAATCGTGCATGCCGTTGACGGCGCCGCAGCTCGCGTCCGTGGTAGTGGTGGCAAAGAGCGCGGTGGGCGCGATGCCGAAGCGAACTTCCTTGCCTTCCATGTTGCCGCCGGGCTGCATGGCGCTTGTATGCTGATCGACGCCGTGCAAGAGCGGATTGCCGTGAGCCTCCATAGCGTAGGCGACGGTGACACCCGCCAGGCACAGAATTGCCATGGCGAACCACACCGCCCAGCCATGGCGCTGCGAGCCGGTCATGCGTCCGAGCGTGTAGGTGAGACCCGAGCCGAGCGACAGCATCATGACGATTTGCATGAAATCGGTAAGGGGATTCGGGTTCTCAAATGGGTGGGAGCTATTGGCGTTGACGAAGCCTCCGCCGTTGGTCCCAAAGATCTTGATCGCTTCCTGAGAGGCGATCGGCCCCTGTGCGATCACCTGGTCGGTGACGACCTGCGTAGTCGTTTTGCCATCGGCTCCGGTGGTCTGGACCGTCTGGGGATTCAGGAGCTTTGCGGTGTCGTAGGGCCGCAGATTCTGTACCATGCCCTGCGAAACAAAGATCAGCGCGATGATCAGGCAGGCGGGAAGCAGGACCCACAGCATGCAGCGGGTGAAGTCCACCCAGAAATTGCCGATCGTTTTGGACTCTTTGCGCGCAATGCCGCGAATCACGGCGATGGCGAGCGCGATGCCGACTCCGGCGGACGCGAAATTGTGGTACGCGAGACCGGCCATCTGCGTGAAATAGCTCATGGTGGATTCGCCGCCGTAGTTCTGCCAGTTCGTGTTGGTGGTAAATGAGGCGGCCGTGTTGAAAGCGAGATGCGCTTCGACGTTGGCTAGATGCTGAGGATTCCAGGGCAGCCATTGCTGCACGCGCTCGATCAAGTAGAGCAGGAGCATCGAGACGACGCTGAAAAGAAGCATCGCGATCGTGTACTCCTTCCAATCCATCTCGCTCTTGTCGTCGATGCCGCAGGTGCGGTAGATCAGGCGCTCGACGGGGCGAAGGATGGGATCGAGAAAGGTCTTCTCGCCGGAAAAGACACGGGCCATGAAAACGCCGAGCGGCTTCGTCACGGCCAGGAGGACCACGAAAAACAACCCGATTTGCAGCCAACCGTTCGCAGTCATCGTCAGAACCTCTCCGGCCACAGCAGGGCCGCAAGCAGATACACGCCCGTGAGGACGCAGATTCCCAGCAGCACAATGTTACCGAGCATGGATGTCGCTCCTTATTTCAGGCGGTCACAAACCCACACGTAGGCGACTGCGATCACGAAAAAACCAACCGTACAAACCACGAATATAACGTCCAGCATCAGGATGGCCCCTTCGCGATTCGCTTCACCGCGAGACGTCCGGTTCCAGACGGAAGCACGGTGACGCGGTTCTTGAGGTACGTTGTGAGCACTTTGCCGTGCGCGGGCCTCTCGGCCGCGGAGGCGAGCTCCGTGACTTCCGGGCCGGCGTCCGAAGCGGCGGGAACCGCAGACATTCCCCAGGCGCGGACTGGATTCTCTTCATCCAGGCCATCGGCTGCCGTGATGACCGTCACAGCTCCGGCAAGGTGCTTTGAATTGGCGCGCCTGAGCTGCATGGCTTCCCGCCAGAACCGGGTCGGGGCATAGAGCATGAACCAGCACGCCGGACCCATCGCAATTGCCAGGAAGATAAACACTGCCGTACTCCCTTGCAAGCTCCAGCGGGCGGCAGAAGCGCCACCATAGGTTGAAGCCGAGTGCAGGCTACTCCGGCAGACTCAGGAAGGAATAAGCAAGTCGTAAGGAATTAGTAAGTGTCCGGAACCATCTGAAATAGGGCTACTTAGCCGGGGCGCGGGCTCCGCGCCAGCGAGCGGCAGATGTAGCGGGGCGGATTGAGGTACGATACCGCTGCTAGTCGCGGATGGTGATGCATGGCGGGTCCGCATCGGGTCGTGATCATCGGCGGAGGATTCGGCGGCCTGAGCGCGGCGCTGAAATTGAAGCGCGCGCCGGTCGAAGTGACGCTGATCGACCGCTGCAACTACCACTTGTTCCAGCCGCTGCTCTACCAGGTGGCGACGGGCGCGCTATCGCCCGCGAATATCGCCTCGCCGCTGCGCAATATCCTCAAGAATCAGAGGAACACGCGCGTGCTGCTCGCCGAGGCGACGCGGATCGACGCCGCAAACAAGCGCGTGATCCTGAGCGACGGCGCCGTCGAATACGACACGCTCGTCATTTCGGCCGGGGCGAGCCATCAGTATTTCGGCCACGAGGAGTGGGAGCAATTCGCGCCGGGCCTGAAGACGATTGAAGATGCGACCGACATGCGCCGCCGGATTCTGCTGGCGTTCGAGACCGCCGAGCGGGAGCAGGATCCCGAAAAGCTGCGCGCGTGGATGACGTTTGTGATCGTCGGCGGCGGGCCCACCGGCGCGGAGCTTGCGGGAGCGCTCGGCGAGATCGCGAACGATACGCTGCGGCGGGATTTCCGCGCCATCGATCCATCGAAGGCGCGCATCATCCTGATCGAAGGCGCGGACCGCATGCTGCCGGTCTATCCGCCCAAGCTTTCCGCGGCGGCGCGAAGGATGCTCGAGCGGCTGGGAGTGACGGTCCGCACCGGCTCGCTGGTGACCAACATCCAGAAGGATTCGGTGACCGTGCGCGAGGGCGACCGGACGGAGACGATTCCCGCGCGCACGGTTCTGTGGGCAGCGGGAGTTCTCGGGTCGCCGCTGGGGCGGCTGCTTTCGGCCGATGCGGTTGCGAAGCTCGACAAGGCCGGGCGCGTGATTGTCGAGCCCGATCTCACGCTGCCGGGCCATCCCGAAATCTTCGTGATCGGCGACCTCGCCAACTTCAGCCATCAGACCGGGCAACCGCTTCCGGGCGTGGCGCCGCCGGCGATTCAACAGGGCGAGTACGCTGCCGCGACGATCGTGCGGCGGCTGAAAGGCAAAACGTCTCCGCCGTTCCGCTACCGGGACAAGGGGAATCTTGCGACGATCGGCCGGGCCGCGGCTGTCGCCGATCTGCACGGGCTGCGTCTTTCGGGCTGGCCGGCGTGGCTGATGTGGATATTCGTTCACGTCATGAACATCGTGGAATTCCAGAATCGGCTGCTCGTGATGGTGCAGTGGGCGTGGTTCTATTTCACCTACGACCGCTCCGCGCGCCTGATCACCGGGAAAAATCCGCTGCCGCTGGACCTATGACCGCAACGGCGTATTACAATCGCAGCGTGGGCGGGAACTCATGAAGCGCGTTGAGAAGATCATCCTCTGGGGCCTGGCCGCGCTCGTGGCAGTGGCGCTGGGCGCCGTGCTCTTTACGAGCAGCTGGGCGAACTACCGCGAGCGGCTGAGGAAGCTGCGCCTGGCTTCGAAGCGCCCGGCGGAATTGGTCGATACACGCGCGCTCGAGACGGCGCAGCAGCTCGCGCAACTTGCGGTGACGCACACGGAACAGGATTACGCGCAGCAGGCACTGCGGCTGGCGGATCATTCGGTGGATCTTGCTTTCGCGTCGGCCATGCGCGAAGCGGCGGAGAATCCCCCGCCGCCAACACCGGAAACGAAACAGCTCGCCGCGCGGATCAAAGACGGCCAGGCTGCGGTGGCCGCGGATGAGAATCGCATCGCGACGTTTACTACGGCGCTCGCCACGGCCCGCGGAAGCGCCAAGGACGATCTTCAGCAACTAATCGGAATCGCGCAGGCGCAGTTGTCGCTCGATCAAGACGACCTCGAAGACGCGCAGCAGGATTTTATCCGGGCCGGAGGCGACAAACAGGCCACGATCCAGCAACTGCTCGACCAGCGCAAGGCTTCGCCGTCATCGGGAACACCCGTCGTACCGATTGCTTCCGCCGGCGCGACGCCCTCGATTGAACAAACGCAACTGCGGAACACGGTGGGGGAGGTGCGGGCGTTTTCGTCGCTGCGCTCGAAAGAAGCGCAACTGATGCAGGCGCAGCAGGAAGCCGGCGCTCGCGCGGCAAAGCTCTCCGCCGCGCACGACGCGCTCGAAAAAGAGCTAGAGGAAGGAAAGCCGCTGAGAGAAACCGCGCCCGGCTCAGCGGCTCCGCCCGAGGCGACCTCGCCGCTCGCTCTCCTCCGAAAACAAACGGAAGCGAAGCAGACCTTGGCCGAGTACGACAAGCACATCGATACGGAAAAGCAGCTTGCGGCGGTGTACGGCAACTGGATCGAACTGGTAAACGCGCGCGAAAAAGGCTTTCTGCACGAGATACTTGTATCCGTCTTCTGGATTCTTGCGATCATCCTGCTCGTGCTGGCGGCAAACTACTGGGTCCGGCGGGTCTTCGAGGGAATCGCGCTCGAACGCCGCGAGTTGCACACGATGCGCGCCGTGCTGTTGTTTGCGCTGCAAGCGGTGGGCCTGATCGTGGTGCTCGTCGTGATCTTCGGAATCCCGAGCAATTTCGCGACGGTCCTCGCGCTCGCGGGCGCGGGGCTGACGGTGGCGCTGAAGGATTTCATCGTCGGGTTCCTCGGGTGGTTCGTGCTGATGGGCAAGGACGGAATCCGTCCCGGCGACTGGGTGGAGATCAACGGCGCGGGCGGCGAGGTGCTGAAGGTGGGGCTGCTCCACACGGTGATCCTCGAAACCGGGAATTGGAGCGATGCGGGGCATCCGACGGGCCGCAAAATTTCGTTTGTAAACAGCTTTGCGATCGAAGGGCACTACTTCAATTTTTCGACGTCGGGTCAATGGCTGTGGGACGAAATCGAAGTTCTGCTGCCGGAGACGGCAGAGCCGTACGCAACCGCGGAGGCCATTCGGAAAATCGCGGCAAACGAGACTGCGGCCAACGCAAAGACCGCGGAAGAGGAATGGAATCGCGTGGCGCAGTCGCCTGCGAAGCGACCTTTTTCGGCGGCTCCGTCGATCAGCGTGCGGCCGACTTCAAACGGCGTGAACGTGGTGCTGCGCTACCTCACGCGCGCGAACGAACGCCATGAACTTCGCGCGCGACTCTACCGCGCGATTGTCGAGTTGCTGCACGGAAAAAAAATCCCCGAATCAGCAGCCCCCGAAAAAAATCCAGGACGGAAGTAATTCGGAGAAGCGGCAGCGCGCTAGAACGCCGCGAAGATGTGGAAGCTCGCGAAACCGAGCGCGATGCCGATCGCGGAACCCGCCAGCACGTCGCTCAGAAAGTGCATTCCGAGGATGATGCGCGACGCCGCAATCAGGAAAGCGACGGCCAGCAAGCACGTCAGCAGGAAGGGATAGAAAAGCCCCAGCGTGATCGCCACGGCAAAGGCCGCGATCGAATGGCCTGAAGGAAAGGAGTACTTGTCGGGAGGCAGAATCGAAGACCAGCAGTGCGGCTCAATTTCGCACGGCCTTTTTCGGCGGCTTGTGCGCTTGAGTGCGCGGAACAAGAAGATCCCCGCCACGGCGCTGGAAGCGCCCGCCCCGATGGCGGCGAAGCGCTGCTCTCCACCGTAAAGCAACAGGATCAGGCCGAGCGTGTACCAGAGCCATCCATCGCCTCCCCGGGTCGCTGCAATCATCAGAATGCGGAACCACCGCGGCGCGCGCCAGCGGTGCACGCGGCGCATCAGGCGGTGATCGTTGGACTGAATCTGTTCCCAGACGGCTCTGGCTACGGTCATACCCATTCCTCCGCCGCCGGTCGCGGCACGGCGATCCAGCGGGAACGCTTGCGTGATTCGGGCTGATGGAGCACCTGCTCGGCCCACAGCCGGCCGAATGAATTGTCGGCGCGATAGTTCAAATAAGTGATGGCGGGGACCAACACGCCGAGCGGTGCAAGAAGCGTGGTCCAGGATTTTTCGCGCATCATTTCGTACGCGATCAGAAAAACGTCGCGCGTCAGCTTCGCGAACGAACCGCATTCGCCGCCGACGCGGCCCGCACCGGCCCTGAGGCCCGCGAAGAACTCTTCCTTGTCGCGCGCGCCGGGAACTTCGGTGTAAGCGGTGCCGACCGACGGGAGCGCGTGAGCGTCGCTGCCACCGATCGCGATTTTGTCCCACTGACGGGCGAGCGCCGCGGCGTGCGCGTTGGTGCTCTCGAGCATGTGGCTGTTGTGCGTTTCAACCGCGGGAAAATACTCCTCGAACCAGGCGAAGTCTTCGCGCTCGCGGCGCCCGGTGACGCTGGAAAAAACGTGGTTGATGCTGAAGAAAAGCCGCCGCTCGGTGAGATACATCAGCAGCGCGACCAGGTCGTTGCGCCGCTGCTGGAGCTGGGCGTGCTGGCGCTCATGGAAGTCGTACACGCCGATGTGGACTTCCGTACCGCTGGGCATCCGGCACGTCAGCTCCTCGCTCAGGAAGAAATCGGGATGCCGCCGGAGCTTTTCAGAGCCCTCGATCGCATCGTGGTCCGTCAGGGTGAACAGATTCATTCCGCGGTGGCGCAGGAGCGAGTAAACCTGCTCCGGATCGCTGTAGCTTTCGCGGCAGAATCGGCCCACAATCGGAGTGGTGCACGGTCCAGAAAAGTAGGAGTGGACATGCAAATCGCATTTCATGTTTTCCACAATAAATTCACAGCGTTACACACAGATGACATCCCCGCTAAGATTCTGAAAACATAGGTATTTAACTCATTCGACACCAGATCCGGCTTTTTAACAGTCCTGTAGCATTTGGTGGCCCTTGCAGTGCCAGAATGCGGCACTTATGGAGCGCTTCTAGGTGCGGCGGGTCGAATTCGTCTTCCACGACGGCGGCGGCGGCCATCGCGCTGCTGCCACAGCACTTCAGATGGCGATCCAATCGGAGCGGCGACCCTGGGAAGTCCGCCTGACGAATCTACAGGAGTTACTCGATCCGCTCGACGTTCTCAAGAAATACGCGGGAATTCGTATCCAGGACATGTACAACACGCTGCTGCGCAACGGCTGGACGCTCGGCAGCGCGCAGCTTCTGAAGGTCTTACAGGCCGCGATCTGGGTCTATCACCGGCCGACGGTCCGCATGCTCGAAAAGCATTGGAAGGAGACGGAACCGGACATGGTCGTGTCCGTGGTGCCGCACTTCAATCGCGCGTTCTGCGAAAGCTTTTCCCGCGCGTTTCCAGGACGCCCATTCGTCACGATACTGACGGATATCGCCGACTACCCGCCGCATTTCTGGATCGAGCGACAGCAACAGTTTCTTGTCTGCGGTTCGGACCGCGCCGTCGAGCAGGCGCGCTCAATGGGGCACGCGGACGACAAGATTTTTCGCGCATCCGGAATGGTGCTGCATCCGCGGTTCTACGAAGCGCCGAACGAGAATCGCATTGCGGAGCGAGAGAAGCTGGGATTGCGGCCCGATCTGCCCACCGGGCTCGTGCTTTTCGGCGGGCACGGCTCGCAGGTGATGCTCGACATCGCCGAGCGGCTGGACAAATCGAAGCTCGAACTTCAATTGATCTTCATCTGCGGGAAAAATGAAAAACTGGCGAACGCGTTGCGCGCGCAGAGATCGCGCCTTCCGCGATTCGTCGAGGGCTTTACAACACGCGTGAACCATTTCATGCAACTCTCGGACTTCTTCATCGGCAAGCCCGGCCCTGGAAGCGTGAGCGAAGCGATGGCGATGCACCTTCCCGTGATCGTCGAGTGCAACGCGTGGACGCTGCCGCAGGAGCGCTACAACGCGGAATGGATTCTCGAAAATCAGGTCGGAGTGGTGCTGCGCGGATTCCGCGAGATCGACAAGGCGGTGGCGCAATTGATCGAGCCGGCGGCGCTGGCGCGCTATCGCGCGAACGCGGCCGCCCTGCATAACCGGGCCGTCTTCGAAATCCCTGAAATCCTCGGAGAAATATTCGAATGCTCGCACGGCTCCGCCCACGCGAATGGCACGCCCGTGCTGACGGCGAAGCTCGCCTGATTTAGCCGCCTGTTCGGCGTAGCGCGAAATGGGTCGAAATTCGGTGGTAGGTCAGTCTCCGATTGGCGTTAATCAAGCGCTGAACCCGATCAACACGACGCCCGCATGCGGGCTCGTTACGGACGTTGCTCGAACCTATCTAGATCGCGCCGGAAGCGAAAGATGCTGGCAACGGACCAATCTTCACTGATACCATGTGCCAACTTTTGAGAAGCAGTCGTCGAGGGTTGGACCGTGTCAGGTGAAGGTGCGCTAGCCCAGACCGTCGGCCAAGAGGGGACTGTTCCGCGCGTGGCTCGCCACAGCCTGTTCTTTCAGAGAATGTCTGCACTGCTCCTGGCGATTGTGTGCGCCGGCTTCGCCCGAACCCTTTTTCTGCGACCAGTTTTTCAGGTGCCGCCGATCCCGTGGTATCTGTACGTGCACGGCATCGTGCTGACCGCCTGGTTCGCATTGCTCGTAGTGCAGACGTCCCTGATTGCTGCGCGCCGCACGGATCTTCATCGGCGGCTTGGAATCGCTGGCGCGATCCTGGCGGTCGCCGTGGTTGGCACCGGCCTAGTCGCGATACTCGGCATGCCACACCGCTTACGCTCGCTCGACCTCGCGACGAAGGCCCTAACTGTGTGGACTTCTTTCGCCTTCATCGCGGCCTTCTCGATTCTGGTCACGGCCGCGCTGTCTCTGCGGCGCCGACCAGAAGCGCACCGGCGTCTGATGTTGCTCGCTTCCCTCGCGATCATCGGCCCGGCTTTGGGTCGCATAGGGCTCCTGCTTTCGCAGGCTGGCGTTCCGCCCACGTTAGCCTTGATCGCGGTCAATATTTTGGTCTGGGTGGGATTGCCGGTGATGCTAATGGTCCACGACCGACGCGTCGCGCGCCGACTACACCCCGCGACCATCTGGGGAACGACCGTCTTCTTCGTGCTGTTGATCGGGTCTATCGCAGTCTCAAACAGCGGCGTAGGACGCGCTCTGGTAAAGGCCCTCGAGTAACCGCGCGACAACGCTCACCGGTTTCCGACTAACTCAGGGCGTTAGCTCCTGATAAGTCGGATAACTGGAAACTGACCCACTGCCGAAATTTCCTGCGACCAATTGGCGGCAATCCCGTCTAATTGAAATGTAGGTACCTCCCCTGTGGTTCTGTTGATTACATGAGACTTATTCTCGGCAGAGGGCCAGTGTGTCCCTGCCCTCGACCCGGGTCTCGCCTTGTGGCACCATCGCAGGCACACATAGGGTAGAGGGACTTTTTTTGAAGGAGGATGCGGCCATGGCAAAGGCGACTTTTGCGGCAGGATGTTTCTGGGGCGTGGAGGACGCGTTCCGGCAGGTGAAGGGCGTAACCTCGACGACGGTCGGCTACACGGGCGGCCAGACGAAGAATCCGACGTACAAGGAAGTCTGCACGGATCGCACGGGGCATGCCGAAGCCGTCGAAGTAGAATTCAATCCCGATCAGG